>Ga0181530_10001046_pt1 | contig 35148 bp, 23 predicted proteins | sample PEATcosm2014_Bin_42_FD_119769 | JGI IMG/M metagenome (GOLD analysis project Ga0181530, IMG submission 119769) | Peatland microbial communities from MTU Mesocosm Facility, Houghton, MI, USA - PEATcosm2014_Bin10_60_metaG | ecosystem: Environmental > Terrestrial > Soil > Wetlands > Peat | place...
GATGCGGCGGGCAATCTTTATGGCACAGCCGGAGGCGGCGCTGGCAACCAGGGCACAATCTTCAAGCTGACGCCCTCCGGTGGTCACTGGACGGAAAGTGTCGTCCACACTTTCACCGGCGGCGCCGATGGAGGCCAGCCGTTCGGCGGAGTCACCATCGACTCTTCCGGCAACCTCTATGGCACGGCATCGATTGGCGGAACCTACGGCCAAACTGGCGGCGTGGCATTTGAGATCACCCCGTAGACCGGAGTTGTGGCGCGCAATTGTGCGCCACCCACACGACAACTCATCTCCGGGCCCTGGCCTCGTTCCATAAGCGATAGAATGACCGGTTATCCCGGCGCGGCCGCGGAAGGAAGTTCAATGCCACTCGTCGTAGCGACTGGAGACCTACAACTGAAGTCGGTCCTGATCGCCACTGACTTCTCTGAAGCATCGCATAAAGCCTTCCGCCATGCCCTCGCAATTGCTCGCCATTACGGAGCGAAACTGTATGTGGTGCATGTGGTCTCCTCGCTCGGCTTCACCATTGCGGGTCCGGACGCAATCAATCAGGCGGTCGAGACAGTTCGCCGGGATGCTCGTCAATTGCAGGACCGTCTGATTCAAAGTGGGGCGCTGGCCGGTCTGCGTCATCAGGTGATTGTCCTCCAGGGCGATGTATCGCAAGAGTTGGAAAAAGTAATCCGGCAAAAGCAAGTGGACCTGGTGGTCATCGGTACGCACGGGCGGCGAGGTTTAGGGAAACTGCTCCTCGGCTCGGTGGCGGAACAGATTTTTCGTCAGGCAGAATGCCTGGTTCTGACGGTTGGTCCGGGTTCGCTTCAGGATTCTCCGGTGGGGAGCAGCCGGGCAATTCGGCCTTTTCTGTTTGCGACCGACTTCAGTCGGGCTTCCTTGCATGCCCTGCCGTATGCCATCTCGGCCGCCAATCACTTCGGCACAAAACTCGTGTTGCTCCATGTTGTCTCCTCCGTTCCCATGCCGGAGGGTGCGAATCGGCCTTCCGCGGACGATGTCATGCAGGCGCGACAGCAGGCCCACACCGCCGCCCTGCGGCGGCTGGCGGATTTGACCTTGCACGTCCCCAAGCTGGCAATCGAACCTGAGTTTCTCGTCGACTTCGGATCGCTCAGTGAAAAAATCTTGCACGCAGCAAACCATCTTAAAGCTGACGCGATCGTTTTGGGCTTGCATCGCTCAACCCACATCGGCACTGCCTCCCACATGCCCTGGGCCACTGCCTATGAAGTAGTGTGCGATGCCTGCTGCTCCGTCTTAACCGTGAGGAACCACGCCTGACTGGCTCGGACCGCACCGTTCCGCTGCCGTGTACAATCGCACTCTGATGCCGTCTCCGGCCGCATCCAATTCCAGCCAACCCGCGCCCAGCTTGGGAGCGCGGCTACTGCGCATCCTGCGGCCTTCGCACCAGCACTCGGTATTTTCCGCCACCGTGTTGCTGATGGCCTCGGTGCTGGCTTCGCGCCTGCTCGGCTACCTGCGCGAGATGTACATCGCCTGGGCCTTCGGCGCCGGACACCAGACCGACGCCTACTTCGCCGCCTTCCAGATACCCGACTTCCTCAACTACATCCTGGCGGGCGGGACTGCGTCCATCACCTTCATCTCCATCTACACCCGGCACCTCGCGCGCGACGACGAGGCCGGCGCGCAACGCGCTTTCGACTCCACCATCACCATCATGAGCGCGGTCTTGTGCGTGGGCACCGTGTTCCTGGAAATCTTCGCGCCGCAACTGGTGCGCCTCGTCTTCCCCAGGTTCTCCGCCGAGCAGGTCATACTCTGCGTTCACCTCTCGCGCATTTTGCTGCCCAGCCAGATCTTCTTCTACGCCGGTGGCATCGTCTCCGCCGTGCTGCTGTCGAAGCGGATGTTTCTCTATCCCGCGCTCAGCCCCGCGTTGTACAACATCTTCATCATTGCCGGAGGCGTGGTCGGCGCGAAGGCGTTCGGCATTTCCTCGCTGGCTTACGGCGCGTTCGCCGGAGCGGTCGTTGGGCCGTTCCTCATTAACGCGATTGGCGCAGCTCAGGGTGGTCTGGGTTACCGCTTCAGCTTCGACTGGCGCAACACCGGATTTCGCGAGTGGATCAGGCTTTCCATTCCGCTGATGCTCGGCGTCTCGCTGGTCTCCGCCGACGACTGGATCCTGCGCTACTTCGCCTCCGGCGGCGTGGGCGACATCTCGCGGCTCAACTATGCCAAGCGCCTGTTCGCCGTGCCCATCTCGATTCTGGGACAGGCGACCGGACAGGCCTCAATGCCGTTCTTCGCGTCGCTATGGGAGCAAGGCAAGCGCAAGCTCTTTGCCGATACCGTGAACCAGACGGTCTATCGCATCTCGGCAGCCTCGTTTCTGGCGTCGGCGTGGATGATGGCGGCGGCGCTGCCCATCATCGATCTCGCCTTCCGTCACGGCCGCTTCACCTTCGCCGACGCGCAGGAGACCGCAACCTACTTCTTCTGGTTTGCGATTTCGCTGGCGCTGTGGTCGGCACAGGCGCAGTATGCGCGCGCCTTTTACGGCGCTGGCAACACCCTGACGCCGATGGTCGCCAGCACCATCATTGTTGTGGCGTCGCTGCCCGTCTATCGCGCGCTGTTCCTTCAATACGGCGTGACCGGGCTGGCCATCGCCTCCGACATCGGCATCCTGATGCACACGGTTGTGCTGGCCTGGCTACTGCATCGCAAGAGCATGGTGCTATTGAGTGGCCTGCCGTGGTTGGAACTGATGAAGTCGCTGGCAGTCGCGATTTTCGCAGCCGTCGCCTGCTCCATGCTGAACCAGTACATCCTGGGCTACGAACAATACGCCGTTGGCCGAGGAGCCGCTGTCCACGGCAGTATCAAGACTGACGTGCTTTCGCTGCTGCTGATCAGCGCGACGTGGCTGGCTGCGGTGGCGCTGGGATTGTGGATCACCAAGTCAAATCTGCTGCACGAATTGCGCCGCGTGAAAGCCCGCGCGACAAACATCCCCGCGCCTGAGCCCATGGTGGACAGAACAACCGGCGGCGTCGAGCCGTAACCGCCCGCCTCAGAAGTTATACGGATAGGCGATCACTCGTTTCGCATAGCCCTTTAGGGTGCTGCTGCCGGATCCAGGTCCAGCACCCAATCCGGATCACCGTCATGATTGTTGCCGGGCGTCGTGAAATTGTGGCTACCCGCGTTGCGGAATGGCGATCCACTGATTCGGAGGAAGGTTCCGTCCGACGGATCGTACCACCGGGCGCGCGTGAAGCCGGCGAATTCCGCCAGATTGACGGTGAGCGTGGTGGCTTGTGGGCAGTAGGCAAGCGCGTACGATCCTGGCACCCAAGCCGTCGTGCAGTAGGTAGCTGTGGTCAGGTTTGCATTGCCGCCATCGTATGTACCGTAGCCGGCGGTGACCACCTGGTGCGCCGTGTCGGGCACCAGTTCCTGCCAGGGCAGCGTGGCGAACAGGCCGTTGATGTACCTGATCTCCCGCGCCCCGGGGCTGACCAGAAACAATTGCCATCCCGGCGGGAACAGCCAGGTGTAGTGGTTGCCGTAGAGTTGGCCGGGGCCGCCGCTGGTCAGCGTCCAATACGCCTGCTCGCGCAGGACGTACGGTCCGGCCGGCCCGGGCAACTGGCCGGTATTGTTCTCGTACTCGTAGTTGGCCTCGGTCAGGAATAGCGGCAAGACGGGCATGCTGGCGTAGGCCTGCACGAAGCAATCGTAGGTTTCGTAATAGGTGTAGCAGGCATCCAGCGTTAGCACGTCGCTCAGCGTCGTGTCCTGGTTCGAGTAGCTGAAGTCATAATTCAGTTCGATAGTTTGCAGATGCACGGGATCGGTACTGGCGATTCCCAGCATCACCTGGTGCACTAGGTTATTGTCGGATGGGCTGCTGTTCCAGGTCTGAAAGTCGTTGCCGCTTTGCCAGACGATGTTGGCAAACCCGCGATAGCGGTTCCCCAGGTAGACTCCGAAATTGTAGGCCTTCGAAGGCCCGTTATTTTCCAATGTCACCAGCCATCCGCCGGTTTCGATAGGGTCAAGGATGACCGCGAGATGATAGCTTGCCGCCAGGTTGACCAGGGCATCGAGCTCGGCGAAATAGGCTGGGTTCGGAGTCGAGAGGTCGTAATTTGACGGGTCGGTACCGCTGGTGAACGGAGGCGTGCCATCGTACGCTGTACCGTTGCCGTTTCCTCCCGTGTAGCTGGTGCAAAGCGCGTCCACCAGGATGGAGTTGAACCCCATTATTTGCCGGTTCTGCATGTAGCCCGACATCTGTTGGGGGCGCAGGTTGGCAATCATGGACTGCGGCGAATCTCCCATCAGCAGGAATGGCACGCCGTTGCTGTCGGTCAGATAGCGGCCATTGGCGCTGGCTTTGAGCGGATACACCGGGGAAGCGAGAGGGCTGCGTGATAGCGTCTGTCCCGCGATAGTTACGCAGGCCACGGTGGTGGCCAGGAACAGTAAAGCTATGCTCCGCACGGAGTCCTCCCTTCGATCGTTCAACTCTATTGGATCCTCGCGGGCCTGAACTCGCGAGAACCAACGATGTTGGAAACGCTATACCCGTGCCGCCGCCGCTCCTGCTGCCGTCTCGCCGCCAGGAGTGGTCGTCGCGCTTTCCCTGGACTCGCCGTTGGCTTTCTGCCCGGGCTTGCGAATGTCGATGCCGCCCTTGAAGTACGCCCCGTCCTCGATGCTGATGCGCTGCGCCACCACATCGCCGGTCAGCGAGCCTTCGCCGCGAATGTCCACCCGGTCGCTGGCCGTCATGTTGCCGCGCACCTTGCCCAGCACCACGATCTCGCGCGCCGCAATGTTGGCCGCCACGACGCCGTTGCGCCCCACCGTCACCCGATTGCCCGGCAGGTTGATCGAGCCTTCCACTCGGCCGTCAATGTATAGCGACTCCGAGCCGCTGACCTCGCCCTTGATGACCAGCGACTTGCCCAGCGTCGCCTGCTCTTGCGGGTTCAACGGCGCGCTGGCCGGACGGGGGGCGATCACCGGCTCGGCTGGCGGTGTAAATGAGCGCTGCGGCTCAGGGCTGGGGGCTGGGTTCGCGGTAGGCGGATTCTTAGGTTGCCACATGATCGATTCAAAATCCTTTCAGAAGTTTCAGCTCGCACACCATGCGCGGGCTCGCGCTGTGATTATTGCTACCATACAAGGTCTTTTCGGATCAGGGAATACCCTCACGCACTTTTTCGTCGCGGCGTAGTTAACAACTTATGAACAAACTTAGGTGAAGGGAGTAGAACAGTTGTCGTTTGCCCGTTGTCAGTTGTGCGAGTCGCGCCACATCGTCCCACGCTTTATCCTTATCCTGACGCATCGAATCCCATGCTTACCGACCAGGCCATCCTGCGCCACATCGAACGCCAGCCGCACCACTCTGCCGGATACAAGCAGCTCGTCCGCGAGATGAACCTGCGCGGCGACGAGCGCCGCCTGCTCGCGGAGCGCCTTGAGGCGCTGGTCAAGAGCGCTCGCCTCATCGAGACTGGCCGCGACCGCTACACTTTCGCCGAGCACGCCGCCTCCACCCGAACCACAGCAAAGTCGGCGCGTGAAGCGGGCCACGCCGCCCGCCAGAATCTCATCGCCGGCCGCCTCACCATGCATCGCGACGGCTACGGCTTTGTCATTCCGAACGCGGGCCAGCGGAGCACCATTGCCGGCGACATCTTCATCCCACCCCCCGCCATCGGCTCGGCGATGCACGGCGATCAGGTGCTGGTCGAGCTCACTCCCAAACGCGGTACTCCGGGATCCGCAGCGCGTGCTGGGTTGGGCGACGATGGCCGCGCCGAAGGCCGCATCCTACGCGTGCTCACCCGCGGCAATCCTACCGTCGTCGGCACATTCCATCGCGGGCCGCGCCAAAACTACGTCACCCCCATGGACGAAAAGATCACACAGCAGATCATCATCCCGCGCGGTTTGGAATGGCCCGGTGGAAGCGCGGGCCTTGAGGCCCGCGAATCGTCGTCTCGCGAGAAACGGGCTTCAGCCCCGGCGGGCGCTCCACATACGCGTGTGCCCCAGGTTCGCGTCCCGTCTTTGGACGCTAACCTGGGAAAGCGAAATCGCGATCGCGTCCTCGGCTCCGAGGCCCGCCGGCGCGATTGGACCGATCTGGAAAACGTAGTCCTCGAAGTCGAGATCACCGACTGGCCCTCGCCCACCGAAAATCCCCGCGGCCGCGTCCTCGAAATCCTCGGCTACGAAGACGACTTCGGCGTCGATGTCGAGATCGTCATACGCAAGTTCCATCTGCCACATCATTTCCCGGTCGAAGTCCTGCAAGAGGCGCAACAGTTCGACGGAGTCATTTCCGCCAGCCAAATGCATCATCGCCGCGACTACCGCTCCCTGCCCATCGTCACCATCGACGGCGAGACCGCGCGCGACTTCGACGACGCCGTCACCGTCCGCCGCCTCTCCACCGGCAACTTCGAGCTGCAAGTCCACATCGCCGACGTGGCGCATTATGTGCGCGAGGACTCGGCCATCGATCTCGAAGCGCGATTGCGCGGCACCTCGGTCTACTTTCCCGACCGTGCCGTCCCCATGCTTCCCATCGAACTCTCCACCGACCTGTGCAGCCTGCGCCCGCAAGTCGATCGCATGGTGCTCTCGTGCGTCATGGAAATCGACCATCAGGGCGAGATCTCCGGCTATACGCTGAGCGAGGGCGTCATCCATTCCGCCGAGCGCATGACCTACACCAACGTCAACCTCATTCTGGAAGGCGACCCGGCGCAGCGCGAGCGCTATCACCAACTGGTCGATGTCTTCGAGCTGATGCGCGAGCTGGCCGTGGTGCTCAACCGCAAGCGCGTGCGCCGCGGCTCCATCGACTTCGACCTGCCCGAGCCGGTGATCGAATTCGACGAGCACGGCCTGATGCGCAGCATCGCCCGCTCGGAGCGCAACATCGCCAACCGCATCATCGAGGAGTTCATGCTGTCGGCCAACGAATGTGTCGCCAGCTATCTCGAGAGCAAGGGCATCGCGTCGCTCTATCGCATCCACGAGAAGCCCGATCCCAGGCGCGTCATGGATTTCGAAACCATCGCCGCCTGCTTTGGCTATTCGCTCGGCGTTGGACCGTTGCCGGTCAAGCGCGTGCAATTCAAAGCCGAGCGCCGCGAGCGCTACGGCACGGGCCGCAGCGCCAAGGCCGTCGAGATTCCGGAGGACGTCCACATCACCCCGCGCATGTATCAGAAGCTGACCCAGAAGATTGCCGGCAAGCCGGAGGAGCGCATCCTGTCGTACCTGATGCTGCGCTCGCTGAAGCAGGCGCGCTACTCGGAGAAAAACGAAGGCCACTTTGCCCTCGCCGCGCCAACCTACACGCACTTCACCTCGCCTATCCGCCGCTATCCTGACCTGATTGTGCATCGCGTATTGAAGGACGTGCTGCGGGAGTCGGCGGAAAGCGAAGAACACGGCGTGCCGATCGGCGAAGGCGGCGTGGCCCACAGCGAATCGCCCTCCCCCTGGTCGAAGCGCGGAAGGGGCGCGGCTTCAGCCGCGCCGATAAACGCGTCCTCTAGAACTGTCATCTCGAAGCCGCGCGAAGGAGCGAAGCGACCAAGCGCGGCTGAGGGACCTGCTGTTACTGGCCACTGGCCACTGGCCACTGGCCACTATTCCTATTCCGAGGCCGAGCTTCACGACATCGCCGAAGAGTCCAGCCAGGCCGAGCGCCGTGCCGACGACGCCGAACGCGAGCTGATGGAATGGAAAAAAATGAAGTTTATGGAGGAGCGCATCGGCGACGACTTCGACGGCCTCATCGTCAGCGTCACCAAGTTCGGCCTGTTCGTCGAGCTCAGCGACATGTTCATCGAAGGGCTGGTGCCGCTCGCCTCGCTCACTGACGACCGCTACCTCTATCACGAGAACACGAGGCAGATCATCGGCCAGCGCACCCGCAAGACCTACTCGCTCGGCGATCCCATTCGCGTGCTCGTCGACCGCATCGACCGTACGCAGCGCCGCATCCAGTTCGCGATTGTTGAGGAACGACCCTCCCCAGCCCGCCGCCGCAAATAGCTCTTAGCAAACTCGCGGGGCAGTCTAGCCTTCTTTTGGCCAGGGCCGGCAAGCTCGCTGACCTGTAATTCGGGTAGACTCTATCCAAGCGCCGAATCACCGCATGGGGGGTGCGCATGAAGACTCGCGTGCTGCTGCTTGCTCTTGCTTGCCTGTGCACTTGCCGCCTTTTGTTGGCCGACGAGCACCATCCTTACGATCCGAACGCCAAGCTCGGCAAAGTCTCCTTTCCTATTCCGTCCTGCGCTGCCGGGCAGCAGGCGAGCTTCGAGCGCGGTGTTGCCCTGCTGCATTCCTTCTGGTACGAGGTGGCCGATGAGCAATTCAAGGCCGTAGCCGCGGCCGATCCGCACTGCGCCATGGCCTACTGGGGCGAAGCCATGAGTCTGTATCGCCAGCTCTGGGACCGTCCCAGCGCCGCCGATGTGAAACAGGGATGGGAACTGTCGCAAAAAGCGTTGTCCATCGGCGCGCGCACCGGCCGCGAACGCGAATACATCCAGGCGATCTCCAATTTCTACGCCGGCGGATCCAAGTGGGACTACGAAACCAATGCTCGTGCCTATTCGCAGGCCATGCAGGTGGTGTATCAGCAGAATCCGCAGGACCATGAGGCTGCTGCGTTCTACGCGCTATCGCTGCTCAGCTCCGAGCCTGACAACGACACAACATTTCACAAGCGCAAGGAGGCGATCGAAATCCTCACCAAGCTCTTTCAGGAGGATCCCGATCATCCCGGTGCAGCCCATTATCTGATTCACGCCTGCGACAATCCACAATTTGCGCAGGAGGGTCTGGCTGCCGCGCGCGCCTATGCCAGGATCGCACCCGCTTCGCCGCATGCGCTGCACATGCCGTCGCACATTTTCGCCCGGCTGGGACTTTGGCAGGAGGACATTCAGTCGAACCTGGCTGCGATCGCAGCCGTGGAACACAACACCACCGGCATGCACATGGGCGACGAGCACAAAGTGCACTCGATGGACTTTCTGCTTTATGCCTACCTCCAGATTGGCGAGGACAAGAAAGCAAAGGCTGTCGTTGAGGAGTTGGCCACCATCCGCCCGGAAAGCATTGATCCGAGCCTCGGCGGATATCTCAACAAGATGCGCGCCGAATTTCCGGCCACCTACACCCTGGAAACACGCGACTGGAAAGGAGCCGAAGCGCTAACCCCTCCTGCCGGCGCACCAGTGTACTACCAGGCAGCGACCTACTGGGCACGAGCCGTAGGCGCGGGGCATTTGCGTGATGCCAATGCTGCGGCAGCGGCGCTAAAGCAATACGACGCTATGGTCGAAGCCACAAGCACCAGCGATAAGCCATTTCTCGCCAAGTCAATGGAGACCGATCGTGACGAGGCAGCGGCGTGGCTGGCCTTCGCCGAAGCCAAGAACGGCGAGGCTGTGGAGCTGCTGCGCAAGGTCGCCAATAAGCAGGACGCTGTGGGTAAAGGAGAAGTGGAGTTGCCAGCCCGCGAGATGCTGGCCGACATGCTGCTGGAGATGAATCGTCCGCAGGACGCGTTGGCGGAGTATCAGCGTTCCATGAAGATCGATCCCAATCGCTTTAACGGGCTGGCGGGTGCGGCGCGCGCCGCCGAACTCAGCAACCAGCTCGCCGAGGCCTCGCAGTACTACGCGCAACTGCTAAAGAAGTGCGCCGGATCGGATTCCGACCGCCCCGAATTGCAGCGTGCCAAGTCATTGCTGGCGCAGAATGGCGCCGCAAGCCGCTAATGGATAGCGTCTCCGGGTAAAATTGTTAAAGCTATGGCTACGGCCGCTCGAATCGCACTGATCTTCGCTTTAGCTACCGGTGCAATCGCTCAGACTACTGCTCCCGCACAATCTGCCGTTCCCGCCACTTGGCCCACCGCCCAATTCGCCTCCGCCAAAGATCCCGGAGTGCAGAAGGCCGTTCAGATCCTCAACCAGATGATTCGCGCCCTCGGCGGCGACGCTTGGCTCAACGTCAGCAACATGACCAGCGAGGGTCGCACCTACGGCTTCTATCACGGCCAGCCCAACAGCATGAGCATCCTCTACTGGCGCTTCTGGGAGTGGCCTGACAAAGAGCGCGTCGAGCTGACCAAGCAGCGCGACGTCATCGAACTGCTCATCGGCGACAAGGGATACGAGATCACCTACAAAGGCACCGCCACGCAGGAACCGAAAGAGTTGGTGGAATCGCTGCGGCGGCGCGAACACTCGCTGGAATGGGTGGTGCGCAAATGGCTGCCCGCGCCCGGCACCATGGTTCTCTACAGCGGCACCGCGATGGTGGAACGCAATCTCGCCGACCAGATCACCGTCCTCAGCGCCGCCAACGACAGCGTCACCCTGGCGATTGATGGGCAGACCCATCTTCCCGTGAAGGTCAGTTACAGTTGGCGCGATCCCCTGGACCGGCAATTCGACACGGCCTCGGTGGTCTTTAGTAATTACAAGCTGATCCAGGGCATTCAGACACCGTTCAGCGTAGTGCAGTATCGCAATGACGAAATGAGCGGCCAGCGCTTCATCACCTCGGCAAGCTACAACACCAGCCTGTCCCCGACCCTGTTTGAGACCAAGGGCATTACCTACAACCCCGGCACGCAGAAGCCGCCGAAGTAGTCATCTCGCCGGATAGCACCTCCCAGCCCCGCCGCTGCTCTGTCATCCTGAGCGGAGCGTTCGGCCGCGCAGCGGACGAATGCGGAGTCGAAGAGCCTGCCCCGAGCGGAGCCGAGGGGACCCCTATATAATCGCCGGTCACCTCATCCCAACGCCGCCCGCAACGCAGCTCCCAGCTCGCTATAACGAAACTTGTATCCCGCCGCTCTCAGCTTCGCCGGCAGCACGCGTGCCGACGTTAACAGCAACTCCTGTCCCATCTCGCCCAGCAACCCCCGCACCGCAAACGCCGGCAAGGGAAATATCGTAGGACGATGTAATGCCCTGCCCAGCGCGCGCACGAAATCCTCATTCCGGACCGGCGCCGGCCCTGTAACATTCACCGGCCCGCGCAAGCTGTCATTCTGGAGTGCGAATATCATTGCCCCGATCACATCGTCGAGCGCAATCCAGCTCCAATATTGTTTTCCGCTGCCCACTCTCCCGCCGAGCCCGAGCCGGAACGGCAACAGCATCGGCTTCAGCGCGCCGCCATCGCGCGCCAGCACCACTCCAATGCGCAGATTAACTACGCGCACGCCGGCCTCGCTCGCCGCCGCTGTCGCGGCCTCCCACTGCTGGCTGACTTCGGCCAGAAATCCTTCGCCCGCCGAGCTTTCCTCGGTCAGCAACTCATCGCCGCGATTCCCGTAATACCCGGCGCCGGACGCCGACACCAACACCCGCGGCTTGCCGCTCCGCCGATAACTTGCAGCCGCCGCTGTCGCCAGCGTGCGCGTGCCAGCCACGCGGCTCTCCAGCACTTCCTGCTTGAAACTCTTCGTCCACAGGCCGGCGATGTTCTTACCCGCCAGATGAACCACGGCATCGCAGTCGGCGAGCTTGCCCGGATCGAGCGGCTGCTTCGGGTCCCATTGCACTTCACCCGCTTCCGCCTGGCGACGCACCAGCGCAAGCGGCTCGTGCTCCGCCGTCCGCAATGCGCGCGTCAGCGCCGAGCCCAGCAATCCCGAAGCGCCGCTGATCAGTACTCGCATGGCTTTCGTACCCGTATTGGGTACGACTGTACCCTATTTGGGTGCGGCAAACTCAAGGTTCCTGCTGCGGACTCTGAAATCGTCGCACTCCACGCTTCCAAAACTTCGCAATCCCTCGTCGTATAATCGGACATGGCGACTTTGCGCCAACGGATCGCGACCAATGTTCTGACCGTCACCCGCTTCCCCGATCTCCTGCGCAAGGTCCGCTCCTACCGCCCCGATGACGACCTGTCGCAGGTCAAGAAGGCCTACGAATTTTCCCTCGAGCATCACAAAGGAACCGCGCGCGAATCCGGTGAGCCTTATCTGGCCCATCCCCTCCAGGTAGCCACCATATTGGCGGAAATGCAGCTCGACACCACCGCCATCGCCGCCGGCCTGCTCCACGACGTGGTCGAAGATACCTCCGTAACCATCGCGGACATTAACACCGAATTCGGCGAGCAGGTCGCCCACATCGTCGAAGGCGTCACCAAGATCAGCAAAATCGATTTCGCCTCCTCCGAAGAGGCCCAGGCCGAGAACGTCCGCAAGATGGTCCTGGCCATGATGGACGACATTCGCGTGGTGCTCATCAAACTGGCCGATCGCCTGCACAACATGCGCACCCTGAAGTTCCTTTCGCCTGAGCGCCAGCAGAAAATCGCGCGCGAGACGCTCGACATCTACGCTCCCATCGCCCATCGCCTCGGCATGGGCAAAATTCGCGGCGAGTTGGAAGATCTCGCCTTCCAGTATGTCGATCCCATCGCCTACGACCAGATCAAAGATGCCATCGCTTTGCGACGCAAGGAAGGCGAGGCGTTCCTGGCTGAGGTGCAGGCCGCCATCGAGGAAAAGCTGAAGGAAAACAAAATTCAGGCGCGGGTGGAGGCCCGCATCAAGCGCCTATACAGCATCTGGCAAAAAATTCAGCGGCAGCGCATCTCCATCGACCAGATCTACGACATGCTGGCCATGCGCATCATCACCCAATCGGAAAGCGATTGCTACGCCGTGCTGGGCATCATTCACAACCAATGGCGGCCGGTGCCGGGGCGCATCAAGGACTTCATCGCCATTCCCCGCAACAATTTCTACAAGTCGCTGCACACCACCGTCATCTCCGAAAAAGGTCATGCCTTCGAAGTGCAAATCCGCACCGAGGAGATGCACAAGATGGCCGAAGAAGGCATCGCCGCCCACTGGAAGTACAAGGACGGCCCGGTCTCGGCGCGCGACGAACAGCGCCTGGCCTGGCTGCGCCAGGTGGTGGAGTGGCAGCGCGACATCAAGAATTCCCAGGAATTCCTCGCCACCCTCAAGATCGATCTCTACCCCGAAGAGGTCTACACCTTCACCCCCAAGGGCCGCATCGTGATCCTGCCGCGCGACGCCACCCCCGTCGATTTCGCCTACGCCGTCCACACCCAGGTCGGCGACACCTGCGTCGGCGCCAAAGTCAATGGCCGTATCGTCGCCCTGCGTTATAAACTGCGCTCCGGCGACATCGTCGAAATCCTCACCCAGCCCGGACATACTCCCAGCCGCGACTGGCTGCAATTCACCAAGTCCTCGCGCGCCCGCCAAAAAATCAAGCATTGGCTCAACCTCCATCAGCGCGAGCGCGCCATCGAAATTGGCCGCAAACTTATGGAGAAGGAAGCGCGCAAGTATCGCATCTCCATGAAGTCGCTGAACGATGCGGAACTGATGCGCGTCTCCAACGAAAATGGGATGGCCAAGCCTGACGACTTGCTCGCCGCCATCGGCTACGGCAAGTTTTCCGCGCGCAGCATTCTGGCCCGGCTGGTGCCCGACGAAGCCCAGTCATTCTCCGGCCACGCTCCTGCTCCTACCACGGACGAAGACTCCGACAGCGGCTTTACCAACGTCGTGCGCCGTGTCTTTGGCGGCGACAACTCGGCCATCAAGGTCAAGGGACACGACGATCTGATGGTCTATCGCGCGCGCTGTTGTAATCCCATTCGCGGCGAGGAGATTGTGGGCTACGTCACTCGCGGCAAGGGCGTCGCGGTACATTCTGCTTCCTGCGCCAACGTCGAGAACCTGATGTTTGAGCCCGAGCGCCGCATTGCCGTGGAGTGGGGCCGCGATGCCGCTTCCCCCATCTGGCAGGCCGGCTATCCGGTCAAGCTCTCTGTCTCCTGCGACAACCGTCCCGGCATGTTGAAGCAGATCGCCACCGTCATCAGCGACGCCAACACCAACATCCAAACCATCGAAGCCAAGACCGTCGAAGATCACGCCACGGTCGAGCTGGTCGCCGACATCGCCGACCTCAAGCACCTGGACCGCATCGTCACCGGCGTGCGCAAAATTCCCGGCGTCCGCGATGTGCAGCGCGTGCAAAAACCGTAGCCGCCAGCCATCAACATCTCTAAAGTCCCGTGTCATCCCGAGCGCAGCGGAGTCGAGGGACCCCTATTGCCGCGGACAATCTTTCCTTACGCTCTAGCCATCATTTCGCACTTTTCTTCCACACCAAGTCCCAGCTCTCCCGCCGGTCCACAAATCCCGTGACCTTGCCTTTGGCGTCGCGCTGAAAGATCTTGCGGATGCGCGGCTGTCCGGGGATGAAGAGCACATCGCGCACCTCAACCTTCAGAGGTTTCATCGTGCTGCCCGGTCGCCCGCCCATGAGTTGCTGACCATCTGAACGAATCACATAGATCAGGTCGGGTGCGGCGGAATAGCGACCCACGTATTGCTCGAGTTCCTTGGGTGGCAGCGTGATCGCCGGAGGGTCCTTCGGCACGGCATAGACGTGGACCAAGTAGAGCTTCCATTCGCCATCGTCGCGTCGCCACGTCTCCGTCGTCAGGTAGCGAGACTGAAGCGTCTGGCCGTGGTAATTCTCCTGCTCATCATCGGTGTGAATCACCGTGGCCAGGTCTCCCAGGATGCGGGCGGCGTAATAGGTGATGCGCAGGCTGCCTGAGGCGCCCGCCGGCAACGGCTCAAGTTGCTTGAGAAAGGCGGCGCGATCCAGGACGACACCATTCTCGTCGACGTAAACCGCGTCGGTGGCAAGCGCCTGCTCCCACACGCTGCGATCGCCCGGGGCAATGGCATCCAGCAACGCCTGGTCTTTGGCGCGCAACAGCGCAGTAGTTTGGTCAGAAGTGGTATTTGACGTTTGCAAGGCGAAGGCGAGCACGAGCGAGAACAGGAAGAACATGGCACGATTTTATGTGCCAGGCCGCAGAGACGCTATTCCATCGCTGGCGCTGGCCAGGCCGGGACAGCTTTACGTCACGTTTGCATAGCCATTCGGCAATTCGTTGTCCCGTTGCATCGCCGTGTCGGAAGTGCGGTGCGGCCGGGTGCCCCGTTCTAGCCTTCTTTTGGCTAGGGCGGGGCAGCTTCCCGATATCGTAGTAGGCACAATCGCCGCGTTAGCGTTGAGCGTACAAGCGGCCGCTCGCGAAAGATTTCGAGATCCTCTGAATGCCGCGCTGGACAAGGTTTTTGCCAGATTCCCACAATCCAACTGCGGCTCTCCTTCTCGCGCAGCCGATATTTCCGTTTCGTCAAAGCCGCGAAAATAGTGTCTGAAATTGCTGTCTGTCAAAGACGGGTTTGCCGGTTGCACAAAATTCTGGCATGCGCCTGTGGACGAGCTGCACTCCATTGAAAACACGCAAGATAAAGTCGCAATAATTTTATTGACATTAGAAATAGGAGGAGTAAAAACACACTCGTTCTTTGACAGTTTCCAAGGTTTTCGCAGTCAAGCGGCAAGCTTCCTCAGCGCGCAAGCGAGGAGGAAACCGGCGAGTCCGAGGACATGTAGTGAGGTCACTGCCCGGTGCCCACGGCGCAAGGCAGAACGCCCGCAACAGTTGTCGCGAGCCGCCTGACAGCAGAAACAGGAGACGAGCCAAAGGCAACACGGAATCCCGAGGCGTTGAGCGGTCATTCCGGCTAGTCGCGAGTCCGGCATCCCAGTCGGCAGGCATGCTGATACGCAAGTATCCGGCAAGCCAGTTCGGCAAGGATTTAAACGTGACCCGCTGGCCGAAAATGAGCGATCAATAACGCGCTCGGGATTCTTTTTTCCAGCCGTCAGCCGTCGGCTATCAGCCATCAGCTTTCAGCCGTCAGCCAAAGGATGGAGAGGGAGCAGTTGCTCCCTTCCACTTTTCTATCAAGTAGGGCACAGCAGCCGCCAACAACCTTGGGCCAACTGGCCACGCTAGTAGCTGATGGCTGACGGCTGATAGCTGACAGCTCCCTACAACGGTATATTCCCGTGCTTCTTAGGCGGGTTCTTGTCGCGCTTGTTCTCCAGCATATCCAGACCTTGAATCAGCTTGCGGCGCGTGTCGCGCGGGCGAATCACTGCATCCAGGTATCCCCGCTCGGCCGCGACATACGGATTGGCGAAGCGCTCGCGAAACTCTTCGATCTTGGCCGCGCGATCGGCGTCTGGATTCTCTGACTTCTCCAGCTCGCGGCGGTAAACAATGTTCACCGCGCCCTCCGGACCCATGACGGCAATCTCCGCCGTCGGCCACGCGTAGTTCACATCGGTGCGGATGTGCTTCGACGCCATGACGCAGTACGCGCCGCCGTAAGCCTTGCGCGTGATGACGGTGAGCTTGGGCACCGTCGCTTCGGAGAAGGCGTACAGCAGCTTGGCGCCGTGGGTGATGATGCCGCCGTACTCCTGCTGCGTGCCCGGCAGAAATCCGGGAACATCTTCGAACGTGATCAGCGGAATATTGAAGCAATCGCAGAAGCGCACGAAGCGCGCGCCCTTGATGCTGGCACTGATATCGAGCACGCCCGCCAGAAACGCCGGCTGATTGGCCACGATGCCCACCGGCTTGCCGTTCAGCCGCGCAAAGCCGATGACGATGTTCTTGGCGTAATGCTCCTGCACCTCGAAGAAGTAGCCGTCGTCGACAACCGTGTTGATCACGTCCTTGATGTCGTAGGGCTGGTTCGATTCGGTGGGAACGATGGTGTCCAGCCGCTCGTCGGCGCGGTCGATAGGATCGGTGCAGGGCTTGCGCGGTGGATCGTCGAGATTGTTCGACGGGATGAAGCTGAGCAGCTCGCGGATCATGCTGAGGCACTCGGCATCGTCCTGCGCTACAAAATGCGCTACGCCCGACTTCTGGTTGTGGGTCATCGCGCCGCCGAGCTCTTCTTTCGTGACCTCTTCGTGCGTCACTGACTTGATCACGTCCGGGCCGGTGATAAACATGTACGAGGTGTTGTTCACCATCAGGATGAAGTCGGTGATCGCCGGAGAATAAACCGCACCGCCGGCGCACGGGCCCATGATAGCCGAGATCTGTGGCACCACGCCCGACGCCAGCGTGTTGCGCAGAAAGATGTCGGCGTAACCCGCCAGCGACATCACGCCCTCCTGAATGCGCGCGCCGCCGGAGTCGTTGAGCCCGATCACGGGCGCGCCCACTCTCATCGCCATATCCATCAGCTTTACGATTTTGGCCGCGTTGGTCTCCGACAGCGAGCCGCCGAAGACGGTGAAGTCCTGCGCGAAGACGAAGACCAGCCGGCCTTCGATGCGGCCGTAGCCGGTAAGGAAGCCGTCGCCAAAATACTTCTGCTCTTCCATGCCGAAGTCGGTGCAGCGATGGACCACCAGCTTGTCGGTCTCCTCGAAGGTGCCTTCGTCGAGCAGGAACTCGATACGCTCGCGCGCCGACATCTTGCCCTGCTTGTGTTCGCGCGCCCGGCGTTCTTCGCCTCCGCCCGCCTCGGCGAGGGAGTCACGGCGTTTCAGTTCAGCCAATTTCTGTTCCAGATTCATGGGAGGGATTATAAACAGCCATCGCGGCTCCAGCGAGAGTAGCGGCGATACAGCCCGAAACAACGCCATTGCGAGCGTGGTGCATGGGAGTCCTTTCCGCGCTGGCCCAGTCTGTAGTAAAATCGCCCGATTCTTGAAATCAACAAACGGAATTTCAGTTTCCAAATCAAAGGAGATTCTTGATGAAGGGGCTAACTAAAAAGGCTGGGCTATATCTCGCGTTGTTGCTGGCCACGTCCGTCCTCGTTCCCTCGGCTTTCTGCCAGGGTCTGCCGTCATTCGGAAACGTAGTGATCGTGGTGGGCGAGAACACGGATTTCAATACGTCCTACAACTCCAGCAACATGCCCTTTTTGACCTCCCTCGCCAACGAGTATGGCCTCGGAGTGAACTACTACTCGGACACACATCCTTCGATCGGCAACTATCTCAACTTAGCTACCGGGTATATTCTCACCGACGACGACAGCCAGACCCCGGAGAGCTTTCCGGTCTCGCTGAATAACATTGCGCTCGAGGTGCAAAACGCGGGCGGAACCTGGAAGGACTATGTTGAGAACCTCCCTACCAACGCGACCTGCAAAGGGCTGAATCCGGGAGCGTACTACGTCCGCCACGATCCTCTGCAATACATGACCACCATCAACCACGAAAGCGGCCACTTTGTGTGCTTCGGTTCGCTCGCCAGCGATCTGCTCCGGCACGAATTGCCCAATCTGTCGTGGCTCGTGCCCAACGGGTGCGATGACGCGCACGACTGCTCCATCCAAACCTTCGACACCTGGCTGAGGGATGAAGTCGGGGGGCTTTTGCTTTCGAGTTCCTACTTTCGGCCCGGGGGCACCGGATTGCTGATCATCGTTTTCGACGAGAACAACGACGACGGAAGCCCGGATTGCGAGACTACAACCGAAGGACAGGGTTGCGGCGGGCAGGTGGAGCTGGTCGTCGTCAGCCCGTACAGCAGGAGGGGATACCAGTCGCCCGGTGGCGACACCCGGAACTACAACAACAGTTACGATGAAGGGGACATCCTGCGGCTGATGGCCCAGGGACTCGGCCTGCCTACGTCCAATCTGGGCTGGGCTACTAATGGGTTGCCCATGGCTGATTTCTTCTCGACCGAGAATGAGCACTGAGCGATCAGGCTGTCGCGATGCGGACCTCACGGGAGACGCGTGACGCAGGCACTTGGCAATCCGGGCGGATTATCGCACGCAAGAGTCTCTGCTAAGGCGTGATCTCCCAGACGGTGCCATGCCCGTTGCTACCGCACCCCGATGTCGTTCCGTAGAGATTTCCATTCGCATCCAGCAGCACCTTGCCGGTGGGAGCGCATCCGTCACCTGATGCAAAGTCGTGAATGGTGGTGTAGGTCCAGGAACCATGAGTGAGTTTGAATACCGTGCCGTAATTATTGGCGCCGCCGATCTCGGTGGTGCCATATAGATTGCCTGCGCTGTCGATGGTGAGGCTGCCATACGGACCGGCTCCTTCCCCAAATCTGTAAAGCGTACTAAAGCCCCCGTTGGTATTGATCGAAAATACTGTGCCATCGAAATGATTGTAGTATCCGGGATTTCCGCCATATAGATTGCCGGCAGAATCCATGACTAAGGTGCTGTAAACCCACCCTCCATCGCCCGTGAAGAAACTATGTAATGTGCTCTCCACAAAACTGCTTCCCGACGGCGTCAGCTTGAAGATGGTGCCGTATCCGCCCGGCCCGGTGTAAGAGTCAGCGCCGTAAAGATTTCCCTGCTGGTCGAAAACCAGCCCCGCAAAGGGATTTGAGCCGGTGTCCTCGGTAAACAAATAGACGGCAGTCTGCAGCCACTCTCCATTTGTCTTGGTGAGCCTATAGGCTACCCCGCAATGATACCCGCAATCTTCGCCACTGCCTGGGTAATGACCATCCAGCGTAGATCCACCGCCAAAGGTTGTGCCATACATATTGCCGGCTGCGTCGAATATGACCTCGCTGGACGGAACCGCGCCGCTGCTCCAAAAATTGAACTGGAAGATCACTTCCTCATCCCAGGGAGCGAGCGCCGAGCGGGGAGGCGTACTCGGCGGCGTAAGCTGAAACACAACCCCGCAGCCAGTCCAGTAGGGCTCCTGGCAGGCGCTCAGGTCGCCGCCAAATTGAGTTGTCCCGTAGATGATGCCCTCAGGTCCAAAGGTCAAGGCGGCCGCGGGCGAGGCGCCATCGCTGCCGCCGCTGAAGGTATATAGAGGAGTGAAAGTCCAGCCCGCACCCGACCGCGCCATCCGGAACACCGTCCCGTAGCCTGCGGCTCCGGCTGATGCGGTGCCGTAGAGTCGCCCTCCGCCATCCATGATTAGGCCGGCAGCGGGACTGGCTCCGTCCCCTCCGCCGGTGAAGCTGTGAAGGACGTTGAACGTCTGCGCCTGGGCCGCTTGCGCCGCGATGATGGTCAGCACACAAAGCATGGCGAGAGCGAGTACAGGAAATGACAGGTGAAACGTGACGCGTCTCTGGCTGGTCATAAGCAACTCCTTTTTTCGAGACCCGTTGCGGTTAGCGTGCTGACGTTGGTCCTTGCGCACCTTTGGCACAGCTTGACTATCAAACTCTTACATAAGCAGGTCAACTTAATTTTGTATTACGGTTTAAAGAATTGACGGCAAATGGCTTACGCTTGTGATTTCGAAGTAGTTGCCGATGACAGGCGCTATATATGTTGCGATGGTGCAGGTGAAGCTGTACCCCTTCAAGGACTGGATCTTCACGTGAAGTGCTCCCAGCCTGCGGGCTTAAGGATCGTGCGTTCGCCGTCGGGCGTCACCAGCTTCATCTGCCTGCTGTGAACGATCTCCCCAATTCGCGTTATTGGCACTCCGGCAATCTGTTTTGGAATGCGTCGATTCGGCGGGGCTGTGAAGAGCAGTTCGTATTCCTCGCCGCCGTGCAACGCCAGTTGCAGACCGTCATCGCCGAGCCCATCAGCTATGGGCAACGCATCGGCATAGACCACGGCTCCGGTCTTGCTCTCCTCGCAGATGTGACCTAGATCGGTTGACAGCCCATCGCTGATATCGATCATCGCCGAAACCAGCTTTTTGTCGCGCAGGAATTTACCGACCGCAATCCGCGGCTCGGGATAGAAGTGCTTGGGATGCAATTTTGGCCGCAGCTTCTCTCCATCTCGCAGCCGGTTCAGCGTCGCCACGGACGACCCTAGCGTGCCCGTAACATAAATCAAGTCCCCCGGCCGCGCCCCTGACCGTAAAACGGCCTTCCCGTCTGGCGTCGAGCCCAGCACCACGATGTCCGCCAGAATTCCGTACGGCGATTGCGCCGTGTCCCCGCCGGCCAGTGGCACAGAATACCGCTTCGCCAGCTTCAGCAATCCCGCAATAAACTCGTCGACCCACTTCTGCGGCAGGTCCGGCGGAAGCGCCAGCGAGAGGAAAGCTGCTAGTGGCACTCCGCCCATAGCCGCAATATCGCTGAGGCCTCGGGCCAGGCACCGGTGCCCGACCGAGTCCGCCGGATGCCACTCGCGGCGGAAGTGCACTCCTTCCAGGCTGAAGTCCGTCGTCACCAGCGCTTCGTGCTCGCGAGGCACCCGCAGTACCGCGCAGTCATCGCCGATCCCCGTGCCCACGCTGCGGATTCCGCGCGCGGCGGCGCGGCGAATGCCCGCAATCAGCATTTTTTCCCTCAGCGGCACGCGCAGCCTCCAGCTAACGAACGAGCATTAGTACTTCCTAATGGAACCGGGAATGAGAGCGCGGAAATAAAGCATGAGCGATTACCCGGTATTTACTCCTCTGAAATCCAACGGCCAAATGACTGTTATCAAGTTTGTTTACAGTCCTTTAGTTGTATTCGCTTCCTCCCGTTTTTGTTGACACGGGCGGCCTGCTCTGTTACGGTTTGATGTCATTCATTTATTGCCAGCCCAGTAAGCCCGGCACCGAAGTATCCGCCGGGACATGGAAGGCCGGCAGTCCACGGCGTTCCAGGTAAGCAGAATTCTAGCAGTTCGGATCAGCAAGGCTTAGCGTTCCGGATTTTCATAGATGTTTGCTGTCGGTCCCGGAACGATTTTCGCTTGAGGGTTTAGAGCTTTGCGAAAACGCTTTTATATTCTCTTCGTAGCCCGCGATGCGGAAGGCCAGCTACGAAAAATCCCCATTCCCATTCATTATCTCTACGTGTTCCTTGCCGGCGCGCTGATCGGCATGTTCACCATCACCGGCATGGCCGGCTCCTACACTCGCATGTTGTGGAAGGTGGCCAGCTTCAATCAGTTGCGCTCGGAGAAGAAAGCTCTGCAAACCCGCTACGCGCAACTGGAGCAGGCAACGCACGAGAAGGACATCCAGGTCGCCTCACTGGGCTCACTGGCCAATGAAGTCTCCGTCATTTATGGCTTGAAGCCAAATTCCAAGCTGCTGAAGGCCAGCGGCGGGCCGGTTCAGCCCGAAGAAGTAAAGTATTCCATGGACCAGCTCTATGCCTTGCGCAGCTCAGCCTTGAATGGCTCAGCCACGGCGGGATTGGGGATGGGGCTGACTCAGAATGCCACGCTGGCTGATTGGGCTGGCGCAAGCAGCGCTCCTACGCTATGGCCCGTGGTCGGTCCCATTACCGGCCCGTTCGGCGTGCGCATCGACCCGTTCAACGGTGAAGGCGCCTTCCACTCCGGCGTGGACATCTCCTGCCGCTATGGACAACCAGTGCTGGCTGCCGCCGACGGCGTCGTCACCTACGCTGACTTCTACAGTGGCTACGGCCGCATGTTGCAAATCGACCATGGCAACGACATCTCGACCCGTTACGGACACCTCTCCGGCTTTGCCGTGGCCGACGGGCAGAGCGTCCACAAGGGACAGATCATCGCCTATGTGGGGCTGTCGGGCCGCAGCACCGGGCCGCATTTGCATTACGAAGTCCGCATCCACGACACGCCGGTCAATCCCCACAAATTCCTGCGCTCCACCTTCGCCCAGCTTGGGTCATCGCCGCGAGGCTAGCGCGACGACCCACTCTAATTGAGCAGTTCGCTCCTAGATCAGAAGATCAGACAATCAGACGCAGCCCATCCACGCTGCCGTGTCACTTTGCCTTGGTCTTCGGAGTTTTTCCTTTGGCTGTTGGGCTTTTCGACGGCAGAGGCGGCGGTTTCTGTGTCTCCGGTCCCAGTTCCACCGGCGGCTCGCTCAACACTTTCTTGAAGAACGCGTACGGCACCCCGGCTGTCAGCACCGCTTCGCTCTTGTCCTGATGCACCTCCAGGCTGTCGAACGCGGCCTTCACATCCTTGTCGGGGCCACCCGCTTCCACCGATATTTCCAGTGACTTGAACAGCATCAGGTAGGTGCTTACCTGTTCCGCGAATCGCTGTGCCTCATTTTCGCTGTGCGTGATGACGTCCGCGCGCAGGCGAACTTCGTTCAGCGGCCGCGCCGACGCAATCACCACGCTATTGGGCGGCAACAGACCGCTCCAGCCGCCGGGAAGCAGCAATTCGCCGTGGTCCTGCGCCGTGCTGTTGGCCGGCAGACGCGCAATCGTCCACACGATGCTGCCCAGCGGCACCCGCCGGTAATACTGGCTCACCAGCGACGGGCCGGGAAAAGGAAGAGCTGCCTGCTTGTAGCTGTCGATCATCCCCCGGATCACCTTCGGGCTGTCGACATTCGACGCGGCGGCGGTGTCGATGCCCAGCAGCGCCACGCGCACCGTTCGGTCCTCCACCGCGATGTCGTAAATGTCGTAATCCCGATAGCGCTCGACTTTCGTCGCCAGCTTGTGCAGGTAGTCGCTCACCCGGGCGCTGTCGAAGTGTCCTTGCAGGATTTCGCTATAGCGCGCCTCCGCCGGTTTACCCTGAACGGGGACTCCGTAGTGAATGGCGAACGCAGCCTTGTCCAGGTCGCGCTCAAACTCAAATCCGGTCTGGCGAACGAATTCTTCGTACTGCGGATCGCGTTCCTTGGGAGGGTTCTTGCCGATGTCGGTGAGCAGCCGGATCGGATCGCAGTTAATGTAGAGCACCGCATCCGACTCAGGCAGCAGCCGCACCGCGTCCGGAGCGGCGCGCCGGCGCAGCAGGACCGCGGTCACGATTCCGCCGGCGATGATCAGGATCGCGACGGCAACCCACAACTGGTTCTTGCGGCTTCGCATCGATCAGACTTGATGATACGAGAAAGTGCTGACCGGTCGTCAAATCGAACTTGCGGCGCCGGGAAAGATGGAAATGATTACCGCTATTCCAGCGGCTTCAAGCTCGCTTTATTAACCGGGTGAGGCCGACCAAAATCACCGCTCCGACAAAGGCCACAATAATGGAGCCGATCATCCCGCCGCCTGGCCAGATTCCCAACATCCCGAAGACCCAGCCGCCCACCAGGCCGCCCAGGATGCCAAGGATGATGTCCACGAGTATGCCGTAGCCACCGCCCTTCATAACTACTCCCGCGAGCCAACCTGCGATCAGTCCCACCACGATCCACGCAATGAATCCCATGGCCACCCTCCTGAAGTCATTTCAGACAGCCCGGTTCAAAATGTACACCGCCTCGGGCGGGGACCGCCATCCTATTTATCTAAGATTCACACCAAGACTTCAGCGGCGATCCCTGGTAGAGACCAGCGGGGGCTGCGCCGTGCTAGCCCATCGGCTCTGTTGCCATCGGCCCCACGTCTGCTTATTTTGAAATCTTCTCAATTGGGCCAAGACCTACAGAAAGGCTGAAGACCGTGCCGTCGTTCCCGGACCCGCCAGAAAATGTCGTCCCATAGAACTCCCCATTACTGGCCTGGATCAGCCCCGCGATTGGGTTCGAGCCGTCGAAGCAACCGCTTTGCGGGCAGAAGCTGTAAAGCGTGGTCACCGTCCCGCTGGGGGTCATTTCGAAGATCGTTCCCTTGGAGTAAGCCCCTCCGCCGTATGTGGTCCCGTAAAAGTTCCCATCGCTGGCCTGGACAAGCGCTCCCTCGGGCGCGGTGCCATCCGTCCGGTCGAAGACGTGCAGCAACGTGAACGTGCCGCTCGGAGTGATATTGAAGGCCGTGCCGGCGTTGTAGCCGTTGTGGGCTCCCCCAGCCGACGCTGTCCCATAGAGGTTTCCATCGCTACCCTCAACCAGCGTCGCATAGGGGAAGCAGCCGTCCCCGCCGGTGAAGTTGTGCAGCAACGTGAATGTGCCACCCGGGGTGATCTCGAAGATCGTGCCACACTCGTAAGCCCCGCCTTCGTACGCTGTTCCGTAAAAGTTTCCATTGCCGGCCTGGACCAGACCCGCGATAGGCAGGACGCCGTGGGGACCAAAGCTGTATAGCCCGACTACCTGACCGAATGGGGTGACCTCGTAGACGGAACCTTCGTCTCCCCCGCCCTCGTCGGCTGTGCCATAAAAGCTCCCATTGCTGGCCTGGACCACCCCCGAGTAGGGATTGGCGCCGACGACCGCATAGTTCAGGCTGCCGAGGAGTTTCAGCGTGCCACTCGTGGTGATTCTGTAGACCGTGCCAGAGTTGTGGGCCCCGCCCCCGTATGTTGTCCCGTACAAGTTCCCGTCCCTGGCCTGGATCAGCCCCCCGTAGGGTTCGGAGCCATCCGTAGGATTGAACCGGTTGAAATTGTGTAGCGTCGTCAGCGTGCCGCTGTTAGTGATTTGGAAGACCGTGCCATCGCTGTTGGCCCCGCCGACCGAGGTTGTCCCGTACAAGTTCCCGTTGGCAGCCTGGACCAGTGGCGCCATAGAGTTGCTGCCGTCCGTTCCATCGAAGCTGTGCAACATGGTGTAAGTCTGCGCCGGCAAGGTAACCGCAGTTGCCAGCAATAGAAACGCACCGCACGCCCTTAAGCTCCAGTTAGGCTTGCTCATGTCGCCACCTCGTTACTCTCTTACTTACTTTGAAATCTTCCCCACCGGTTCAAGATCTACCGAAAGGCTGAAGATGGTGCCATGGCCACCGCCGCCGCCGTTGAACGTTGTGCCGTAGAACACTCCGTCGCTTCCCAGGATCAGGCCGGCATAGGGATTGGCGCCGTCGTTGCAAAAGCTTTGCGGACAGAAGCTGTACAGCGTGGTCACCGTCCCGCTAGGCGTCATTTTGAAGATGGTGCCTTGGTTGTAGGCCCCGCCGTATTGAGTAGTCCCGTAGAAGTTGCCGTCGCTAGCCTGGATAAGCGCTCCTGTGGGGTAAGTACCGTCCGTTCCGTCGAAGGTGTGCAGCAAGGTGAACGTGCCACTCGGAGTGATCTTGAAGGCAGCGCCGTAGTTATGGCCCTGGCCGCCGGCTCCGCCGGCGATCGTCGTCCCATACAGGTTTCCATCACTACCCTGGACCAGGGTCGCCTGTGGGGAGCAACCGTCGTCGCCAGTAAAATCGTGCACCATCGTGTACGCGCCGGATAGCGTCATTTCAAAGAGCGCGCCACAACCGTCGGATCCGCCCGAATCCGCTGCTCCGTACAGGTTTCCGTTGCTAGCCTGCACCAGACCCGCGACCGGGTTGGCGCCGATGAAGCTATTGATAAAGGTGTATATCGGTATAAGCTGCCCGAACGCGGTGGCTATGAAGGCCGTACCGAATTCCCCCCCGCCGTTGGAAGCTGTGCCATAAAGCAGTCCGTTTGTCGCCTGGATGAGCCCTGCGTAGGGAAGCGCCCCGTCAGGCTGATAGTCGAAATCTTGCAATGTCTTCATCATGCCACCGAGGGTAATTTTGTAGACAATGCCGACGTTGTGCGATCCGCCGCGGTATGTCGTCCCGTACAAGTACCCATCCCTGGCCTGGATCAGCCCGGCGTAGGGCTGCGCGCCATCGATAGGACTGAAATGGTTGAAATTGTGTATGGTGGTCAGCGTGCCGCTGGTGGTGAATTGAAAGACGGTGCCATCGCCGTTGGCTCCGCCGGCGGATGTTGTTCCGTACAGGTTCCCGTCATTGGCCTGCATCAGCCCCGCATAGGGGTTGCTGCCGTCCGTTTCGTTGAAGCTGTGCAACGTGGTGTAAGTCTGCGCCGGCGAGGCGACGGCCGCCATTGCCAGCAATAGAAACATACCGCACGCCTTTATGCCCCGGTTAAGTTTGCTCATATTACCTCCTCGCCAGTCTGGCCGTGATGGTGATGCCGCATAGATTTTATCCCTGCGGTTTGCGGCAGGCGCAGAATATAACAAATCGCGTTGCGTGAGTTGTGTCAGAAATGTAAACAAAATGTCGACGGATTGAGTCCAGTGCGCACCCGAGATCGGACGCGGCACCAAGTGCGGAATGTGGAGATTGCGGGGGCGCGGATACTTCTCGCCAACCTTCCCGTTAAATACATCGCAGCCGCGCCAACGGCGCATCATTCAAGCGCAGTAACGATTACTGATGGGGAGTGAACCTCACGCTGATCTGAGTGTCAGCTTCCACTGGCTCCCCATTTAGAGAATAGGGCCGGTAGCGCCACTGTTTCACAGCATCGACGGCCGCCTGGGTTAGCAGCGGATTGCCGCGTAACGCGTGCACGTCGTGCACGGTTCCATCCTTCCCAATTACCGCCTGTAGGACCACCGTTCCCTCAATTCCCCACTGCTTGGCCTGCGCGGGATACTGCGGCGCTACTTGGTGCACCAGCAAACCTTGCGCAACCCCGGAGGAAACCGTGACCTTCCGTGGAGCGATATTGGCCTCGGTAACCGGAATGCTCTTGACGACGTCGACCACGCTGTTCGGAAGGGCGTTGGGCAAGCCGCCAGGAACCGAGCCCGGCACAGCCGTCGCGACAGTAGGCGGAGCCTCTTCCTTATTCGCGGCGGGATTCACGCTGGGCGCGGTTTTCGGAATCGTTGCCGGAAGGCGCAACGCCGCATCGTCGAGCTTGCTGGCTTCCTTGGCGGGCTCGGGTGGCTGAACCGGCTTAGCGGCGGCGCTCTGGTCCTTCGGCTTGGGCTGTTGTTCAGTTTGCGGCTTCGAACTCGGAGCTTGTGCCGTTGAACCAGTCAACCCTGCCGGCTGATTGTTACCTTTACTCTCGACACTGCTTGGCGTGAGATTAGTCCCCTCGACGGCAATAACCGGACCTCCGCTGGCATGAACCCGGTGCGACCTCCAATACATAACTCCCGCCACAACCAACAGTAGCACCAGTACCGCAGCAGCCACCGCCGGAAGCCGCCACTTCTCCGGCAAAAGCCCTTCCGCCCTGGTCTTCATGTCGGAAACGCCGGCCTGTGCGGCGCTCATGGCACGCAAGGCGCGGGCGGTGATGGAAGGCCCCACCCGCTGTTTGGTGAAGGCCGGCGCAGCGGGCGTCTCCAGAAAATCCTCCTCGTCAACCACGAAAGGCGCGACCGGTTCTCCAGCCATCGCCGGTGTGGCCGCGGCTGCATGGTCTGTGTCGGCGATGACAGTAGCTTCGGTCTCCTGGTCGACAGTACCGACTGCGGCGCCCCTCATGCGGGCCAGCAGCTCTCGCTCCTGCGCTTGCATTTGTTGAATCTCGGCTTCGCTCCGCGGTGGAGTGATGTAGTTCTGCCTGAACGTCTCCGCCTCCGCCGTTGACGAAGATGATTGTTCCGCTCGCACTCGCTCCCCGTTGCGTCCCCGGGAGGCTTTCGCTGCTTTCGATCGAATCGGTATCGGCCCCGCCGACACCACGAATTCTTCGAGCCCTTTTGTTTCTAGGGCAGATTCCTCGTGGTGATTATTACCGCCAGATCTCTCCGGCAGCGTCTCCACCGTTGACGATCCTCCGGCTCTCCACATGTTGGGTTCTAGATTGGCAATAAAATCATCGAGGTGTGCAAATCCATTCCGAAGCGTCTGGAGAGCTTCCGTATCTTCAGGCTCCTGCAAGCTGCACGCCCACTGGACCCATTCCTCTGCGGCGGGACCCGGCAGAGCTCGTGGTGCGGCCTGCGACCCTGCTTGGGAACGCAATTGCTCCACAGCCTGGTCACGAAGCTGATTCAGTTCATTCACCCGGAGTGCCCGATGGTGCACGATTGTGCCGCGCTCCAACTCCATCGCCAGCGCCAAAAGCCGGGAGCGCATTTGCTCGGAAGCTTTCGCTTCTAAACTCTGCTGGTCTTTCTCAGGTCCCTTTTGCTTCGGCGATGCGGCCTCGGGCCCCGCTTTGGCTCGCCACATGTCGGGCTCGAGGTTGGTAATAAAATCGTCAAGCTGTGGGAATCCATTCCGCAGATCCTCAACAGATTCGGTATCGTCAGGTTCTTGCAGACGGCACGCCCACTGGATCCATTCGCCGGCGTCAGGGCCGGGCAGAGATTTCGGGGTTTCCTCCAATGCCTTGGTTCGTAGTTCCTTGATCGCCTGGTCGCGGAGCTGATTCACTTCCTGCACCCGCAGTGCCCGGCGGTGCACAATCTCACCGCCCTCCAACTCCGACGCGAGTTCCAGCAGGCGGGCGCGCAGTTGTTCCAAATTCCTCGCGTATTGCCGTTTCTGTATCTCCTCAATCAGTGCGCCAAGCTCCTCGCGGTTCTCCCAGGTGGCCGCGGGTAACTCCGACAATATCAACGTCCGCAGCTCGCGGCCAGATTCTGCGGCCGCCTTAAGCTGCTGGATGACTTCTTCGACGTCGACGGACTTGGCAGCCTTGAGTTCTCCCACGCTTGCATACGGCAGGGATAGAGAGTCGTCCAGAGAAGCAAGGGCCGAAGGCCACGATGAACTCATGTCAAACTCCTAAACCAGAGTTTCCTTTTTGATCACCCACATGTTTGGCTCGAGATTGGCAATAAACTCGTCCAGGTGTGGAAATGCACTCCGAAGAGTGCGCAGAGATTCAGCATCGTCGGGCTCCTGCAAGCCCCACGCCCACTCGATCCATTCGTCGGAGTCAGGGCCCGGCAGAGTTTTTGGTATCCCCTGCACGCCGGCCTGGGCCTGCAATTCGCTGACCGCCCGGTCGCGGAGTTGATTCATCTGACTTACACGCAGTGCCCGGCGGTGCACGATGGTTCCGCGCTCCAGCTCAGCTGCAAGGGCCAAAAGGGCGGAGCGCTGTCGCTCCACATTCCTTGCCTCTACCTGTTCCTCTATCTTCTCCAGCAACCCGTCCAGCTGCTCTCGGTTCTGCCATGTGGCCTCGGGCAGCTCTGCCGATACCAACGCACTCAGGTTTCGTGCAGATTCTGCCGCGGTCTTAAGCTGCTCAATGACTTCTGAGATATTGACTGATTTGGCAGCCTTGAGTTTTTCCAGGCTTTCAGACAGTAAGTCCAAAGAATCGTCCAGAGACGCAATTGTGGAAGGCCACAGTGAACTCATATCCAGCTCCTAAGTGGGAGTCCTCGTTTTAGCTATCAATGCCCCCAATATATACCCATCTGGGGTTCGGAGTATTGGCTTTTTTGGCTACCGCCTAGCTCCAAGGTGGGATTCCTATGGGTAGTGGCTCAATTGAGCCACGCCTTCTTATGCCACGGTTTGACCCCTTTTTTCCCCCGCCTGTAAGATCGAGGTTTGACCTTCGTTTCCTGAACGGATTGGCATGCCTCACGATCTCCCCAAGGCCTACGACCCCGGCGCCATCGAGCCGCGTTGGGCCGAGTACTGGGTGCGGGAAAAACTGTTCCAGGTCGAAACCCCCAGCCCCGAGTCCCGCCAGGAAACCTTCACCATCACCCTGCCACCGCCGAATGTCACCGGCAACCTCCACATGGGCCACATGTTGGAGCACACCGAGATCGACATCGTCGTCCGCTGGAAGCGCATGAGCGGCCTGCCAACGCTTTGGCTGCCGGGCACCGATCACGCCGGAATCGCCACTCAACTTATGGTGGAACGCCAGCTTGCCACCGAGGGCAAGAACCGCCGCGAGATTGGCCGCGAAGCCTTCATCGCCCGCGTCTGGGACTGGAAGGAGCACTACGGCGGCGTCATCCTCCAGCAGATGAAGCGCCTGGGCGCCTCCGTCGACTGGTCGCGCGAATACTTCACCATGGACGAGCGCATGTCGCGCGCCGTTCGCGAAGCTTTCGTCCGTCTCTACGAAGAAGGCCTGATCTATCGCGGCAAGTACATCGTGAACTGGTGTCCGCGCTGCATCACCGCGGTCTCCGATCTTGAGGTTGTCCACGAGGACACGCCAGACAAAATTTGGGAGATTCGCTACCCCGTCATCGGTTCAAATGACGAATACATCGTGGTCGCCACCACGCGTCCTGAGACCATGCTGGGCGACACCGCCGTCGCCGTGAACTCGGCCGACGAGCGCTACCGGCATCTGCACGGCAGGCGCGTCTTGCTGCCGCTGATGAATCGCGAGATCCCGATCATCACTGACGACATCCTCGCCAATCCCGAGTTCGGCACCGGCGCGGTCAAAGTCACGCCGTCGCACGATCCCAACGACTTCGAAGCCGGCCTGCGCAACAATCTGCCGCAGATCGAGGTGATGAACGAAACCGCGCAGATGAACGAAAACGCCGGCCCCTACCGGGGACTCGACCGCTTCGAGGCGCGGCAGAAGGTCCTGGAAGACCTGGAGAGCGGCGGCTTCCTCGTCGGCAGCAAAGACTACATCGTCCCGCTGGGCAAGTGCGGTCGCTGTAAGACCATCATCGAGCCGCGCCTCTCGACCCAGTGGTTCGTGAAAATCAAGCCGTTGGCGGAGCGCGCGATCGAAGTAGTCGAGCGCGGCGACATCAAGTTGGTCCCTGAGAACTACACCAAGACCTATTTCGAGTGGATGCGCAACATTTACGACTGGTGCATTTCGCGCCAGTTGTGGTGGGGACACCGCATCCCAGCGTGGCATTGCAAGCCGTGCGGCGAGGTCGTCGTGGCCCGCGAAGCACCGACAAAGTGCACAAAGTGCGGCGGCCCCGTCGAGCAGGACAGCGACGTGCTCGACACCTGGTTCTCCTCTGGACTGCTGCCATGCTCCGCGCTGGGCTGGCCGGACAGCACGCCCGATCTCGACACCTTCTATCCCACGACGCTGCTCATCACCGGCTTCGACATCCTGTTCTTCTGGGTGGCACGCATGATCATGCTGAACTGCCACTTCATGCGCGGCCGCCGGTACGGCGATGTTCCCTTCCGCACCGTCCACATCCATGGCCTGGTGCGCGATGCGGAGCGCCAGAAGATGTCGAAGACCAAGGGCAACGTCATGGACCCCATCGAGATCATCGAGAAGTACGGCACTGACGCCGTGCGCTTCACCATGGCTGCAATGGTCGCGCCCGGCGGAGACATCGCTTTCTCCGAGAGCCGCACCGAAAGCTATCGCGCCTTCGCCAACAAGATCTGGAACGCCGCGCGCTTCCTCTTCATGAATGTCGACCGCGCGACGGAAGCGGGACTGTGGTCGCTGAGCGAGTTCAAGTCGGCGCAGAAGGCCGATTCGAGTGGGCCGATCGGTGTTCACGGTTTCAAGTCCGAAACCCTGGAAGACCGCTGGATTCTCTCCCGCTTCAATCGTGTCGCGCAAGAGATTCACGATGCGCTCGATACCTTTCGCTTCCACGAAGCCGCGCATGTTGTCTATCACTTCTTCTGGGGCGAGTACTGCGACTGGTACCTGGAACTGATCAAGCCTCGGCTGACCTCGGACGATCGCGAAGCCGCGCGCGTGGCCTACGCGAACCTGATTGGCATCTTCGAAGGCGCGTTGCGGCTGCTGTCGCCGTTCATGCCCTTCATCACGGAAGAACTCTGGCACGCGGTTTACGATGGCCAGCCGCCGGCAAAATCGATTGCGCTCGCGGCGTATCCTCTAGCCGATCCGTCGCAGATGGACACCGACGCCGAAACCGGGATGGCAATCCTACAGGACCTGATCGTCAGCGTGCGCAACCTTCGTGCCGAGCTGAAAGTCGAGCAAAAGCAGAAGGTCGCCATCGAAGTCTTTGCCGCCGGCAACGACGTTCGTTCCATGCTGGAGCGAAATCGCAGCGCGGTGGAGCGGCTGGCGAATGTCGATGCCATAACGTTCGTCGAAGAGTCGCTGGCTAAAGCCTCCGGCGCGCGCAGTACGGCGCGCTTCGATGTCCGCGTGCTCTACGAGCGCAAAATCGACGTCGCCGCCGAGCGCGAGCGCCTGAGCAAGGATCTGGCAAAGCTCACGCAGGAGCTGACGCGCGCCACGGGACAGTTGAGCAACGAGGCGTTTCTGTCAAAGGCCCCAGCCAACGTGATCGAAGGTCTGAGGAAACGCAAGGCCGAGGTTGAACTGCTGGTACAAAAGACCAGTGACGCGCTAGGCGAGCTAGGCGCATAGGCGAGGGGGCTGACCTTTAGAGCTTGCCCGACGGGTGCGCCGGTATGATTTTATGAAGTTTGTCTTCCCGAGCGGGGTTCAGCCCGCGAAGGATCTGCTTTTCGGCTGTAGTTCAAAAGCGCGTTCTCGGCATGAAATTTGGCGCAACAAAAATCAAGTCCCCGCAGGGGACGAGATAAGATAGCCCACCGCTTTAGCGGTAGGGAGCGTGATAGAAAAAGGGAGTCCCGTAGGGACGGTACAAGGCGAGGCGGGCTTCAGCCCGCGAGGGCCGCTGAGGAAACATCTTGGACTGGACAAGCCGCCGCATCACCGCCATTCTGGAAAACGCGCTGCTGGAAGACCGAGCCACGCGCGACGCCACTTCCTACGCCTGCATCGACGTCAACCAGCGCGCCTCGGCCACCATCCTTGCCAAGCAGGACTGCATACTCTCCGGCCTGGGTTGCGTCCACCGCATTCTCGACGTTTTTGCCATGCTCGACGGCACGGTCACCTCGCATCCCGAAGTCACCAGCCACACTGAAATCTTCGACGGCGTGCGCCTGCGCAGAGGACAATCGGTCGCGGTGATCGTCCACAACGCACGCGTCATCCTTTCCTGCGAGCGCGTCATCCTGAACGTCATGCAGCGCATGAGCGGCATTGCCACGCTCACGCGCCGGTACGTTGACGCCGTAGAAGGCACCCAGGCCGTCATCCTCGATACCCGCAAAACCGCGCCCGGCCTGCGTGTGCTCGACAAGTACGCCGTGACCTGTGGCGGTGGCCACAATCATCGCCTCGATCTCAGCGACGGCGTGCTCATTAAGAACAACCACATCGCGCTGGCCGGCGGCGTGCTGCCGGCGCTGGAGCGTGCTCTGCACAATCGCCGCGGCTCGCAGACGGTGGAGATTGAGGTACGCTCGCTCGAAGAACTTGACCTGGTGCTGGAACACGGCGCCGAAGCTGTTCTGCTCGACAACATGACGCCCGAACAGGTTCGCCTGGCAGTGGAGCGCGTCCGCAAACTCAACCTGCCGGTACCATTGGAAGCCTCCGGCGGAATCACGCTGGAGAACGTTCGCGCCTACGCCGAAACCGGTGTCAACTTCATCTCGGTCGGCGCGTTGACCCACTCCGTCCCGGCCGTCGATCTCAGCATGCGCATCGCGCCGGTGTAAGGAAGGCCGCTTTTCGCTCTCCGCCGTTCGCTTTCAGCGCTCAGCCGGCAGGTATGAGCCAAAACGTGTTTCTTGGTTGTGTCATCCTGAGCGGAGGCGGCCTTCTGTTGGCCGCCGGAGTCGAAGGACCCCTATTATCGCGCCGACCAATCCCGACCTACCCATTCTCCGCTCCTTCGCGCATAATCTTCCTATCGCCCGCACCGCGCCAACTCGCATTGACACCCGCTCCGACGGCTCAACTGACGCGCGCCTCAGCCGCATCGTGCGCCTGCTGAGCGACAACGCGACCGTGGTCATTAGCGGCCAGCGCATTGCCGAAGAGCTCGGCACATCGCGCTCCGAGGTGTGGCGCGCGGTGCAGCATCTTCGCGAGCTGGGTGTACAAATCACCGGCCATCTGGCCACTGGATATCAATTGGACGCCATGCCTGATCTCTTGCTTCCCGATATTCTCGATCCGCTCGTCAGCGGAACCATCTTCGCCTCGCACATTCATCACCATTTCCGGATCGGCTCGACCAACGTTGCGGCCATGCAGGCCGCCGCGGGCGGCGAACCCGAAGGCGCCGTCTTTCTTGCCGAAGAGCAAACGGCCGGTCGCGGACGCGGCGGGCACAGTTGGGAATCGGAGCAGTCGGTAGGAATCTATTGTTCCGTGGTACTGCGTCCGGAGATCGCTCCCCTCGACGCGCTGTTTCTTTCGTTGATGACCGGTATCGCCGTCGCCGACGCAGTTGCACAGACCACGGGATTGCAGCCCGACCTGCGCTGGCCCAATGACGGCCTGCTCGGCGAGCGCAAGTTCTGCGGCATCCTCACCGAGATGAATGCCGAGCCCACGCGGGTGCGCTACGTCGTCATCGGCATCGGAATCAACGTCAATCACACTTCGTTTGCCGGCGAGCTCGCACCCATTGCAACCTCGCTGCGTATGGAGAGCGGTCGCGAATGGTCGCGGGTTGAGCTCGCTGCCGCTCTGCTAAAATCGCTCGACGGCCACTACCGCAAGCTGGTCGAGGGCGGCCACAGCGCCCGCAGTGCGCTGCTGAACGAGTTCGAAAAGCAGTCGTCGTGGGTTCGCGGACGTCCTGTGCGCATCGATGACAATGGCGGCTACGAAGGCGTGACCGAGGGCCTGGACGATCGCGGTTTCCTGCTGTTGCGCACCGATGCGGGCTTGCGCACCGTGCTGTCGGGCAACGTCCGCGCTTTGGA
>Ga0181530_10001047_pt1 | contig 35147 bp, 38 predicted proteins | sample PEATcosm2014_Bin_42_FD_119769 | JGI IMG/M metagenome (GOLD analysis project Ga0181530, IMG submission 119769) | Peatland microbial communities from MTU Mesocosm Facility, Houghton, MI, USA - PEATcosm2014_Bin10_60_metaG | ecosystem: Environmental > Terrestrial > Soil > Wetlands > Peat | place...
CGGATGAACCCGCCTGTAAAGCGACTTTCACATCATAAACATGGGTACAAATCGCTGCCCCAAACGCCTACTACCTTGATCCGACTCGCCTTTCGGCTTTGGGCACTAAAAACTTCTGCCTAAAAATCATGAGCTGAGCCTATCGCTCAACCGGCCGTTTGGCAGAATGCAGGGACGGGGCCGGCCCCGGCACAATCAGATTTGATGTGTGCCTTATGCTCGGAGACGCTCACTGACTATGACGCATTTGATTACGTGCCAGCCCTGCGATTGTAGGCCGTCAATTATCTCGGCGGCTCCGGGTCCGCCCAGTTGGTCGGTCTCAATGCTCTTAACCTGTCCAAACCAGCGGACATCGGTGGGAAGATTCCCCCCTGATGGATCGGTGGAAAAGCCGGTCGCCATCCCACCCTGAAAGACATAGGCTTTCATTACATCGCCTCATGATCGCAGGGTACGCAGCAGCAGTCTGCTCTACAACCGACTGTAGCATGGCGCCGCCGATACCGATTTTGGCTCCAAAGGGCTGATGATTTCCCTCGAATATTGGTTCCTGATCATATGCTCGGGAAGCCGAATCGGCCGTCCGCGCTCGGCCGCGAATCGGTTCTAACGATTGGCCAGATCAATACGTTGATCACAGCGGAGCCCGTGACGACATACGGTGGTATGCGGTGTTCTTAATGAGGACGTCTCGCGAACACCGTCATGCGCCCCCTCCACGACGCCCGCATCTCCGACCTCGGCTCCGGCGACCTCGTCCAGGTCGAGTGCGCCTGCGGACACGCCGAGCTACTGACGGCGACGCTTGTGGTACAATGATCGTGTAACGTGCTCAACTCTTGCGAAACTGGGCCGACGCCGTGAGGCTGCGGCCCTTTTTTTCGAGGCTAGCGGCCGATTTTCTCGCGGCTCACGGCCGCAGCGGCCCCGTGAAACGGGCTGCGCCGGTTGCGCCCGATTCGCGTCCATGCCGCCAAGAGGATGCCGAAGCAACCATAGAACGTTCGCTGGCGCGGTCAATCGCCGAGGGGTGATTGCGGGCCGCTGCCGATCGGCATGGCCAAGCCGCGTCGGGCCCCACCGGGGGCTACACTCCCGGCGCCCGGCATTGATAGCGATTCGGGGTTTTGGCCGGCCTATCCATTATCGGGGCAATTTCATCCGACTCGCTCGGACGCCAAATCCTGGGCTCCTAGATGCCCGTATATACTATATGTTGACGTAGAGCGGTTTCTTCTCGCGCGCACCAGAAATAATCCGAATCCTGGAGGCCCATCAGATTTTCAAAACGCGGTCGGGGAATCTCACTTTTTGGAGGGAGCAACTGAGATGTTGCTAGTTTTCAAAATGGCCGCCGGACTCCTGATAAGTTATGTAGCTTTTGCAGCGTTCCTGGTGTGGCTAACGAACCACTTGGAGAGCCGGGGTTTTAAGAACCAGCCTCCGGCGGGTTTTTGGTGGCCATCGCTAGGTGGGGGGCCATCGGCATCGGTCGCGGTAGAGAGCGCGCTCCTTCGGGGTAGGGCACGCGCCCTCGCGGCGGGTCTGTCGCTGCTAATCTTATCAGCGTGCACCTACTATCCTTCCTTTCCTTACTTTGACCCTTCCGAGCCTGCCCAGCGCGCGATCGGCGGCGCGGTGATCGGCGCTGGCACTGGTGCCGTGATTGGCGTCGCGCTCGGAGGTTGGAATGGCGTGGTGCCCGGCATTACTCTCGGCGGCATAGTGGGTGCCCTGACCGCCGAAGCGACAACAACCGCGCCGCCCCCGGCGCCTGTCTACTACCCGCCGTCTAGCTACTATCTGCCTCCTCGGCCGTAGCAGCATGGGAGTGTGAACCTCCGGCGCCCGGATGCGGTGCCGAGAGTGCGACGAGCGAGCGCGGGTGGTGGGGTCGGTTAGGTGGGCGACGTAGCGCAACCAATGTCGGCAAATGGCCTGGCTTCGGTCGTTGGCTGATAAGGCGCCGATGGCAAGCTTGCGCCGAGAGCGGACGTCGGTGCGATCAAATGCCCACCTCAGAGGCGTAGGCACCGTTGGGATAATCGCGCAACCTCCAGCAACCCGCCTATTACTTCTTCCGAACGCACCGGCGGAACTGCCGATGCATGGCCCGGATGCAATTCGCCCTGAACCGACCTACCGAGCCGGCTCAGGGCGAGGTTTAACTCAGACTGGCAAGTAGGCCGACCAGTCTATTTTTCGATCGTTACCTTGGCCTCCACCTCGATTTGACAGTTGGGGCAGGCCTTCGGGAAATCCGGCGTCGTCCATTCCGCCTTGAAGTCATCCTTCGACGGCACCTTCTTTGCATCCGCCGTGTAAATCAACTCGGCAAATGTGAACGTGGTGCTCGCACACTGCCCATTCGACAGATGACCCGTGATCGTGCTCGTCGTCAGCTTGCCTTCCTTGGGCTTTTCGATCTCCTTCCAGGTACCCTCGTTAAGCTCTGCGCAAGTCGTCGAGTTATACTCGACCAACGCGTAAACCTCGGTCGGGGTCTTGTTGTGCACCGAACCCTTGACCTTAATACAGCCACCCTTGGCCTTGCACTTTCCCTTGTCATCGACCGGAGCGACTTCAAGGACACCGGCATCATCGCCGCTGTTCATGATCGCCGAAGAATCCGGCGAACCAACCTCTTGGGCATGCGCCACCGGGCTTACGGCAAAAAAGAGCCCGACCGCGGAACCGACGATCAGCGTCCTAACAACTCCCCTGCTCCAGTTCGTGCTCATCGATTTTCTCCTGGCTTTGATGAAGGGTCCGTTCGCCTAATCGCACGCTTAAGCGGCGATTTTGGAGAGCAACATATTTTAAGGTTAATTGTTACAAATTTTTACAAATTGCCACGAATGCGCCATTTTTTCCCACAACCGGCGCCCTGGGGCTCTACCGTGGTGAGAAGGTTGGGACTGATGTAATTGACGTGTGGTGGCTCGTATATTCCTAACGTCTCGCCTTTCTCCGGCTCCCGACCATCGGCCCCGAGGGTAGCGGCCGGAGCTCCTGGCGCGGCTTATCCGGCCGCGGGTCGAGCTTCGCCAGCGCCGATCGGAGCGGCGCGAGCCGGGGTGGATAGCGGGAATTTGTCCCCGTCGATCGTCCGGCGCAGCAGCGCCACCACGGCGGCGTGCTCGCTCGCCGGTGAGGTCGATCGCGGGCATCCGGGTAGTATGTGGTCGCGGCGCCGCAGCGGCAATCGGCTGCTCGGGGACGCCCGCTTGTTCGAGGACGCCGCCCCCTAGAGGGCGTGGATGGCGGCCGTGGAGCCGCGATGAGTGCTCGGGGGCTACGGACGTAGCGGCGACGGCGCCCACCGCGCTCCTGGGGCGCCACAACCGGCCTACCAGGGACATCGCGCGGTGCCGGGGCCGTCGGGCGGGGCTCCTCGTCAGTGAGGTCGAGCTTCGGCACAAACTAGCTCTTGAAGTCAGCTATGGCTTTTTCGGCTGCTTTACGGCGGGCCAACTCCTCTTTCTTGTGCTTGTCTTCATCAAGTATGAAAAAGATCGCGTGCTTTATTACTTCAAAGGCATTCAGGCACTCTTTCTCCTCTAATTCATGTATGCCCTTTGATAGGATTCCATATATCTTCCCATTCTTCGCAAGAAAATCGGGGAGATGATCTCTTAGGAGGGTAATCTTCTCTTCCATACGCCTGCCGACGAAATCGGTATCTTGCCAGCCTTCTGGCAATGTTCTAGTTGACGTACCCTGCCGCTAGGGCTAGAGTGTGTCTCGTCAAGGAGATACGCCATGCCCTCCGTCCTTTCCGCCGATCAATTCCACAACGAAGAAGCCGCCTATCGATTTGTCGAGGCGCGGCTTTGGGCGAACGGGCGCGTCTGCCCGCATTGCGGCACGGTCGACCGCAGCGGCCCGCTCAAGGGCAAGAGCACCCGGATCGGCGTCTACAAGTGCTATGCCTGCCGCAAGCCCTTCACCGTCAAGGTCGGCACCGTTTTCGAGGCGAGCCACATCAAGCTGCACGTCTGGCTCCAGGCGATGCACCTGCTGTGCTCCAGCAAAAAGGGCATGAGCAGCCACCAGCTGCATCGCGTTCTCGGCGTCACGCTGGCAACCGCGTGGTTCCTGTCGCACCGCATCCGCGAGGCGATGACCGACCTGCGCCTCGACGGCACTGGCCCGCTCGGCGGCGCTAATCAGGTGGTCGAGGCCGACGAAACCTATGTCGGCGGCAAGGCGGCAAACCGCAAAAACCACATCCCGTCCAAGGCGATCATGCTGTCGCTGGTCGAGCGCGACGGGCGCGTGCGCAGCTTCCATGTGCCGAACGTTACCGCCGCGACCCTCGGCCCGGTGATCACCGCTAACGTCGATAAGGCGACCTATCTGATGACCGATGGACACACCGTCTATCCGGGCATCGGCGCGAAGTTCGCCGGCCACGGCACCGTCGATCACAGCGCCGAGGAATACGTGCGCGCCAAGTTCTGGCACACCAACACGGTCGAGAACTTCTTTTCGATCTTCAAACGCGGCGTCACCGGCACCTATCACCACGTGAGCGAAGCGCATTTGCACCGCTATGCCGCCGAGTTCGATTTCCGGTACAACAACCGCATGGGACTTGGCGTTGACGATGTGACCCGCGCCGATCGCGCGCTGCTCGGCGTCAAGGGAAAGCGGTTGACCTATCGAACGACTGACCGCCAAGCTGCAGCCCAAGCCGCGCCGCCGCCGTTCTGAGACCCGCCGCTGGAGCGCGATTCTCCGAGTCAAATCAAGCGATTGATGAGCGGCTGACGGCAAATCGTAAGAAACCCCGCCGCTTTGCTCGGCCGATGGACTCCGGCCGAGCATCGCCCCACCATTCGGATGCGGGCCGCCGCCCGGCTCCCGCAATACCATCAGCGGGATAACCCTGGGCGACTGTTCCGTGCCTGCGCCGCGCACCGGGAAGTCCGGATCGCGGAGAGGTCGCAGGACTGCCGGCGGTGCTTCCGGAGCACCTATGGCGGGGCGATGCATCCGTAAGCGACGCCTCATTCGCTCGACGGAGGCCGACACCGCAACCCTTCTTCGGGTTCGCGGCGCGCCGCGACCTGAGGAGAGAGACCGATGTGGTTTCACCTCAAGATCGCGGTCAACGTCAGGATCAACATCGCGGCCTGCATTATCGCGCTCGCCGTGCTGCTGAATATCCTGCGTTGACGGGAAGGAGCCGGCGCAAGCCGGCTCCGTTTCTGCTATGATGGAGGCCATGCCACGCAAGCCACTGCTCCCGCCTGCGCTGCCGGCTCCGCTACCAATCGGACTGCCGCCCGCGTTGCCCTCTGCGCTCCCGATCGGATTGCCGCCGGCAATCGAGCCGGACGATCCCGAGCAGTCGCAACGCTTCATCGAAGCCGCCCGCGCCGCCGGCACGGATGACAGCCCTGAAGCGTTCGAGCGCGTGTTTAAGAAGGTTGCGGGGCGCAAGGCGGCTATTCCTCCCTCAACCGTTCGGCCAGCGTCTCGAAAAACGCCCGCACGTGGTCGATAGCGTCCTTCGCTTGCTGCTGGCTGTACCCGGCGCGGGCGTGCATTACGCGCACGCGCCAACCGTCCTTGAAAAACTGCAGTTGCGCGGCGGCCTGTCCAAAGAAGCTCAAATCGGCGTCGCGGCGTCGCGTCCGGCGCTGCTTGCCGATCGCCTCGATACGGCGCTGCGCCGCCGTCAAGATCGCCTGCCACTCACTTAGCTCGATGGGATGTCGCAGCCGCAGCTTCATCCCAAAGGCGAGCGCGCGCGTCCCGATTTCCGCTGCCCGCATGGAATGAAACACCGCAGCGGTATAGCGAGCCAGCGCGTAGCAGTTCGCCGCCTCGCGCAGCTCGGCGCTGGCACCGGGAAACTCCGTCGCGACTTTGTCGGTGACGATCTCGGCCCACTCGTAGTAGCCGGCGCTTTCCGACGAAAGGTAAAACCACACCCTCGATTTCAACTCGCCATATACTGCGGCGATCAACATTTCTAGTTCGCGGGCACTCTGCGGCAAGTCATTAGCCGATCGGCGCACCAATTCCGCCTGCGTTTTCAACTCCATCTGTCCGCAGACAGCGGCCAATTCCTCTAAAGTCTCGCGCAGTTCTTGGCGTTGGATGGCCGACAGCGGATGGCCTAGGTCCCCCGCATCGTAAAAATTCTGGCGAACCTTCGCGACCGCCTCGCCGAGTTCGATGTATTTGAGCGCATAGACGCGCAGCATGTCCCACAGGCTCCATAGCCGGTAAGGACGCGGGCATTTTCCCCCGGCTTCGATCAGCATGCACCCGCTCCATGCCGATCATACCCCTTGGGCGTGGGTACGCCAACTAGAACATTGCCAGCCTTCTTGTTGCTTAAAGGAATGAAATCGTCCGGCGATTAGCCTTTCGAGGATACGTCGAAGGTACACGAAAGAACCGACCCCGACGCCATGAGCGGCTAGCCCGATAACTCTATGCAGCTCGGCCCCGTCGGTCTCATCGAGAACACTGCGGTAGGTGCGGCTCTCATCGTTCGCAATATCGGCCAGCGACGGGTATTGGCCAATCTTCATTATAACCGATGCGTTGGTCCTAAAGGCAAAAATGATTTCATGCTTTGCATTTCGTGCACAGCGAAAATCAAAAACGATCCAAGGCGCGCGACGTTGTATTGACTCTAAATCAAGATACTCTACTGCGCGTTCGCGACTGAAGGTCGATGTTTTGCCGCACTCAACGCAATGGCCATCTACGACCAAGGGGTCGAATAACAACTCTCTTGCCGTAGCCTCAAAATTGTATTCGGCGTAAAGAGGTGCGCCGAACAGAAACTCCTGTATGGACGTCAATTGCTCCGGCATCACGGCCTCAGACAGGAAGCGAGATATTTTCGGAGATTCTGAGCGCTAAAAATACCATATGCAAGCCAACGGCATCGCGACGAGTCAGGCCATCGCTGTGGGCTACGCCGCGACAACGCCGCCCGCCCCGGCGACAGCTGCTTAGATCATCGTGAGCCGGGCGATCTGAGCCCCGATGCCCCTTGCAGGTCAGCCCCCCGCCGATTCGTGCACTGCGGGGCGTCGCGTGCCGCTCCTGAGACGCGCTCCCGTACGGCGGCGCCTGCCAAGCGATGGGTAGCTAGCTGTAACAATCGGCCCTATATAATGTTTTGCCCTGCACATTCGTCGCAGGAGAGGATGGGTTTGATCCGGCCAAAGCGTTAGCCTGGCCGTTAGCCCACCTGCGGAATTAGGCATAACGCATTGATTTTTAAAGGACGCCCTAAAACGTGACACTATGTGACAGTCGAACCCGGACTTTTTGTTGATGAGCGACACCGAGCCGCCTAGTAGCGACGGCCAGCCCGAACACCACGGCTCTTTCTCGCGACTGCGCGGCCTGTTCCGCTTGATTCGCAGATCGCGCGACCCGCGCGAGGCGATCGACGCGATGATCGCCGCACCCAGCGAAGATGACGAGGAGAGTCCGATCACGCCGCAGGAGCGGGTGCTGATCGGCAACGTCCTCAAGGTCCACGACCGCAACGCTTCCGACGTGATGGTGCCGCGGGTCGATATCATCGCCTTCGATATCGAGCGGCCGTTCGACGAGTTGGTCAAACTTTTGGTCGAGCACGGCCATTCGCGCGTTCCCGTCTATCGCGAAACCCTCGACGACGTGATCGGCTTTGTCCACGTCAAGGACGTGCTGGCGCCGGTCGCGGAGCGTCGATCGGTGAAGCTCGCGCCGCTGCTGCGCAAGGTCCTGGTCGTGGCGCCGTCGCTGCCGGTCTTCGACCTCCTGGTGCAGATGCGCCAGACCCGCACCCACATCGCGATGGTCATCGACGAGTTCGGCGGCATCGACGGGCTGGTGACGATCGAGGACCTGATCGAGGAGATCGTCGGCGAAATCGAGGACGAGCATGATGTCGACGAGACGCCGATCTTGATCGAGCGCCCCGACGGCAGCGTCATCGCCGACGCGCGCATCCCGATCGAGACGCTCGAGGAGCGGCGCGGCACGACCTTGCGCCACAACGGCGACCATGAAGAAGTCGATACGTTGGGTGGGCTCGTATTCACCCTGGCCGGGCGGGTGCCGCGGCGCGGAGAGGTGATCCCGCACCCTGGCGGCATCGAATTCGAGGTGCTCGACGCCGACCCGCGCCGGATCAAGCGGTTGCGCGTCCGCGGGCTGCCGGCTGCCATCGCCGGCAAGTGAGCCGAGAGGTGAGCGAGACGTCCGAGGCCCCGGCCTTGCGCGTGCAACCCGGCGCCAGGATGACGACGCCGCTATGCCGCATGGCGCAGGACCTCGCGTCTCTCGCCGGCTGGCGGCGGTATTTGACGGCGCTCCTGCTCGGCGCGGGGCTCGCCGCCGCTCTGCCGCCGGTGGACATAACGCCGCTCGCCTTCATGGTCTTCCCGCTCTACCTGTGGCTTGACGACGGCAGCGCGACGCCATGGGCCTCGGCCCGCCTCGGCTATGTCTTCGGTCTCGGCTATTTCGTCGCCGGGATGTACTGGGTCGCCGCGGCGCTGTTTGTCGACATCGCCCAGTTCTGGTGGGCCCTGCCGTTCGCCGTGCTTGGATTGCCAGCGCTGCTCTCTGTCTTCATCGCGCTCGGGACGTATGGCGCGGGGCTGGTCAGGGTTCACCTGAAAGCCACCGGGGTCGCGCGGATTTGCGCGTTCGCGGCGATGTGGAGCGTCGCCGAGTGGCTGCGCGGCCATGTGTTGACCGGCCTGCCGTGGAACCTTGTCGGCTATGTCTGGGCCGGCGGTTTTCCCGGCGCCCTCGCGATGCTGCAGACCACCGCGTGGATCGGGATTTACGGACTGAGCTTTCTGACCGTCGCCGCATCATCGCTGCTTTCGCTGTTGGGCACGTCGTCGCTGACGCCACTCGCACCCGAGCGGCGATTGCTGCCGGTAATCGCCGCGGCGGCGCTGATCCTTGTCCCGGCCGGCGCCGGGGCGCTGCGGCTCGCGCTGTCGCCCCCGGCCACGACCGATTTTTGGCTGCGCCTAGTGCAACCGTCGATCGCGGAAACCAGCAAATGGAACCCGGAAGCCGCCGAAGGCAATTTCCGCCGGCTGATCGAGCTGAGCTCCGCGCCGACGGAGCATAAGCTCGCGGCGGTGATCTGGCCCGAGGCCGCGGCGACCTATCTGCTCGAGCGCGACCCCGCGCACCTCAAGGCGATCGCCGCGGTGGCGCCGGCGGACGGATACGTCATCACCGGCGCGTTGCGCGGCCCCCCGCTGCCGCTGGCGGTGACTGCTGTCTGGAACAGCATCGAGGCGATCGACGGATCGGGAAACATCGTCGCGCAGTACGACAAGGCGCATCTTGTTCCGTTTGGCGAATATATGCCGATGCGCGAGCTGCTGCCGTTCAAGAAGCTGACCCCGGGCGCAATCGATCTGAGCGCCGGCCCCGGACCGCAGACGCTCACGGTGCCGAATCTACCGCCGTTTGCGCCGCTGATCTGCTACGAGGCGATCTTCCCTGGGGCGATCATCGATCCGCAGGATCGCCCGGCCTGGATTCTCAACGTCTCGAACGATGCCTGGTACGGCCGCAGCTCCGGGCCCTATCAGCATTTTGCGATGGCTCGCACCCGCGCCGTCGAGGAAGGCCTGCCGCTGATCCGCGTCGCCAATAACGGCATCACCGGAATCGTCGACGCCGAGGGCCGGGTTTTGGCGCATACCAGCCTCGACGCGGTTGGTCAGGCCGATGTCCTGTTGCCGCAGGCAGGTGCGGCGACCGTGTATGGCCGGGTTGGCGATTGGCCCTTTCTCGCGATGCTACTTGCCGCCATGGCGATCGTCCTGGGATCGACGCTGACGCGACGCGCTCGCTAGGCTCTCATCCATATGCAGTAGGTGCGCCAGTATTGACCACATACGATCGTATGTTCTATCAAATCGCCTCTCTCAGGAGGCGAGCGCGATTTTATGGCGATTACCCGTCCGCCGCGGCGACCAGGCCGGCGCAAAACCGATCGGCCTAATCCAATCGATGTCCATGTCGGCTCCCGCGTTCGCCTGCGACGCAATATGCTGGGCCTGAGCCAGGAAAAGCTTGGCGAGGCGATAGGACTGACCTTCCAGCAGGTGCAGAAATACGAGCGCGGCGCCAACCGCATCGGCGCCAGCCGAATTTGGGAGCTGAGCCGGATACTCGATGTATCGGTCCAGTTCTTCTTCGACCACGAGGATCCGGTGCGAGCGCCCGCGGCCCACGGTTTCGCGGAGACGCCTCAAGAGGGCTACGATTCCGACCCGCTGCATCGGCGCGACACCGCCGAACTTGTCGGGGCCTATTACGAGATCGAAAATGCCGCGGTGCGCCGCCGGATATTCGACCTGGCAAAGGCACTGGCCGCCGACAGCGAGACCGCCTAGCGCGCCTCTCGCGATCGCACCCCTCGCGTTGTTGACGGCGAGCCCCATATAAGTTCGGGCTTGACGGGCGCGAGCCGACATTCGACAACCACGAGCGGGCGCCGGGCCGCAGGCTCCGGCTGATTTTGGGGGAATGCCTCTTGCTGAAGCGCGATTTCGTCTTTACCAGCGAATCGGTGTCCGAGGGCCATCCGGACAAGATTTGCGACCGCATATCGGATGCCGTCGTCGACACCTACTTGACCGCCGATCCGCAGGCGCGCTGTGGCGTCGAGACCTTGGTGACGACGAACCGGGTCGTGCTGGCCGGCGAGACCCGCGGACCGGCGTCGATCACCGGAAACCAGCTGATCGCGGTCGCGCGCAAGGCGATCCGCGAGATCGGCTACGAGCAGGACAATTTCCATTGGCGCGAAGCGGCGGTCGACTGCTTCATCCACAACCAGTCGGCGGATATCGCTCAGGGTGTCGATGCCTCCGGCAACAAGGACGAAGGCGCCGGCGACCAGGGGATGATGTTCGGCTTTGCGTGCAATGACACGCCGGCCTTGATGCCGGCGCCGATCTACTACGCGCATCGGATCCTGCGCTCGTTGTCGGAAGCGCGCCATGCCGGCAGGACGCCGGACCTCGGGCCGGATTCGAAAAGCCAGGTGACGCTGCAGTATGTCGGCGGCAAGCCGGTCAAGGCCACCAAGGTCGTCGTCTCGATCCAGCATTCCGATAGCGTCGAGCAGAGCGATGTGCGCGAGATCGTCCGCCCCTTCGTGCTCGATGCGTTGCCGAGCGGCTGGATGTGCGAGGAGGAGAACTTCCTCGTCAACCCGACCGGCCGCTTCGTGATCGGCGGTCCGGACGGCGATGCCGGCGTGACCGGCCGCAAGATCATCGTCGACACCTATGGCGGCTACGCGCCGCATGGCGGCGGCGCCTTCTCGGGCAAGGACCCGACCAAGGTCGACCGCTCGGCCGCCTATGCGGCGCGCTATCTGGCGAAAAATGTCGTCGCCGCGGGGCTTGCCGATCACTGCACGATCCAGATCGCCTATGCGATCGGTGTCGCCAAGCCGCTGTCGTTTTATGTCAACACCGGCGGCGCGGTTGACGAGGACAAGTTGGCGCGAGTGCTCAACGGGCTGATGGATTTGTCGCCGCGCGGCATCCGCACCCATCTGGAGCTCAACAAGCCGATCTACACGCAGACCTCGTCCTATGGCCATTTCGGCCGCGATCCCGAACCGAGCGGCGCCTTCTCCTGGGAAAAGACCGACCTGGCCGAAGACCTGCGCCGCGCCTTTTAAAGGCTTGTCAGAAGCGCTGACACCGCATCAGCAGCTTTACGGCCGCCGCCGCGGCCGCGCCTTGCGCGTCGGCCAGCGTGAGCGCCAGGAAAAACTGCTGCCGCTTCTATCGTTCGAGTTACCCGATAGCGGGCCGCTCGATCCGGCAAGCCTATTTGCCGCCCCGGTACGCGAAGTGTGGCTCGAAATCGGCTTTGGTGGCGGAGAGCATCTCGCCGCGCAGGCCGAGCGCCATCCCGATATCGGCTTTATCGGCTGCGAGGTGTTCGAGAACGGGATCGTCAAGCTTTTGGGCGAAATCGCCCGCCGTGGGCTCGGCAATATCCGCATCCATGCCGACGATGCCCGACCGCTCTTGGCGGCACTGGCGTCGCGCTCGATTTCGCGGGTCTTCGTGCTGTTTCCCGACCCGTGGCCCAAGGCGCGGCACCACAAGCGCCGGCTGATCGCGCGGCCGGCGCTCGATCGCCTCGCCGAGCGGATGACCGACCGCGCCGAACTGCGCCTCGCGACGGACGACCCGAGCTACCTCGTCTGGATGCTCGAGCACACGACCAACCACCCGGCATTCTCATGGATGGCGCGGCGCCCTCAGGACTGGCGCGAGCGGCCCGCCGACTGGCCGGCGACGCGCTACGAGGAAAAAGCTCGCAAGGCCGGCCGCGTCCCGGCCTTCCTGCGCTTCGAGCGGCGCGGCTAGGGGCAGATTTCCATTTCGGAAAAGAAGAACGCGATCTCCTGCGCGGCGGTCTCGGGCGAGTCGGAGCCGTGTACCGAATTCGCCTCGATCGACTCGGCGAAATCCTTGCGGATCGTGCCGGGCGCGGCGTTGGCCGGGTTGGTCGCGCCCATGATGTCGCGGTTCTTGGCGATCGCCCCCTCACCCTCCAGCACCTGGACGACGACCGGGCCCGAGCTCATGAAGCCGACCAGATCGTTGTAGAACGGCCGCGCCGCGTGGACCGCGTAGAACCGGCCGGCGGTATCCTGGCTCAGCCGCATGCGTCTCTGCGCGATGATGCGCAACCCGGCCTTCTCAAACCGGTCGTTGATCGCGCCCGTGAGGTTGCGCCTCGTGGCGTCCGGCTTGATGATCGACAAGGTGCGTTCGATGGGCATGGGGCTACTCGTTCCGCGGCGGAGCGGCGGGTTATAGCGAACCGGCCGCGCGCCAGCAATCCAGGAGCGGGTCGGCGCGCCCCGTCACCGGATCGAACGCCGGCAAGCCGACCCGAGCGACATTGTCGGCGGACTTGTCGTGGGAATCGACCGCGGCGCGGCAGATATCCGGCCGCTGCCCTCGCGGATAGGAGCCGATGACGAGGAGATCGGCGCTCGCCGCCTCGCGCTTGTGCGCGACCCCGGCCGGGATCACGACGACATCGCCGGCGCGCAGTTCGACACTGGCGCCGTTCTCGCCGCCGAGCCTGACGCGCGCCGAGCCGCGGGCGATGCCGAGCACCTCGTGCGCGGTGCTGTGGTAATGGTGATGGCCGTAAATGCCGTTGCGCCACGGGCTGGGCCAACCATGAGCGTTGAACATCTCCTCGCAGCGCGCGGCGAGATCGCCTTCGCCAGCGAGCGCGCCGCGATAAAGCACGAGCGGCAGCGTTGGGTTGTTCGGTACGATGCCGTCATCGGCGAAGAAATGGGTTTCGATGCTGGGCGATAGGGCCATGCGCGCCTCCGCAGACGGACGTCTCGGCGAGAGAATACTCTATCGCGACGGGCTGATGCTGGTCATCGACAAGCCGGCCGGCATCGCGGTCCATGCCGGCCCACGCGGCGGTCCCAATCTCGAAGCCGGGTTCGGCGCGCTCCGCTTCGGCCTACCCCACCCGCCGGCGCTGGCGCACCGGCTCGACCGCGACACCAGCGGTTGCCTGGTGCTCGGCCGCCACCCAAAGGCGTTGCGCCGGCTTGGCGCGCTGTTCGCTGCAGGTAGGGTCGAGAAGGTGTACTGGGCCGTCGTCGCCGGCATCCCCGCCGAGCCGGCCGGCACGATCGACGCGCCGCTCAAGAAAGAGACGCGGCGCACCGGCTGGCGCATGGAGATCGATCCGACCGGCCAGCGCGCGGTTACCGACTACCGCGTGCTCGGAGCCGCGGAGGGCCGCGCCTGGCTCGAATTGCGGCCGCGCACCGGGCGCACGCATCAGATTCGCGTGCATTGCGCCGCGCTCGGCGGTCCGGTGGTCGGCGACCCGACCTATGGCGGCCCCGACGGCGAGAAGCTGCAACTCCACGCCCGCGCAATCGCTATCCCGCTTTACCCGGCGCGGCCGGCGATCGAGGTCACCGCGCCGGTGCCGCCGCATATGCTCGCCGCGCTGATCCGGCTCGGCTATGATCCGCTTCTATATCCCACTGGCGACACGCAGCAGGCAACGGTGGCATGATCCCACGCTACAGCCGTCCGCAAATGGCCAAGATCTGGGAACCGGAAAACTATTTCCGCATCCAGATGGACATCGAGGCCTACGCCTGCGAAGCGCAGGAAAAGTTCGGAATCATTCCCGCCGGCACGGCAAAGGCGGTGCGCGAGCGCGGCGCCTTCGAGGTTGACCGCATTCGCGAGATCGAACGCGAGGTTCATCACGAGACGATCGCGTTCCTCACCAACCTCGCCGAGCATGTCGGGCCCGAATCGCGTTTCGTGCACCAGGGCATGACGTCGAGCGACGTGCTCGACACCTGCCTGGCGGTGCAGCTGACCCAGGCCGCCGACCTCCTGCTCGCCGATCTCGACGCGGTGCTAAAGGCTCTGCGAAAGCGCGCGTTCGAGCACAAGCTGACGCCGATGGTCGCGCGCAGCCACGGCGTCCATGCCGAGCCGACGAGTTTCGGGCTGAAGCTCGCCGGGCATTACGCTGAATTCGCCCGCAACCGCGAACGCCTGGTCGCCGCGCGCAAGGAGATCGCGACCTGCCAGATCTCGGGCGCGGTCGGCACCTTCGCCAATATCGATCCGCGGGTGGAAGAGTATGTCGCCAAGAAGCTCGGCCTTGAGCCCGAGCCGGTCTCGACCCAGATCATCCCGCGCGACCGCCACGCCGCGTTTTTCATGACGCTGGCGCTGATCGCCGCGGCGATCGAGCGTTTCGCCACCGAGCTGCGCCACATGCAGCGCACCGAATTGCGCGAGGCGTCGGAGTATTTCGCCGAGGGCCAGAAGGGTTCGTCGGCGATGCCGCACAAGCGCAACCCGGTCCTGTCGGAGAACCTGACCGGGCTGTCGCGAGTGATCCGCGCGACGGTCATCCCGGCGCTGGAAAACGTCGTGACCTGGCACGAGCGCGATATCTCGCATTCCTCGGTCGAACGGTTCATCGGCCCCGACGCGACGATCACCCTCGACTTCGCGCTCAACCGGCTCGCCGTGGTGATCGACCGCATGATCGTCGATCCTGCGCGGATGCAGGCGAACCTCGACTCGCTAGGCGGGCTCGTCGACTCGCAGCGCTTCCTCCTCGCCCTGACCCAGGCCGGGATGAGCCGCGAAGACGCCTATCGCCTCGTGCAAAAACACGCGATGGCGGCTTGGCACGGCGGCGGCCGCTTTGCCGATTTGCTGAAGGCCGATCCGAAGATCGCCCGCTACTTGAAGCCGGACGCGATCGACGCCTCGTTCGACACCGCCTATCATCTCAAGCATGTCGATACGATCTTCCGCCGCGTCTTCGGTGTCGTCGCGGTCTCCCGGCAGAAGCGGGATGAGCTCGCTGCGCAGTAACCGTTGGTCACATCGGGATTGACCGGCAAGTTACTGACAGTCACAATCCGATCAAATGAAGGTCGCGTTCACGCGCTCCGCGGAGCGGTCGCTGCTGCGCCTTCCAGCCGATCGGCGGCGGCAGATTTTGAAACGGATCGAGGCTGTGGCAGCTAATCCCAGCAGTCGGGGACTACACGTCGAATCTTTGGGCGGCAGCGACCTGCTTCGCTTACGGGTAGGCGATTACCGGGTGTTGTTCAGTTTGGATCAGGTGCGGGACGTGCTGACGGTCGAGCTCGTCCGGACGCGCGGCGACGTATACAAGAGGTAGCCATGTCCTTTGCTTTGCCAAAGCCAAAGACAGTGACGGATGATGAGGTTGTCTTATCCCGCAAGGATTGGGATTCGATAGTGAGATTACTCGGTGAACCGTCGGTCGAGGACGAGGACGATATCGCAGCGGTAATAGTGGCGAGGGCAGACGATGCCCGGTTTGCCGCTTGCGTCGCCGCGGAGCGAGGTGGGTCGGTCGAAACCGAGGTCCCGATTGAGGTGGTGCGGGCGAAGCTTGACGGTGCTCACCCGATCAAGGCTTGGCGCGACTACCGCGGATGGACGCAGGTGCACCTCAATTTCAAATCCGGAGTCGGCCGCGATCTGATCGCGCAAATTGAGACCCGACGGAAGAAGGGGAGTATCGATACACTGGGGCGGCTCGCACGCGCACTCGAAACCCCGATCGAGGCCTTGATTGAAGAAGATAGCTGAACGGTGCCTTTGCATAGACGCGATCGATGCCTATCATCTGAAGCACGTCGATACGATCTTCCGCCGCGTCTTTGGTGACGCCGCGGTCTCCCGGGAGAAGCGCGATGAGCTCGCTGCGCAGTAACAACGGACCGCGCATCAAATACACGCCCGACGACTCGCCCTACGAGACGATCAGCGTCGACAAGCTGACGCCGATCATCGGCGGCGAGATCGCCGGGGTCGATTTGCGCGAGATCAGCAACCGCCAGATGGACGAGATCCACCGCGCGCTGGCGGAAAACCTGGTGATCTTCTTCCGCGACCAGCATTTGTCACAGGATCAGCACCTCGATTTCGGCCGCAAGTTCGGCGAGCTGCACATCCACCCGGCGGCGCCGGCCGAGCCCGGCCATCCCGAACTGATGATCATCCACGCCGACAAGGATTCGCCGCGCGCCAACGGCGAAGGCTGGCACTCGGACGTGTCGTGCGACCCCGAACCGCCGATGGGCAGCATCCTCTACATCAAGCAATGCCCACCGCGCGGCGGCGACACCCTCTTCGCCAACATGTACGCCGCCTACGAGGCGCTGTCGGACCGGATGAAGACCTATCTCGACGGCCTCACCGCGCGGCACAACGGCGAGCATTACCGCGGGCAATACGCCAATTACGGGGTCAAGGACAAGGAGACCTACCCGCACGCCGACCACCCGGTCGTGCGCACCCACCCGGTGACCGGGCGCAAGGCGCTCTACGTCAACGGCGGCTTCACCCGCTACATCAACGGCATCCCGCGTGACGAAAGCGACGGCATCCTGCGTTACCTGTACCAGCACATGGCGAACCCGCTCTTCCAGTGCCGCTTCCGCTGGCGGGAGAACTCGATCGCGTTCTGGGACAATCGCTGCGTCCAGCACCACGCGATGTGGGATTACTGGCCGCACACCCGCTCAGGCAACCGCGTCACGGTGGCGGGTGACCGGCCGTACTGATTTCTAGCCCCTCTCCCGCAGTGCGGGAGAGGGTGGCCGTCACGGAGTGGCGGCCGGGTGAGGGTCTTCGCCGCGCAATTCTCTACGAATTGCATCGATAACGCCCTCGGGGTTCTGCAGGATTTCGTTGTTCCAGAAGCGCATCACTCGCCATCCTTGGCTCTCAAGCCAAGCCGTTCTGCGGTCATCTGTTTTGCTGTCTGAGTGCTGGCCGCCATCGGCCTCGACGATCAGTCGCTCCTTTGTACAGGCGAAATCGACGATGAAATACCCGATGGGATATTGCCTGCGAAACCGATAACCGCTCAGACGGCGATCGCGAAGGGCCGACCACAGGCGCCGCTCCGCATCGGTCGCGTCGCGTCGCAACTTTCGAGCATTGGCATTGGACATTCGGGACGCGTCCGCCCTCACCCGGCCATCGCTCTGCGATGGCCGCCCTCTCCCGCAGTGCGGGAGAGGGGCTACACGTTAGCGCGATTCGCCTACTCGCTCATCACCTGCTGCTTGGCGGTCTCGGCGAAATGGTCGAGCTCGAACTGCACCTGCGCCGCGGTGATACTTTGGCCCTTGGCGGCGAGATCGGCGGCTACCTTCTCGACGACGTGCTTGTCGCCGCCCTTGTCGAACTCGGCGGCGACGACGGTCTTGGCGTAGGCGTCGGCGGCGTCGCCTGACAGCCCCATCTTCTCCGCGGCCCAAAGTCCCAGAAGCCGGTTGCGGCGCGCGGTGACCTTGAAGCGCAGCTCCTCGTCGTGCTTGAAGCGGGCTTCGAATTCCTTCTCGCGATCATCAAAGCTGGGCATGTCATTCCGTCCGTTGTCCGCGCCCGCACTATAGCCGCATGATCGGCCGATGTGCACGCTGGAGATCTTGCGCCGGCCGGACCATCCCTGGCCGGTGGTGATCGGCGCCAACCGCGACGAGATGATCGGGCGCCCGGCCGCGCCGCCGGCCCGGCATTGGCCGGACCGGCCGGAGGTCATCGCCGGGCGCGACCTGCTGGCCGGCGGGTCGTGGCTCGGGATCAACGATTGGGGCGTCGCCGCGGCGGTGCTCAACCGGCATGGCTCGCTGGGTCCGGCGCCGGGCCAGCGCTCGCGCGGCGAATTGGTCTTGGAGGCGTTGGACCACCCCGACGCGGTCGCCGCGGCCGAGGCGCTGTCGCATCTCGATCCGCGCGCCTACCGCACCTTCAACCTGATCGTCGCCGACAACCGTGACGGATTCTGGCTGCGCCACGCCGATACCGGCCATGTCGAGGTGCGCCCGCTGAAGGATGGGCTGTCGATCATCGCCGCCGGCGAGGTCGACGATCTGCGCACCCGCCGGCTCGAACTCGCCGCGCCGCGGTTTCGCGCCGCGACTCCGCCCGATCCGGACCGCGACGATTGGCGCGAATGGGAGGCCCTGCTGTCGGCAAACGAATCGCCGCCGGGCGAGCCGCCCGAGGCCGCGCTGCGCTTCCGCCTGCCGCATGGCTACGGCACCGTGTCGAGCGCGCTGATCGCGCTGCCGCAACCGAATGCCGGCGAGCGAAAGCCGCGCTTTCGCTACGCGCAATGGCAGCCGACCCCACTGCCGTGGCGCGACGTCGCGACGGCTGAGCCGAGCGGCCCGCGCTGACATTGTTGGCCCCCTTCATGCTTGCTATATCAAGGGTGCCTTCCGCATCGGGAGCGCCAGCGGGATTTGGCATGTCGCGACGCCGGCAGATTTATGAAGGCTCGGCCAAGGTGCTGTTCGAGGGCCCGGAGCCGGGCACGCTCGTGCAGCATTTCAAGGACGACGCCAGCGCCTTCAACAACCAGAAGCGCGGCACGATCACCGGCAAGGGCGTGCTCAACAACCGCATTTGCGAATTCCTGATGCTGAAGCTCGCCGAGATCGGCATCCCGACGCATTTCGTGCGGCGGCTCAACATGCGCGAGCAGCTGGTGCGCGAGGTCGAGATCATCCCGCTGCGTGTTGTGGTGCGCAATGTCGCGGCCGGCTCGCTGGCGAAGCGCCTCAGCATCGCCGAGGGCACGCAGCTGCCGCGCTCGATCATCGAATACCACTACAAGAAGGCCGAGCTGGGCGACCCGCTGGTCGGCGAGGAGCACATCACCGCCTTTGCCTGGGCGAGCACGCAGGATCTCGACGAGATCATGCAGATTTCATTGCGGATCAACGATTTCCTGACCGGGCTGTTTCTCGGGATCGGCATCAGGCTGGTCGATTTCGGGCTCGAATTCGGGCGGCTCTACAGCGAGGACGACATGTGCCTCGTCGTCGCCGACGAGATCAGCCCGGACAACATGCGGCTGTGGGACATCCGCACCAGCGAGAAGCTCGACAAGGACCGCTTTCGCGAAGACCTCGAACAGGTCGCGGAAGGCTATCAGGAGGTCGCCCGCCGGCTCGGCATCCTGCCCGAGGGCGGCCCGGCCGATTTCAAGGGCCCGAGGACGATTCAATGAAAGCGCGTGTTCATGTTCGTTTTAAGGAGGGGGTGCTCGACCCGCAGGGCAAGGCGATCGGCCATGCGCTCGCCTCCTTGGGTTTCATCGGAGTCGGCGAGGTGCGCCAGGGCAAGCTGATCGAGATTGAACTTGCCGAAACGGACGCGCTGAAGGCGCGCGATACTGTCGAGAAGATGTGCCAGGAGCTGCTCGCCAACCCGGTCATCGAGAACTACGACATCGAGCTGATATGACGCCGCGCTGCATAACCGCCGGCGGGTCCTTCGAGGCTTCGCTGCGCGAAGCGCCTCAGGATGAGGGAGTTTTGTGGATGGCGCGCATAGGTCGTCCTCATCCTGAGGTGCGACCAGAGGGAGCCTCGAAGGACGCACGACCGAACTCCAGGATCGGCGGGGCGCTAGCATGAAGGCCGCGGTCATCATCTTTCCCGGCTCCAACCGCGAGCGCGATGTCTGCGCCGCGTTGAAGCGCGCGAGCGGCCGGGAGCCGGCGATCGTCTGGCATCGCGAGTCGGAACTGCCGGCGGCCGACCTGATCGTGCTGCCGGGCGGGTTTGCCTATGGCGACTATTTGCGCTGCGGCGCGATGGCGGCGCATTCGCCGATCATGCGCGAGGTCAAGGTGCGCGCCGCCAAGGGCGTGCCGGTGCTCGGCATTTGCAATGGGTTTCAGGTGCTGACCGAGGCCGGGATGCTGCCCGGCGCGCTGTTGCGCAACCGCACCATGAGCTTCATCTGCCACGACGTCCATCTGCGGGTCGAGAACAGCCAGACGATGTTCACCTGCGGCTACGAGACCGGCCAGACGATCCGCGTGCCGGTCGCGCATGGCGAGGGCAACTACACCGCGGATGAAGCGACGCTCGATCGGCTCGATGGCGAAGGCCGGGTCGCGTTCCGCTATTGCAGCGCGGCGGGCGAGCTGACCGACGAAGACAATGTCAACGGCTCGATGCGCTGCATCGCCGGGGTGTTCAACAAGACCCGCACCGTGCTGGGGCTGATGCCGCATCCCGAGAACGTGACCGACCCGCTCCTCGGCGGCACTGATGGGCAAGGACTGTTCGACGGTCTGGTGAGCGCGCTGCAGTGATTTACTCGTCATTGCGGGGAGCCCGCAGGCCGACACGGCAATCTCCCGCAGTAGCGGGCAAAGGCGGTGGATGGAGATTGCTTCGCTCCGCTCGCAATGACGCATGATTAGCAACGTCACCCCCGATCTCGCCGCCGAGATGGGGCTTAACGCCGAGGAGTTCGTGCGCTGCGAAACGATCCTCGGCCGCACCCCGAACCTCACCGAGCTCGGCGTGTTCTCGGCGATGTGGAGCGAGCACTGCTCGTATAAATCGTCGAAAATCTGGCTGAAGACACTGCCGACCACCGGGCCGCGGGTCATCTGCGGGCCGGGCGAGAATGCCGGGGTCGTCGATATCGGCGATGGCGAGGCGGTCGTCTTCAAGATCGAGAGCCACAACCACCCGTCATTCATCGAGCCCTATCAGGGCGCGGCGACCGGGGTCGGCGGCATTTTGCGCGACGTGTTCACGATGGGCGCGCGGCCGATCGCGATCCTCGATTCGCTGCGCTTCGGCAGCCCCGACCATCCGAAGACCCGGCACCTCGTCGGCGGCGTTGTCGCCGGGATCGGCGGCTATGGTAATTGCGTCGGGGTGCCGACGGTCGGCGGCGAATGCCAGTTCCATTCGAGCTACAACGGCAACATCCTGGTCAACGCGATGTGCGTCGGTCTGGCGCGCGCCGACCGCATCTTCTATTCGGCCGCCTCGGGCGCCGGGAACCCGGTGATCTACGTCGGCGCCAAGACCGGGCGCGACGGCATCCACGGCGCGACGATGGCCTCGGCCGAATTCGACGATAGCGCGGCCGAGAAGCGCCCGACCGTGCAGGTCGGCGACCCGTTCACCGAGAAATTGCTGATCGAGGCCTGCCTCGAATTGATGGAAGGCGATGCGATCGTCGCGATCCAGGACATGGGCGCGGCGGGCCTCACCTCGTCGGCGGTCGAGATGGCCGGCAAGGGCGGGCTCGGCATCGAATTGGACCTCGACTCGGTGCCGGTGCGCGAGCCCGGCATGAGCCCCTACGAGATCATGCTCAGCGAAAGCCAGGAGCGCATGCTGATGGTGCTGCGCCCCGGCAGCGAGACCGAGGCGCGCCGGGTCTTCGAAAAGTGGGAATTGGATTTCGCGGTGATCGGCCATGTCACCGACACGGGCCGGCTGATCCTCAAGATGCACGGCGTGCTCGCCGCCGACATCCCGATTGGCCCGCTGGTCGGCGAGGCGCCGCTCTACGAGCGCCCGCGCCAGGCGCGGCCAGCGCGGGCCGCGGTCAACCCGGCCGCCCTGCCGACCCGCGATCCGATCGAGTGCCTCAAGAAGCTGATCGCCTGCCCCGATCTGGCCTCGAAACGCTGGGTGTGGGAGCAATACGACCATCTCGTGATGGGCAACACCGTCAAGCGGCCTGGCGGCGACGCCGCGGTGGTGCGGATAAATGATGGCGGCAAGGCCTTGGCCCTAGCCACCGACTCGACGCCGCGCTATTGCCGCGCCGACCCGGAATTGGGCGGCATGCAAGCCGTCGCCGAAAGCTGGCGCAACCTCACCGCGGTCGGCGCGGCGCCACTGGCGCTGACCGACAACATGAATTTCGGCAATCCCGAGAAACCCGAGATCATGGCCGAGTTCGCCGGCGCGATCACCGGGATGCGCGCCGCCTGCCTCGCGCTCGACTACCCGGTCGTGTCGGGCAATGTCTCGCTCTACAACGAAACCAACGGCAGCGCGATCCTGCCGACCCCGGTGATCGGCGGGGTCGGGCTCATCGCCGATGCGGCCAAGGCGGTCGATCTCGCGCTCAAGGGCTATGGCAACGCGCTGATACTCGTCGGCAAGACCAAGGGCCATCTCGGCGCCTCGCTCTATCTGCGCGAGATCGAAGGACGCGAGGACGGCGCGCCGCCGCCGGTTGACCTCGCGGCCGAATTGACTCATGGCGATTTCGTGCGCAGCCAGATCGACGCGGGCCATGTTGCCGCGTGTCACGATGTGAGCGATGGCGGGCTGCTGGTGGCGATCGCCGAGATGGCGATGGCCGGCGACAGGGGCATCGCGCTCACCGCCCTCCCCGCCGGCGCTGCCGGCCTCTTCGGTGAGGACCAGGCGCGCTACCTGATCGAAACACCGGTCCCCGATAGGGTCTTGGCCGCGGCGAAGGATAGGGGTATATACGCGCAACGCATCGGTACCGTCGAAGGCACCGCGTTGACACTCCCCGGCGGCAATGCCATATCGGTGCACGAGTTGACAGCCGCCAACGAGGCTTGGCTGCCCGCCTATATGGCGGGTGCCTAGCCGAGAGGGGATCCGGCGATGGCGATGGACGCGGCGACGATCGAGCGCCTGATCAAGGAGGGGCTGCCCGACGCCAAGGTCTCGATCGAGGACCTGCGCGGCGACGGCGACCACTACGCCGCCCACGTCGTTTCCGGCGCGTTTCGCGGGTTGAGCCGGGTGCAGCAGCACCAGATGGTGTACCAAGCGCTGCGCGGCCGGATGGGCAACGAACTTCACGCGCTCGCGCTGCAGACGAGCGCTCCAACCGAGTAATCCAAGACGAGGATCAAGCGATGGACATCACCACACACGACCGCATCCACCAGCAGGTGACCGACAACTCCGTCGTGCTGTTCATGAAGGGCACGCCGGTGTTTCCGCAATGCGGGTTCTCGGCGACCGTGGTGCAGATCCTCAGCCATCTCGGCGTAAAATTCAAAGGCGTCGACGTGCTCGCCGACTCGTCGGTGCGCGAGGGCATCAAGGAATTCTCGTCCTGGCCGACGATCCCCCAGCTTTATGTCAAGGGCGAGTTTGTCGGCGGTTGCGACATCATCCGCGAGATGTTCGAGACCGGCGAACTGCAGCAGATGTTCGAGGAAAAGGGCGTCCCGGTCAGGGCTTGAGCCCGGACGGGCCTCTCAGCCCGGCCATCTAACCACCGGCACCGCGCCTTCTGCCTCCATCTGCGGGATGTGACCCGGCCGGGCGCGTACCCGTTCCAACCAACTCCGTATTCCCCGGTAAGGGGTGAGATCGAAGCCGCCTTCCGCTGCGGTGTGGGTGTAGGCGTAGAGCGCGATGTCGGCGATCGTGTAGTGCTCCGCCGCAAGCCAATCATTGCCGTCCAACTGCTGCTCCATGACCGCCAGCGCAAAGTCGCCGCGCGTGTGGTTGTCGGCGATGCGCTGGGCCAGCTGTGCTTGCTCAGCCGGCGGTAGATGCAGCTTCCAGTGCCGATTGACCGCGATATACGGCTCGTGGCTGTACTGCTCGAAAAACATCCAGCGCAACACGCTCGCCTGATCCCAGGCGTCGGTTGGGACCAGCGCGGTGTCGCGGGCCAAATAAAACAGGATCGCGCCCGATTCTGACAGCATCCGCCCGTCGTCGAAGACCATCGTCGGGATCTTGCCGATCGGGTTGATCGCTTGAAACTCGGTCGTGCGGGTCTCATCGCGGTTCTGCGTCGTGTCGACCCGGCGATAGGGAATGCGGAGTTGCGCCAGCAGCAGCCGTACCTTGTAGACATTGCCCGAGTCGAGATCACCGTAGAGGGTCAGCATCGATTTTCCCACCGCTGGATAAAAGGACAATATTACTGTCCTATATCATACCAGCATCACAATCGCCTTGAAATGCGTTGAGCCACGCAGCCGCCTTGCGCCGGCGCGCCCTTTCAGTATAGTGCCGCGCTCCCTTGCCGGCCCATTCGGGACCGGCTCGGTCCGGGCGGCGCGACGCGCACCGGGCCACATCAGCCACAAGGGGTTGTCAGAATGCCGCTCTACGAGAACGTCTTTATCGCCCGCCAGGACATATCCGGCACCCAGGTCGACGCCCTCGCCGATACCTTCACCCAGCTCATCACCGAGCATGGCGGCGAGGTCAAGAAGCGCGAGAACTGGGGCCTGAGAAACCTCGCCTACCGCATGAACAAGAACCGCAAGGGCCACTACGTGCTGTTCAACATCGACGCGCCTGCGCTGGCGATCGCCGAGCTCGAGCGGACGATGCGGATCAACGAGGATGTGTTGCGCTACCTGACCATCCGGGTCGATGAACTTGAGGAAGCGCCCTCGGCGGTGATGCTCAACCGCGGCAGCCGCGATGACCGGCCGCGGCGCAGCGACCGCGACCGCTACGACGACCGTGGGGACCGCGGCGATCGTGGCGACCGTGGCGATCGCGGGCCTCCGCCCGAGCGCGCGGTGGCCGAAGAAACGGCGGAGGCCTAAAATGGAAAGCCAGAGAGAATCCAGCGGCGGGCGTGCCGCGGCGGCGGCGCGGCGGCCATTCTTCCGCCGGCGTAAATCCTGCCCGTTCTCCGGGCCGAACGCGCCGAAGATCGACTATAAGGACACGCGGCTCCTGCAGCGCTTTATCTCCGAGCGCGGCAAGATCGTGCCGAGCCGCATCACCGCGGTTTCGACCAAGAAGCAGCGCGAGCTGTCGCGCGCGATCAAGCGGGCGCGCTTTCTCGGCCTGCTGCCCTACATGGTGCAGTAGCGATGGTTGAACTCATCCTTCTGGAGCGCGTCGAAAAGCTCGGCCAGATGGGGCAGATCGTCAAAGTCCGCCCCGGTTATGCGCGCAATTTCCTGCTGCCGCAAAAAAAGGCGATGCGGGCGACCAAGGACAATCTCGCCTATTTCGAGACCCAGCGCGCGCAGCTCGAGGCCAACAACCTCGCCCGCAAATCCGACGCGGAGCAAGTGGCTGGCAAGCTCGACGGGCTGCAGGTCGTGGTGATCCGCCAGGCCGGCGAGTCAGGTCAGCTATACGGCTCGGTCGCGGTGCGCGACATCGCCGACGCGGTGACCGAGGCCGGGTTCACGATTGACAAGCGTCAGGTCATCCTCGACCGGCCGATCAAGAACCTCGGCCTGCATCCGCTGCGGGTGATGCTGCACCCGGAGGTCGCGGTGACCGTGACCGCCAATGTCGCCCAATCCAAAGAGGCGGCGGAGATGCAGAAAGCCGGCATCAACCCGCTGATCGAACAGGATGACGAGGAAGAGGCGGAGCCCGAAGAAAGACCGGCCCCAGCTCCCGACGCCGCCTAATCGCAGAGACGTCTCGCGCGCTGCGTTCGTCAGCGCTTGTCCTCTGCCACAAAATTAGCCAAGGTTAGCAGCAGGTTCTGGCAGGATTTTGTGGCGATGCTGCTCGCGCGGCTGCTTACTCGTATCACGCGCATCGGCCGGATCGAACTCATCGACGCGGCGGGACGCAGCCGTGTCTTCGCCGGCTCGCCCGGACCGGCGGTCAAGGTCCGCCTTCACGACCCGGCGCTGCACTGGAAACTTGCCGTCAATCCGTGGCTGTACCTGCCCGAAGCCTATATGGACGGCACGCTGACGTTCGAAGAGGGCGGTATCTACGAGCTGATCGAGATCCTCGTCCGCAACGAGGAGCTGATGGCGACGGACGTTCCGTTGCGCCTGGCCAACCGCGTTCGGCAGCTCACCCGGCGCATTCACCAGTACAATCCGATCGCGCGCTCGCACCGCAATGTGGCCCACCATTACGATTTGTCGGATCAGCTTTACGATCTGTTCCTCGACCGTGACCGGCAATACTCCTGCGCCTATTTCCTCGACCCGAACGACGACATCGACACCGCGCAGCTCAACAAGCGCCGGCACATCGCCGCCAAACTCCTGATCCGCCCGGGGATGAAGGTACTCGATATCGGTTCCGGCTGGGGCGGCCTCGCGCTCTATCTGGCGAACGAATGTGGCGCCGACGTCACCGGGCTCACGCTTTCGAGCGAGCAGCTCAAGGTCGCGCAGCGCCGCGCCGCACAGGCGGGCATCTCAGACAGCGTGCGCTTCCACCTGCGCGACTATCGCGAGGAAACTGGCAGCTACGACCGCATCGTCTCGGTCGGCATGTTCGAGCATGTCGGGCTCATCCAGTACCCCGCCTTCTTCGACCGAGTAGGTTCGCTGTTGAAGCCCGACGGCGTCGCCCTGCTCCACTCGATCGGCCGCATGGACGGACCGGGCACGACAAATCCGTGGCTGCGCAAGTACATCTTCCCGGGCGGCTACTCGCCGGCGATCTCGGAGGTCGTGCCGGTGATCGAGCGGGCGCGGCTGTGGATCACCGATATCGAGGTGCTGCGGCTACATTACGCCGAGACGTTAAGCGCTTGGCGCCGGCGCTTCCTGCAACAGCGCGAACGCGTGCTGGAGCTTTACGACGAGCGGTTCTGCCGCATGTGGGAAACCTATCTGGTTGGCTCCGAGCTCGCCTTCCGGTTTGGCGGCCATCTGGTGATGCAGATCCAGATGGCCAAAGCCGTCGATACGGTGCCGCTGACCCGCGACTACATGTTCGACTGGGAACGCACCCACCGCGCCGCCGACGATCGCGCCACCGCCGAGCGCGCGGCTGACGATCGCGCTGCCGCCGCTCGCGCCACCGACAATCGCGCGGCGTGAGTGGCTGATTCATAAGTTAAAATCTGATTATTACTTAGTTTTCCACAATAATAACCACCGCAAGTTTCGCAAGCCGTGAAAATTGGAAGCGAAACCGCAGGCGCGCGGTGGTATCTTCGCCGTCATGGAATCCGTATCCCGCGTCACACCGTTACGCGAATCCACTTCCCTTGGGGATCCCGAGCCGATCCGGATCCCGCCCAGCAATACCGAGGTCGAGCAGGCCCTCCTCGGCGCCATCTTCCGCAACAACCTCGCGCATGGCCGGGTTTCCGATTTCCTCGAGCCCGAGCACTTTGGCAACGCCGTCCACGCCCGCATCTACGCGGCGATCGGCAAACTGATCGAGCGCGGCCAGCTCGCCAACCCGGTCACCCTCAAAAACCTGTTCGACCAGGACGGCGCGCTCGCCGAAATCGGCGGCGCGCAATATCTGACGCGGCTCGCCGAAGCGGCGGTGACGATCATCAACGCCGAAGATTACGGTCGCCGCATCCACGATTTGCATTTGCGGCGCCAGTTGATCGGGCTCGGCGAGGATGTCGTCAACGACGCGTTCCGCCACGACCTCGACGACCCGGCGATCGGCCAGATCGAGCGCGCCGAGCAGAAACTCTATGAACTCGCCAGCACCGGCCAGGCCGAGGGCGGGCTGCGCCCCTTCAACGCCGCGCTGATCGAGGCGATCCACAGCGCCGAAGCCGCGTTCAAGCGCGACGGGCGCACAGTCGGCGTGGCGAGCGGATTTATCGATCTCGACAAAAAACTCGGCGGGCTGCATCCCTCCGACCTGATTATCGCCGCCGGGCGGCCGGGGATGGGCAAGACCGCGTTCGCCACCAATATCGCGTTCAACGCCGCGAAAGCCTATCGCGCCGCGACGGGTCCGGACGGGCGGCCGATCTCCGAGGACGGCGCGGTGATCGGCTTCTTCTCGCTCGAAATGTCCGCCGAGCAATTGGCGACCCGCATCCTCGCGGAAGAAAGTGGCGTCTCGTCCGACCGCATTCGCCGCGGCGACGTGCGCCGCGAGGATTTCGACAAATTTGTCGCCGCGAGCCAACGCCTCGCGGCGGTGCCGCTTTACATCGACGACACGCCCGCGTTGTCGGTAGCGGCGCTGCGCACCCGCGCGCGGCGGCTCAAGCGCCAGCACGGGCTGGGGCTGATCGTTGTCGACTATCTGCAACTGATGCGGCCGAGCACCGCGAGCCGTGGACAGGAGAGCCGGGTTCAGGAAGTCTCCGAGATCACCCGCGGCCTCAAGGCGATCGCCAAGGAACTCGACGTGCCGGTGCTGGCCTTGTCGCAATTGTCGCGGCAGGTCGAAAACCGCGAGGACAAGCGCCCGCAACTGGCCGATCTGCGCGAATCCGGCTCGATCGAGCAGGACGCCGATGTCGTGATGTTCATCTTCCGCGAGGAGTACTACCTGTCGCGCGCGCAGCCAACGCAGCGACCTGAGGAGAGTCAGGAAAAATTCAATGACCGCCATCAGCACTGGCTCGACCGTTGCGAAGTCGCGACAGACAGGGCCGAAATCATCATCGCCAAACAGCGCCATGGTCCGATCGGAACCGTGACACTTCATTTCGAGGCCGAGACGACGAAGTTCAGTGATTTCCAGGGCGAGGAAACTCTGCCGGCTAGGTACTAAGGTGTCGATGAGGTTGAGGCACTGGTCGATTTCGTCGCCTTTCCCGCGCAAGCGGGGGTGAAGAGTAAAGGTGATCGATGCCCTCCGACCCCGCTTCTCTCGCCGGCGCGATCCTCGAAATCGACCTTGGTGCCGTCGTCGCCAACTGGAAATTGCTCGCGGCAAAGGTCGCGCCGGCTTCGTGCGCCGCGGTCGTCAAGGCCAACGGTTATGGGCTCGGCGCGGCGGAAATCGGACGCGCGCTCGAGGCTGCCGGGTGCCGGCGGTTTTACGTCGCGACGCTCGACGAGGGGATCGCGCTGCGTGCCGCGCTCGGCAACGAGCCCGAGATCGCGGTGTTCAATGGGCCCCTCCCCGGCTCGGCCGAGGAATTCGCCGCGGCGCATCTGATCCCGGTGCTGAACGACCCCGGCCAGGTCGCGGCGTGGGAGGAGCTGGCGACCCGGCGCGATGTTCCGGCGCCGATCATCCATGTCGATACCGGGATGAACCGCCTCGGCTTGACCGCGGCTGAATTCGACGCGCTGACCGGCCGGCTTCGCGTACCCCACCCGCGGACACTTGTCAGCCACCTCGCTTGTGCCGAGCGGCCGGACCACCCGCGCAACGCCGCTCAGCGCGAGCGTTTCCGCGAGGCCTGCCGGCGTCTTCCAAGCATCAGAGGAAGCCTCGCCGCCTCATCCGGGATTTTCCTCGGTCCGGATTTCCACTTTGACGAGGTGCGGCCGGGAGCGGCGCTTTATGGCATCAACCCGTGTCCCCGATCGCGCAATCCGATGCGTGCCGCGGTCAGGTTGAGCGCGAAGATCGTGCAAATCCGCGAAATTGACAGCGGAGAGTCGGTTGGCTACGGTGCCGCGCACGTCATGGACGGACCCGGATTGTTGGCAACCGCCGCAATAGGTTACGCCGATGGCTGGCCGCGTTCGCTGAGCCATCGCGGCTGCGGTTGGCTCAATGGAAAGCGGGTCCCCCTGCTCGGCCGGGTGTCGATGGATCTGGCGACATTCGATGTCTCGGCGATCGAGCCGGCGGCGCTTTATCCGGGCGCGATGATCGAGCTGATCGGCGACCATTACGGGGTCGATGACGCCGCCGCCGACGCCGGCACGATCGGCTACGAGATCCTGACCAGCCTGGGCAGCCGCTTTCACCGAGTGTACCGCGAGCCCAGCTCCTGATGTTTGCCTTTCTGGCGTCGGTCGGCGCGGCTTTTTTCGGTTTTTTGGCGGCGACCGGGCGGCTCGTGCGCTTTGCGCTGCACGGGCTCGGCGCGGCGCTGAGCCCGCCGTTCTACCCGCGGCTGATCCTGCGCCAGATCGTCTATATGGGCTATTACTCATTGCCGGTCGTCGGGCTGACAGCGATCTTCACCGGCATGGTGCTGGCGCTGCAATCCTATACCGGGTTCAGCCGCTTCAACGCCGAGAGCGCAGTCGCGACGGTGGTCGTCCTGTCGGTGACGCGCGAGCTAGGGCCGGTGATCGCCGGGCTGATGGTCGCCGGACGGGTCGGTGCCGCGATGGCCGCCGAGATCGGCACGATGCGGGTCACCGACCAGATCGACGCGCTGACCACCCTGTCGACCGACCCGTTCCGTTATCTCGTGCTGCCGCGCCTGTTGGCCGGACTGCTGACCCTGCCGGTTCTAGTCTTGGTCGCCGATATCATCGGCGTCTTCGGCGGCTATCTCGTCGGCACCTACAAGCTCGGCTTCAACCCGGCGAACTACCTGACCCAGACCGAGACCTATCTCGAGACGATGGACGTCGTCTCGGGCCTCGTCAAAGCCGGGGTGTTCGGCTTTATCATCGCCTTGATGGGCTGCTATCACGGCTACCATTCGCGCGGCGGCGCCGAGGGGGTCGGTCAGGCGACGACCTATGCCGTGGTTTCCGCCTCGATTCTCATTCTCTTGAGCAATTACTTGCTGACCACGGCCTTCTTCGGCAAATGAGCGCCGCCAAGACCCCAAAGATCGCCGTTCGCGGCGTCGAAAAATCGTTCGGCCCGAAGCGCGTGCTCGACGGTGTCGACATCGACTGCGCTGTCGGCGAAAGCCTCGTCATCATTGGCGGCTCGGGCACCGGAAAGTCGGTGCTGGTCAAATGCATCCTTGGTCTGTTGCAACCCGAAGCCGGCTCGATTCGTATCGATGGCGAGGAGACCATCGGCATCCGCCGCGCCGACCGGACCGCGCTTATGCACAAGTTTGGCATGCTGTTCCAGGGCAGCGCCCTATTCGACTCGCTCCGCGTGTGGGAGAATGTCGCCTTCGGCCTTATACAAGGGCGCGGCATGGAACGGGCCAAGGCGCGGGAGATCGCGCTCATTAAGCTGGCCGCGGTCGGGCTCAATGCCGAGGTCGGCGAGCTGCACCCGGCGGAGCTGTCTGGTGGCATGCAAAAGCGCGTCGCGCTGGCGCGCGCGATCGCCGCCGAACCCGAGATCATCTTTTTTGACGAGCCGACCACCGGGCTCGACCCGATCATGGCCGATGTGATCAACGATCTCATCGTCACGCTCGTGCGCCAGCTCGGCGCGACCGCGGTATCGATCACCCACGACATGGTCAGCGCCCGCAAGATCGCCGACCGCATCGCGATGCTGCACAAGGGCAAGATCATCTGGCAGGGCCCGACCGGCGAGATCGACGACAGCAACAATCCATTCGTCGACCAGTTTGTGCACGGCCACGCGGAGGGCCCGATCCAGATGGAGGTGCGGGCGCTGTGATGTTTCGTGCGGTGCGAGGCTAACCGATGGCTAAGTCATCGCCGCGCTACGCTTGCCAGGAATGCGGGGCGGTCTACCCGAAATGGGCCGGCCGCTGCGAGGCTTGCGGCGCGTGGAACAGCCTTGTCGAGGAGTTGCCACGCGCCGGACCCCCGAAGAGCCTCGGGGGTGGCGGCGGGAAGGGTGGCCATGCGCTCGATTTTGTCGGTCTTGCCGGCGAGAGCGGCCGCGGCGCCCGCCACCTGACGGGCATCGCCGAGCTCGACCGGGTGTGCGGCGGCGGGCTGGTCCCCGGCTCGGCGATCCTTGTCGGCGGCGATCCCGGCATCGGCAAATCGACCCTGCTGTTGCAGGCGGCGGCCGCGGTGGCGGCGGGCGGCGGCGCGGCCGCCTACATCACCGGCGAGGAGGCGATCGACCAGATCCGGTTGCGCGCCCGCCGGCTCGGTGTCGCCGACGCTTCGGTGCGGCTCGCGGTGGCGACCAGCGTGCGCGACATCGCCGCGTCGCTCGACATCGCCCACCCGCCGCTTCTCGCGGTCATCGACTCGATCCAGACGATGTATCTCGATACGCTCGACAGCGCGCCCGGCACGGTTAGCCAGGTGCGCGGCGCGGCGCAGGAGCTGATCGGCCTCGCCAAGCGGCGCGGGTTTGTGCTGGTGCTGGTCGGTCATGTTACCAAGGAAGGCATGATCGCCGGGCCGCGGGTCCTCGAGCACATGGTCGATACGGTGCTCTATTTCGAGGGCGAGCGTGGCCACCAGTTCCGCATCCTGCGCGCGGTCAAGAACCGCTTTGGCGCGACCGACGAGATCGGCGTCTTCGAGATGAGCGACCGGGGTCTGGTGGAGGTTCCCAACCCGTCGGCAATGTTCCTCGCCGAGCGCGCCGATTCCGAAGACGGCAGCGCCGTATCCGGTGCGGCGGTGTTCGCCGGCATAGAGGGCACGCGGCCGGTGCTGGTCGAGATCCAGGCGCTTGTCGCCCCAGCGCTGCTCGGTACGCCGCGTCGCGCGGTCGTCGGCTGGGACGCGACGCGCCTGGCGATGATCGTGGCCGTGCTCGACGCGCGCTGCGGCCTGTCGGTCGGCGCCAACGACATCTATCTCAACGTCGCCGGCGGGCTGCGCATCGGTGAACCGGCGGCCGATCTCGCGGTCGCCGCGGCGCTGATCTCGGCGATGGTCGAGACCCCGGTGCCGGCCGATACTGTCGTCTTTGGCGAGATCGGGCTTTCCGGCCGGGTGCGACCGGTGTCGCATACCGACGCGCGGCTCAAGGAGGCGGCGAAGCTCGGCTTCGGCGAGGCCTGGGTCCCGGCGCGCGGCCAAAGGGATAAGCGGCGCTCCGGCGACGGCATCGCGACCGTGCCGATCGGGCATCTGAGCGAGCTGGTCGATCGGCTGGCGCCGGCCGACAGCCGGCGGCGGATGCGGCGCGTGACGGCGGCGCAATAGGCCCCCCGTGAAGTCAATCTGATGAACCCGCTCGATATCGGCGTCATCGTGATCATCGGCTTGTCGGCGGTGTTCGCCTTTGCCCGCGGCTTTGTGCGCGAGGCGCTGTCGATCGTCGCTTGGGTCGGCGCCGGATTCATCACCCTCTACGGCTTCACCACCGTCTACGCGCTGGTCGACCCGATGGTGCGTAACCCGCTGTTGTCGCAGCTGATCGCGGGTTTCGGCCTCTTTGTCGTGAGCCTTGTCGTGTTGACGATCATCACCGGCATCATCGCCCGCGCGGTGCACGCCAGCGCGCTGTCGCCGATCGACCGGACGCTGGGCTTCATCTTCGGCGTGCTGCGCGGCGCCTTCGTCATCTGCCTCGCCTATCTGCTGCTCGACATGGCGGTGCCGGGCGGCGACCGGCCGGTGTGGCTGCGCGAGGCGAAGAGCGCGCCCTATCTGCAGCAAGGCGCCGACATGCTGCGCAACGTGCTCCCCGAATCGCTGCGGCAGAAGACCTCGGCCGCGGCCGACGACGTGATCAGAACCGTGTCGCCCGCGGTCGAGGCGCAGAAGGCGATGCGGGCGTTGACCAACCCCACCGCGGCGCCGCAAGCCGCGCCCCAACAAGCGCCGCCGCCGACCTACAAACAGACCGACCAGAAGGAGCTCGACCGCATCATCAACAACAATCAGCGGTGACGGCGGCGGGGCTTGTCATCTGCTGGTAACACGGGTGATAAGACCCCATATTCTCTAAGGCCGGACGGGCAAGATCGAGGGCGCGCGCATGCTGACGACCGGCCGCGGCGACGCGGATCGCTTTCACGAGGAATGCGGCGTGTTCGGTGTGTTCGGCCATCCGGACGCGGCGGCGCTGACCGCGCTCGGCCTGCACGCGCTGCAGCATCGCGGGCAAGAGGCGGCCGGGATCGTCGCTTATGACGGCGAGCAGTTCAACGCGCATCGCGGCATGGGCCTCGTCGGCGACAATTTCAGCTCCAAGGACGTCATGGCGCGATTGCGCGGCTACTCCGCGATCGGCCATGTCCGCTACGCGACGACCGGCGAAGTGGCGATGCGCAACATCCAGCCACTGTTCGCCGATTTCGAGTTCGGCGGCCTCGCCATCTGCCACAACGGTAACCTCACCAACTCCTACCAGCTGCGCAAACAGCTGGTGCGGCGCGGCAGCCTGTTCCAATCGACGAGCGACACCGAGGTCATCGTCCACCTGATCGCGACAAGCCTCAAAGACACCGTCGTCGACCGCCTGGTCGACGGGCTGCGTCAGGTCGAGGGCGCCTATTCGCTGGTCGCGCTGTCGCAGGATTCGATCATCGGCCTGCGCGACCCGTTGGGCGTGCGGCCGCTCGTCGTCGGCCGGCTCGCCGACGCGTGGATCCTCGCGTCGGAGACCTGCGCGCTCGACATCATCGACGCCGATTTTGTCCGCGATGTCGAGCCCGGCGAGATCGTCATCGTTGACGCCGAGGGGCTGCACAGCATCAAACCGTTCACCCGCAAGCCCGAGCGCCTGTGCATTTTCGAGCACATCTATTTCGCCCGGCCCGACAGCGTCATCGAGGGCCAAAGCGTTTACGAGGCGAGGAAACGCATCGGCCGGGAGCTGGCGCGCGAGAGCCATGTCGATGCCGATATCGTCGTGCCGGTGCCCGATTCCGGGGTCCCGGCGGCGATCGGTTATTCCCAGGAGGCTGGGATTCCGTTCGAGCTCGGCATCATCCGCAACCATTACGTCGGCCGCACCTTTATCGAGCCGACCGACCAGATCCGCCATCTCGGCGTGCGACTGAAGCACAACGCCAACCGCCACGACCTTGAAGGCAAGCGGGTGATCCTCGTCGACGACTCGATCGTGCGCGGCACGACCTCGACCAAGATCGTCGACATGGTCCGCCACGCCGGCGCGCGCGAGGTGCATATGCGGATCTCGAGCCCGCCGATCACCAATCCGTGCTTTTACGGCATCGCGACCCCCGATCGCGACGAGCTGCTCGCCGCGCACTACGATGTTGACGCGATGGCGCGCCTCTTTCGCGTCGACAGCCTCGCGTTCGTCTCGATCGACGGGCTCTACCGCGCGATGGGCGAGCCCGGGCGCGACCCCCTCCTGCCGCGCTTCTGCGACG
>Ga0181530_10001048_pt1 | contig 35140 bp, 29 predicted proteins | sample PEATcosm2014_Bin_42_FD_119769 | JGI IMG/M metagenome (GOLD analysis project Ga0181530, IMG submission 119769) | Peatland microbial communities from MTU Mesocosm Facility, Houghton, MI, USA - PEATcosm2014_Bin10_60_metaG | ecosystem: Environmental > Terrestrial > Soil > Wetlands > Peat | place...
ACACATTCGAAGCTGGTCGAGAAGAGTTTCTCAACGCCGCTTTATTCTACGAGCTGTTGGAACTTTCACCTTAGCTAGCTGGGTCTCTCCGTCACAACCGCAATAAACCACCTTTGAAAGGACCGTCGATTTGACAATCTCTTTAGTTAAGCAGAGTGACGGATACGACTCCCGTTTACGCCTTAGCCGCTTCCAAAGTAACCGCATGAAGCGACACAAATTCTAGGTCGCTCCGTGTCCCGAAATGCAAAGGCTGAGAGGCTGTCCCGAATACGCAAAAGTTCCCATGGCGGTAACAATTTATACTAGGTTGTTACTTGAGGTAACAAAATCGCATGGTGAGTTAGGGATGGTTTGGACGTTCATCAAGACTACGCTCTTAGTCGGTTTCCTGACCGGCATACTGTTCGTTGTGGCTTATTTGATGGGATTAGACCCAATCGTGGCTCTGGGGTTCGCCGCATTCATGAACATCATAATCTACTGGTTCAGCGATCGCTTAGTCCTGCGTATGGGGGGCGCGAAGGTTGTTGGTGAGGAGGAGGCGCCGCGCGTTTATGCGGCTCTTCGAAGGCTCAACGCGGCCTCTGGAATGCCAATGCCGAAGGTTGCTCTGGTCAACAGCTCGGTGCCGAACGCTTTCGCGACGGGCCGAAGCCCAAGCAAGGCAACGGTCGCTGTCCATACGGGCCTCTTGAGCGTAGTGAACGACGAAGAGTTAGAGGGCGTGCTTGCACATGAACTGACGCACGTAAGGAACTGGGACACATTAACGATGACGATCGCAGCCACGGTCGCTGGCGCTATCACGTACCTCGCCCAATGGGGATGGCTCTTTGGTGGCGCGTTCGGCGGCGGGTCTAGTGGCAGGAATAGGCAGGGGGGCAGTTTGCTTGGGTTACTGTTCATGCTCGTCCTCGCACCGTTCGCAGCGATGCTCGTTCAACTCGCAGTTTCACGCACACGCGAATACGCCGCCGACGAAGGTGGAGCGAAACTATCAGGGAAGCCTCTGGCGCTCGCAAGTGCGCTTGAAAAGATCGAGTATCAGGCAAGGAACCGGAGGCCTAGCAACAAGGCAAACCCAGCAATATCATCACTCTACATCGTCAATCCCTTCAGAGGCTCCGCGTTCGCACAACTCTTCTCAACCCACCCGAGAACTGAGAAGAGGATTGCAAGACTGCACCAAATCGCGGGCACTATGGGTTACGGATCATACTACACCCAATAATCACACGCAACCGCGAAGGAACTCACTCAAGAATAGCCAACGCACGTACCGGAGAAGTTGGCGCTTTCACCTTCAACGGAAAGGCTGCAAGCCTGAACCTCGGCACGTCCACCTCTTCGATGTTACACAACCCCTCCAAAACGAGAATCCCACTCTTCAACAGTGTAAGGTGCGCAGGCAAGTCACGCGCCGTCAAACTGTCGATGCTAGGAGCGTCTATGCCGACCATGCCTACGCGTTTGAATTCAAGATATTGAGCGGCGTTCTCGCTCAGATATGCATGAGGTTTAACGAGGCCGCCAGTGTAGACAATAGCAACTTCACCTTCTCGTAGAGCTAAACCAGCCTCTTCCTCAGCCCCCTCCAAATCCTCGTCATCTACAGCCTCACCGGGCTTCGTGTGGCTTAAATCAAGAATAACCGCGTCACAGAAGAAAGACTTCAATCCGAAGCTATCGATCATCCTCTGATTCTTGAGCAAATAGGCTGGTGCGTCGAGGTGTGTACCCGTGTGTGTGTCCTTGGCAAACTCCTCTAGCGACAGCGCGTTGGACAGGTCTATGATTCGCATAGTTGCACCCATCTAATACCAGATAGATTTCGGATTAAAGGCCATTCAAACCCACCCTTGTGAAGCGCGTTCTACCTTTCGAGTGATCATACTCTTGGTGACTTTCAGCTTCGGTTCGAGGTACCCTTTTTAGCCGACTCGCCAGACTTGATTCCTGAAACTGTACAGAGGAATCAAAATACGCAATCAACCGTCCCCCCTGGGCAGACCTTTGCGAAACGATGGGCCATTTATGCGGCCCTCGGTGTTCCCGAGGTTGATCTCAAATCTTGGCGCTTGTCCACGAACGGACTTGTCGAGAAACAACTTAGCCTAAGCTTCGAAGACTTTCAAAATATGCCTCAAGTGAAGCTTACGAGAGACTTTCAATGCGTGACGACATGGGGGATAAAGGATGTTGTTTGGGAAGGGGTAGCGTTTAGGGAGGTAGCGAAATTGACGGGTGTTAAACCTGAGGCGAAATGGTTGATGTTTCACTGCGCAGATGGTTACACTGCCCCGGTACCTTTAGAGGACGCTATGGTTGAAGACTCTTTGATCGCATTCAAGATGAACGGCAAACCGATTCCAGTACAGCAGGGCTTTCCTGCGCGACCGTTCATACCACACCTTTACGGATGGAAAAGCTCCAAGTGGTTAACTGGAATCGAATTCCTCGCTGAATACCAAGACGGATACTGGGAAGCCTACAACTACCACGAACGAGGGAACATTTGGGATGAGGAACGCTTCAAAGGGCAAGGTGGAAAACATGTCCGACACCGAGGCCTCGGGTCAATACCGGTTTGAAACATCAACCAGAAGGATTTTTGTTCAACCTCTATATCCTCCGTGAAAGCCCATAGAGAAGGTGTTGATGACGGGAGAGCTGACACAGGATCTCAAGAGAGCCTTCTTTGGTTGGTTCTACCCGGTTCACTACAATCTTGAGAGGTGGGCCTATGCGCTCCAACGAATATCCGGGATCGCTGTGACAGCCTACTTCTTGGCTCATATCGTTGAGACGGGAAACGTTGTGGGTGGTTTGAGTGTTTGGAGCGTTCCGTCCGCCGATTTTGCAAGTGCCATTTGGACTGCAACGTTCCATTTCCTAGAGAACCCTCTGTTTGACACAGGGCTCATCGTAATTGGGTTCATGCTTTCCTACCACGCCATAAACGGCATCAGGCTAACACTTACTGAGTTCGGGCTCTTGCAAGGCAAACCCTCCCGCCCCGATTTTCCCTACGAACCAAAGTCATTTTCCAAAGCCCAACGGGCGATATTCTGGCTAAGTGTTCTGTTCGCTGCTGCAACTGCTGTATACGCGTTGAATGTATTCTTTGGAGTTTAGGATATTGAAAGAATCCACCAGGATGCTCCTGCATTACGCGACGGGGCTCGGCATCCTCGTAGTTGGGGGAGTACACCTATTCACTGTCTTCCTAACAGGACCTTACGTTCAGAACCTAGCATTTGGCAGCGTGATGATGGTTTACAGAAACGTCCTACTAGCAGTCACACTTGAACTGCTACTGCTTTTCGTGGACTACCACGCACTCAACGGGATCAGGATTATATTGATCGAATTCCACCAAGGCACCAACTGGGAACGCGGAGTCTCGTGGATTCTCACCGTCGCAGGCGTTTTAATACTGATTTATGGGACGAGAACAATCCTGATCGCAAACGCGTTAGCGTGAAGAATATCACAGTTGGAAAAAACCGTCGTCGCAGTTAGAGTGCGGGCCCAACATATCCTGAAGGTACTTCGCGAGAAAATCCCTCTCCATGAAGAGGATTTCGCCGCCTCGCGTGTAGCCAAGGAATCCGGAGACCCCTTCCGCGTCCTAGTCGTCACAATCCTCTCACAAAACTGCACTGATATCGCAGCACTCCGCGCATACGGAAACTTAGACCATGCAGTAGGGGTCTCGGTGTCCACCTTGAGTAGGGCGCGAGTGCGAACCATTGAAAAAGCAATTCACGTCGCGGGTTTGCACAAACAGAAGGCTAAAGCCTTGAAGCAACTTGCCAAAGTTGTTAATGAGAAATATTCTGGCAACTTCGCTGCAGCGTTGAATGGTTCATTCGAACAGGTACGTGAGAGCCTACAGGGATTACCCAATGTCGGCCCAAAGACGGCAGACGTGGTGCTGAGCATTTGGGACAGGCCAACGATCTCCGTCGACACACACGTTGATCGGGTCTCGAAACGGCTTGGTCTAGCGCCGGCTAAAGCTAGGTATAGTGAGGTTAGATCCGCGCTCATGCAAGAATTCCTTGAGGAAGACTACCGATCCGTTCCCCTATACTTCATGGCGCTTGGCAGGAAGATATGCAAAGCCCAACGCCCCATCTGTCCCATATGTCCCATCAACAATCTATGTCCTTACGAAAGGAAAACGAGGCCGACATGATTTCTCTGGCCGAGGGAAGCGATGAAGGGCTTATTCTGGAGGAATCTCCTTGAAAGCCAAAGAGAGACTCATTCCCTCCCTTGCCCGCAAGTAGCTGGCAACGCCATAAATCACAACGGAAAGCACGAGAGATACCGCGATGTATCCGTAAGCGAGCGGGTTGCCCCCCCAAATATTGGGGTATTCCAAGAATCCGTAAGTTAAGTATGCGAAAACGAGCGCTTGTAATACACCCGCCGTTGCGAGCGAAACCTTCGCCCGACCCTCCTCCCTCCTGAATGCGTAGACCACTGCGCCGACGCCCACCAAGGCGAAGTATGCCATCGAGGCGACCAAGACTCCGTAGAGTGAGGATATCGTTCCATAGAGGAATGCGGCCAAACCGATCAGAAACACCGTTATTATAAGATCTACGAGGTGGGCTACGATCGGTGACCCGTACTTCGGACTGACGTATGCCAGCCTTGCAGGAAGAAACCTGTCAAAGGCTTGGGCTAGCATGTATCTCGAGATTGTTATAATGCCGAACGCAAGGATCGCTACCGTCAGCACAACCCAACCCAGCCCAATCAGAAACTGTTCTGCAAGGTTTCCGGAAACCCCCATCGCGAGCGTCCAGAAGTTGAATGAATGGTCGTAGACCAGAGCCGAATTAGCAAAAGCTGCGGTCGTAAACTGAAACCCTGCCGCGTAGTACATCGCGGCAAAGGGGACCGTGACTATTAGGAATGCAAAGGCCAACGAAATCGGAACATTCCACTTTGGGGCATTTCCCTGTAGCTCAGAACCAACTGAAGGCGCAGCGTTAAACCAAGGGTACGTGAACAACGCAAAGTAAGGCATCATTAGTAGAGTAGCCCTCAGGTCGAATGTTGGCCCAGAATAGGAATTCGCGACCGAAGTGTAAGTCAAATTCGCGATCCCCAATCCATCAACATAGTGTTCTACACCGGTTCTCCCAGCGTTGAGCAGAGCGAGGGTCCCAACGGCCATCGCGATTATACCGATCACCCAGAAAATCGAGATGATCTTGAAACCAAGCCTAGGCCTGACGATATTGATAGCGATGAGAATTACCAACAATGAAGACGCGAGTAGAAATTGAGAAAGAGGGTCGCCTCCCAACACATTGCCGGGCAAGGCAAGCCCTAACATGTTAGAATATCCAAGCGTAACCCCAACCGACCCTATTGCAAAGACGGCTGACAACGCAATTAGGGCGAGATACGGCATCGTCTCCAGCGTTATGCCCGTAAATGTCATGACACTCCCAACAAAACCACCCAACGATCTGGAAAGCCAGACGTAATCTCCACCTGTCCTCGAAATTCGCCTGGAGAGCATCGTGTAAACGATAGCTTGTGGAACAGCGAGAAGCGCCGCAATTGCCGACCCAAGAACCAAGTTTACTCCCGAGACCGTCGGTAAAGCGAGCATAGTATATCCGACAAGAGCAAGTGCTGGACCTACCGACATGTAGCTGACATTGATGGCAACCGCATCAAACAATGAAACCCGCCTAGTCAGGCCAGTTGCCTCTCTAACGAATACAGTGGAATGAATTGGCAACTTGCGTGTCAACTTACTCGCCCTCGCGGGCACCCGGCACGTTTTCCTCGATGAACCCAACCGTGGGACCTAAACATAAAAGGAAATCTAGGCGCACCATAGTGGCTACGGATTCCACCATGGTTACCACAGTCGTTGTCGGAGCGATAAACTGGGACACAACGCTCTTTGTGGATAAGTTCCCTCGAAGGGGCGGAGAAGTGATTGTTCGCCAAATCCGCCACGTCCCAGGAGGGAAAGCGGGAAACGCCGCTGTTGCTGCAGCGAGACTACTCGGACCGAACAACGTCGCGATCATAGGCGCGGTGGGAAACGATTGGGTCGCCTCAGAGCATACAAGGATCTTCAAACAGGAAGGAGTAGACGTTTCAGGACTCAAACGTAACGACTCAGTCCAATCTGGCCAGGCCCATATAGTCGTAGACAAAACTGGCGAAAATGTGATCCACACGTATTTTGGAGCTAATGCCACAATTCTACCAGAAGACCTAGACCACCCAAACCGGCGTGAACTTATCAAAAACGCGAGCATAATCACAATCATGGATCCACCGTTCCGGACTTCACTGAAGCTAGCCCAAGAGGCCAAGAAGTTGAACAAGATTGTAGCTTGGGACCCAGGTGTGAAATCTCAATTGGGATACGACACGACTAGTGCACTTTTGCAAAACGTCGACTATTTTCTGGCAAACGAATCTGAAATGGGGTTTCTAACAGGAACGAAAACGCAAGCTGCGGCCGCACGCAAACTCCTGCGAGTCAATCAGAAGTTGAAAGTGATAATGAAACTAGGCGCTAGAGGCTCGCTAATGTATAGCGGAACAAAACGAACCGTGTCACGAGGTTTGGATTTGAAGCTAACTGGGTTGAGGGTGGTGAATACGGTGGGCTGCGGCGACGCTTTTCTTGGTGCCTTTGTAGCCGCAATAAGTGAGGGCAAACCTGATTTGGAGGCCCTGAAGTGGGCCAACTTCGCGGCAGGCCTAAAGGCCACACGGCCTGAAACGCGTGGGAGTCCGGATCGGGCTACGCTGATGAAGTATCTTGGTTAGCTAGTTGTCTTCTTCAACTCGTCGGCGATGAGTGGCGCAACCGAGACGCGACTAATTGGGCTTGGTACGGTATCGGTTCCAACTACGTCCTCTACTCCAGCGGAATTGATTTTGGCGAGGGCTCCTGGGGCTAGTATTGGGTGGGTGCACGCGACTTGAATTCTCTGAGCCCCTTGGGATTGTAGGATCTTGACTGCTTCTACAATCGTCCCTCCGGTGCTGATGATATCGTCAACGATCAGCACGTTGCGTCCGTGAGCATTCGATTTTCTAGGGCGAACCTCAACACGAGCATCGCCCAACCTTTTCTTCTCAAAAACATCGTAATCGGTTCCCAACCTTTCTGCCGCAAGTTTTGCCCACTGTTCAGCCTCTGCATCTGGACCAATTACCAGAGGCTTCTCCAACTTTCCAGTTTTCTGCACGTAATCCGCTAGAAGTCTCATCGCGGAAAGGTTGTGCGCAGGTATTCTGAAGGCCTCAGAGGATTTGACGACTCTGTGCTGATGCATATCAATCGTGTAGATTTCGTCAGTACCTACACTTTCGATCAATTTGCTCACGGTCTTGAAACTCAACGCCTCACCGGGCTTGAACCGTTCGTCTTGCCTCGCATAAGCGAAGTAAGGCATGAAAGCTATGACCCTCTCCGCGCCAAGATCCTTCAAAGCGTCCGCCAATAGGAGATATTCGAATAACAATTCGTCAGGCGTATGATGAATCGACTGAATAACAGCAACCGTTTGATCCTTTACCCCACTAAGGACTCTCAGGTATTTTTCACCGTCGGGAAATCTACGAACCTCCAATCCTCCCAAATCAACGCCTAATTCCTTTGCGACCTTTGACGCTAGGCCTTCGGAGGTTGATCCACCGAACACGATCATTCTATTTCACTGCGAGTCGGGTAATCGTAAGTCGAATAAAACCTATTTCAAGCGTCTTCACGGAACTGATCGCTCAAAGTGTTAACGATTTCCTGGAAATCTTCTATCTCTTTGTGTAGAACATTACCTTCTCTGCATAGTTCTGCGAGTCTTGAAGCCTTAATGGCAAACGCGAAGTGCGATTCTTTGGCAGCGGGGTAATCGCCAAAACCATTTCCGATGAAGAAAACTCTCTTGCCTTTCATCTTTTCGCGCTTGACCAAGTCGTCTTTGAAGTTAATTGAGGTCGGAGTGATTATTTTGGGAAAGATGAGTGTGTAACCATTTTCAGTGAGTCGCGACTTTGGAGCATAAATTTGTATGAATTTCAACCATCCATCCCGGTTTAGAAAGTGTTGAATGCAAAAGTCGAACCCACCACTGGCGACTGTGAGCTGTATGTCGTTTGACATACAATAATCGACCAGCTGACCAAAGTTGAGCCTAAGGGCTGCGACTCGATCGAGCTGCTTTAAGATTGTTTCCTGCGGGACCTTGATCAGGGCGAATTGCTGTCGCAGGGAGTCTTCGAACGAAACGTCCCCCTTCTCAAGTGCTTCACCTATCAGTTTCCACTTGGGGTCTGCGTAGAGATCCAAGGCTACCTGTGCAGTATCTACGTTGACGATCGTCCCGTCAAAATCGCTAACCACTATTGCTTTCGCGAACTGGCGGTGATTCATCGCGGTCTGGCCTTGAAACTATTAGGGTAGGGATTAAAGGTAAGCTGCCCACTCGACCGTTGTAGGGCGATTTGCAATGTTGGATAGAATTACTATCGTACTTGCCCAATGGTGTCCTCATTGTGTTCCCCTCTCGTTAGAGAAGGGTGAACAGATGGCTAAACAATTTGGAGTCGAGTTGCGGGTGCTTGACATAGACGATCCGGAGCAGGAGAAGGTTGCAGATTCTTTGGTCAAGGACTATGGAGACCCTGCTGATGACTACCTGATACCTCAAGTTTTCTTCGAGGAAGAGGGCAAAGTCAAACATGTGTTTACAGGGTTCTCGGAAAGTGTTGAGGTGACGAGGGCCCGCTTTGATGACTTAATTGCAAGCGAATACTACCGGACCAAGCTTGGGAGCCCTAAGAAACTGAACTGAACCCTTCTTCAACCGCTCATGAGATTAGATTTGCAGGCAGGGCAAAACCTCTCAACCGTGTTGCGGTCATGTGCGAAGAGCTTCAAGCAACCTGAGCTGGAACGATCTCCTATACAGAGTGAGATTGCGATTTGTTTCTCCGCGTCGGTCCGAACATATCTCGTCCAATAGACTTCGGTAATTGGCGAATTGATTCCGGCCTTGGCTTCGAGGGTTTCAAGGGCGTTTCCTCCGAGTTCCCATCCGTGTCGTGAAGCAACACGAACATCGTTCTGGGTAAAGTTCTCCTGTCCGACTTCACTCGTTATCTTATCTGCGAACCATTGCAGATCCGGTTTTTGGCTAAAGTAGACGATCTGGGATACGAACCCATCAGGACATACATACGCTCCTAAGACCCGCGTGGAGTCTTCGACCACCACCCTCATTGAAGTTGGCTTGTCGCAATGCCTGAAACATTTTCCTTTGAAACTGAGATGCTCTCGGACGAATTCCGGAAACCAATCCATCCAGATCACTAAACCGAGCTCACTTGGCATTAGGGAACTTTAAAACGTTCCAGGGAGTGAGCCGTCGCGAATTAACTTGAGATCTCGAGGGATCGCCGCTATTTCTTTAATGGTTGTCGGCGTGTCGCTCGACGCCCTCGCAGTAATTTTAATCGTGTCAAATGAACCGACTTTAAGTTGGATAATCCTCGCTGCGCTTGGTTCCATTCTATTTCTTATTGGGATAGTACTTCTCATAATGGAGCTTTTTGAAACTTGGTTGAGCAGAGGACAAAGGGCACTCGTCGACGGCCTTCAAGCAGGGTGAATGGAGCATGTCACAGTCCGATTCAGGTTTTCTCCTCGAAGTGGCTGAGTCCGCTGCTAGGGAAGCCGGAAAGAGGTTGGGGACGCTCTTCCGCCGGCGGAAGTTATCGATAAGACGAAAGTACGATTATGCGGGGAGTATCGTCACGAACGCTGACCTGGAATCAGAAAGACTCATTCTTTCTAGGATACGGAGGAGCGGCGTCAAGAGCACGGTTGTGTCTGAAGAGGCTGGTAGAGTTCAGTTTGGTTCAGGCGACGTGACCTGGACGGTGGACCCGCTAGATGGTACACTCAACTTTGCCAAGCGAATACCGCACTTCGCGGTTTCGATCGGCGTGCGGGTTGGTAGGATGACGGTGGCTGGGGTGATTTATGACCCAATACTGGAAGAGATGTTCACAGCGAGGCGAGGTGCGGGAGCATTCCTAAATGGAAAGAGTGTTAGAGTTTCAAGTGCAACTGCGCTGCGCAATTCGGCTCTCATCTTTGAATGGTGGGAGCCCGAACCTTCGATACCAGACCCGTTAGGGTTAGAGAAGAGACTCTACAAGTATACACGTAGTCTACGCTCTCCCGGAAGCATTGCTTTGAACCTGTGTTCGGTTGCTTCGGGGAGATTTGACGGAATGATCACTGTGTTCATTAGATCTCCTGTCTATGAGACGCTTGCTGGCTCGTTGATAGTTGAAGAGGCCGGAGGCCGAATAACGAACTCTTTGGGTGAAAGCTGGGAAAGTCTTTCGCGCTCGATAATAGCGGGAGGACCGCGGCTACATCGAAGGTTGCTTGCATTCCTTGATTATGATACGCGTGAACGGTCTCGTTGATCAGAGCCCTTCTTTGGAAAGCTCTTGCACAAGCTCCTTTTGGTGGGATGTCAGATTTGTTGGCGTCCTAACTTGGACGACTACGAGCTCGTCGCCTTTCCCGTATTCGCGAATTGCTGGCATTCCTTTCTTTCTCAGTCTGAAGATTGCTCCGCTTTGGGTGCCGGCGGGCATCATGATGTTGGCTGGTCCGTCCAATGTTGGCACCTGCAAATCACCGCCCAGGGTCGCTCTGGAGAAACTCACGTCCACATTACATATTAAGTCGTTTCCTTCCCTTCGGAAGGTTTCATGTGGTTTCACGTGAACAACGACATATAGGTCGCCTCGTCGGCCGCTCCCGTTTGGTGCATCTCCCTCGCCACGTAGGAGTAGCTGGGAGCCAGTGTCAACGCCCGCCGGGATCTTCACTGAGATACGCCGGTCGCGCTCGACGATTCCTGCGCCACGGCATTGGTTGCATGGTTTCTCGATTATTGTCCCTTTACCGCGGCACTTCCTGCATGGCTCAATTCGCGCGAATTGCATGAAACCTGCCCTCTGAACGTGTTGAATCTGCCCTGCGCCTCCGCATTCCGGGCACTTCTTCGGAGAAGTACCAGGTTTGGCGCCGGAGCCGTTGCATTCTGGGCATCGTTCGGTTCTCGGAACCTCGATCTCCGTCCCCAATCCCGCGTAAGCTTGTTCAAGTGATATCTCAAGGTCATAGCGTATGTCCTGTCCACGCTGAGGTCCACGACCTGGTCTGCCCCCGAAGAATGTGTCGAAGATAGATCCGAAACCTCCGAACCCAAAGCCGATGTCTCTAAGGATCTCGTCGAAATCAACGCCGCGGAAGATGTCTTCGGTTGAGTAGCGGCCGTCAATTCCCGCGTGGCCGAACTGGTCGTATTGTGCTCGTTTTTCATCGTCTGAAAGGATTGCGTACGCTTCGGAGATTTCTTTGAATTTACTCTCCGCGTCCGGGGACTTGTTCCGGTCGGGATGGTACTTTAGGGCTAGCTGTCGATATTTGTTCTTGATCTCGTCCTTGGTTGCGTTGCGCTGCACGCCAAGTACATCGTAATAGTCACTCTTCGACAATAGTGATCTGCCGCAATATCATCGCTACTTCTTATCGTCTACGACCTTGTAGTCAACGTCGACGGGTTGTTCTGTATTCTCACCAGGGGGAGGTGGAGGCGTTGGTTCACCTGCTGTTCCCGATCTCTGTTGAGCAACCTGCTGATATGCAGCCGTTCCGACATCCTGCAAAATCTTCTGCAACGCGTCAAGTTTCTGTTTTATCGTTCCCAGGTCCTTGCCAGCAAGGGATTCACGAAGTTCGGAGATGGCTTTAGTGATTCCCTCAGATTGCTCCTTCGAGACTTTACCCGCTAGCTCTTTGGTCAACCTTTCAGCGCTGTAGATCAGGTTATCAGCCGTATTCCTAATCTCCGCTTCCTCCTTACGTTTCTGATCCTGCGCGGCAAACTGGTCGGCCTGTTTCACCATCTTTTCGATCTCGTCTTTGGGAAGTTTGGTTGAGGCGGTGATGGTGATCTTCTGCTCCTTGTTCGTGGCGAGGTCTTTTGCGGATACACTCAGAATCCCGTTAGTGTCTATGTCGAATGTAACTTCGATCTGTGGAACCCCTCTCGGTGCCGGTGGAATGCCTGACAGGTTGAACATTCCTAGTGACACATTGTCTGAAGCCATCGGTCGCTCTCCCTGCAGTACGTGTACAGTGACGGTTGTTTGAAAATCAGCGGCGGTAGAGAAGACCTGAGTACGCTTCGTAGGGATAGTCGTGTTCCTTTCGACTAACTTTGTGAGAACGCCGCCCAGTGTTTCGACTCCGAGCGACAGCGGCGTCACGTCGAGAAGAAGGAGGTCATGGACATCGCCTGCGATTACACCCGCCTGTATCGCCGCTCCCGTCGCGACGCACTCCATGGGGTCAACTCCACTTTCGACTTGTTTACCCATATAGTCTTCCACGAACTTTCTCACTATGGGCATGCGAGTTGGACCCCCTACCATAATGATCTTCGAGATTTCTTTTGGTGTAAGCTTGGAGTCGGTGAGGGCTCGGTCAAGCGGACCTCGGCATCTGTCTATAGTGGGACGAACAAGTTCTTCCAGTTTGCCCCGAGTCATCGTCATAGTTAGATGCTTGGCTCCTGAGGCATCGGCGGAGATGAAGGGCAGGTTGATGTCGGTAGTGAGGACGGTTGAGAGTTCGATTTTTGCTTTCTCCCCCGCCTCCCTAACGCGTTGGATGGCGACTTTATCGTTTCGAAGATCGATTCCGTTTGTTTTCTTGAATTCGTCAGCGATGTAATCGATGATGGCATTATCCATATCGGTTCCTCCAAGCTGTGTGTCCCCGTTGGTGGCAAGAACCGTGAAGACGGGTGTTACCTTTCCTGTCTCGTCTTTGGACGGCCCAACTTCCATAAGTGTCACGTCGAGCGTTCCGCCGCCCAAATCAAAAACCATTATTTTCATCTCCTTGTCGGGTCGGTCCATTCCGTACGCTAACGACGCCGCCGTCGGTTCGTTGATTATTCGGACGACTTCAAGACCTGCGATTGAGCCTGCGTCTTTTGTTGCCTGGCGTTGGTTGTCATTGAAGTATGCGGGCACGGTGATGACTGCTTTCTCCACTTTGTCTGCTAGGAATGCCTCGGCGTCCCGCTTGATCTTCTGAAGAATAAATGCGGAAATTTGTTGTGGCGTGTATTCCTTACCGAAAATTCTGACCTTGTAGTCGGTGCCCATCTTGCGCTTGATCGCCATGACGGTGCCATCTGGGTTCGAAACTGCTTGGCGTCTGGCAGGTTCGCCAACGAGCAGCTGCCCATCCTTCGTGAAGGCAACGTATGACGGAAACGCCTTTCCAGCGACCGATGTGCCTTCGGCGCTGGGTATGATTGTCGGGCGCCCAGCTATTATGGCCGCCGCAGCCGAATTACTGGTTCCAAGGTCTATTCCGATGATTTTTGGCAAGCTTGATGTCACCAATAGTTACTAGACGTAACAATGAAACGGGGAGTTAATTCAAAAACATTGCGGGACTACATGCTCGCAGCCTGAGTAGGGTCGGTTTTCTTCGGTAGCTTACTGACGACGACAAGGCTTGGCCTGATTACCCTGCCGTTAAGGGTGTAACCTCTCTGGACCTCCTCCACAACAATGTTCTCGGGTTTCTCATCGGTCTCCACATAACTAACGACTTCATGCAGCTCCGGATCCAACTGCTCACCAACAGCCTTGATTTCCTCCAATCCTTCACTCTGCAGTACCTCGGTCAACTGTTTTTGCAACATCTTCAACCCAACTGCAGTTTCGTCAGGCAGCAGCGAGTTTCCCGAAATGGCGACATTTACAGCTTGCTGCAAGGCGTCGAGGCTCGGGAGAAGTTTGGTTAGCAGCCTTTCAGAAGCCTGCGAAGTTACGTTTTGAACTTGTCGCCGAGTAATCTTCTGAACGTTCTCCATCTCTGCCTGCAGTCTCTTGAGCCGGTCAAGGTATTCCGCCGCCTTTTGTTCGCTCTCCTGCTTTTGCCTAACCGCCTCAAGCAATTCTTCCTGAACATCTTCCGGATGCTTCTCATCCGGAGGCAGGGGTTGCTGCTGCTTGGTCTTCGGTGTGTCGATGTCTTCAGTTTTCAACTGCGATCACGGGATCCGGGGGTACGAAACCATTTTCCAGTTTTGGGACATGTTCTTTTCGATAAAGGTTACCACAGGGCGTACGTGTAGAGTGAGATTCTCCCTCTTCTAGATGCGCTCGAATCAAAGTTAAGGTACGGCCTGTGTCCCAAGAACTGTCCCATCTTTCAGTCTATCGAAAGCGTATTGCGGGACAAATGTTCCGACGGAGACAGTTGCGTCCGGAGTCCGGCGGAAATACTGACGCGCGATTAACGTTTCAGTTTTCGTTATTCCATGCACTCCTTCAAATTGGTTGACTGCGGTTTCCAAGATCTGCTCAACATTTTTGCTGTGCAGAATCGCTAATAAATCCCAATCGCCCGGAATTATGTGCCCTTCCACAACGTGCACAAGCTCCTTCAGCTGAGACAGAACAGTCGGCAAGGAACCTTGGGACCGCAGGAGAGAAATCGCCAAAGCGTCGTTCTCATCGACGAAATATTCCTTAGTAAAACCCTCAAATGGAATATGCGTGCTTGTGGACTTTATACCCTGCATGGAACGAATTTCGGAGACAACCTTGTACAGACCGGTTCGATCGTAATGCCCTACGCGAACTAGAAGATCATACCGGCCAATGAGCAGTGCTCCCTCTTCAACTTGAGGTATCTCCTTAACCGTTCTCACTACGTCGGCTACTTGCCCACGCTCGATAACCGCCAAAATATATGAGGACGATTTCAAGGGGGAACTCATTGCCGACTCTCCAGAGACTTATTGAAACCTACGACAGACGGGAACACAACGGCTTCTACTTAAATCACACACCTATGCCGAGACGCGTAGCGTGAGCATTCTCAATGAATCGAGGATCAAATCGTATTCATCCACAGTCGTCTATCTCATGAAATGTGATTTTAATTCCAAATGGATGAACAGCGAACTGATACTACAAACTAGGCGACCTTTCTACTCAACCTAATACAAACCCGCAACCTATCCGAGATGCTCAAATCTAGGCGCGAAAGTACATCCCCGTTTCAGCTTATTCGGGATGCACGGGAAACTTGATGAAGAAAGATCAAGCGGTTGAAGGGCCGAAGCGGATAAGGTACGTGAGGGTTCTTGTGGACCCCTCACTAAAGGTGCAACCCGAAATCCACGTTCCACAGCCAAATTTCGGGTCACTGATTGAGATTACGCCATTTCGAGATGGCTTCTTCCGCCATCCTCCAACTCTCAATCCTACTCTCGCGCAGGAAACATATCGCCAATCTGGCCTCAAACTAGAATACTCACCTCAAGCGCTCAAGCTGATTCGCGAACACCGAACCGTGATACTAGAGTATGATCCTGAAGGGCACGTATGGATTAGACCGCTGAAAGATGACTCATTGAAAGATATTCTCGACGACCGGACTTTCAAAACGTATGTTGTTTGGAGTCCATATTATGACAGCTATCGCCTTAGGCAAGCAGGCTCATTGGAATTCGCGAAGAAGGCCTTCGAACGAGAGGGCGTGCGGCTGCAGCTCAAGAACTTCCCTCAAAAAGAAACAAAACTAATCAAAACTCGCGCGCCCAGAAACATCAACGTCACACTCTACCCATTCCAGCAAAAAGCTGTGCAATTCATTCTAGCAAACGACGGCCGCGCCTGCCTCTTTGATGAAATGGGGCTGGGCAAAACAATCTCAGCGACTAGCGCTCTGATCGAGCTTGTGAAGCTTAGAAAGGCCTCCAGGGCTCTGATCGTCGCACCCAACGCGGTTGTCGACCAGTGGCGTGAAGAGCTTGTTGAGAAATTCAACCTAGAGCCTACCATAGTCACGTCTAAGCGTTCGTTTCGGGAGCGCAGCAGATTGTACGACGACTCCTTAGTCGTAGTGAACTACGAGCTGCTTCGCACGGACGCAGATCTGATAATGCAGAGAGCTTTCGACACACTGATACTTGATGAGGTGACCCGCGTCAAGAACTTGGATACTCAGACCAGTGAGGCCGTGAAGAAACTGATCGTCCGAAACGTAATCGCCTTGACTGGCACACCACTCGAAAATCACCTCGGCGAACTCTACAACATAGTGAATATTGTACGGCCAGGTTTCTTTGGGCGATACCATGAAGACTTCTTAGCCAGGTTCACCTTGAAGGTATCAGGCCAAGGATGGCAATCCTCTCGACCAATCATTAACCCTGAAACCCTACCCTTGCTCAGGAAAGAGCTCAAGGCTGTCTCGATTCGCCGCACGAAGGCCCAAGTGCTGAGACAACTGCCGACACTAACCATGCAATACGTGTACACTGAACCAGCCAGAAACCAACGCACGATTTACGACATACTCCAAGAGAGTCTAAGCGAAACAGTGCTTGAGGAGTACGCTTTCAGCACGAGCGAACACGAAGGGCCGAACCCGTTCACATCAAATCGACTTAGACTTTACACTCTTCTCAGAGAGGCTTGCGCGGACATAAGCATGATAGCGGGCTACTTACGTCGGAAACAACGCGAGAACACGCGTGACGCCGAATTACTCCGAGAATCACCAATCTTCAGAAAATTACTACGGGCGGTCGCCAGGCTCGAACCCGAGAACGCAAAGCTTGTCGAGCTAAAGGAACTCGTCGAGGACTTAACTGAACAATCCCACAAAATGGTAATCTTCTCGCAATTCGTCCCAGTGGTTAATCTGATACAGGAAGAACTAGAGGGCAAGGGGATCCCCACTCTTGTGTACCATGGTCAGCTTTCACGCGACGAACGAATAGCGAATCTACACAGCTTCACAGAACAAGCTGGCTACAGAGTCCTCGCTAGCACAGACGCCGGACAGTTTGGGTTGAACCTGCAGGCCGCTGATGTGGTCGTCAATTATGACTTGCCCTGGAATCCTGCAAGGCTGCTGCAGCGGATCGCGCGCCTCCACCGAATTGGCCAAACCAACAAAGTGCTTGCAGTGAACTTCGTTGTAAAAGGCACAATTGAGGAGCATGTACGAGATATCTTGGAGCGAAAGCGAGAGCTATTCCGGGAGGTCACGGTGAGTGACATGACGGAGAGTGAAGAACTAACATTAGACGAGCTGAAAGAAATCTTCGGGTTCGACATGATGAAGTTGGCTGCAACGATACGCGAACGCTACGGGCTGAAACTAGAAAAGCCCCTGCCTAGAACTGCCCCATAGACTAAGCTCAAGGACCCTTCAAGAGTTCACCGTGAATTACTGGCCAACGAGAAGTTTCACTCACCTCTCTACCGTATTACCCGCCGACTTGTAATTGTGAGGCCTAGGGAAGTGGGAACCTTCTGCGAAGCTTGCAGTCCACCTAGGATACCTCGATACGAGGGAACCAGGCTAATTCTGGAACAAGTAGGCTGTGACTGCCAGTGTCACGAGACTATATTCGAATCCAGGGGCCCTCGTTGCCCCCAGTGCGACCATCCAGTAAAGGTTGAACTAACTGATCGATGGGAGGACCCGAACCTGTGGATTGATCCCGCAACCCACCGACCTGTTAGAGTTGACGAGATCGGATCCCCACTCTCGTGAATATTCGAGTCGTCTGCAAGCCGTCGCGGTCGATCTCTACAAAAAGTAATTAGGAACGCAGGAGCGCACCTTCTTGAACTCTCATGGTATCTGAGCTTACGACCAACGGCCTTCGTTGGACTTGCGACCCTACTATAATCGGAGCGAAGTCAACTGAGGAATTGAAGCCCCTAGAAATGATGGTAGGCCAGCCTCGTGCGTACCAGGCTCTATCTCTAGGTTTTTCAGCTAAACAAGCCGGCTTCAACATCTTCGTAGCGGGCCCTTCAGGAACTGGAAAGACAACAACCGTAACTGACTTTCTAGAAGAACTTGTGAAGAAACTTCCAACGCCAATGGATTGGTGTTACGTCCACAACTTTGAAGACGAATACCAACCGAAAACACTCCGTTGCCCATCTGGTCTGGGGAAAGAGCTCAAACAAGACATGCGGGAGCTCATTCAGGCGGCACGAATCGCCATTCATCAAGTATTCGAAGGTGAAGACTACGCCAACAAACGAGAAGAAATAATCAAAAAGATAAACGCAAAACGGGAAGATATAATCACACGTATGGGTCAGACAGCCGAAGAGGCAGGGTTCATCCTTCAACTGACACCCGTTGGAATGTCACTCGTACCCGTAATCAAGGGTCGGCCCCTAAAGGCGGACGAGTTCCTTTCCCTGCCAAAGGAGGCTCAACAGAAGCTCGCACAACAGCGGGAGGCTCTTACGGAGAAGCTACAGCCGTTAGTTCGAGAACTGCGGGAGCTAGAGGCCGCAGCGCGAGATGAAGTCGCTGAATTCGATAGAGATGTCACGCTGTACGCGATTGACCACTTAATGTCCAGCTTGCTTGAGAAATACAAACCACATGAGGAAATTGTAAAATTCTTACACAACATCCAGACACACATCGCGGACGATATTGATAGATTTCGCGGCCCGAGTGGCGAGAAGAAGGATGCCAAGGAGGAATATGCAGAAGAATTAGGATTTCGCGTTTACGAGGTCAATGTAATTGCAGATAATTCTGGGACACAGGGTGCTCCCATTGTCGTCGAGCAAAACCCGATTTACGACAACGTGCTTGGGCGGATAGAGCGAGAGAGCCTGCTCGGAACGTTAACAACTGATTTCACTCTAATTCGAGGTGGCTCAGTCCATCGTGCGAACGGTGGCTTCCTGGTAATGCGGGCCGAACAGCTTCTCCGCGATATAATCGTCTACGACTCGTTGAAACGAGCTCTGAAATCTGGGGAGATTCGTATAGAAGATTTACCCCAGAGGATTGGCTACGCGAGCGTCAGGTCACTTGCACCTGAGCCGATTCCTTTGGAAGTGAAAGTGATCCTCATCGGGGACTCGAATATGTACCAATTGTTGTATGCCTACGATCCGGAATTCAGAGAGCTATTCAAAGTAAAAGCGGAATTCGACTCGACGATGGCTAAGACTGAGGTTAACATACGGAACTATGCAGGTTTCTTCACCACCCTTGCCGTGAATGAAGATCTGAAACACTTAGACGCCCCAGCGGTCGCTCGCTTGGTAGAGTACAGCTGCAGGCTTGCCGAGGATCAGGATAAACTCTCGACGCAATTTGGTCTGGTTGGTGATGTTGTGCGTGAGGCTCATTTCTATGCTCAACAGGACAATTCAAAGTATATCACGGCAAACCACGTGGAGAGGGCCATTGAAGCCAAGATCTACCGTTCAAACCTGGTACAAGAGAAACTGCGGGAATATATTGAGAAGAACATTATTTTCATATCCACTGATGGCGAGGCTGTCGGACAAATTAACGGCCTTTCCGTTCTCAGTTTAGGGGATTTCGCTTTCGGCGCGCCGTCCAGGATAACGGTAGCCGTAGGGTTGGGGAAGGAGGGATTGGTTGATGTTCAAAGAGAAGTAGCCATGAGCGGCCCGATACATGGGAAAGGAGTCATGATTATTGCTGGTTATGTCGCATCGAAATTCGCGCGGGACAAACCTCTCACATTGTCTGCCAGAATAGTGTTCGAGCAGAACTACGAAGGAGTAGAAGGAGACAGTGCCTCTAGTACAGAGCTGTACGCACTCCTCTCTGCACTGTCAGGTGTCCCGATAAAACAGCATTTCGCCGTGACGGGGTCAGTTAACCAGAAAGGCGAGGTTCAACCAATTGGAGGAGCGAACGAGAAAATTGAAGGATACTTTGAAGTGTGCAAAGCGAGAGGGCTCGACGGGCAACATGGAGTGGTTCTTCCCCAAAGCAACGTTCGCAACCTCATGTTAAAACAAGAAGTGGTGGACGCTGTGAAAGCGGGCAAATTCCACATCTACCCGGTGTCAACGATCGAGGAAGGGATCGAGGTGTTAACTGGCGTTCCTGCCGGTAAACAGCTTCCGAACGGCGGCTACGAAGAGAATACTATCTACGGACTCGTAGACAAACGTTTGAGGGAGATGGCTGAGACAGTAAAGCGGTTTCAAGCGTTCCCATTGTGACAGCTCATTCTATGACATGTATGTTCTTTCTTGCGCACATCTCTTTCAGAATCTTCGGCCAAACAGTAACGCTGACTTCGCCAAGGTGCGCTTTCCGGAGCAGATACATGTACGTACGGGACTGACCTATACCACCGCCGACGCTGAGAGGCAGACCTCCGTTCATGATTCCTTGATGGTATGGGAAGTTCAGGAAGTTCAATTGTCCTGAGAGTTCAAGTTGCTTCTTTAACGAGGATGCATTGACGCGAATGCCCATTGATGAAAGCTCGTGCCTCCGCTTCGTCACAGGGTTCCAGACAAGAATATCACCATTCAGCCCATGCATGGGCCGTCCGTCTTCAGATCGTGTCTCGGTAACCCAGTCGTCGTAGTCTGCCGCCCTCATTTCATGCGGGTAACCATCTTTCAAAACCCAGCCAATTCCAATAATGAAGATCGCAGGATACTTCTGAAGAATTGCTGTCTCTCGCTCCTTACGTGGCATATCGGGGTACTTGTCGAGAATGTCTTCGGCGTGGAGGAATGTGATCTCTTCAGGCAAGTTCGGATATTTGTTAGTCTTGAGTTGTGGAAATGTCTTCTGCACATGCATTTCCGCGCCCTTGAGAACCTTCCAGATCTTACGGACCGTATCCTTCAGGTAGGCAAGATTTCTCTCGTTCTCAGTGACAACTTTTTCCCAATCCCACTGGTCCACGTACGCGCTATGGTCGTGATCGAGGAAGTAGTCTTTACGAACAGCCCGCATGTCAGTGCAGATGCCTTCCCCTACCTTCAAATCGAAGTGCTTCAACGCCAATCTCTTCCACTTCGTTGCGGCCTGGACAATCTGTGCGTCAATAGGATGTTGGTTATAGTCGTTAGAGATGTGGAATTGAATCGGCGTCCTTGAACCATCGCGGTCGAGCATGTCGTTGACGCCACTTTCAACATCCACTATCAACGGAACCTGAACCATCATCAGGTTGAGCTCTTTGCAAAGGTTCTCTTCGATGTAGTTCTTCGCCGCGAAAATGGCTCTTTGCGTATCCTTTGGATCGAGGAGAGAACTATAATCGTCAGGAAGAATCTTGTCTAGGTCCTCGTAATTTCCGATCCCCGGTCCTGCGAGATCTGCCTTCTTGCCTGATATATTCGCCGAAGTCTGCGAAAACGACGTGCCCTTATTACGCCCCTCACTGCTTACCAAGATTAACAAGTGCAGAGGCCATGCGTGGGTACAATATATTCCCATCTAGTCCCGCACGTTATCGACGGCCGTAAATAAAATCAATGTACCGGCGCTGGAGCAGAAGGTGCTCGTCAGGAATTCGAAAGGCTTGCCGTGAACGTCAACACACGTCCTGTGAGGTGCATGTGAACCTGTTGTTCGTCGGCAACTCGAAGGACACATGACGGCATTCCGAGATGGGATATACGATTCATGGGTTCCGGGTCGGGACCCAACGTCTTATGGAGTTTCGATGGCCACCTTCGTGCGGCGTGAGCATAATTCTGACACGATTCGGCCTTAGAACTTCCATCATGAAGAAAACTCGTCAACGGTAACGTTGCGTGATTGTTGTCAATTCGAGTCGCAAGGGATCTCTGGGCGTACACTCTTCCTTGCGTCTAAACACTTTATGAGAACTTTCAAAAATTCGCTAAAAGATTGGTCGCGTGCAAATGCGCTCAAGATCAGTAGTAAAAGTAGCAGTCGCTATCCTATTTTTCCTAGTTCTACTTGAACCGAACCTGTCCTCGAGCGCGAATGCGTACACGTTTCATTCGACGACCACTACTACGCTATCCCTGACCCCGTCACTGCCACTTCCAGCTATTGGCTATGCTCCACCTCAATTCGGAGCCGCATGGCCCCATCCAGTCTCGGGGGTTATACACGTCCTCGTAATTGCGGCCGACTTCCCCGACGTCAACGCCACGTTATCCATTGCTCAAGTAAAACAGAATTGGTTTGGAGCGGTCGCTTCATACTATCACGAAATATCGTATGGCGCATTGACTGTTGAGGGCGACATTTACGGGTGGTACAAGCTTCCGTATGCCGAATCGCATTACGGGCTGAGCTGCAACGGGATCAACTCCTCCGACTGCAGTGGAGAGGACCAGTCATTCCAAGTTGCCCAAGACGCAGCGGCATTGGCGCAGAAGGACGTTGACTTTAGCAAGTATGATTATTTCATTTTCATCCATGCCGGCTACGGTCAAGAGTCAAGCGGAGTGAAGAACGACATTTGGTCGGTCACGTACATGAGTGGCACTTATTTCGTAACCAAACAGAAAACCATCTCATTGTTTAGTATCGTTCCGGAACTGGAATCCGGCGGAGCCTCTCCCGGTGGAGTTTACTGCCTCGAATTCGGCCACGACCTAGGCCTACCGGACTTGTATAACACGAACACTGGGCAGACGATTCTCGGCCCATGGGAATTGATGGATAAGGGGGCATGGAACGGCAACCCCCCAGGATCAAGCCCCGCCCACATGACGGCGTGGGATAAAATTCAACTAGGGTACATTAGCGGCCCGACATTAGCCACCGCCCTAGACCGAACAACCTCCACCTATACAGTTGACCCTACAGAAATCGCGTCAAATAACATTCATGCAATCAAAATACCTCTCCTCGAGTCGAGCGAATACTACCTGGTCGAAGTGAGAGCACAGATCGGCTTCGACTCGGCTCTCCCCGCCGCGGGCGTCCTAATCACACTTGTAAACGAAAACCTTGTTGTCGGGAAAGTGCACGTAATAGACGGCCACCCCAGCGTTCCCAACTTGAACGATGCCGTTTGGACGGTGGGGCAAACGTTCACGGATAGCGCGAACGATGTGGCTGTCACGGTGACAGGCAAGAACGGGAACTCATACCAAGTCACCGTAAATAGGGGCGGTGTTCAACCCCCTCAGCCCCAGAACCAAAACCAGACCACCCCGTTTATTCAACTCGCCATAACCAGCATCAACTCCCAACCCGCAGTCATAATCAACCCTAACACGACGGTTACGATTAACGTCCAAATCTCGAACGCCGGCACCATGGCGGCAACTAACGTCCCAGTTCAAGTCACGCTCGACGGTCAAATCTTCACGAACCTACAAGTCTCGATCGTGGCTGCAGGTTCCTCAACACAGACCAGTTTCACGTGGCTTTCCACAATTGGGAGCCACGTATTCCAAGTAACGCTGGACCCCGATCACACGATAAATGAAACGAGCAGGGCGAACAACGTCGCGTCCTTTAACGTGACTGTTGGACCTACTCTAGGGCCTACTCTCTCCATAAACATCCCAGCAAACATCGTCCCCTCCGGTATCTGGGTGCTGATCAATAACGTAAGGTACAATTTCACTTCAACCCAATTGGTAGCGAACGTTGCAACCGGAGTAGTCACGGTACAAATCCAACCCCTGATCAACGCGTCGCTAGGCGTGCGGCAGGCATTTTCGGGTTGGTCGGATGGGAGTTTATCCAATCCTCGCCAGTTGACGGTGAGCGGGAACGTGACGATTCAGGCGGTGTACGCGACTCAGTATCTTCTCTCCGTCAACCCGAATGGTGGAGTGACGACGCCGAGTGGTTGGTATCAGCCTAACGCTACCGTCACCGTATCCGCCGCCAACCCGTCAAACGTAACCATGAACGCTTCTCGGTTTCTGTTCTCTTCTTGGAGTGGGGATTTCTCCTCGAACTCAAGCACGATAACCGTCATGATGAGTAAGCCGGTTGCGTTGCAGGCGAACTGGGTTAAGCAGTATTACGTCACAATAATCTCGCCCGCTGGGTCTCCGAGCGGTGAGGGTTGGTATAACGCTGAATCAGTAGCCACAGTCGGCGTTCAATCAACCGTGCAATACTCGAACGGTACGCGCCTGGTATTCAATGGTTGGAACTCCCCCGTCCTAGGGGGTAATCCGACTACGCAGGTGACGGTTAACTCACCCATCAGCGTGCTCGCAGTCTGGAAGACCCAGTACCTGATAACCGCCCAGTCAGAGTATGGGACGGCGAGTGGGGGTGGGTGGTATGATGCGGGGGCTGCGGTGCAGTTGTCAATTCAACCTGAGGTGGATTACGGTAACCAAACACGCAGAATATTCACAGGATGGACCGGAGGCGCCTCCAGCACAAACCCCACGCTCACCCTAACCGCCAACGGACCGGTGAACGTGGTGGCGGGGTGGATTACGCAATACGAAGTAACCTTCCAAGTGGCCGGCCTCCCAGCCTCCACCTCCCTCACCCTCACCATCAACAATCAAACCTACCCCCTCACCCCAACCCAACCCTACACCGCCTGGTACAACCAAGGCCAAACGCTCACGCCAACCGTTACCAAAACCGTCCTAACCGTCTTCCAATTCACAAACTGGCACAACTCAGCCGGCGCAACCATAACCCTACCCATCACCGTCACCGGCCCCGCAGAATACACCGCAACCTACGCATTCGCCTTCCCACTAATAACAAACCCCACCAATCCCTAAAACCACCGCCCCTCACACCCCTCCACGTAGCATCTCGCAAACTGTCTCCAAAACCTAAAATGCTCGGGTAAAGCGTGGCAGTCAAAACGAGTTGATCAACTACCTTCAAGCGACCGAGTTCTGCGTCATTCACAAATCGAAATGAGAGCAGATCAACAGTGTAACTGTCTCATATGCAACACATTCTATCAGACCCTTGTCTCTGAAGTCGTCGATTGGGTCATCTTGGAAAAACATAGGGTTTCAAGGACGTAGATAATGGAGGTATGACATGAAAGTCGAGCTGATCCGGAGCCCTAAGAATCCGATCATTGAACCAAGACCCGGGATCGCATGGGAAAGCGGAGGCACCTTCAATCCAGGCGCTGCAAGAAACGGTGAGGTTATTCACATACTGTACAGGGCGGTCAACGAACACAAAATCTCATCCCTCGGCTATGCAACAACGACAGATGGCGAAACGATCGTGAGCCGATCTCTGGGGCCTGTCTTCGCTCCGGCCGACTCTCGGGAAGTACTGGGATGTGAAGATCCGCGCATAACCGCTTTCGATGGTAGATTCTACGTTTTCTATACGGCGTATTCGCCACGAGGGCCACGAGTAGCCCTCGCCTCGACTGCCGACTTCATAAGCTACGAACGTTACGGAGTAGTTGGACCGGACTACGACGACAAGGACGCCGCCCTTTTTCCTGAGCTCATTGGCGGAAAATTCGCGGTTGTACACAGAATAGCACCAAACATCGAAGTGGCTTTCTTTCACAACATAAAGCGGATCGAGAAGGTTTCACAGAACCCATACTCGAAAAACTATCTGAAACGCATAGAGACAAACATTATCATGAAACCAAAGTGGAAGTGGGAAGAACAGAAGGTTGGAATAGGTCCACCCCCGATCCGAACAAGGGAAGGATGGTTAGTCATCTATCACGGTGTGGATTCCAACACTGTATACCGTGCGGGGGCCGCTCTACTTGATCTCGAAAACCCGCGCCGAGTAATCGCCCGAACTCCGGAACCCATCCTCGAACCAGAAGAAGACTTCGAAAGGATCGGAGTCGTGCCGAACGTTGTTTTCCCGGAAGGTGCAGTCGTGGTGAAGGATGATCTCAAGGTGTTCTACGGCGGTGGAGATAGAACTTGTTGTGTAGCGAGTATCCCAATGAAACTGCTTATAGAAGCCTTGCAAAGCTACCGTTAGCATCCGTCCTTTCAAAGTTTGTGAAAGCGGTTCGAAAACAATACTAGCATCATGATTCTCAATCAGGTGGAAAGACACTTGATTGTACACGCAAGGGACGGGGAAAGTTGAGCTGCAGGAATTTCATTTCAAATAAGAGAGTCATCATCTTCGATCTCGACGGTACTCTAACCAAGAGCAAGTCAGACATCGATCATGAAATGGCTTCGCTGATTTGCGAACTGCTCCGGTTAAGATACGTTGCACTAACCTCAGGCTGTTCCTTTCAACAGTTTGAAAGCCAATTCCTGAGTGGACTACCAAAGAGCAGCAACCTAGGCAACTTGTTCCTGTTTCCAACCTGCTCGGCCAGCGGCTACTATTATGACAGAAAAAGACGTCGTTTCGCCCAAGCTTACACAAATCTCCTGTCCGTACGGGACGCCAAGAAAATACTCAGAGCATTCGAAATCGTCTTCGCGGAAACCAAATATGTTCAACCAGCTAAAACATACGGACCGATTTTCGAGAACAGAAGGAGCCAGCTCACCTTCTCCGCCTTGGGTCAGAAGGCCCCCCTGCGTTTCAAGCGTAAATGGGATCCCAATCAAAAGAAGCGTCTAAGGATGAGAAAACTCCTGAGAACTCAACTGCCCGGGTTCGAGATATCTATTGGCGGAACCACCTCCATCGATGTCACGAGAAAGGGCGTTAACAAGACATTATGCGTAAAGAAGTTGAAAGAACGCCTCAGTATGGAACGGAAGGATATGCTCTTTGTTGGGGATGCTTTGTTCAGAGGTGGAAACGACTACATCATGAAGAGCACGGGCATTAAGTGCATACCAGTCGCAAGCCCGAAGGAAACAAAGCAGCTGATAAGAAAGATAATTCAGAATGCCAAGGTCTGACATAGCTTCGCTAGCGTATCGAGGCCCACTAGAGGGCGTTGTTGCGATTTCATGTTGCAAGCAAGTTAGCTAGTCGAAGTAGCTCTGGATCCAAAACCTTCTCAGTATTACATGATTTCTGAAGCTCCACAGTTCCAATCGCACCATCCTTCAATCCGACTACTTTGCCACCCTCTTTCCGTGACAATAGTTGGACCGCTTTGTGTGCGAACAAGCTCGCCAACAGTCTGCTCCTCGCCGTTGGATTGCCGCCTCTTTGGGCGTAACCTATGATGCTCAATCTGACCTCTGCCTTTGTGTTTCGCTGAATCTGGCCGGCAAGAAGATGAGTGTCTCCTATTCCTTCCGCCGCAACGACCAAGCCTGATTTCTTTCCCTTGGCCATGTTTTCTGTTATGCTCTTGTAGAGCTTCTCTTTTTCATATTTCACTTCTGGGACTAGGATTATCTCCGCGCCAACGGTCAGACCAATTTCCAGCGCGAGAAATCCCCTTTCTCGCCCCATCACTTCAATTATGAAAACTCTCTCTTGGGAAACGGCTGTGTCTCGGATCTTATCGATTTCGGTGACTGCTGTGTTTGTGGCTGTGTCAAAACCTATTGTTTCTTCTGTGCCAAAAACGTCGTTGTCGATTGACGCGGGGATTCCAACTATCATTGTATCTGTGTATGCGCTAAGCTCAAGAGCGCCTTTGAAAGAGCCGTTACCGCCGATGACCACGAGTCCGTCAACATGATTTAATTCGAGAGTCTCCGCAGCTTTCCTGATACCCTGCTTCTTCTCGAAGTCTGAACATCTTGAGGTATGCAGAATTGTTCCGCCTAACTGTAGTATGCCGCCTACTGATCGAGGCGTCAAGTTGATGTACGTATTTGTAATCAAGCCTTCCCACCCTCTCCTGAAACCTAGAACTTGAAACTTCTTTGAACAGGCGATACGAACAACCCCTCTGATGGCAGCATTCATGCCAGGCGCATCTCCACCAGTTGTAACCACTGCTATCCTCTTCATACGTCTCAACTCTATTCGAAAATTGAAAGAGAACATCTAGATAAGTAGACACTGAACCGTAGGAAAAGCTCCGATCGACTGCCAAGAATGGAAGTTGATTTTCGACAAGGAGGGAAACAGGTTGAGACGTAAGATAACAGCGGCATCTCCTTAACAGGAGCGAGCCTAATCATAAAAGGGCCCGATACAACAAAGAAAGGAAATCAGGCGGAACCGTCCGCTACCCGTGCCGGCCTTAAGCTACCAGTTCCTCTTGCTTAATGTTCTTGTCGTGCTCCCTACCCAAACTCATCTTAACTTTTCGCTTCTTCGCCAACCCTCAAACACCTCCATCAAACTACTAAGAGTCTGCTATGCGTGGTTAAGGTATTTAACTTAGCTTGGAGATTAAGTCGCAAATGGTAATTATACTCTATTTCTACTCAGTAGAATATGTATTGATCTGGATGCCCCGACACCACGTTAAGCGTACGGTGTAGGATCTATGGGCGTCTGGAAAATCGGTTAATTCCGCCTCTAATGTGGCTAACATGACTCAGTAAGTGTCTGGCCGCATAGTGATGCCGTAGGCACCAACAACGCTACCATCGCTCTGTTTACACTGAACTTAGCTGCCAGAGTTAATCACTTGGAAGTTCTTGCAGACAACATATCCCTGGAAGTTGTAAGTCGTCGATACGATTCCTGCGCTATAGGAACCCGCTGGCAACCCTCCGACTAAAGTCATGCTTCCTCCCTTTGGGACAGGTAGAGTTGCGACGGGTGAGCTAGAACTACTGCCTTCCAAACCTTGGCAATTAGGTCCCGCAAAAATAGCAAGACTAGTTGGGCCCCCGCCAGAATAATCGAATTGTATGGGTTGATTTGCTAGCGGAGTCGCAGGGGAATAGCTTATGGTTGGAGGGCTTTGCCCATAGGCAAAGTTAGTGGCAGCAGCTACTGCAACAGCAACTAACGCAATACCCAGAAGTAGTTTTCGCGAATCATAGATCAAAGTGAAACACTAGCGTTGAAATATCTAATCGTTTTCTTAAAACTTTGGAGTCATGTTAGAGCGCATTGAAACAAAAGTCAATGGAGCAATCCACTGGTCCAATAGGAAATGATAGGTATGTGTATTGACATTAACTAGACCAGAGGCCACAGTATGATATACAATCGGAGATGTAGTACTTCTGTGGATTGAGGCCGAGATTCGGCTTGTATGCCATTACAGCAGAATTTAGTGCGTGTTAAGCGGCTTAAACAGGTTCAGCCACATTCAAGTGGCATTCTTCTGTGCATGCTACCTTCGACGGGATACTGCCTGAAGCCTTGTTAGCCGCCAGCCAATTGGAAGAAGAGTATTTCATCGCCGTCGTTTAGGGGTTTGTGAAGGTTCTGTTCTGGTGTTATGAATTGGCCATTGTGTAGTAGGTTGAATCGTTTTCTTAAGGAATCCTCTAGTCTTTCTCCGATCAACGCCTTGTAGGTTGAACCGAATTGTTCTTCAAGCTTGTCGATGAGGTCGCCGAGGGTGCTGCCGCTCCTAAGCATGACCACCCTGTCTTTGCCAATTATATCCCTCAATGCCGAGACTCCCCCGACTCTAACCTGAATAAATGAACCATCCAAATGATAAACCTACGAAATTCTAACGACGTTTTCTGATATGCATACTAATCAACTGACACGGTTTGGTATTACAGTGATTGTGCCTCTTATCGTGGCCTCTCGGTAAGGTTCGTCTGCATCAATATTGCGAAGTTGATTAAACTGGCTGGTGGTCCACGGTTCGTCTATTGGTGGGCCCGGAGGGATTCGAACCCTCGACCAGCAGGTTCCTCCGATCCGCATATGAGCTTCGACGTTCGAATTCTGTCGCTCTAGCCTAGCTGAGCTACGGGCCCTGTAGGATTTTAGTAGTCTAGGGGTGTTTTTCTGCTTTCGGGTCGGGCTGGTTTCTCAGAATTTCGTAGATCGGATGGGCGTTGGTCGCTTTTGACTAAGCTATGGGCTTGCTTTTTTTGCGTTCGCGGGATCATTTTTATCGCCTGGACTTCCAACTTCGCATTAGGAACTGCAGCGTCAAGTGATGTATAATGTACCTCGCATAACAAAGTCAGGCACCTTACCTAAGCGTGGGATGGGAGAGGACGAAGATAGAAGCTGATTGGTTTGTTCTCCTCAGCCGCGCAAAAAGGGATATTGAATCTATTTGGGCGTCTCGGTTTCGGTCTGGTTGGTGCTGGCTTGCTTTGAGACTGACGCCTGATCTTTTCCTCTACTTCTATAGTAGGTGAAACCGGCGAAGACTGCTAAGGCTACAGCGATGATGATGGCGCCTAAGGCGAGATCTTGGTAGGTTTGCGCCGTACTGTTTGCGGAGGCTAGTTGCTGTCCGAGTAGGTTAATGGTTGAGTTCTGTTGCGAGATTGTTGTCTGTAGCTGTTGGTTCTGGGCTTGCGTTTGGTTCAGTTGTTGTTGGAGCATCTGATACTCAGACTGAAGAGCCACATATTCAGGTGTAGTCGCTTTGATGTAGGATAAGGGTGCTATCGCATCGTCGGTCGTTGTGCTGTAGGAGGGGTAGTAGGAGTATAATAATGGGTTTCCGTTGTACAAATAGCCGAAGTATGAAGGGTAATTATAGTAGTTGTAGTTGTTAGATTGGATGGTTTCAGAGAATATTGCAACCAGTGATGTTCTCGGCGCATTTTGTGGTACGTTCACCGTGAAACTCTTGTTGAAACTTCCGGTGCTGTAAGTCCCGTATCCATTCACGGGGTTACTAACAATAGTCTGGGTTGTAATGGTATGAAGCCCCGACGTGTCACCATAATAGATTGCTGCGGTCAGGGTCTGAAGGTAGGTGCCGGTGGTTTTGGAAGTGGCTTGAACGTTCACAGTTACGTTGTCCCCAGGCATAACCTCCGAAGGATACGTTACTTGCAGAGTGAATGAACTCAGATTAACAGTGTACGACGTTTGGGTTTGCTGAGCAAGCCCTTGGCTGAGTGACAACGATGACACGAGGAGGACAGCTACGGTCACTAGGAACCTGATTATAGCCTTCATACGGGTCGATTTCGGTGTTTTTTGGGCGAATGCTATAATTAAACCTTTGAAGCGATCAAGCAGAGCTAGGTTAGGACGTTCAATATGTTCCGATCATTGAGAAACTTAGTCCTAGCCTTTTCTTGAATAGAACTAGAAGAATTCCCCGAAGTCTGGGGACCACACGGTTTAATGACCGCCATTGAGCCCATGAAATTCCTTATATTGACTCTCCGCGGCATACGCACTCTCTTGTGATTAAGCAGTGCCGAATTCAACGCCAGCCACAGACATAGTCAAAGAGGCCCAACGAATAATCGACGAAGCCGAGAAGAGCCAGATAACCCTCCGACTGTTCGGTGGTATTGCGGTTCGGTTTCAATGCCCAAGCGCAACGCACAGGACACTGTCCCGTAAATACGCCGACATCGATTTCATGGGCCTGAAGAAGCAGGGGCGCAGTATGAAGAAGTTTTTCGTAGACCTAGGCTATACTCCGCGTGATATCTTCAACGCATTGCATGGAGATTCACGCCTAATCTTCAATGATATTGAAAATGGAAGACGAATCGACATTTTCTTGGACACATTTGAAATGTGCCATAAACTGGATTTCAAAGACCGTCTGTTAATCGACAAATACACCATCCCACTCGCTGACCTCCTAGCGACGAAACTTCAGGTCGTGGAAATAACCGAGCGAGAGTACCGAGACATAATATCGCTCATCAACGACCACGAGATTACCGATACAGAGACACCGGGTGCAATTAACGGCCAATATCTTGCCAAGCTATGCGCCGAAGACTGGGGAATATACAAAACATTCACCATCAATCTGGGAAACATATCAACCGCGCTCGCCCAGTATCAACTCGACAAAGACGCAGAGAAAACAGTTCAAAAACGCATTGAAGACTTGAAGGCACGAATAGAAAATGCCCCTAAGGGTACTCGCTGGAAGCTTAGAGCCAAAATAGGCGAAAAGAAACAATGGTACGAACTACCTGAAATGGACAAAGAGGTCGTAGACTCACGCATAACCAAAGGCCCAAACGGAACCAATCCCGGCTAGCCTTGTTTGCGTTCAGGACTATTCGATAGCTTTCCTGTGGCGTTAAATAACTCGATCTGCTATGTGAATATTCGGAACTGTGTGACATGGAAGAAGGGAACGAGGAAAAGAAGACCCCGATCAAGTTAGAGATTGACCGGCCGCAGGATTTCAAGTTCCATCTTGCGTACGAGGTTTATTCCAAGGCTTGGGATGAGAATTCCTCCGACGAAGCGAGATCCAGACTCAACGGACTCATATCGACCCTCGCTGAGAATGCAGATGGATTCCCAGATTTTTACTCCCAGGTCCAGCAATACCGAGGCGGAACAGGATCTTTCGGATCTGGCAGGACGAGGATTGAAACCAGCCGGAAGCGAAGTTGGCAAAGAGAACAGACCAGGGCGGGAAGGGACCGAAGGCACCGGTAGCCACAATTTAGCTCACTCGAAACTCGAACTACCCAATTCTGAATCAGATCGGAAAAAACGATTTTGTGGTGCTCCGGGCGGGATTTTCAGCGAACGTCTCTTCGCTTTTGAACCCGCGTCGCTGACTCTCTCCGTTACTCGAGAGGCCAACATACTTTCGGCGTCACGCGCCTTGACCGGGCTATATTCGGTAGCTTAGCGGCTTCTACCGGAGCCCTAAAGCCCGGAGCAAGCCGACTAACGCGGTTACAATCTATTTTAACCGTGCGTAGGAAAGGAGAGACGGTGGGTTTCTTAGTATTCAGGCATCTCTCCGCCGCCGCCCCTTGGTGGCGGCGTTGGTGGTGGTTTTGCGGCGGCGATGACATCGTCGATTCTGAGAATCATCGAGGCGGCTTCAGCGGCCGACCGGATCGCATGTTCCTTAACCCTCACTGGTTCTACGACTCCTTGTTTCTTCATGTCCTTCACTCCGCCCTTGAACACGTCGACTCCTTGGTTTACGCCATCTTTCTTGTCGTGTGCCGATCGGAGGGCGACCATGATATCGATGGGGTTAAGGCCTGCGTTCTCCGCGAGCGTCTTCGGGATGCTTTCAAGGGTTTCGGCAAAAGCTTCTATCGCGAGTTGCTCCCGTCCACCGACCTTACTGGCATAGTCCTTGAGTCTCTTGGAGAGTTCAGCCTCAATCGCGCCCCCTCCAACTACAACCTTGGGTTTCTGAACCACGTCAATAACGACTGAGAGCGCATCTTTCAGAGCCCTTTCAGCTTCGTCTACTAGACGTTCGAGGCCTGCTCGAATCAGGACGCTGACGGACCTCGGATCCTTGCATCCCTCAATGAAGACCATCTTGTCGTCTCCAATCTTTCTTTCTTCGACATGGTCCGCTTTTCCTAGATCTCCGGCTTTGAGGTCATCTAGGTTTGTTACGATCCTGCCTCCAGTTGCCCTGCCGAGCTTTTCCATATCGGACTTCTTGATCCTTCTTACAGCCACCATTCCTTCCTTGGCGAGGTAATGCTGTGTAGTGTCGTCGATTCCTTTCTGGCAGAGAACAACGTTGGCGCCTGAAGCCTTAATCTTGCTGACCATCTCCTTCATCATTCGCGTCTCTTCGTCAAGAAAGGCTTTCATCTGGGACGGGTCGTTGATTCGTATTTCAGCTGAAATCTCGGTTTTCTCGATCTCCAAGGCCGCATCGAGCAGGGCGATTTTCGCGTTCTTGACCTCCTTCGGCATGCCCGGATGAACAACTTCCTTGTCAACAATAATTCCCCTAACCAGCTGAGTGTCCAGCAGGCTTTTTCCTTCCTTCTTAACAAGCTGAATATTGTCAATGTCCGCATACCAGGAATCACCGCGCTTCTCCTTCACGAGTTGCACCGCCTCGATTGCGATGTCCGCGAAATGTTCACGTGCGCCGCCCAAACCTTTACTGTGCATAGCGGTCATGGCGACTTTCTTCAGAGTGGCATTATCATCCGGCTTGATGGATTCGGATAGTGAGTCGAGAATCGAGATTGCCTTATCAGCGGCTTTCTTGTAGCCCGCTACAATTGTAGTTGGATGAACTTCGTCGTCGAGAAGGTCCTGCGCTCGTTTTAGTAACCCACCCGCCAGCACGACGGCGGTTGTGGTTCCGTCCCCAACTTCATCATCTTGCGTCTTCGCTACTTCAACTATCATTTTAGCCGCAGGATTTTGCACGTCAACTTCATCCAGCACGGTCGCGCCGTCATTTGTGACGGTTACGTCGCCTAAGCTGTCGACGAGCATCTTGTCCATTCCGCGCGGACCAAGAGTAGTTTTGACAACTTCGGCAACGATGATCGCAGCAGTGATGTTACTCCGCTGAGCATCATGACCGCGATTGCGAGTAGATCCTTCTTTCAATATGAGTACGGGTTGACCTGTTAAATACGACATTTTTGTTACCTCAGGTGACTGCTACAGCATAAAAATCGGCGGTACATAAGTATTTTTCTGAGTCACTCCAGGCGGCCTCTTCGGCTACGGGAAAGCCTTTGTCACCTCTCGTTGTGATCGTGTTAATGATTGAGTCCTTCGATTTGCTTCGTTGAAGGCTCATTGCGTCTGGAAACAGAGCTAGCGAAGTTATTATATTTGTCCGGACATGCCCAAGAAATCGTTCTCTTAATTCTCGGGAACGGTTGAGGAAAATTCGTTTGCCTGTTAATTTCATGGTTGAATCTAAGAGCCTGCGGAATAGCACCCTGATAACTGGGTTCCACGGCGTAGGCGAGACAGGGTACATTTCGGTTTCATACCTCGTTCATGCTTTAAAGGCCAAAAGGATTGGCTTCATTGACGTAGCTCATCCACCACCCTTTATCGCAACGTCGGAAACGGGACTGGTCACACCGTTCGAAGTCTATAGGGCAGGTAGGATCGTGCTCGTGAAACTTGAATTCTCACCACACAGGACCGAAGAGTCGGAGTTTGCAAAGACACTCGCCCAATGGGTTATGAACAATAAATTCAGAGACGCAGTGATGATAGGTGGTTTAGATGCGAGCCTCCAGGAAGGGTCAGATGGGATCCGGGTTGTTCCAACTGTCAGTTACCCCCCCAAAACGGTGAAGATGAAACATACAACTTTGGAACCGGGCCTATTCGTTTACGGCCCGTTGGCGGTCATGCTTGGAGAATTCGAAAAGCAAAACTTTCCCGCCGTCGCGGTCCTACCCTACGCCTCGGCTGAGCATGCAGACCCTAAGGCCGCGGCCACCGCGATCAAAGCCGTTTCCAAAGCGTACGGCCTCAAAGTCGATGTAAAGGATCTGGAATACGATGCGGCTGACATTGAAGAAGAAATCGATAAGCGGCTACAGCAAACAGCCA
>Ga0181530_10001052_pt1 | contig 35082 bp, 37 predicted proteins | sample PEATcosm2014_Bin_42_FD_119769 | JGI IMG/M metagenome (GOLD analysis project Ga0181530, IMG submission 119769) | Peatland microbial communities from MTU Mesocosm Facility, Houghton, MI, USA - PEATcosm2014_Bin10_60_metaG | ecosystem: Environmental > Terrestrial > Soil > Wetlands > Peat | place...
AGCGCCGGTGGAAAAAGAAATTGTTGGCCGTAGTCGGGAGCGATTGGTTGTGCCATCGCTTGTTCGACGCCAGCCAGCTCATGGGGGTTACAGAGTTTTGAGACAGTCTCGGCAGCGCGGCCCAAACTTCCCGTTCGCCGTCCGCGACAAACGAAACAATGAGGCGGCGCGGCAACGCCGCCCTACCACGGTCCGCTTAGAAATTCCGCTTGCGCGCCGTCATTGTCCAGGCGATATTCATTTCGTCATTTGGCGAAATAACTATTTATGCGCGAATTCATGGCCATCACCAAGGCGTTGTCCGACCCCGGACGCGTGAGGATTCTCCTGGCGCTCCGGCACCGGGAATTGTGCGTCTGCCGGATCACGGAACTGTTCGGCTTCGCGCCGTCCACCATGTCCAAGCACCTCTCCATCCTCCATCACGCGGGCCTGATTCAATCCCGCAAGACCGAGCGCTGGGTGCATTACCGTCTGCCCGACCCGCCCGTGCCGGCGGCTGTCCGTGAAGCGCTCGTTTGGGTGAAAAAATCCCTCGGAAAATCCAAGGCGGCCGCTGCTGATACTCAACACTTGGACAAGATTTTACGGATGAACGTGAAAGAAATCTGCCGCCGCCAATGTCGCCGGTAGGGATGTAGCGCAGAAAATCAACCAAATGAAACATTCAACATCGAACATTCAACTCCCAACGACGGAAACACACGTCACTTGGATGTTGAATGTTGAATGTTCGATGTTTTCAAAAATTATGAAACCCGCCTTTCTCATCCTCTGCCCGGGAAAATAAAAGAACACAATGAAAACAACATTAATCGAAGACAAAAACGAAGCCGTGCGCCGGATGGTGCGCGAAGGTTACGCCAAAATCGCCCAAGACACTTCCGCCGGCTGCGGCAGCGCGGGTGTTTCGTGCTGCGGTTCCGCGCCCCAAGACGCTGACAAGCTCGCCCGTGAACTCGGTTACTCGGTCGAGGAACTCAAATCGTTGCCCGACGGCGCGAACATGGGACTTTCGTGTGGCAACCCCGCCGCACTGGCCGCGTTGAAACCCGGCGAAGTCGTGCTTGATCTCGGCAGCGGTGGCGGCTTCGACGTGTTCATTGCCGGACGCAAGGTTGGCGCGACTGGCCGCGCCATCGGAGTGGATATGACGCCGGAAATGCTGGCCAAGGCGCGGCGCAATACCGCCGGTTACCGCAAGGAAACCGGACTGGACAACGTCGAATTCCGCCTCGGCGAAATCGAGCATCTGCCCGTGGCGGACAACAGCGTGGACGTCATCATTTCCAACTGCGTCATCAATCTTTCGCCGGCCAAACCGCGGGTCTGGCGGGAAATGGCGCGCGTGCTCAAGCCGGGCGGGCGCGTGGCCGTTTCGGACATAGCGCTGCTCAAGCCCCTGCCGCCGGAGGTGCTCAAAATGGTCGAGGCACTTGTCGGTTGCGTCGCCGGCGCGGCGCTCGTGAGCGACACCGAACGCATGGCCCGCGAAGCCGGACTGACGGATATTGTTCTCAAATCCAAACCTGGCTATGTCGAAGCCATGGCAAATTTTGAAGATCCGCTCTACCGGAAAATTGTCGAGCACCTGCCGGCGGGAACTAAACCGGCGGACTTCATTACCAGCCTCGAAGTCCAGGCGCGCAAATCCGGTGGCGAATGTTGCAACGATAATTGCTGTGGAGCATGAGCGCCCCGCCCTCAAGTCCAAAACGCCTGGCGTTCTTCGAACGCTACCTGACCGTCTGGGTTTTCCTTTGCATGGTCGCCGGCGTCCTGCTTGGCAAATTCGCGCCGGCATTCACCGCTTCCTTGAGCCAACTGGAATTTGGCCATGACTCACACGTCAACGTCCCCATCGCCGTGCTCATCTGGCTGATGATTTATCCGATGATGCTCAAGGTGGACTTCACCGCGCTCGGCGGCATCGCGCACAAGCCGAAGGGCCTCGCGGTGACGCTGTTCGTCAACTGGCTGGTCAAGCCGTTCAGCATGGCCTTCCTGGCCTGGCTGTTCATGCAGCATGTTTTCGCCGCGTGGATTGAACCGGAGACGGCAAAGAATTATACCGCCGGCCTCATCATTCTTGCCGCCGCGCCCTGCACGGCGATGGTCTTCGTTTGGAGTTATCTCACCGATGGCGACCCGGTCTATACGCTCGTCCAAGTGGCGGTGAACGACCTCATCATGCTTGTCGCGTTCGCGCCCATCGTGATGTTTTTGTGCGGCGTGGCCAACGTGGTCGTGCCGTCAAAGGTGCTCATCACCTCGGTTGTGGTGTTCATCGTGATTCCGCTGGCGGCAGGCTGGTTCACCCGTACGGCATTGCTTAAATCGTATGGCAAAGAATGGTTTGAGCAAAAATTCCTGCCGAAATTTCATCCGGTGACCATCGCGGCGCTGCTGCTGACGCTGGTGCTCATCTTCGCGTTCCAGGCGGAAAACCTCACCACGCGCTGGCTGGCGGTTCTGCTGCTGGCTGTGCCGATTGTCATCCAGGTTTATTTCAATTCCACGCTCGCCTACCTGCTGATGCGGCGATTACGCGTGCCGCACAACGTCGCCTCGCCCGGCGCGCTCATCGGCGCGAGCAATTTCTTCGAACTGGCGGTGGCCGTGGCTATCACCTTGTTCGGCCCTGGCTCCGGCGCGGCACTGGCCACGGTCGTGGGCGTGCTCGTGGAAGTGCCGGTGATGCTCTCCGTTTGCAAAATTTGCAACCGGTCGCGCGGGTGGTATTGCCGCGCAGAATCAATCAAATGAAACATCGAACGCCGAACTTCGAACTTCCAATGAAGGGATTGTTTGTCACTTCGATGTTCAGCGTTCAATGTTCGATGTTCGATGTTCCTTCATTCCACCATGAAACCCACCATCCTCATCCTCTGCACCGGCAATTCCTGCCGCAGCCATATCGCGGAAGGTTTTCTGCGCCGGGCGGCGGGTGATCTGGTGAATGTCCAAAGCGCCGGTTCGAAGCCAACCGGATCGGTCCATCCGCTGGCCATCAAGGTCATGGCCGAAGCGGGCGTTGACATTTCCGGCCATCGTTCGAAGCACCTGAAGGAATTTCTGGAGCAGCCGGTACATACCGTCATCACCGTCTGCGGCAATATGGACCAGGCCTGCCCGATTTTTCCCGGCCAGGTGAACCGGCATCACTGGCCGTTTGACGATCCGGCCAAAGCCGCCGGCAACGAGGAGGAAATGCTGGCCTGCTTCTGCCGGGTGCGAGACGAGATGCGCCGCGTATTCGAGGCCTATGCGGCTGGTTTGCGGGATGCGGCACGCGTATAGCGTCCGGCTTGTGGCCCAGATTGGCGCACAGCGCCAACGCGACAACGTCCCTCCCCTTCAAATTTTCCTGCCGCGCCGCCGGGTCGTTGCCGCGGGCGGTCTTTGATTTCGGAATTCGCCTCCCCCGGGCATAAGTATCCTTTGCCAAAGTGGCCGGCGTTTGATAAAATTGTCATTGCTAATCACGGGTTGCCATGAACTCTTTTCCAGGCTGGCTGAAAGCCGTTCTGGTGGTGGCGGTACTGGCACTGCTGGCAGGAGGTGTACCTCTTAATCGCGTCCCGGAACGGCGTATGCATCAGGACGTTGAAAGCCGTCTCAAAACCATCACGGGGCTCAAGGCAAACCCGATCACCGACCGGTGGAACGGCCAGTTGAGGGCGAACCAGTTTCTCAACAAGGGTGTGGAGCATGAATTGCGAGGAGAAACGAAATTATGAAAAAGCCTGCCCGACCTGCCCAACGGAAGGATCAACCGGCCGCTGCAATCTCCCAGCAGACGCCGGCGCCAGTGGAGACGCTCCAACCTGAGCGAAACCTCTTTACCGAACGCAAGGAGGCGGAGGCGGCGCTGCGGGAGAAGGAGGAATGGTTCAGGACGGTTTTTGAAAATGCGAGTGATGGATTGTTCTTTCTCACCCCCGGCGGTGAGATCGTATCGGTCAACAAGTCATTCGCCGCAATGCACGGTTACAGCGTTGCCGAAATCCTGAAAATGAATCTGAAGGATTTGGACGCTTCGGAAAGCAACCGGCTGTTTCCGGAACGGATGCGGCAAATTCTGGCCGGGGAAAGCTTGACCTTCGAGGTTGACCATCATCACAAGAATGGGCAGTTGTTCCCGCTGGAAGTGACGGCAAACCTGGTCACGGTGGGCGGTAAAAAATACATTCTGGCAGCTCACCGCGACATCACCGGGCGCAGGCGGGTGGAGACCGAATTGCGAAGGGCCAACCGCGCTATGCGCATGATCAGCCTGTGCAACCAGGAAATGGTGCGCGCCACGGATGAAACGGCATTGTTGCAGACCATCTGCCAGATCGCCGTCAAGCACGGCGGCTACCGCATGGCGTGGGTCGGTTTCGCGGAGCAGGATGAAGCCCGGTCAGTGCGTCCGGTGGCCCAGGCCGGTTTCGAGGAAGGCTACCTCGACACCGTGGACATCACCTGGGCCGATGCCGAGCGCGGGCGCGGCCCCACCGGCACGGCCATCCGCACCGGCCAGCCGGTGCTGGCCCGCAACATTCTCACCGACCCGGCTTTCGTGCCTTGGCGGGTGGCGGCCATTCAGCGCGGTTATGCCTCGTCCATCGCCCTGCCGCTGCGCGGCGGGGACCGCTGCTTCGGCGCGTTGATGATATATGCGGCGGAGCCGGACGCCTTCGATGCCGACGAGGTGAAACTGCTGGACGAACTGGCCGGTGATCTGGCCTACGGGATTGGCGCGTTGCGCCATCGGGCCGAGCGCGAGCGGGCGGAAGCCGCGCTGAACAACGAACGGGAATTGTGGCGGACGCTGCTGGATGCTTCGCCGGACCACATTTACTTCAAGGACACCCAATCCCGCTTCATCAAATCCAGCAAAGCCCAGGCCCGCCAATTTGGGGTGAAATCCCCGGATGAAATGGTGGGCCGGACGGATTTTGACTTCTTCACGGAGGCGCACGCCCGTCCCGCATTTGAGGATGAACAGGAAATCATCCGCACCGGCCGGCCGATGATTGCCAAGGAAGAGCGGGAAGTGTGGAATGACGGGCATGTCACGTGGGCGTCCAGCACGAAAATGCCGATGTGCGACGCCACCGGGAAGATCATCGGCATCATGGGCATTTCGCGCGACATCACCGAGCGCAAGCGGGTGGAGACCGAGTTGCGCCGGAACCGGGAGGAATTCAAGGACCTGTTCGACAATGCCCCCGTTGGCTTTCACGAACTGGACACTGATGGCCGCATCGTCCGCATCAACCAGACCGAGCTGAAAATGCTGGGCTACTCCGCCGAAGAACTGCTGGGGCAATTTATCTGGAAACTTTCCACGGAGGAAGAAACATCCCGCCGGACCGTGCTGGCGAAATTGGCCGGCGAGATGCCGCCGTCGGAAGGCTTCGAGCGGCTGTTCCGCCGGAAAGACAGTTCCACCTTCCCGGTGTTCATTATCGACCGGATGTTGAAACGGGAAGATGGCGCCATCATTGGCCTTCACGGGACCGTTCAGGACATCACCGAACGCAAGCAGGCCGCGCAACGCGTCACCGATGCGTTGAACTTCAACCAGACCATGCTCCGCGCCTCGCCCGTGGGCATCGTCGTCTTCAAAGCCGCCGGTCCGTGTGTTTCCGCCAATGAAGTCATCGAGCAAATCATCGGCGGCCCGCGCGAAGCGGTGCTGAAACAAAACTTCCGTCAGCTTGAATCGTGGAAGAACTCCGGCCTGCTGGCCGCCGCCGAAGCCGCGCTGGCCACGCAAACGGAGCGCAAATTGGAAACCCAATTGCTCACCACGTTCGGCAGGAAAGTCTGGTGCTCCTGCCGTTTTGCGCCGTTCCAATACGAAGGCGAACCGCATTTGCTCCTCATCATCAGCGACATCACCGAGCGCAAGCAGGCGGAGATGACACTGCAGGGATCCCGCCAGATGTTGCGCTCGGTGCTCGACACCGTTCCCGTGCGCGTCTTCTGGAAGGACACCGAGGGGCGGTATCTGGGCTGCAACCAGCCGTTTGCCGGCGATGCGGGCTTTGGCTCGCCGGAGGCATTGATCGGCAGGAATGACTTTGATATGGGGTGGAAGGATCAGGCGGATTTGTATCGCGCGGACGACCGGCAGGTCATCGCCAGCGGCATCCCCAAGCTTCAATACGAGGAACCCCAAACCACCCCCGCCGGGACGCGGTTGTGGCTGCGCACGAGCAAGATTCCCCTGCGCGATTTGGAAGGGCGGATTATCGGCATCTTGGGCACTTACGAAGACATCACCGAGCGCAAGCAGACGGAGGAGGAGGTAGCCCGGACGGCGCGGGAATGGCAGGCCACCTTTGACGCGACGAAAGATGCCATCTGGATTCTGGACCCGAACCACCAGGTGCTGCGCTCGAACAAGGCGGCGGAGCAGTTCTTCCATCGTCCGTGTTGCGAGATGATCGGCAAACCCTGTTGGGAAATCGTGCATGGCACCACGGAGCCGGTTCCGGACTGTCCCTATGTCCGGTCGCGCAAGAGCGGCCGGCGCGAGACGATGGATTTGCAGATCGGCGAACGCTGGTTTGAGGTCATCGTGGATCCCATTTTTGACGCGACCGGCCAGTATACCGGCGCAGTTCACATCGTCAGTGACATCACCGAACGCAAACAGGCGGAGAAACGCATCCGCGAGCAGGCCGCCATGCTGGATGCCGCCAACGACGCCATTTATGTCTGCACGCTGGACCACACGGTGACTTATTGGAACGACGCCGCCGAGCGGCTCTGCGGCTGGGCCCGCGCCGAGGCGCTGGGCCGCAAGATCACCGAGTTGGGAGGGGTGGACCGCGCGGCTTTCGAGACGGCGCACGCCGCGCTGCTGGACCAGGGCAGTTGGACCGGCGAATTAAAATGGATCAGCAAAGCGGGCAAGGAATTTGTCATATTCTGCCGTTGGACCGTGCTGCCGGACGAACAGGGCCGGCCCAAGGAAATTCTGGCCATCAACACGGATGTCACCGAAAAGAAAAAATATGAGGCCCAATACCTTCGCGCCCAGCGGATGGAGGGCATCGGCGCGCTGGCCGGCGGCATCGCCCATGACCTGAACAACATCCTCCAGCCCATCCTGATGACCGCGCCGCTTCTGCGCGAGACAACCGGCGATCCCGAAAGCCGCGAGATGCTGGACACCGTGGAAAATTGCGCCCAGCGGGGAGCCGACATCATCAAGCAACTGCTCACCTTTGCCCGGGGCGAACCCAGCGCGCGCGTGCCCCTGCCTGTGCGTCATCTCCTGAACGAGATGAACAAGCTCATCCAGGAAACCTTCCCCAAGAACATCCAACTGCGTGTCAACGTGCCCCAAAACCTCTGGCAGGTCCTCGGCGACGCCACCCAAATCCACCAGGCGCTCATGAACCTCTGCGTCAACGCCCGCGACGCCATGTCCTATGGCGGCACACTCACCCTGGCGGCGGAAAATCTGACCCTCGACGAGGCGTTCGCCGCCATGATGCCCGGCGCCAAACCCGGCCCTTACGTTTGCGTGAGCGTGGCCGACTCCGGCATGGGCATTCCGCCTGAAAACCTGGACCGCATTTTCGACCCGTTCTTCACCACCAAGGAAATCGGCAAGGGCACGGGACTGGGCCTGGCTACAGTGCTCGGCATTGCGCGCGGCCACGGCGGCTTTGTGCGGGTGAACAGCCAGACCGGCAAAGGCACCACCTTTGACCTTTATCTCCCGGCCTCGTTGGAAACGAAGGCCGCCGCCCCGCCCGAGCGCGAGACGTTGCCGCCCCGCGCTGGCGGCGAATTGATCCTGGTGGTGGACGATGAAGCCGGCGTGCGCGGCGTGGTTCAGCGTGCACTGGAAAAACATGGCTACCGGGTGGTGCCCGCCGCCGAAGGGGCCGAAGCCATGGGTCTCTTTGCCCGGCACCGGGCCGAGATCCGGGCGGTCCTCACGGACATGATGATGCCGGAAATGGACGGGCCGTCGCTGGTCCGGGCTTTGCGGCACCTGGAACCGCAACTGCCAATCCTCGGCATGACCGGGGTGGGCGAGAAGGCGGACATCAAAGGGCTGGAGACCCTCGACCTGCTGGTGCTGCTGACCAAACCCTTCAACAGCGCCGTGCTGCTGGGCGTGCTGCACCAGGCGCTGGCCGCGCCTCGCCAAGCCAGGGGTAAACCGTAAAGCGCCAGCCCAGGCAAACCGGCGCGCAAAAGAAATGCGCGGCGGGGCTGCCGCCTGGCGGCGTAAGCAGGAAACACCGAACATCCAACATCGAACGCCGAACAGCGAAGGGAGCCGCACCCCGGCAGAATGATTCGTTGTTGGATGTTGGGCGTTGGTTGTTCGATGTTATTCTAACTTCTCACCCGTTTTCAGCGCATGTCCGGCCAAAAATTCCGCCGCTGTCAGGCGCTTGCCGCCTTCGCGTTGGAGTTCGAGAATCCGCAGCGCGTCCCGGCCGCAGGTGACGACAATGCCGGTTTTGTCCGCCGATAAAATCTCCCCCGGTTTTTTTGGTAGGGTAGCCTCGCCGAGGCGACCGGCGGTAGTTTCACCCCCCAACGGACGGCTCGGCGAGCCGTCCCTACCATCGGATTCTTCAACCACTTCCGCCTTCCAGATTTTCAGAAGCTGTGGTTTTGGCTGGCCGGGCAAAAACGTGAACGCACCGGGCCACGGCGTGAAGGCGCGGAGCCGGTTCCAAATTTCCCGAGCGGGCCGGTTCCAATCAATGTGACCGTCCTCCTTTTTGATTTTGGCCGCATAGCTCACGCCTGCGGCCGGTTGCGGCACCGGCTGGATTTTTCCGGTGACATAATCCGGAATGGTCTGCGCGAGCAGTTCCGCGCCAAGCTGCGCCAGGCGGTCGTGCAGTACGGCCGAGGTATCTTCGGCATGGATGGACGTGGTGCGTTGCGAAACTATGGAACCGGTGTCCAGCCCGACATCCATTTTCATGATGGTGACGCCGGTCTCGGTGTCGCCGTTGGCAATCGCCCATTGTATTGGCGCCGCGCCGCGATATTTCGGGAGCAGCGAAGTATGCACGTTTAAACAGCCGTGGCGCGGCAAATCCAGAATGGCGGGCGGCAAAATCTGTCCATAGGCCGCGACGACGATCAAATTGGGTTTCAATTCCCGCAGTTCGCCGATGAATTTTCCGTCGCGGACGCGTTCGGGCTGGAGCACGGGCAGACCGAGCCGCAGCGCGAGCGATTTGACGGGTGATGGTTGCGGTTTGAGCGCGCGGCCCTTGGGCCGGTCGGGTTGCGTGACGACAGCGGCGATTTGAAATTGTGGATCGCCCACCAGCGCCTGGAGACTGGCGCAGGACAATTCCGCCGTGCCCAGGAAGAGGATTCGCAACGCCGTCATGCGGACAGCCAAAGGCAAATTGCGCCCGGGCGAAAGGAAAAAGTCACAAGCTGGGAACCAATTGCCAGAAAAGTACCGCCGGTTTCACGCGGGTTTGGGTTTGAGCTGAACCTCCATGATTTCAGCGAACGGCACCACGATCTCCTGTTTCTTCGGGCCTTGGGCGACCTCCACATGCATTTCATTGGTGGCAATGCGCGTGATGCGCTCGACCACGAACAGCGCGCGCCCCGTTTTCACGGTCAGCATCAGATTTTTTTCGGATTCACGCCGGATCATCGCGAAGAAACCGGAAAACTTCGTCTCAAAAAAACGGCGGTTGAACGTGAATTGTCCGCGCTGAAAAATCTGCGGCGCGCCAGGCTCGGCGGCCGGCGCGTCCTTCTGCCAGGAAGCCTCAACGATGTGAATTCCAGCCGCCACGGGCTGGGCGGAGCCCGGCACGGCAAAAGTGTGCGGCGCGGCTTCGGGCCGCGGCGCCGTCCGGTCGGGTTCAACGCGCACGGGCATCGCAAGAAAAATGATCGGCCCCAAAATCGGCAGCACCACCGCCACACCCATGACCAGCAGAATCGGCCGCGACCGCACCACGGCAATCTCATAACCCGCGAAAATGTTCGCCGCGTAAATCAGCATCAGCATGACCAGCCCCACGGACGACGAAAACAGGGCACCGAACAGGGATGGTTTCGGCGGCAGTTCCAGGCGCGACACCTCATTAACCTTCACCTCCGCCTTTTTCGTCCGCGCCTCCACCGGCGCGGTTTCAACGAACGGCTCGGCCAGCAGCTTGATTTTCGGGTTTTTCGACAGTTGCTTCAGCGCGTCCTGGGAAAATTTCGTCCACGGTATGCGTTGGGAGTATTTGTCCACCTCCAGCCGGAAAACGACACCGTTGTCGTTGTACGAAATCACGTCACCGGTCAGCGATGTCCCGTCGGTCATGGGATACGTGTCCGCGCCGGCGGCGACAGACAGTCCGCAAAGCCAGAGACCAAAAATTGTCCAAAGAAATCTGCGCACGGGAAACTTTTAACAAACCCCCGCGCGCCGCGAAAGCAAATTCAGCGCGCGTTCCCCAATTCGCCAATCAAATCCTCAATGACCCAGTTTGCGCGGCTCGCTTGCAGCGCGTCCGCCGCCGCGCCGTGCTGCCAGACGGCAAAACGAATAAATCTGCCGACGTCGGCCGGCAACGGCCGCTGCGCCAGCCATCCCGCAATGTAACCCGCCAGCGCGTCGCCGCTGCCGCCCTGCGCCAGATGCGGATTGCCGGACGGGTTCACAAAAATTTCCCCGTCATTGCGGCACACGAGCGTCTGGTGCCCCTTCAACACCACCCAGCAATTGCCGTAACGCCGCGAGATTTCGCGCGCCGCCTGCGGTCGGTTCAACTGGATCTGCGGTTTGGTCGTGTTCAGCAACCGCGCCGCTTCGCCGGGATGCGGCGTGACAACGCGAACGGCATTTTTCGCCGACGGTCCCATCGGCAGCCAGTCGAGGGTGCTGGCGTCCACAATCACCGGCAAAGTCGAGTCGCGCCACAGCCGCCGCATGGTGTGCGACATGGCATCAAACAAACCGGGCGCCGCCAGGCCGGGACCGACCAGGACTGCGCTCACCGTTTCGGGCAGTTTCAGGTCGGGCGTCCACACGTTCACCATCGCCGCCTGCAATTGCGCCGCCACCACATGATAAACGGATTCCTGGGTATAAAGAGTGACCAGGCCGGGCTGCGCGCGTTGGGCGGCGCGCGCGGCCAAAACCGCCGCGCCATGAAAGCCAAAACTGCCCGCGATGATGCCCAAATGCCCAAACACACCCTTGTGCCCGGCCGCGGAACGGCGCGGGGGAAAATTTTGAAAATCCTCCAGCAACGTCCAGTTCAACGCACTCGTATGCGGACACGGAATCAGGCCGACGTCGTCCGCAACTTCGAGCCGGCCGACGAACGGCCACGCGTTGGGCGCGAGCAAACCAGTTTTCGGCGCGCCGATGGTCAGCGTGACCGCCGCTTCCACTGCCACACCCGGCGATGTGGGTTCGCCAGTGTCGGTATTCAAGCCGGAGGGCACGTCCACCGCCAAAACTGGAATTTTCGACCGGTTGGCCGTCGCGATGAATTTTTTCCAATCGTCGGACAGCGGCCGGTCAAGTCCGATGCCGAACAAACCGTCAATGATCAACGCCGGTTTTTGAGACAGCGCTTGTTCCAGTTCCGGCAACTTGCTTTCGGGCGCAATAACGTCGAGGGTTTCGACGCGGCGCCCGGTCAAAAATTCCCGCGCGGCGCGGGCGTCATCGCCGTTATGGCCCTTGCCGCCGAGAATCAAAATCGCGTCGCCGGGACGCGTGAGTTGCATCGCACATTGCGCGATTTTTCCGCCAACGCGATGGATGACCCTGGCCTCGGTCTGGCCAGTTTCCCACGTGGCCCGTTCCCATTCGCGCATCTGGGCGATGCTGATGACTGGAAGTGACATTGAGCGAGCCTAGCAAAATATCAAGCGGGGGCGAAAGCGGAAAACGGCGGCCGGCGCAGATTGACACCGCCGCCAGCCTGTAGCAGCAGGCATACTGGCACGCTGTAGCAGGAGGAGGGTGTCAAGCATCCGGGAATTCAATTAAATTTCTTTTTTATCGCGCGTGAAATTCTTACAGTGTGAGCATGGTTCACGTTGGCATTGGCTATGACGTTCACGCGCTGGTCGCGGGACGCAAACTCATCCTCGGCGGCGTGGAGATTCCGCACCCCAGGGGCCTGGACGGCCATTCGGACGCGGACGCGCTCATGCACGCGATTTGCGACGCGCTCCTGGGCACGCTTGGCGAACCGGACATCGGCCACTTTTTCCCAAACACCGACCCGCGCTGGAAGGGCGCGCCCAGCAAGGTGTTCCTGGCCGAAGCCGCGCGGCAGGTGGCGAAGCGCAAAGGCAATATCGTCAACGTGGACGCGACCATCATCGCGCAGGAACCTAAAATTTATCCGCACCTTGCCGAAATGAAGCAGCGCATTGCCGACGCGCTCGGTGTTTCCGAAAAACAAATCGGCGTGAAAGCCACCACGAACGAAAAGATGGGGTTCGTCGGACGCGAGGAAGGCATCGCCGCAATGGCCGTGGCGAGCGTGGATTTGCCTGAATGAATACCGGAACTGGGGTCTGGCGTCCTGGCTCTGGGGGTCAGCCGCCGTCTTGTTCCCAAACCTAGACCCTAGACGCCAGACGCCAGACCCAAAACATCATGCCCAAAGCTGAAATCAGTTGGAAACGAGTCACGGAAGATGGCGTGAAGCTGCAGGTTTATGCCCAACGCGTGAGCCGCGAGTGGCGGTTCTTTCAGCGCGAAAGGCGTTTCGATCAATGGCAATCCGTGCCCGAACCGCCGTTGGAAGACTGGCTGGAGTTGCTCGACGCGGTGCGACGGCTCATCACCCGCCGGCGTTATCAACCCGCCGACGAGGAGCATCTTCGCCGCCGGATTCGCGAACGGTTTCCCGAGGCAAAAATTTAGCGGGCCTGCGCGCTGGACAAACCGGGGCGCGATTTAGATTAAAGACACACCATGTACATATCTTTTCGGCTGGCAATGGCATTGTCCCTCGGCGCAGTTCTGACCGGAGGTTGCGTCACCGGGAAGGGCAAAACGGACGCCCTTTTCCAGAACTGGCCGACGAATGCCGACCCCAAAACCGTCGGCGAAAAGGTGGCGCGGAATTTTCTCCAGCGCGCTTATCTGACCAACCGGACCGGTTGCATTGTTTATCCCGAAGCCTGCGCCGCGTTCGGCGCGCTGCGTTTTGCGGGGGCGGTGCGCGACCGGGAATTGTTGCAAAAACTCGTCGGGCGTTACTCGGTGATTTTGACGCCGGACGGTCAAAAGTTGATTTCGACCAATCGCCATGTGGATTTCCGCGTCCTAGGCATTGTGCCGCTGGAAATTTACCTGGAGACGGGCGACGAGCGTTATCTCAACCCCGGGCGCAACCTCGCCGACCAGCAATGGGAAGACCCGTTGGCCAGCGGCCTCACGCGTGAAACCCGCTGGTGGGTGGACGACGCGTTCATGATCGGCAGCCTGCAAATCCAGGCCTATCGCGCGACGAAGGACCCGAAATACGCCGACCGGGCCGCAGTTCAACTCGCCGCCTATCTCGATCAACTGCAACAAACCAACGGCCTGTTTTATCACGGCCCGAAAGTTCCGCACTATTGGGGCCGGGGCAACGGCTGGTTCGCGGTTGCGCTCGCCGAAGTGCTTGGTTCGCTTCCCCCGGACCATCCGAAATACGCGCGGTTGATGGACGGCTACCGCAAAATGATGGCCGGGCTGCGGCGTTATCAGGCGCCATCCGGTTTGTGGCGGCAGCTCATTGACAACGACCAATCATGGGTCGAGACCTCCTGCACGGGCATGTTTGCCTACGCGATGATTGTGGGTGTCCAGCATGGCTGGCTGGAGGCAAAGGAATACGGCGATTGCGCGCGCAAAGGCTGGATTGGCTTGTGCGGCTATGTTGATGCGGCTGGCAACGTCCGCGAAATATGCGTCGGCACGAACCAGAACCAGGACCCGGAATACTATTTGAACCGTCCGCGGGCCGTCGGCGACCTGCACGGCCAGGCGCCGGTGTTGTGGTGCGCCTGGGCGCTGGTGCAAAAATGAATGGCCGCCGGATCCGCGAAGGTTATTCCCGGAGCGAAAAATCAGTGCGGGTGGGGCTTGGCGTATCCGGCCATGCCGGTAATATCTATCACCACAACCGGCTCATTGCCCACGACCCACGCGTCATGACCCGGCGGGACCAGTGAAATTTTACCCGGCCCGAACTCCGCCTGGCTGCCGTCGTCCATCAAAACGGCAATCCGTCCCGAGACGTGATATTGCAGGTGCGGGGCCTCGCAACTTTTGGTTTTCATCAATGGCTTGAGTGACGTTGACCATTTCCAGCCCGGCTGGAGTGTGGCGCAGCCAAACACAACGCCGCCGAGCGTGATGAGTTCAAGCTTGCCCTTGTCGAAGGTGCGAAGTTCATCGGGTTGCGACAGTTTTTTGCTTTGCATTTTGACCATAACTTACTCTCATTTTTCTCTTTAGATACACTGCTCAAAAGTAAGCCGGTAAAGCTGTTTTGCAAGCACTTTTCAGAAGTAAAAATTGAACTCGAAATTGCGCCGGAAAACCAAGGTTGTTTCCCAGCGCCTGCCTCAAAATGGCACGTTACTGTCCCGTAATCACTGCACCCAAACCAAAACAAATCGCACCAATGACACGATTCCCAAGACCAAGCCAACGACAATCACTGAACCCATGGCATCAAATTCGGCCTTCCGTGCATGATTTGTGGGGGCTACGGTATTGATCAAATTATAGATGCCACTTCGATTCATCTTGGCCACATCCAGTCTCATACCACCCCTCAAGCTTAAATCAGGCCAAGAATTTTGATGAAGTCTCAATTCGTCTGGTGGCAATGGGTTACGGAGACCGGGATTCATTTTATCCTGACAAAACAATCCAGTCCCCGTACATTTCACGCGATGGCCAGACCGCCTTTGATTATTGTTTCGCCGAGCATTGAAAAACGGGGTGTCGAATTTCACGACCTTTCCGTCAGCCTGTCGGTCAAATACGAAAATGCCGTGCTCAAGGCCGGCGGCCTTCCCGTCACCACGCCAACGACGATGGACCGGCAAACGCTCGCGGAAATCGTCCACCGCGCGGACGGGGTGTTGTTGACCGGCGGTGACGACATCAATCCCGGCCTTTACGACAAACACCTTCCGCCGGCCGTCCGCCAAACCGTCGGGCTGACGCCCGATGGCGGCGGGCGTGATTTGCGCGAACTGATTTTAATTGACGAAATTTTTCGCCAGCACAAGCCGCTTCTGGCAATCTGCCGCGGGCATCAATTGTTGAACCTCGCGCTCGGCGGCCGGTTGATTGCGGACATTCGCCGCCAGGTGCCCGGCGCGCTGAACCATCAGCGTATGGACAAAGCGGGCGAATTAGTGCATGAAGTGCCATTGACATCGGGTTCGTTACTGGCCAAGATGGTGGGGAAGCGGATTTTGGGTGTGAACAGTACGCATCATCAGGCTGTTTTGAAACCGGCGGAACCGCTAATGGCCGTGGCGCGAACGCGGGATGGAATCGTGGAAGCGATGGAATTGAGACCGGACACGGCGCAGGCATTGCCGTTTTTGTTGAGTGTGCAATTTCATCCGGAACGGTTGAGTGAACGATATGCTGAACACCGGGCGATTTTTCGCCGGTTTGTCGAAGCATGCAGTCGGAGACGTTAAACATGAAAGCCAAAATTCTCATCGTGGACGACGAGGCGGATTTGAGGAATTTACTCACCTCGGTGCTCGAAGATCAGTATGAAGTCGCCCAGGCGGTCAATGGCGCGGCCCTGCAAAAGGCCTTTGCCCAGCCGCCGCCCGACGTGGTGCTGCTCGACGTGAAATTGCCGGATGCCGACGGCTTGGAACTGCTGCCGCAAATCAAAAAACGCTGGCCCGACACCGAGGTCATCGTGCTCACCGGACACGGCACCATCAGCATGGCCGTCGAAGCCGGACGCGGCGGCGCTTATAACTTTCTTTCCAAGCCGTTTGAAAACGAAAAGCTGATGGCCGACGTCAAGTGCGCCGTCGAACGCAAGGAGCAAAACCAGGAAAACAACACGCTCCGGCGCGCATTGGAAACGATGAGCGGCACGGCGTCGCCGATCTTCCGCAGCACCGCCATGCAGGAAGTCGTGCGCACCATTGAACGCATCGCCCCCAGCGACGTTACCGTGCTCATCACCGGCGAGAGCGGCACCGGCAAGGAGGTCATTTCCGATCTCCTTCACGCGCTCAGTCCGCGCAGCAAAAACAAAATCATCAAAATCAATTGCGCCGCCCTGCCCCGCGAATTGATCGAAAGTGAATTGTTCGGTTCGGTCAAGGGCGCGTTCACCGGCGCGCACACCGACCGTGAAGGGCTGTTCCGCCAGTCGGAAGGCGGCACGCTGCTGCTCGATGAAATTTCCGAAATGCCCATTGACACGCAAAGCAAGCTGCTGCGCGTCCTGCAGGACAACGAAGTCCGTCCGGTCGGCGGCAAGACCAGCTACAAGACCAACTGCCGCGTCATCGCCTCCACCAACCGCAAGCCGGAAGACGCCCTCAAGGACGGCAAATTGCGCGAGGACCTGTATTACCGCATCAGCGCCATTTCGGTCCACCTGCCGCCGCTGCGCGAACGCCGCGAAGACATCATGCCGCTGGCGAACTCATTTTTGAAACGGTTCGCCGCGCAGGCCAATCACCTCATTTCAGGCTTCACGCCGGCGGCGGTTGAGCGGCTCACCGCCTTTGACTGGCCGGGCAATGTTCGGCAATTGCAAAATGAAGTCCAGCGGGCCGTCCTCCTGAACGAAGGCAACGAAGTGGACATTGCCGATCTTTCCGTCACCAACGCCAAAGTCGGCTCGACCGACGGCACGGACACGAGTTTCACGCTGCTCGAAGGGGTGGAACGCAACGCCATCATCCAGACGCTCAAGGAAACCGGCGGGAACAAGCTCGAAACCGCCAAACGCCTCGGCATCGGCCGCCAGACCCTCTACAACAAAATCAAGGCCTACGGGATTGAAGTGTAATGCGTAGCGGCGTCTCGGCAGAGCGCCGCATTTTATGTTTGATTGGCGGCGCTCTGCCGAGACGTCGCTACGCATGAGCAAGATCAAGGTTTTTACTTGGGAAATGCGTTTAATCATGAAAAAGGATAGCCTGCAAAATAGGCCGTCTATTATCTGTTAGGCCACATTACACGCTTATGAAAAGATTATGTTTATTAGTGTTCTTGGTTTTGGCCGGTTGTGAGAGCGACCCAGAAATGAGCAAAATCCGCTCTCAATATCCAAACGAAACCAAGGTCATTAAGGACTCAGGCGAGGAGTTAGGCACACTGTTGAGGCGTGATCAATTACCCGGCATCAGTCCGCATGAGCGTTTTCATTTAGAGTCGTTGCCGCTTCAGGGCGAGGCATTAGATTATCCGCAGATGGTGACTTACAAAGTCGAGAAAGAAGGTGAGACTAATTGGTCTCAATTTTATATCCTACAAAAGAAGAGTGAAGATTCTCAGTGGGTGCTGATTCAGGCTTGGAAACAAAACAGCATCGGGAGCGAGCGGACCGAATTGATGGGAGCGACGAAGTGATTACCGTGTGGCCTAATAAGAGGATAGGCTGCAACTCTTTCTCAGGTTCAAAGCTTTTTCCAGTTCTTCCCAAAGTAATTTCGTCAACGGCAGAATGGCCTTCGTGCTGAATTCAAACCGGCAGCCCGCCGCCGGGAGGGCGTTTTCAGTGGAGTTGGGTTTCACGCTCGTCCTCGCCCCGGCCCCGTAAAGGGGCGTGGCCCCCACGGGGCTTTACGCCCTCTCCCCCAGAGAGAGTGAGAATGGTTTGCCGGCTCTTTCGAAAACCTACGACGGGATTGGCTGATTGGTCGTCCGCAAAACAAGAGCTGCGCGATCGCTGTTCCTTCTCCCCGGGGGAGAAGGTCAGGTTGAGGGCGGACGTCATTTTGTCCCGCTGAAATCTTCCCAGCCACCTACAGCTTCGCCAGCTCACTCCTCACCAGTTGAATCAACGGCCCGATGGCTGCGGCATCAAATTCAAACTTGCAACCGGCGGCGGCAAACAATTCCGGCAACGGCCGCGAACCGCCCAGCGCGAGCGATTTTTTGTAATCGTTCAGCGCCTTCACCTTGTCGCGTTTTGAATTCGCCCAGACCTGCAGCGCGCCGAGCTGCGCGATGCCGTATTCGATGTAGTAAAACGGGTGGGTGAAAATATGAAGCTGCCGGTGCCACAGATTGGCCCGCGCCGCTTCGTACCCGCTCCAGTCCACGTCCCCGCCAAAACGATCCATCAATTCCAGCCACGCGGTGGTGCGTTCGGCGCGGCTGTGGCCGGGATGGGTGTAAATCCAGTGCTGAAACGCATCCACCGTGGCAATCCACGGAAAAATCCCGATGACCCCTTCCAGATGGACCCGCCGCGCGCGGTTCGCGGCGGCGGCGGAATAAAATTCCTCGATGAATTCGTTGCCGAGCAGTTCCATGCTCATCGAGGCAACCTCGCAGAATTCAATGGGCGGGTTGTTGCGATAGGCGTGCAAATCCTCGTCGCGCGCGGCCAGCGCATGAAACGCGTGGCCCGCCTCGTGCAGAATTGTCTCCACGTCGCGCTGCTGGCCGACGGCATTCATGAAAATGAACGGCACGCGCGCCTCGGCCAGGGTCTGTTGGTAGCCGCCCGGGGCCTTGCCTTTGCGATTGTCGAGGTCGAGCAGGCGCAGGTCCTGCATCTGCCGGAAACCGCCCGCGAGTTCGCCGTCCAGCCGGTCGAAAATTTTCTGCGTGCGCGAAACCATTTCGCGCACCGGCCCGAACGGTTTCAACGGCGGACGATTTTGCGGGTCCACCGCCAGGTCCCACGGACGCAGATGGCCCGGATGCAATTTGTCGAGGCCCAGCTGCCGGCGCCGGGCGGCCTGGAGTTCGCGCACGGCGGGCATGACTTCCCGGGCGACCGCGTCGTGAAAAAGCGTGCAATCTTCGGGCGTGTAATCGAACCGGCCGAGCCGGCGGAAGGCGTAATCGCGGTAATTTTTGAACCCGGCGTTCCGGGCGGTTTGCTGGCGGAGTTCGATCAGCCGGTCGAGAATTTCGTCGAAATTGTCCACCTCCTGCAAACGCCGTCTGGCCACCAGTTCCCAGGCTTCTTGGCGCAGCGCGCGGTCCGGTTCTTCCAGATAGCGGCCCATCTGGACGAGCGTCTTTTCCTCGCCGCGAAAGTTCACCGTGAGCGAGCCGCTCAATTTCTGGTATTGCTGGCAGAGCTTGGCGTCTTCGGTTTCCAGCGCCACGTTTTCCGGCCGGAACAGTTCCACGTGATTTTTCACGTCACGGTCGAAGACTGCGTAGCGGCGGAGCGCCGGCCTCCGGTCCGGCTCGTTGTCATCGGTTTGCGCCGTGCCGGAGGCCGGCGCTCCAATCGCAAGCAGTTCCGCGCGCTGCGGATGGGCGGCGTAAATTTTTTCAAGCGCGAACTGGCGCGGCTTGAGTTGCGGCTCGACGTTTTCGACAAAATGCAGGTAGGCCTTTTCCGCCTCGGCACTGTCCGTATGGCAGGTCATGGCGATGTAACGGCGGGACGATTCCTCGTCCAGCGCGGCGGAGAGTTCGCTCCAGTCGAACAGCCAGCGTTCGAGGCCGGCGGCAGACTGGCACTGCGCGGCGCGGGTTTCCAATCGGTCGAACAGCGGCGCGATTTGCGGCCAGTCGCCGAGGTCGAGGGTTGGCGGAACAAAGGTGCGCGGCTGGTACGCGGGCAGTTTTGCAAACGGCAATAAATTCATGCGGCCAGAGGATAAACAAAGTCGCCGCGAGGGAAATGAATTTTGCGCCTTAGAACCTGGTTCTGACGCCGCAGGCGCGAACGACACACCAGCGCGCCACGGCCTCAAAAATGGCGAACAGTCCCGCCGCCACAAAAAGCAGCCCCCACAACGAATAGTCGCCGGCAATGACAATCCCCGCGACGAGACACAGCGTGCCGATGACGCCGCGGGCCATGCGGCCGCGGAAATTAAGATTGGGCTTAAAGAACCGGCTCACGGTGAAAAGTTAGCACGAGGCGTGCCCAAAGCCAAGAGTTGCCTGCACCGGACGACGAAGGCACATTGCTGAACAAATGCCGGACGTTCTTAATCATCTCGGTCCTCTGGACGAGCATTATCTCTTGGCATCGTGCCTTTGGGGCGCGGTTGCCGGTGGTTATCTGATTTACGGCTGGCGCCAGCGGGCCACGATTCCGTTTCTCGGCGGGGTGGTGATGACGGCCGCGTCCTTTTTCATCACCAGCGCGTTGCTGATGTCGCTGGCCTGCATCGCGCTGATGTTCGCGGTTTACTGGCTGTTGAAACAGGGGTATTGATTTGCCCAAGCAAATGAAAATAGTCAATGTCCGCCACCTCGGCCTCGTTCTCGCGTCGCTGGCGCTTGGTTCCTGCACCGTCAGGCACCATCCAGCCGCGACGCAAAATTCCCGACCGGCCGCGCCGGAACCGCAAACCAGCCGCCTGACGCTGCAAATTCCCGCGGCGGATGCCCGCTTCCGTTACGAAGGCCGGTTTGATTTTTCCAATTCGAATGCTCCGGTGATCATTTGGCAGGCCAGCCGGATCAGCCTCGATTTCAAGGGCGACACACTTGGCCTGCTTTTTGACAACGCCAGGGGCCAGTGTTTTTTTAATGCGGAGGTGGGCGGCTCGAACACGGTCGTCGAAGTCCGGGAAGGAAAACCGGCCCAGCCCGCCACGCTCGCCGGCTTCGGCCCCGGTCGTCATCACCTGGCGCTCTTCAAGCGAAGCGAAGCGGATGCCGGCACGGTGCGTTTTCGCGGAGTTGACCTGGCAGCCGGGGGAAAAGCCTGGGCGCCACCGCCGCCGGCCTGCCGGCTCAGGATGGAATTTTTCGGCGACTCACTCACCGTCGGCGCGTGCAATGAAGACGGCGATACCGACCAATGGGACAATCGCCGCACACACAACGCCGCCCTCAGTTTCGCCGCCCTGACAGCCAATGCGTTCCCGGCCGATTATCGCAACATTGCCGTCAGCGGCATGGGCATCGCCACCGGCTGGGTTGACAAAAAGGCCGGCGCGGTCTGGGATAAAATCTATCCCGACCCCGCATCGCCGCGCGCCGACCTGACGCAATGGGTGCCACAAGTCATTTTTGTTAACTTTGGTGAAAACGACGATTCCTATCCGAGAGCCCACGGGCAACCGTTTCCCGCAAGTTACACTGACGGCTACATCGCGCTCATCCGCGCCATCCGCGCGGCGTATCCGGCCGCTCACATCGTGCTCCTGCGCGGCGGCGCGTTTGGCGGCGCGCAAAGCGCACCCTATCGCCAAGCCTGGGAATCCGCCGTGACACAGCTCGAAGCCGCCGACCCGGCCATCAGCCACTTTGTGTTTGCGCATTGGACCCGGAACCATCCGCGCGTGGCCGATGACCGCATCATGGCCGATGAGTTGATTGGCTGGTTAAAGCTGCAACCCTTCATGCAAGCCTGCTGTCAGGCGCCGGCAGGCTGAATAACAATTCAAAACCAATGATGGATCAACCTGTCAATTTGGACGATCCAGGTGACTGCACTTTTCGCGGCCAGAACCACGCAGCGGCCACAGCCAGCAAGCCGGCCATGGAGAGAATGATCCCCAAACGGAAACTTCCGGGCCGATAAACAAACTGAACCGTTGATTTTCCGGCCGGCAAAGAAACCGCTCTGAAATTGTAATCGGCCCGGTATATCCGTGTGGGCTGGCCATTCACGCTTGCAGACTAACCGGGAAAATACGTGTCGAGCAGAAGCAGAAATCCCGGCTGCGGCAGGAAGGTCTCGATGCTTACCTCGTCGGGCTGGTCAGAAACAATCCGCACGGACGAATTTGTGCAGGTTGCCAGGGTTTCGATTCCCGAAGGGGCTTTGCCCTTCTCCGGCTCCGCTTCCAACAGGAGAACACGCTCCGGATCGAATGTGCCGGAGCGGACGCGGTCGAGAATGGAAGCCGTGGAATGGTCCACCCGGTAGTCAAACACGGCCAGGGCCCGTTCCCGGAATGCCCGATAGCGGTAGATGGTGATTTCGTTGGAATAGACCAACTCGAACAAGCCGGGATCCGGTGCCGGTAATACGAAAGTCAAAACATATTTCACATTCAGAAGTTGAAGCGGTTTCGGCAAGGAGGGAGCTAAACTGTAGAAAAAGAAATCGCCGGCCTCGCCGTTGATCAGTTCTTCATAGCGCCGCACGGTCATGAAATCATATCCGCGGGCGTCCCGCAGGCCAAATATTTCGGCCGTGTTGGGAACCAGCACTTGCTTCTCACCCCAGACCCTGAAACTTGTGGGGTCCTGCTTCAACCATTCAATGGCCGGCGTGGTGGGATAATAACGGTCGCGCGGAATCGCGGGATTGTATCCCATCCCAAAAACCAGCAAATCCACCGCCACCCACCCCAGGCCGATGGCCGGGCATAACCAGCGTTGCTGATTAATGAACCGCGGAAGCAAGGCAACCGATGCCACCAGGCTCCCCGCCAGCATGAGAAATTGCGGCTGAAGAAAAGATCGGTGGGCCGCATCCAGATGATTCCATCTTGGCCCCACCCACCGCCAACACCAGAGCAGCACCAGGCCAATGGCGGTCCAGAACCCCATTACCACCCAAAACCTCAGACGGCGATCTTCACTCCAACGAAATCTGTCCCAGCCCAATCCCGCCAGCACCGCCAGACTGAAACCCACCACCATCAGCAGACGCGTTGGGTTGATGTCGCGCAGCACCGGCAACGCTCCCAAAATGGCCGGCAATGGCGGCATACCATAAATGACCAGCAGGGAAATTAACGCCGCCAACGCATAAAACACCGTCAGCCGGCACCGGCGGCCAATCACCGCATAAAGTGCAAACAGCAGGGGGAGAACCCCAATATACCCCGTCCGTTCGTTGAAATTCGGCAACAATTTCCCGATCCCCAATCGGAGCATCGTCTCCCCAAAGCCTTCGGCCGGACTCCCGGACAGGTGGGGAAACAGGTAAAAGATCAGCGTGTTGGGAAGCAGTCGAATCGCTGTTCGCTGAGAAATATGCGAAGAAACATCCAGCGAGCTATGGCGGTAATATTCCAGAAACGGCAATAGCTGGGGCGCCGCCAGCAGAAAACCCAGGACGATGGCGCCTAAACACAGTCCCACCCGCAGGAACGGTTGATCCCTTCGCTGTCCGATCAAGCGGACCAGAAAATAAATGCCGGCGAAGAGGGTGACATGGATTGTTGTCGGCGGATGTCCCCCCAGCAGCAGGCAGGCGAAAGCCACGGCGAAACCAATCCACACCCGCAAGGCTGGCGCATCCGCCAGGCCCGGCGCACCGCCACGTCAGTCCGGGAAGGATTTCTCGATTAAATACAGCAGCAGCGGCAGCCACATTGCGCAGTTCACGTGCGGATGCCCCAGCCAGACGATCATGAAACCACACAAACTGAACACCAACCCCGAAAGAAACGCACCGCTGTTGGATGCCCCCAATCGGCGCAGATAGAGCATGGTAAACCACCCTGCCAGAAACAGTTTCAAAAATGCCGCCACCCCGCCCGCGTGGAATGGATCCAAGGGCAGCAGCAGCAGATTGATCGGAAACAACAGCGCACCCTGTATCGAACCCAGATTGGGCACCCCACAATCCAGGCAGGGATTCCACAACGGAAAGTTCCCCTGCAATAATTGCTGGTGCATGAATTCGTGCTGCGGCACAAAAACCGTGTATTGATCCAACAGCAGATAGTTGGAAGGCGGCTTCACTTCCCGCCACGGAAGAAAACTGAACACCCCATCCGCCGGCACCAGCCCTTTCCCGCCGAACAATGATTCGTGCAGCAGCACCCCCAAAACCACCGCCAGCACGGCCACCCAGACATAAAAAAAACTCCGCGGCCCGCCCGTGGCAGCCGCGGAGTCAGATGAAACGTCCCGTCCGGTCGCGGGTGATTGTCCGTCCAGTCGGGGTTGGTCGCTCATGAAACGGACCGGCGCACCAGCTTACCGTCCTTTCGGCAACGCGCTCGTGCCGGCATAGACCGCGTTTTTGCCGAGCAATTGTTCGATGCGCAGGAGCTGGTTGTATTTTGCCAGACGGTCGGAACGGCTCAAGCTGCCGGTCTTGATCTGGCCGCAATTCGTCGCCACCGCGATGTCCGCGATGGTTGAATCTTCCGTTTCGCCGGAACGGTGCGAGATGACGGCGGTGTAGGCGTGGGTTTTGGCCAGTTCAACGCAATCCAAAGTTTCAGTGAGCGAACCAATCTGGTTCACCTTCACGAGAATTGAATTGGCCACGCCCATGTCAATTCCCTTTTGCAGAAACTTCGGATTCGTAACGAAATTGTCGTCACCGACGAGCTGGATTTTTTCACCGAGTTTATCGGTGAGTTTTTTCCAGGTCGCCCAGTCGCTTTCGCCGCAGCCGTCTTCGATGCTCACAATGGGATACTTGTTGACGAGCTTGGCGTAAAAACTCACGAGGTCGTCGCCCGTCACGGTTTCGCCGGTGCTTTTCTTGAACGTGTATTTCGCGTTACCGCTGTAAAACTCGGAGGCTGCCGGGTCGAGCGTCAGGTAAATGTCCTTGCCCGGCTTGTAGCCGGCATCTTTGATGGCCTGAATGATGGTCTCCAGCGCCTCTTCCACGCTGCCCAGCTTGGGCGCAAACCCGCCTTCGTCGCCGACGGCGGTGCTGCAACCTTTGTTCTTCAACACGGCTTTGAGCGCGTGAAACGTTTCAACAATCGCACGCAGACCTTCGCTGAACGTCGGCAGGCCGAGCGGCATGATCATGAATTCCTGGAAATCAATCGGGGCGTCCGAATGCGCGCCGCCGTTGATGACATTGGCCATCGGGACGGGCAGGACTTTCGCGTTCGGCCCGCCGAGATAACGGAACAACGGCTGGTTCAGACCGGCGGCGGCGGCCTTGGCGTTGGCGAGCGATACGGCGAGAATGGCGTTCGCACCGAGCTTCGATTTCGTTTCCGTGCCGTCGAGCTTGAGCATCGTCGCGTCCACCGTCAGTTGATCGTACGGGTCAAGGCCGATGAGTTTGGGCGCGATGACGTCGGTGACGTTTTTGACGGCCTTCTGGACGCCCTTGCCGCCGAAACGTTTTTTGTCACCGTCGCGAAGTTCAATGGCTTCGTGTTCGCCGGTGCTGGCGCCGCTGGGCACCGCCGCGCGGCCAAACGCGCCGCAGCACAACGTCACATCAACTTCCACCGTGGGGTTACCGCGCGAATCAAGAATCTCGCGCGCCTGGATATCTGTAATTTTGCTCATAATTTGGTTTTTAAATTTTCCAACTTCAAAATCCGAAGCGGACATCATAAAAGCTGCGCGCGGCGAGTCAAGAAAGCGTTGCGGCTCCTTGCGGTTTTAACCGGAGGCAAAGGTCAGGATTGAAGCCGTCACGGCCCCAGCAACGCGCGATATAACCGGCGGGGATAGGCGGCGCTGTTCGGGTCGGTAAAATCATAAACCCCGGTGCTGTTGGTCAATACGGATGTCCAGGAGGTGAAGTTGGTGGTGGCCTGAATGATGTTGGTCAGGCCGCCGACGCCCATGAGCCGGACGTGGAACTGCTGGTTCGTCAGCCAGGCCGGGCTGACGAGTTGCGGGACATTAAAATTCATCTGCTCGTTCCATCGCGCCACGTCAAAGGAAGCTTTGTCTCCCGCCTGGCGCATGTAACCGGCCGCATACAGGTCCGGACCAATGACCGTCAGGCCATAAACGGACGAGGATACGCCACTACCGAAGGCCGACCAATTGGTGCCGTCCCACTTCGCAATCCGATTGGCGCCCACACCACCGATGTTCGTGAACGTGCCGCCGGCATACAGGTTATTGCCCATCGTCGTCAAAGACAGGACCGTGCCACTGCCAACGACGCTGCCGCCAACGCTCGACCAATTGGTACCGTCCCATTTCGCAATCTGATTGGCGGCGACGCCATTGGCGCTGGTAAAAGTACCGGCGGCAAAAAGACTGGTGCCCACAGCCGCAAGGGCCACGGGAAAATTGTTGAGGCCGGTGCCCAAGATCCATCCGTAATCATTGCCGTCGAAACGCATGATATTCAGGCAATTGGTGATCGGGGAAAAGCCGGGGCCGAGAACAGGATCGAATTGGTAAAAACCCCGGATATTGCCGCCCAGATAGACGTTGGTGCTCTGGATCGCAATGGCACAGTATCCGGTCGAATCGTGGTCGTTGGTTGGAAGGTCAAAAAAAGTATTGCCGGCGGGAATGAAATGGATCGCATTCTGCCAGTTTGTACCGTCCCAACGGTTGAAATACGGCTCGCCGTATGATGAAGCGCCGTTGTAGCCGGTCCCGGCCGCATAGAGCCAGTTGCTGCTGATGGCCAGGGCGTAAACAACACCGCCGGCATTGCCCAACGAATTCCAATTCGTACCGTCCCACCACCCAATGTAGGACAACGCAGTCTGGCCGTCGGCAGTGCCCGTGAAATAGCCGCCGGCATAAACATTATTGTTGCTGACGGCCAGGGCGACGACCTGATTGTTTAATCCGGCCCCGACCGGCTGCCAGTTTTGGCCGTCAAAGCGGGCGATGAAATTGGCATTGGTGGTTCCGGCATAATTGAAGTTACCTGCCGCGTATAAATTGGTGCCATCATTGGCCAAGGCCGTGATGAAGGATAAAATCGAGGTGCCGACTAAAATGCCATTCAAACGACCGGGTGTTCCGAAGGCGCTCCATCGGGTCCCGTCCCAGGAGGCAATCTGATTCACCCAGACACCGCCGGCGACCGAGAAGCTGCCGCCAACGTAGAGATTTGCGCCGGTTGAAACGGCACGGACTCCGGCGCTGTTTATAATTGCCGGCCGCAGACCAGGAAGAACCGTTCCACACGGCAAAGTTCGTTATGCCCAGGCTTCCGGAATTGGTAAATATGCCGGCCGCACAGACGGAACCATTCAACACGGCAATGCTTTCAACAGCGCTGCCGAGAAGACCGTTGCCGAGTGCCGACCAGGCAGCCCCATCCCATTTGGCAATATTGGTTCCCGGCCCGGTTCCGGCCTGGCTGAAGCTTCCGCCGACGTACAGATCGCTGCCATTGAAGGCCAGGGTCAGCACGCCACCATTGACCCCGCCGCCGACGGAGGACCACGCGGATCCGTTCCATACCGCCAGATTGGTGATGGACTGCAAACCGGAGTTGATAAACCCCCCGCCGGCATACACCGCTCCGTTTTTTACGACAATCGCCCGCACGGCAGGACTGAACGAGCCGGCCAGACCCAATCCATCGCCGAGCGCGTGCCAAATACTTCCATCCCAATATCCGATGTTGGTTGTGGTCACCCCGCCCGCGTTGGTGTAGATGCCGCCCACATAAAGATTATTGCCATCCACCGCCAGGGCATAGGCAAGGCCGGAAAATCCGACTCCACTCCAGCTTGTGCCGTCCCACCTGGCCAGGCCGTTTGCCGTCACGCCATTGACGTTGGTAAAACTCCCGGCGGCGTAAAGCGTATTGCCCACAAATGCGAGGTCATTGACTTGCATCTGGCTGGGCCCGTTGATTGAAGGGCCGGTAAACACGGCGGCAACGGTCCACTGCTTGCCGTCCCACACGTTTAACGGAGTATTGGTGTGGGCGCCTATTGGCACGGCTCCAGCGGCGTAAACCAGCCCGTTATTCACCGCCACCGCAAAAATATTGTTGGTCACGCCCGGCGCGCCGAACTGCGCGTCCCAATGCTCATCGCCGGGAACCGCGCCGAACAGGGAACAGGACGCAAGCAACAAACCGGTTGCGACCAGCTGGCATCTCGTGGACGAGGAAATCAATGCCCTGATTTTCATAAGTTCAGTCTGATTCAACCACCCAAGGTTTTCTTAGCTTTGATGGTAGCTTTACCCTATCCAGACCCGGGCCGGACTGCCAAGCGAAAAAAGTCCCTCGGCGACAACGCATTGCCCGCCGGAGCGCGAGTGGTCCCAACTCGCACATTTACAACCCGTCCAACTGCCGCGGATTGAGGACAATCCGCGCTCCGCGTTACAATTTCCGTTCCAAAATATACTTCCCCGCCCGCCGGGCGCGGAATAAAGTTCCATACCAGTGAACCCAATTCAATCCATGACAACATCGCCCCGGCAAATCAACGTGGTCGAACCCATCAGCCCGGCATTGGAGCGGGTGAAGTGCGTGTTGTTCCAGCCGTTTGACCTCGGCAAATGGTTCATCATCGGCTTTTGCGCCTGGCTGGCTTGTCTCGGCGAGGCCGGTTCCTGTTCCGGCGGCGGCAACTACAACTTTGGCAATCATTCGGGGCGGTCCGGAGCAGATTTTCACCACGCCCTCGACCAGGCCCGGGATTATCTGCTGAACAATCTGGACTGGATCATCCCGCTGGCCGCCTTCCTGATCGTCGTAATTCTGGGACTGGGGCTGCTCTTTTTATGGCTCAACAGCCGGGGCAAGTTCATGTTCCTCCACTGCGTGGCGCTCAACCGGGCGGAAGTCACCGAACCGTGGAACAAATTTGCGCCCGAGGCCAACAGCCTGTTCTGGTTCCGGCTCGTGCTGGCGCTGGCGAGGATGATCCTGACGCTGCCGCTGGCGGGAATCATCGCCGTCATGATTTTGAAAATGATTTACCACGGCGAACCGGACCTGGCCGGCATCCTGACGGCCATCGGACTTGGACTGGCGCTTTTCCTGGTAGGGATCATCTTTGCCATCATCAGAAAATTCACGGTGGACTTCGTCGTGCCCATCATGCTGCTGCGCCGGTCCAAATGCCTGGCGGCGTGGAAGGAATTTTCCGGCCTGCTGGCCGCCCACTTCTGGCAGCTCGTGCTGTATCTCCTGTTCCAGATCGTCCTCGGCCTGGCGATTGGCATATTGATTGTGATGGTGGTGCTCCTGACCTGCTGCTGCGCCGGTTGTTTGATGCTACTGCCGTATCTGGGCACCGTCCTGCTGCTGCCGGTGCTGGTGTTCAAACGGGCGTATCCGCTTTATTTCCTCGCGCAGTTCGGCCCGGAATATGACGTGTTCCCGCCCCCACCTCCGGCTGCGCCATCGCCAGGATTGCCGCCGATGCCGGTCGCACCGCCCGTGATGTAAACCGGCTGTGCGGTTGCCAGATCGCCGGGTTGAATATGGGAGCGCGCCTCCCTTTACTCAAACCAGGCGAGCTTGGATTTGTTGGTGAAGTAAAGCAGGCCCAGCAACCGCATCTCAACGGTAATCCCATAGAGGCTGATGAACGTGCTGATCACCGTGGGCAGGATGGGAATCCCGGTCCATTCCAGCAGCATTTGAACGCCATGCACCAAGGCAATGATCATGAGAAATATCCCGCAAATAACCAGGTAGGGCAGCGGGACCTTTCCGATGCCGGAAAAAATGATGATCGGATTCAGGCCGGCAATGCTGTCCGCAAGGCATACGGTCAGGATGGTCATGGGCAGGCAGAACAGTCCCAACAACAATAGCGGCACGCCGGCCGCCGGGGACACAGACAGCATGACCGCGATGCCGGGGCCCAGACAGAGGAACCAGATGAAGCCAAACCGAAAAAAGGGAATCACCAGGTCTTCCCAAAAACCCGATATCTCCGGCCAATCGGGCATTTTCTCCTCGCCCTAGGAAGAGGCTTGGACAATGTTTTGCATGAACGCGAACAGATAGCCGACGCTCATGATGAGACAAAGCCAGTAGGCTATTCCCATAAACCCCGCAAACTTGAAGTAGGACAAAACCCAACGCCCGCCATCGAGGAAGCCAAAAACAATCGTTCCGCAAACCAGCAGAATCGCGCCATCCTTCTTGAGGGGATAGGAAAAGGCCTCCCGCCAAAGGGCAAAGAAATTGGTGGGGGCCGGGGTCATGAGGCGCGTGTATTCGGCAACGCTCATGCAACTGCCGCCGCACTTGGGGCATGCGCGAAAAAACTGTCCGCCCACCCGGGTGGTTTTCACACAAGCCGTGCAGAACGCGCCGCCGCATTTGACACAACACCACTTGGCGGCGGCCTGGGGATGCTCGTTGCACACATCGGTGTTGACGGCAACCGAAATGCCGGCGGGTTTTGCCGCCGATGGGGCCACGCCCGCGCCCGCAGGCGGTCCGGCAGGAATGTCCGCCGATTCCATGCCGGAGTCGTCCTGACAGATCATGGGCACTGTTCCCAGGCACAAGACCTGTCCGGGATGAAGCACCGCCTGTTGAATGGGTTGTCCGTCAATAAAGGTCCCGCTGGTGGAATTCAAGTCCCACACGGTGATGACGCCGTCCTTCAATTCAATCTGGCAATGATGGCTGGAAATGGAATCGTCGCTGATTTGAAAATCGTTGTCCGCAACCCGTCCCAGCCGGTTCAATCCCGGTTTGAGCAGGATCTCCTGCAAACCGTGCGGACTGCCTTCCATGCGCAAACGCACCATAAATCCAGTGGATTGAATTTATCTGATGGTTGACCTTCGACTTTCAAAATAAGGTTAGAGAACCAAATTGTTGCAGTCAATTCGTTTTGACAACCCCCGGCGCCTTTGTTACACAGGCGTTCTGTGAGCGCGCTGCTGGTCATCTACAATGGATTCGCTTTCCAGGAAGGTGAGGAAGAGCAGGCGATTCCCGGCCGCTTCCGGTTCACCTTTGGCAGCCTTCAATTTGAACACGCGTCCGGCACCCTGGAACTGCCCCTGTCCCGACTGATCCTCGACCAGAATGCCGCCGGCAACCTGGTTTTTCACGATGCCGGCACCGGCTGGTGGGTTGAATCCTCAGACGCGCGGATTCTGAACGATGTTTTTCTCCTCCGTCAGACGCACCTCCGGGCCCAGGTGCGCCAATTGCGCGAACGGCGCGAAGGGAATCGCAGTCTCAAATACGCGCTGATATTTTTGACCGGTTTTGCCGCGGTTTTTTTCATCGGCTGGCTGCTGGCAAAGGCCGCCGCCAATTCCCTGGCCCATCACGCCCCCGTAGCCTGGGAGGAACACCTGACCGACAAGGTCATCGCCGAACATCCGAAATTGTTTGTCGCTGACACCAATGATGCCCGCCTTACCGTCGTCACCCAGTTGGTGGCGCGCCTGGCCGCCGCCCTGCCGCCGGCGGAGCGCCGTTATCAATTTCGCGCCTCCCTCATTGACCGGCCCGTGGTCAATGCCTTTGCCCTGCCGGGCGGACGGATTTTCGTCTTTACCGGCCTGCTGGGCCGCGTCCAAAAACCGGAGGAGCTGGCCGGCGTGCTCGCGCATGAAATGGCCCATGTCACGCAACGGCATGGCCTGCGAAAACTCATCGCCGGCGGCGGGCCGTATTATGTCCTGCGGCTGTTTGTCAGCGACCAGCAGGGAATTTTGTCGGCCATCAGCGCCGGCTCCCAGTTGCTGGTCAATCAGTATTATTCGCGGGACACGGAACGCGAGGCGGACACCATCGGATGGCATTACCTGATGGCGGCCAACATTGACCCGCGCGGGCTGGCCGATTTCTTCCAGCTTCAGACGGAAGGTGAAGCCGCCACCACCATCCCCGAAATGTTCCGCAGCCATCCCGCCACCAGCGAACGCATCGCTTCTCTGAACAGCCTCTGGGAAAAGAGCGAACGGAAAAGCGGGTTTGTCCCCCTGCCGGCCTGGAATGGCAAACCCTGAATCAAAACCTTGCCGGCGGGCGCATCTTGAGGGCGTGTTGCCCAAATCATTTTGGAGACGGTGGAGCGCGGCTGTGTGCAAAGCACCAGCCGCAGCACCGGGAAAGGCTCTGCGGCATCAAGCATTTTTCAGCAGGCTGGTTTGGCGAAGCTGCTGCGGCTGGTCCCGCTTCACAGGACACAGCCGCGCTCCGGGGGCAGTGCGCGGATGCGCCCCTTGCCGGCCCGAAACTGGCTTTGCGATTGCCAACCCACGGTCCGCATGCTATTAATTTCCCCGGCAATGGAGTTTGCCGTCCCGGCATGGGAGAACTGCCTGACTGTTTCAGCGCTAATGACTCCTACCGATGTCCGTCGAATTGGCGGACATGGGCAGGAGTATTTTTATGCTGATGTATCTTTGGGTGGCAATCGGCGGCGCGCTCGGCAGCGTGGGCCGCTTCTGGCTCAATGGCCTCGTCTCGGCGAGTTTCGGCGAAACCTTTCCGTGGGGCACGATGCTCATCAACATCACCGGCTCGTTCATCATCGGCTTCTTCGCATCGCTCACCGGAACGGAAGGTCGCTGGCTGGTGTCGCCGGCGTTCCGCACTTTTTTCATGATTGGCATCTGCGGCGGTTACACCACCTTTTCCTCGTTCAGCCTGCAAACGCTGAATCTGGCCAACGAGGGTGAATGGGCGCGGGCGGGCGCAAATATCCTGCTGTCGGTTGTTCTGTGCCTGGCCGGCGTGTGGCTCGGCTGGCTGCTGGCCAATAATTTTAACCAAATGAAATAAAACTATGCATCTACCTCATGACGCCATGTTGCTCCGGATTTTCACCGGCGAAAGCGACCGCTGGGAACACAAACCGCTCTATGAAGCCATCGTCCTCAAGGCCCGCGAAATGCACCTGGCCGGGGCGACCGTGCTGCGCGGGCCGATGGGCTTCGGCAAAACCAGCCATCTGCACACGGCCAAAATCCTCCGGCTTTCCATGGATCTGCCGCTGATCATCGAAATCGTGGACAGCGAGGAAAAAATCAACACCTTCCTGCCCGTGCTAGACAAGATGATGGGCGGCGGCCTCGTTACGCTCGAAAAGGTGAAGGTGATTGATTACCGCGCCGACCCGGATTTGCCGGCGCAGTAAAAATCGTAATCGAACAAAATCGAGGACGAGCACAAAAAACATGACGGATAACATCTGGTTTATCGCGGCCATCTGGATGGGACTGGCGTTCATCGCCAGCTTGATTTCCATCCGGGTCGGCATTTCCGTCGCGCTCATTGAAATCCTGGTGGGCGTCATCGTCGGTAACATCCACTTCGCCGGCGGCCAGCACATTTTGCAAACCACGGATTGGATCAACTTTCTGGCGATGCTGGGCAGCGGAGTGCTGACGTTCCTGGCGGGCGCGGAAATTGACCCCGCCTCGTTGCGCGCCAATCTGCGCGCGAGCATGGCGATTGGCATTTTGTCGTTTCTGCTCCCATTTGCCAGCGTGTGGCTGTTCGCGCAATTCGTGCTGGGCTGGCCGCTGCATCAGGCGCAAATTGCCGGCATCGCGCTGTCCACCACGTCCGTCGCCGTCGTTTATGCCGTGATGATCGAAGGCGGTCTGGGCCAGACACCACTCGGCAAGACGATCCTGGCCGCGTGTTTCATCACCGACTTCGGAACCGTCCTGGCGCTCGGCACGCTTTTCGCCGATTTCAATGTCTGGCTGCTCGTTTTTGTGGCGGTGACGGCGGTGATGCTGTGGTTCATGCCCAGGTGGACGCAGTTCATCATCACCAAACTCGGCGCCACGCGCGTGAGCGAGCCGGAGGTGAAATTCATCTTTTTCGTGCTGTTCTTTCTCGGCGGGCTGTCCACCACCGCCAAGAGCGAGGCCGTGCTGCCCGCCTATCTCGTCGGCCTCGTCGTCGCAGGCGTGTTTTTGCGCGATAAAACGCTCGTGCACCGGATGCGAACCATCGCGTTCACAATCTTCACGCCGTTTTATTTCATCAAGGCGGGGCTTTTCGTTTCGCTGCCCGCGTTGTGGGCGTCATTGGGTGTCATCGCGATTCTGCTGCTGATGAAAATGGCGACGAAATTCATCGGGGTCTGGCCGCTCACCAAGGTGTTTTACATGCGCAACCGCGAGGCGAATTACACCACCCTGCTGATGTCCACCGGCCTGACTTTCGGCACCATCTCCGCGCTGTTCGGCCTCCAAAATAAAATCATTGATCAGGCCCAATATACCGTGCTCGTCACGGTCGTCATTTTGAGCGCGTTTGTGCCGACGCTCATCGCGCAAAAATTTTTCCAGCCCACGATTGAAACGATGGTCGAATGGGGCAAAATTTACAGCGAACGCATCAATCGCAAGAAAAACATCCCGACATCGGATGCCGGGGCAACCGGAAAGTGAGGCAACTATGTTTCAAAAAATACTGGTCGGTTACGATGGCTCAAAAGGCGGACGCGCCGCGCTCGAACGCGCCGCTGTCGCCGCCAAACATTACAACGCGCAACTGACCGCGCTCTGGGTGCGCCAACCGCTGCCTCAACACGCCGACCTGCCCGGAGAAACCGAGGGCGAAACCGAAGCCGCTGCCGATTATTTCGAGGAGCGCAAGCGCGAAGTAGGGGAGGTGGCAAAACGATTTGGCATCACCATCGGCTGTGAAAGCCGCGCCGGGCACGCCGCCAAGGTCATTGTGAACTTTGCCAAGGAGGGCGGCTACGACCTCGTTGTCGTGGGCCACAGCGACCATTCGGAATTGTGGGGGCGGCTCCTCGGCGACACCGCCGACCGCATCAGCGATCACGCCCATTGCAGCGTGTTAATCGTGAAGCAATGAAAGGCGCGCTACGGCGGGGCGATGTTCAAGGCGGTAAAGTAGCGCAGTGCGTCGCGCCTGCGTATCCGGCGACACAGCGCAAATCCGAAGTATCCCGTGTTTGCAGCCCGCCGGCCGCTCCGCTATTCTCAGAGCCGAGATCAGAGTTGACGATAGATTTCGGAGCGGTGTTGGATGCGGTAAATGCGAATGAGTTTTTTGGCGGGGTAAATCCAGTAGAGAATGCGGTAGTCGCCAATGCGGAGCTTGCAGAGTCCAGCCAAATCTTCCGGCATGCCGACGAGCCGACGATGCACCATGTCGGGGGCGTTGGCGGCGAGCCATTGAATCTTGCGCTCGACGCTCGCGCCGATGGCGGTGTCCAGCGCGGCAAGCTGGGCATCGGCCTTGCCGGCTACTTCGACTTGGTAGGACATGGCAGGTGGCGGGCTTTCCAAGGTTTGAATTTTCCAGCCAGATCCTGCCGCCGCGCCTCGCGCAACTCGGCGATGACTTCAGGATTCCGCGCCGTGAGCCAGTCCTGCAATTCGTCCAG
>Ga0181530_10001056_pt1 | contig 35021 bp, 33 predicted proteins | sample PEATcosm2014_Bin_42_FD_119769 | JGI IMG/M metagenome (GOLD analysis project Ga0181530, IMG submission 119769) | Peatland microbial communities from MTU Mesocosm Facility, Houghton, MI, USA - PEATcosm2014_Bin10_60_metaG | ecosystem: Environmental > Terrestrial > Soil > Wetlands > Peat | place...
GAGATCGTCGATGTCTCGCTGCCGCACACCAAGTACGGGCTACCCACCTACTACATCGTCGCGCCGGCCGAGGCGTCGTCCAACCTGGCGCGCTATGACGGCGTGCGGTTCGGGCTGCGCGCCGACGGGGCAGATCTGCGCGATCTGTACGAACGCACGCGCGCGGCGGGGTTCGGCGCCGAGGTGCAGCGGCGGGTGCTGATCGGGACTTATGTGCTGTCCGCCGGCTACTACGACGCGTACTATTTGCGGGCACAACGGGTGCGCGCGCTGATCCTGCGGGATTTCACCGAGGTGTTCGCCTCGGTGGATGCGCTGTTGACGCCAACCGCACCCTCGGCAGCGTTCGCGCAGGGCGAGAAGATGGACGATCCGGTGCAGATGTACTTGAACGACGTGTTCACTGTGCCGGCCGATCTCGCGGGCGTGCCGGCGATCTCGGTGCCGGCCGGACTGGATGCGAACGGGCTGCCGCTGGGATTGCAGGTGATCGGCAAGCCGTTCGACGAGGCGACGGTGTTCGCAGTTGGTGCGGCGCTGGAGCGTGCGGCGGGGTTCGACGCGCTGCCGGCATTGCGGGCGGGCAACTGAATGTCATTGCTGGGCGGGCAGCACTGAAGCAATCTCCCGCCTGACGAGCCGCCGTCAATTCGTCACGCAGGAGATAATTAAACGGAAATCCAAACACCCGTGTTGTCGAGTGTCCAGCTGAGCAGCGAGACAGGACGACCTATATTCGAACTCCGGCGGCTTACCGACTACAGTGATGACGCAATACTTTCCGAACTTCGCCGTGTGGCCGAGGCCTTTCCTGACGGCGCCGTAACTCGCACTGTAATGGAGATGTATGACCGAGTCAGTATGAAGAAGATAAGCCAGCGCTTCGGATCGTTAAGGGAAGCTTCTTGAGGCGGCTGGTCTTTCTCATCGTACCACGGGCCAAATAAAAGCCTGTGGAGGGCATGCTGCCACTGGAATGTCCGATGAAACGGTGTTGGCTTCGCTACAAGGCCTTGCAATGCGTCTCGGTACGAACGAATTAACTGGGGACGACATACCCGTAATCCAGAATGCTTCTTACACGTCGACCACATTCTTCCATGGTCGCGCGGTGGCAAGACCCGCGAGGATAATCTTCGAACTCTTTGCGAAATCTGCAATGTAGCTGGCGGGAATCGATTCAGTGATTAGACCACCGCCAGTCGTCGGACAAAATTACGGGGCCTCCCCTCCTGCGCGGCATACATCTATCCTTTAGGTCGTTCGTCAGGTCGCTGTCGAAGCTTCGATCGTCACGCCACTTCGATATCGGTCCGCGGAAAGTCGTTGCCCTTACAGAGCAACGACGTGGCCAACTGGCGCGCACAGGCATAGGCGAAGCAATCACCCATATTGAGCGCGGCCGGATGACGGCCTTTGCCGTAGCGAGCATAGGCCCTCAAGGCCTCCTGGCCTGTTGCCATGTCAATCGGCACGACGGTCGCATTTGCTTCAACCAGCAACCGGTCCACCAGGTGTGTTGCATCGTCCAACGACATATTCGTAGCGCGAGCAACCCCGACCGACGCCTCCCAGATTGCCATGGCGGATGTATGCACCTCTCGAGCCTGACCGAGCCTCGCCGCGAGACTGTCGGCATCGTCCTCTGAAACCAGGATAGCGACGATCGCCGATGCGTCGACGAACATCAAAGGTCGCCGGACAACTCGTCAAAGAACGCCTTGTCGGCCGGTAAACCGCCAGGACGGCTGAGTTCTCGTGCCTTGGCCTGCAAAGGCTTTATTCGCTCGATCAGGGGCGGGCGGCCGGCGACAGCCGCGTACTCATGTTCGACCGCCTCCCGGATGGTTTCGGTGAGCGTCTTGCCCTTGAGCCGAGCCAATCTCCGCACGGCACGGTCGGTTTCGGGGTCCCTGATGTGGACGACCATAGTACACCCATCCATCATGACGGCTTTGCCAATGCGTATATACCACCCGCAGCCCTGGATCGCCAGCGCACCACGAGGTTGCGGTGATCGGCAGCGGCGGATAAGACCGGCGGAAATGGGGCGATAAAAATCGCGCGCCTCATGAAGGACGCATCATGACCTACGCCATCGAAGGCAGCACCGGCACCTGGGAGGTCGTGATCGGCCTGGAAGTCCACGCCCAGGTCATCAGCCGCGCCAAGCTGTTCTCCGGCGCCGCCACCGACTTCGGCGCCGAACCGAACACGCAGGTCAGCTTCATCGACGCCGCCTTCCCCGGCATGCTGCCGGTGATCAACCGCGAGTGCGTGGCGCAGGCGGTGCGCACCGGGCTCGGCCTGAACGCGCACATCCACACGGTCAGCCGGTTCGATCGCAAGAACTACTTCTACGCCGATCTGCCGGCCGGTTATCAGATCAGCCAATACCAGCACCCGATCGTCGGCACCGGCCAGATCGAGATCGAACTGTCCGATGGCAGCACCAAACAGATCGGCGTCACGCGCCTGCACCTGGAACAGGATGCAGGGAAGTCGCTGCACGACCAGCATCCCACCAAGTCGTATATCGACCTGAACCGCTCCGGCGTGGCGCTGATGGAAATCGTGTCCGAGCCGGACATCCGCTCGCCCGAGGAAGCCGGCGCCTACCTGCGCAAGCTGCGCACCGTCATGCGCTATCTCGGCACCTGCGACGGCAACATGGAGGAAGGCTCCATGCGCGCCGACGTCAACGTGTCGGTGCGCAAGCATGGCGAACCATACCGCACCCGCTGCGAGGTGAAGAACGTCAACTCCGTCCGCTTCGTCATGCAGGCAATCGAGGCGGAGGCGAAGCGCCAGGTCGAGGTCTGGGAATCCGGCGACATGGTGCAGCAGGAGACCCGGCTATTCGACAGCGCGCGCGGCGTGACGCGCAGCATGCGCTCGAAGGAGGACGCGCACGACTACCGATACTTCCCCGATCCGGACCTGCTGCCGTTGGTGCTGGACGAAGATTGGATCGCCGCGTTGAAGGCGTCACTCCCCGAATTACCGGATGCCAAACGGGCGCGTTTCATGCGCGAGTACGGCCTGACGACCTACGACGCCGCCGTTCTGGTGGCCGAGCGGGCAACAGCGGATTTCTACGAAACCGTCGCGCGCGGACGCGATGCGAAGATCGCCGCCAACTGGGTAATGGGCGACCTGTTCGCCGCGTTGAACCGTACCGGCAAGACGATCGAGACCTCGCCGGTCTCCGCCGCATCGCTCGGTGCCTTGCTCGACCTGATGGCCGACAGCACGATCAACGGTCGCATCGCCAAGGACGTGTTCGAGACGATGGTGGAAACCGGCAAGGACGCGGCAGCGATCGTCGACGAAAAAGGCTTGCGCCAGGTCACCGATACCAGCGCGATCGACGCCGCGGTGGACAAGGTGCTGGCGGCGAACGACGACAAGGTGGCGGACTACAAATCCGGCAAGGACAAGCTGTTCGGCTTCTTCGTCGGCCAGGTGATGCGGGCGATGGGGGGCAAGGGCAACCCGGCGCTGGTGAACCAAGCGCTGAAGCGCAAGCTCACGTAGCATAACGCCCTCGCGCGTACCCGTCGTCGCCGCGAAAGCGGGGATCGTTGCCGCCATGGTCCGCCTCGCAGCCCAAGGCCGCAAGCGGAGCGGGAGAACGCCGCTCGGCTATGCCGCCACTATACGCGCCGGCCACGACACAAATCGCAATTATATGCCGTCGCGCCGATCTTCCCCCCCCAGCGATGACCTGCGACCATTCCGGTCCGCGCATCGCATCGGAGAGGAGATCCTCCTATGCTGACGCACATACGTGCGGCGGTCGCGCCTCGTCGCGCGCCGCCCGCCCCGCCCTCGCAGCCTCCAGAACCCGAGGCCGGCCTGCTCGAGACCCTCGGCGCGATCGAGGACGAGGACCACATTCTCGTCATCGGCCAGGACGGCCCGGATCTGATGTGCGCGCTGCTGCGCGCCGGCGCGACGCAGGTGACCCACCTCCGCTCGCATCAACGGCCGGAAGCCGACAGCGCCAGCCTGGCGATCGTGCCGCACGCCCCATCACTCGATTGGCTGGCCAGCGCGCTCCCGTCACTCCGCCGCGCGCTGATCGCCAATGGCCGCCTGGTGGTTTCCGTCGCTACGCAATCCATCACGCAGAACCTCGTCCGCCGCATGCTGGCGCTGCACGGCTTCACCGCGATCCGCGCACGCAGCGCCGCGGACCGCCTGGTGTTCAGCGCCGAGTTGCCCGCGTTCGGGCTGCGCCGGTGCGCCTGAAAGGAGCGACGACGATGCGCAATTCCATCTCCGGCGTCGGCGGCTCGTTGACCGCGCTCGCCACGCCGTTCCGCGACACGCGCGTTGACTGGGATGCCCTGTCCCGCCTGTCCGAGCGGCAGATCGACCGCGGCACCGCGGCACTCATCGTCTGCGGCAGCACCGGCGAGGCCGCCGCACTGACCCAATCGGAATACGCCCGCGCCGTGCACGCCGTGGCTGAAGTTGCCAAAGGCCGTGTGCCGGTGATCGCCGGCTGCACCGCGCTGTCCACCGCCGCGGCGATCGCCTTGGGCATCGAGGCTACCGCCGCCGGCGCCGACGCCCTGCTCTGCGCCGTGCCGCCCTATGTGAAGCCGTCGCAGGAGGGCATCTTCGCGCATATCCGCGCCATCGGCCACGCGACCGATCTTCCCGTCGTACTCTACGATGTTCCGTCGCGCTCCGGCGTGGCGATCAGCGACGACACGGTGGCGCGGCTGCACGATGCGGAGCTCATCGTCGGCCTGAAGGATGCTACCGCCGACCTGTCGCGGCCGACCCGGTTGCGCGCGCGCTGCGGCGACGACTTCATGCAGTGGAGCGGCGATGACGCGACCGCACCGGCCTACCGCGCGATGGGTGGGCTCGGCTGCATCTCGGTCACCGCCAATGTGGCGCCGGCGCTGTGCGCGCTGCTGCACCAAGCCTGGGACAATGGCGACCTGCGCCGCTTCGCCGCGTTGCGCGATCTGCTCGATCCGCTGCATGCGGCGCTGTTCGTCGAGAGCAATCCGATTCCCGTGAAGGCAGCGCTGGCCAACCTTGGCCTGTGCAGCAGCGAGGTTCGGCTGCCGCTGACCCGTGCCGGTTCTGCGACGGGGAAAAAACTGCTGGCGGTGATGGCACCGGTGATGCAGGCCGAAGAGCATGCCGCCCGCCGGCCGGCGCTGGCGCTGGCGAGCTAGCCGTCACCGCTGCGTCATTGCGAGCGAAGCGAAACAATCTCCCGGGACCATCCGCGGGAGATTGCTTCGCCTTCGGCTCGCAATGACGCGGCAACGAGACTCCCTGCCAAGGCGTGCGTCTTGACCGGCTGCCGCGTCGGCCCATAGCGTTCTCCCGCCAAGCAAGAACCGACCGCAAGGGGAGCAATCCGATGTCCTGCACGATCACGCCCCTCACCGAGCATACCGGCGCCGAAGTCCGCGGCATCGATCTGCGCGAGCCCCTCGACGAGGCCACGCATGCCGCGCTGAACCGCGCGTTCGTCAATCACCACGTGCTGGTGATCCGCGACCAGGAATACACACCGGAGCAATTCAAGCGCGCCGCGCAAGTGTTCGGCGCGTTGCAGCAGCACGACAAGAAGCAGCACCACGTGCCCGGCCATCCGGACGTGTATTACGTCTCCAACGACGAGTTCCTGAACGGCAAGCGCGTCATTCCCGGCGAGACCTTCCACACCGACCACTCCAACCATCAGGCGCCGCCCAAGGCGACCACGCTGTTCGCCGTGCAGCTCCCCTCGCGCGGTGGCGACACGCAATACGTGAACATGCACCGCGCCTATGACGAACTGCCCGAGGCGATGAAGCAGCGCATCGACGGACTGAAGGCGGTGCACGTCTATCTCAGCAAATACAGCCCGCGCGCGCTCGGTCCGATCGACGAGGCCAGCCTGCGCAATGTGCCGCCGCCCGGCATCCACCCGCTGGTGCACACGCATCGCGACAACGGCCGCAAGGCGCTGTATCTCAATCCGGTGCGGATGGAGTCCATCAGCGGCATGGAGGATACGGACGCGCTGGCGCTGATCGACGACTTGATGCGGCATGCGACGCAGCAGAAATACGAGTACCGCCACCAGTGGCGACACGGCGACATGGTGATCTGGGACAACCGCAGCGTCATGCACCAGGCGAACCCGGACTACGACATGGCAGAGCGCCGCTATTTGTACCGCCTCATGCTGCAAGGCGCGACGCTGGTCGGATAAGCCACAAGCCTGAGGCTCCCCCTCCGCTTGAGGGAGGCGGCGGGCCAGGGGTGTACAGCCAAACGACGTGGTTGCGTACGCCCCTCGCCCCCACCCCCTCCCGCAATAGGAAGGGGAAGTCGAATCTCCCGATCTCCTGATCTACACTCAGCCGATGGAAATCCGCCGCGGCTGGGCCTCCTTCGCCTTTGGCAGCGTCAGCGTGAGCACACCATCATCGAGCTGCGCGCTGATGTCCGCCTGGTTGATCTTGTTGGACAAGCTGAACGACCGCGTATAATGGCCCACGTTGTACTCGGTATAGACCGGCTCCATGCCTTCGTATTTCGCGAAGTCGATCCGCCCGTCGACGCGCAGGACGTCGTTCTCCAGCGCCACGTCGAGGTTTTTCTTCTCGACCCCGGGCATCTCCATCACCACGGTCAACGCGGTCTCGGTTTCGAAGATGTCGGCATAGGGGACGTAGTAACGGCCGGGGACCGTCTTCTCCTCCTTCGTCACCAACTCCTTCTTTTCGCGAACGGCCAGTTCCTGTGCGGGTGTCATCGTGCCCTCCGTCTCACCTTCGCTTGGTTCGCCCATGTCACGCCACCTGGATTGACTTCGGCTTGTCATGCTCTGCCCGCGGCACGAACAAGGCCAGGATGCCGTCGCGGTATTCCGCCTTGACGCCATCCGGATTGATCTGCACGGGCACGGTCACCGCCCGGTCGAACCGGCCGGCCAGCCGCTCACGCCGATGCAGCGCGGCTTGCTCGGGATAGTTCACTGATTTGGTGCCGGCCAGGCGAACGGTGTTGCCCTTCACCTGCACGTCCAGGTCCGACTTCTTCATGCCGGGAACCTCAGTGATGATGATGAAGTCATCGCCTTTGCGGAACACGTTCACCGGCGGATAGCCGCCACTGCCGCTCGGGCCTGACCCCAGCCAGCCGCTCGACCGGAACGAATCAAGCGCCTGTTGCAGGGTCAGCAGCGTATCGAATGGATCCGAAAACAGCGCCATTGTCACACTCCCTCCTTGCTGCGCCCGCGCAGGAAGTCCAGCCGCGACTGGCACGCACGCCGTCAGCCATGCCCGCCCTCTTGGCGGCGGCTTGGCACTCCCTGACCACGAGTGCCAAACGAGTTGGGTCGTGGAACGACGCCCGTCAAGGGGGTGCCAGCCAGGCTTTCACCCCCGCACGTGGCACGCCACAAAATGCCCCGCAGCGCTCTGCCGCAGTTGTGGCACCTCGCGGGAACAGCGAGCCTCGGCAAGCGGACAGCGCGGGTGGAAATGGCAGCCTGACGGCGGCCGGATCGGATTTGGCACCTCGCCTTGCAGCACGATGCGGCGGCGTTTTACCTGCGGATCGGGGATCGGCACCGCTGAGAGCAGTGCCTCGGTGTAGGGATGGCGCGGATTGTCGTACAACACATCGGCCGGCGCGATCTCCACCACGCGGCCGAGATACATCACCGCCACGCGGTCGCTGATATGTTCCACGACCGAAAGGTCGTGGGCGATGAACAGATAGGTCAGGCCCAGCTTCTCCTGCAAATCCTCCAGCAGGTTGATCACCTGCGCCTGAATCGACACGTCCAGCGCCGACACCGGCTCGTCGCAGACGATCATCTTGGGCTGCACCGCCAGCGCGCGGGCGATGCCGATGCGCTGGCGTTGGCCGCCGGAGAACTCGTGTGGGAAGCGGTGCAGGTGGTCCGCTTGCAGCCCCACCGTCTCGAGCAATTGCACCACCCGATCCTCGAGTTCCCTGCGATTCCCGGCCAGCCGATGGATGATCAGCGCCTCGCCGATGATGCCGCGCACGGTATGGCGCGGGTTCAGCGAGGCGAACGGATCCTGGAAAATGATCTGCATGTCGCGGCGCAAACCGCGCAACGCCTCGCCTTCGAAATGCGTCACGTCACGGCCCTGAAACCAGATCTCGCCCGCGCTCGGCTCGATCAGGCGCAGGATGCAGCGGCCGGTGGTCGATTTGCCGCAGCCGGACTCGCCGACCAGTCCCAGCGTTTCGCCCGCGGCTACGTCGAAGCTGACGCCGCCCACCGCGTGCACCACGGGTGCGTCCTGGCCGAACAGGCCGCCTTTCAGGGGAAAGTCCTTGCGCAGCGCACGCACCGACAGCAACGGGGGCTGATCGCTCACAGGATGCAGGCCGACTGGTGACCGGGGGCGATCTCGCGCAGCGGCGGCGGTTCGCCGCGGCAGATATCGCGCACGAATGCGCAACGGTCGGCGAAGCGGCAACCCGGCGGCGGGTTCAGCAGGCTGGGTACCGTGCCGGGAATCTGGCTCAGCCGGGTGCGTCCGGCCGTCCGCTTATCCATGCGCGGGATCGAGCGGATCAGTCCCTGCGTGTAGGGATGGTGCGGACGGGCGAACAGCTCCTGCACGGGCGCCTGTTCGACGACCTTGCCGGCATACATCACCGCGACCCGCTGCGCGTTCTCCGCCACCACGCCCATCGCGTGGGTGATCAGCATCACCGACATGCCGAATTGCGACTTCATGTCGAGCAGCAGATCGAGAATCTGTGCCTGGATGGTGACGTCCAGTGCGGTGGTCGGTTCGTCGGCGATCAGCAGTTGCGGTCGGCAGACCAGCGCCATGGCAATCATCACGCGCTGACGCATGCCGCCGGAGAACTGGTGCGGGTAGTCGTGCACGCGCCGTTCCGGATTGGAAATCTGCACCAGCCGCAGCATGTCCACCGCGGCTTCCAGCGCCGCATTGCGCGACAGCTTCTGATGCGCCCGCAGCGACTCGCCGATCTGCTCTCCCACCGGATAGACCGGGTTGAGCGAGGTCATCGGCTCCTGGAACACCATGGCGATTTCGCGGGCGCGGATGCGGTCCATTGCCGCCGGCGGCAGGGGGATCAGGTCGCGGCCTTGCCAGATGATCTCGCCGGCTTCGAAGCGGCCGGGCGGCATGTCGATCAGCTTCAGCACGCTGCGCGCCGTCACGGTCTTGCCGCAGCCCGACTCGCCGACCACGGCCAACGTCTCGCCGCGATCGACCGAGAGATCGACGCCATCCACCGCCCGCACCATACCATCATCGGTGCGGAACCAGGTTTTCAGGTTGCGAATTTCCAGCAGTGGTAGACCTCTCCCGCTTTCGGCGGGAGCGGTCGAGGCGCTGGTCGCCGAGGGTGAGGGTGCCGCCGAAGGCACGGTGCTGTTGGCGAGACCCTCGCCCGGTGAGCTTTGCTCGCCGGCCTCTCCCGCAAGCGGGCGAGCTGTCCTGATCACCTACACCACTCGCCGCGGGTCGAGCGCATCGCGCAGCCCGTCGCCGATGAAGTTGATCGACAGCACGGCGAGGAAGATAGCCATCCCCGGAAACAGCGCCCAGTGCGGCGCGACGTCGAGATTGTCCTTGGCGTCGAACAGCATGCGCCCCCAGCTCGGTACGTCGGGCGGGAAGCCGAGCCCCAAAAACGACAGCGTCGATTCTGCAATGATGGCGTTGGCCACCTCGATGGTACCGGCGACGATCACCGGGCCAAGCGCATTGGGCATGATGTGCCGCACCACCAGGCGCATGCGGGAGGCGCCCAGCGCGCGCGCCGCCTCGACAAACTCTTTCTCCCGCAATGACAGGAATTGCGCGCGCACCAGTCGCGCCAGCGGCATCCAGCGCAGGCCGCCGATCACCACGACGATCAGCACGAACAGGCCGCCCTGCGCCCCGAGCAGGTTCTTCAGCGCGGGACGAAACAGGTAGATCACCAGCAGCAGCAGCGGGAGCTGCGGCAACGACAGAAACATGTCGGTGATCCACATCAGCGCGGCGTCGATCCGCCCGCTCGCCATGCCGGACATCGCGCCGATCACGACACCGACGCATACCGCAACGAACATCGCCGCCACGCCGACCGCCAGCGATATCTTGCCGCCATAGATCAGCCGCGCCAGCAGATCCTGGCCGAGATCGTCGGTGCCGGCCGGATGCGCCCAGGACGGCCCTTGCAGCATGGCGGAGAAATCGATCGCGTCGATCGGCACGCGCCAGATCAGCCTGCCGGCAGCGATGGCGAACACCATCAGGCCAAGCACCACCAGGCTCACCACCGCGAGCCGGTGCTTGCGGAAGCGCCGCCACGCCTCGCGCGTGGGCGTCAGCGGCGCCGCGGCGCGCGGGGCCGCTTCAGCCGCCGGGCTCACCGCCTCAACGGAACGCGATGCGGGGATCGAGCCAGACATACAGCAGATCGGCGATCAGGTTGAACAGCACGACAAGGCAGGCGAACACGAAGGTGACGGCCATGACGACGGGCGTGTCGTTGGCGAGGATCGCGGCGATCAGCAGCGAACCGATGCCGGGAACGCGGAAGATCTGTTCGGTGATGATGGCGCCGCCGAAAATGATCGGCAGTTGCACCGCGACCAGCGTCACCACCGGGATCAGTCCGTTGCGCACCACGTGCCGGATCAGCACGCGGCGCGGGCCGATGCCCTTCGATCGCGCCGTTGTCACGTAGTCGAGCTTGATGACGTCCAGCATGGCGGACCGCACATAGCGCACCAGCGAGGCGCCCTGGAACAGGCCCAGCACCATCACCGGCATGATGCTCTGGCGGATTTCCGCCCACCACCAGGCCCAGCCGGTGGCTTGCAGGTCGGTGCGGAACACGAACGGCAACCAGTTGAGCTGGACGCTGAACAGCAGGATCAGCAGCAGGCCGGTAAAGAAGGTCGGCAGCGAGAACCCGACAAAGGCCAGCGTGTTGGCGACCTGGTCGAACAGCGAGTACGGGCGGGCGGCAGACAGCACCCCAACCGGCAGCGCCACCAGGATCGCCAGAAGCTGCGCCGACCCGAGCACGGCAAGGGTGACCGGCAGCCGCTGCATGATGAGCTTCTCTACGTCCATCTGGCTGGCCAGGGAAAAACCCCAGTCGCCATGCAGCATGGCGACCAGCCAGTGGACGTAACGCAGCCAGATCGGATCATCCAGGCCGAACTTGGCGCGCAACGCCGCCTGTACCGCGGGCGACACGTTCGGGTTGGTGGCAAGCTCGCCGAACGGATCGCCCGGCGCCAGCGCCAGCACGCCGAACAGCACCACGCTGATCGCCAGCAGGCTGGGGATCGCCAGCAGCAGGCGGCGGATTATGTACGCGCGGGACAACCAGAGGGCTTTCGGAATGACTCGAAACGCTGGCTGTCGCTCGTCATTGCTAGGAGCGGCGCGACGCAGCAATCTCCAGCGTGACGAGCAGCTTGTATCCAGGCAGGGAATTGCTTCGTCGCTCCGCTCCTCGCAATGGCTGGGGGCTCGTCGATTCCGCGCACGATGGACGTGTTCTAGACGTTCGTGTCCTTGTACCAGTTTGCCAAATCGGACGGGTCGTTGTCCCAGCCGGACATCGACGTGTGCAGGTTCTTCGCCGCGGCGGTGACTCCCATCCGGAACAGCAGTGGGATGACCGCGATGTCCTTCACCACCATGTCGTTGAGCTGGATCAGCATGGCGGCACGCTTGATGGGATCGAGTTCGGATTCCGATGCGTGGAAAATCCGGTCGTAGTCGGCGTTGCGCCAGCGAGTGATGTTGCGCCCCTGCCATTTGTTGGCCTTGCTGGCGACTTCGGATGACAGGAAGGATTCCATCCACCGCCCCGGATCGGGCCGCCCCGGTCCGGTCGTGTACATCTGCAGATCGCTGTAGAATTTCGTGTAGGTATCCGGATTGGCCACATCGGACGAGAAGTACACCGAGGCGACGACGGCCTTGATCTCGATATCGATGCCGGCCTGCTGGCAGGCATGCTTGACGATCTCCTGCGTCTTCTGCCGCGGCTGGTTGATCGAGGTCTGGAACACGTATTTCAGTTGCTTGCCGTCCTTTGCGCGGATGCCGTCCGGTCCCGGCTTCCAGCCGGCCTTGTCGAGCAATTCGGTCGCCTTGGCGACACTGAATTCCCAACTCGTGTCCTTCGACACGAAGCGGGCCGGACCATTGACGTAATTCGCCGTCGCCTGGGCGGTGCGGCCGTAGATGTATTTCTGCACCGAGCCGCGATCCACCAGCAGCGCGAGCGCCTGGCGCACCGCCGGATCGCCGAGCGTCGGATGCGTCGTCGTGATGCTGGAGCGCTCGCCGTCCACCTCCTTGGTGGGATCGGTGCTGTTGAGCTGGATGTGCTCGATGTTGGCGCCGGCGACGAGCTGCACCCGCCCCTTGCCGCCATCCTCGAGCCGCTTCAGGACCTCGTCCTCGACCTGGAGGTTCCAGGCGAAGTCGTATTCACCGGTTTGCAGCACGGCGCGCGCGGCCGACACGGCATCGCCGCCGCCCTTCAGTTCGACGGCGTCGAAATACGGCCGATTGGGCTCGTGGTAGTTTGGGTTGATCACGCCGGTGACCAGGTCGCCCGGGCGGAAGTCCTTGAACTTGTACGCACCGGTCCCCACCGGTGCGAGGTTGGCGGGCGCCTCGCGCGACTTCGCGCCGATATAAGGCTCGAACACGTGCTTCGGGATGATCATCCCGTAGGCGCCGACGAACGCCTCGGCCCAGAATGGCGTCGGCTTGTTGAACAGGATGCGCACCGTGTGGTCGTCGATCTTCTCGACCTTCAGGTCCTTGTAGGCACCGCTGGTGACTGCCGCGGTCGCCGGGTCGGCAGCGTATTGCCAATTGAACACGACATCGTCGGCGGTGAAGGGTTGGCCATCGTGCCACTGCACGCCCGGCTTGAGCTTCCACACCACCGACATGCCGTCCGCCGCCAGCCCGCCGTTCTCGCGGCTGGGGATTTCGGCGGCCAGTTTGGCAACCAGGTTGCCATCGTTGTCCCAAACGGCGAGCGGTTCGTAGAACAGATACGAGCCGTCCTGGTCCTTGGTGCCGACCGCGAAGTGCGGATTGAGCAGGGTGGGCCCTTGCCACCACAGCAGCTTCAACGTGCCGCCGCCGCCGCGCTGGGTCGGCTTGTAGTCGGCGTTCGGCTGCGCCATCGCCACGCCGCCCATGGCGAGCAATTGCGTCGCCATCGGCGCGGTCAGGCCCAAGGCCGCCATGCGCCGGATAAAGCCGCGCCGCGACAGCCGGCCGTGCCTGACGCCAGCGATCATACCCTGAAGGTCGCGCTTGCCCATTGTGGTCTCCCGCATCGATGTCGCGAGCGCCTCGTTCGAGCGGGCGCCGCGTGAAGGTCCCCTGGCGATCACAGCAACAGACCTGCGTTCAGGGGTCAAGCCTTGGCGGCATGCTTGGGAGGTGCGCAGGGCGGAAAGGCGCAGTGCATTCCGCCGCCGCGACGGCGGAATGCACTGCGCTGTTCCGTCCTGCGCACCTCCCAGCCTTCGGCGTATCAGTCCGGTCGCACCAGGACGCTGCTAAGCCACGTGGAGACCATATCGGCATACTCCACAAATGTTAGCTCGTCGGGCCGCAGGTCAGCGGCGGTGCAAATCGCCGGCAACTCACCGCAGAAGCGGACATACCTTCGGCCGATTGCGGCAGGACCAGCCGGCCTGGGAAGGCCCGGCCTCGCGACAGCCAGCCAATCACGTACCGCTCGGACGGCACGCAGTGGCTCATTGCCATGTTCCGCGATGTCCTGTCCGGCAATGTCACTGATGAACTCCTGGAACCGGTGTTTGTCGCGATCGAGCACCAGACATGACTTGCTGGTGTGTGGCCTGGCTCCAAATCGCTTGGCACCCAGAAAAAGCCCGAGTTCGAACGGCATATTGAAACGGGGCAATCCACGCGAATTCAGCTCGGTTCGCGAAATGTCATGGATGCCCCAGCGGCAATCCCGGACGAGGCCGGCGATCTTCTCTATTCGTACTTCCCCGGCGTCATAGACCTCCTGGGCGCACCGAGGGATCAGCCCACACTCGAACACGCCGAACACGAGCGCCCGGAACAGCGGCAAGTAGGTATCATCGAATGGGCAGTTGATAAAAACGTTTCGATCGTAGTCGATTGCCACCTTACCAGCAGGACGCCTAGGCATCCGTGCGGCTGCGGTCCAGAAGGACCTTCTCCACGGCGGCCTGGATTTTTCGATGGGAAACGGTTCTCGGTCCCTTCGGCGCGGGCATGATATGGGCAGCGGCGCTGTTGCGGCTGCCGGCCTTCTCACGCAACACGAACCCTGCAAGCTTGTTGCGGTCCTTGCCCGCTTTGCGCGGTGCCGCGGCGAAGGTGCCGAAACCGACCAGCCGCACCTCGTCCTGCTTCTTCAGCGCGCCTTCAATCGCGGAAAGCACCGCGTCAACCACCTCGGAAGCCTTGGCGCGAGACAGCTCGGTCTGCTCCGCAACAGCGGCGATCAGATCCGCCTTTTTCACTGCGTAACCCCTCTCTTCCACGGACAGGCCGCGGCACGCTCCCGGCGCGGTATCGTCCGGTCAGCGTCGTTGCCGGACACGAGGGGGCCTGCTTCATTCGCGGCAAAAAATTCGGTGTGGCTGTCCACCACGGTGCCTTGATTGTCATGACCGATCAATCGCTCACAAGCCAATATGGCGCGTCGCTGATCGGTTCGCAACGCGGCCTGGCGTCGCATGCGGCGCCGTCGGCGTCATCCGGCATCAGGAACATCGCAGCGATCAGATCACACCGTACGCCGCGCCGGATGTATGACCTCACGCCGCCACGCGGTACCTCGCCCGCAGCGGCTTCAGTGCGGCGATCGCCAGTACTGCCGTCAACGCATCCGCGGCGATCGCGACGTAGAACACACTCGCCCAGGTCCCTGCCGCGTCGTGCAGCAGCGACGCCAGGGGGCCGCCGAAGATCGAGCCGATGCCCTGCGCGATGTACAGGCAGCCGTAGTTGCGCGTCGCATTGTGCGGCCCGAACGTATCGGTCAGCGTCGAGGGGAACAGCGAGAAGATCTCGCCCCAGCCGAAGAACACCACGCCGGACAGCAGCACGAACAGCACCGGGTCGCCGCGCGTCGCCAGCCAGGCCGCCATCGCCACGGCCTCCAGCGCGAAGGCCAGGAACATGGTGTTCTCGCGGCCGATCCGGTCGGACACGTAGCCGAAGAACGGCCGGGTCAGCCCGTTGGTGAAGCGGTCGATGGTCAAGGCCAGCGGCAACGCCGCCGCGCCCCAGACCAGCAGTTTTGCCACGCCGAACTCGGTGGCGAAGTTGGCCATCTGCGAGATGACCATCAGGCCCGAGGTGGACATCAGCGTCATCATCACGAACATCAGCCAGAAGACCGGCGTCTTCAGCATCGCCATGGTGCCGGTGCCCGGGCCGGCCTCATCGCGCTCCGTGGCGGGCGGGGCCTTCAGTCCCAGCGCGGCGAGGAACCCCACGGCGCCGAGCAGTGCGCCGTATTGCAGCAGGGTCGCCTGGTAGCCGGCGGTGGCGATGGAGGAGGCGATCGGGAAGGTGGTGACGATGGCACCAACGCCGTAGCCGGCGGCGACCATGCCGGCGGCGAACCCACGCCGGTCGGGGAACCAGCCGACCATCTGACCGACCACGCCGACATAGACGATGCCGGTGCCGAGCCCGCCCAGTACGCCGTAGCTCAGGTAGAGCGTGGTCAGCGATCCGGCCTGCGCCGCGAGCATCCAGGAGAAGCCGGTCAGCAGCCCGCCGACGGCGATCAGCCGGCGCGGGCCGAAGCGATCCACCAGCCAGCCCTGGAACGGCGAGAAGAACGTCTGCAACACGATCAGCAGCGAGAACGTCACCTGCAATGCCGCCGGAGTGACCCCCAGCGCGGTGCCGAGCGGACGGGTGAACAGTGTCCAGACATATTGCGGGCTGGAGATCGCCATCATGCAGACCAGCCCGAGCAGGAGCTGGATCCAGCGGGTGGCGGGGCGGGACAGGTCGATTGGATTGGCCAGCGTTTGGCTCATGGGCACTCCCTTCAACGCGATGGACGCGTTGCTGGAAGCAAGCGGCGGGCCAATGGGGCGAAAGCGGTAAAGCCGGCCCATAAACCTCTCCCGCATCGCGGGAGAGGTCGAGGCGCGAAGCGACGAGGGTGAGGGCGTGGCGAACCGCACCGTGCCCTCAACGGCACCGTGCGTTATGCGGCACCCTCACCCGGCGCTGCGCGCCGACCTCTTCCGCATCGCGGGAGAGGTTCACTGCGGGTTTTCCGCCCTTCTTCGCGTCATCGATTGCCGCGACAAACGGCAGAGTCCGGTGGAGGAATTCAGGCCTGGTCGGCGCCGGGCCCGATGAGCTGGCTCTCCCGCACGACCCGCTCGTGGCCGTCCTGCACGTGCTTCACCCGGTACTGGCAGACATTCGCCTCGACCGGAAGCTGGCGGGAAATCGTGTAAACCCCGGCGGGAATGTCGCCGGCGTATTTGCTGACAATCAGGCGCACCCGGTCTCCGACGGCAAATTTGTGCGTGGTCATGGACTCTCCTGCCGCGACGTGGACCGCCCGCCCCAAAGGGACCGGTGCCGCTTCGAGGCGGCACCGGGTCCTGCTCTGGTCAGGAAACCTGCAGGTTGACCGCGGCGGTCTTCCCCTGCTGGCCACGCTCGATGTCGTAGCTGACCTTCTGGCCTTCATTCAGACCGCGAAGACCGGCCCGCTCCACCGCCGAGATGTGCACGAACACATCCTTGGAGCCGTCATCCGGCTGGATGAAGCCATAGCCCTTCTGGGCGTTGAACCATTTGACCGTACCTGAAGACATCACGTCACTCCGGGTATTTCGGCGATCCGCACGGTGCGGACCGTAGTACTTTTCCATTGGTAAGTGCCGGATGCGACGGTGTCGCGGACTTGGGCAACCATGACCCTGGGCGAAAAGTGCCGAGAGCCCAATATGGACCCGCCCGGCAAAATTACCAGAGATTTATCTGCGGCGCGCCGGATGCCTCAGTCCACGGAAAAGCTTGTACCGCAGCCACAGGCCGACTTGGCGTTCGGGTTGCGCACGGCAAAGTGGCTGCCCATCAGCTCGTCGGTGAAGTCCAGCTCGCCCCCGGCCAGCAGATCCAGGCTGACCGGATCGACCAGCACCCTCGCGCCCGCATGCTCTATGACCAGGTCGTCAGCCTGCTGCGCCGCGTCGAGTTCGAAGCGGTACTGGAACCCGGAGCACCCGCCGGCAAGCACCGCAACCCGCAGCGCGAGCGCCGTGTCCGCGGCTGCGTCGCCTGCTGTGGCGTCGCGTGGCGCGCCTGGTAACGGGCCACCCGGATTGCTCTGGGCGGCGATGATCTCGGCAATGCGGGCGGCGGCCCGATCGGACACGGCAAACTGTTCCATGCCGCTAAGCTAGGCATTTTCCCCGTGGAATTGAAGCCTCCTTCGGCGGGGTGTAAGCCCGTCCTGCATGATCCTTGCTCCGTACGCCGTGCAGCCGGCGACCAGCCGCGGCCGGCTCCATCCGGAGCCGGAGGCGCCGACGCGCTCGCCCTGGCAGCGCGACCGCGACCGCATCATCCACAGCTCGGCGTTCCGTAAGCTGCAATACAAGACCCAGGTGTTCGTCAATCACGAGGGCGACTTCTACCGTACCCGCCTGACCCATTCGATCGAGGTGGCGCAGATCGCCCGCTCGGTCGCGCGCGAGCTGGGGCTGGACGAGGATCTGACGGAGGCGCTGGCGCTGGCCCATGACCTGGGGCACCCGCCGTTCGGCCATGCGGGGGAAGAGGCGCTGAACCTGGCGATGAAGCCGTTCGGCGGCTTCGACCACAACGCCCAGTCGCTGCGGGTGGTGACGCTGCTGGAGAGCCGCTACGCCGGCTGGGACGGGTTGAACCTGACCTGGGAGACGCTGGAGGGGCTGGCCAAGCACAACGGCCCGCTGCGTAATCCGCCCGCCTACATCGCCGAGTACAACGAGCGCCACAAGCTGGACCTCAACACGCACGCCTCGGCCGAGGCGCAGGTGGCGGCGATCGCCGACGACGTCGCCTACCATAGCCACGACCTCGACGACGGCATGCGGGCGCGGCTGTTCGGTCCCGAGGATATCGGCCACCTGCCGGTGGTGCGCGAGGCGCTGGCCGAGGCGCGCATCTCCAGCCTGGACGTGCCGCCGCCGCGGCTGCGCCACGAGACGATCCGCCGGGTGATCAACGCCATGATCACCGACCTGATCGAGGAAACCCGTCGCCGCCTGGCGAAGCTGGATCCGAAAGACGCCGACGCCGTGCGCCGCGCAAAGCAGCGGGTGGTCTCGTTTGGTCCGGCGATGGCCGAAGCGCACATGGTGATCAAGGACTTCCTGTTCGCCCGCATGTACCGCCACTGGCGGGTGAACCGCATGACCACCAAGGCGCGCCGACTGACCGAGGAGCTGTTCCGGCTGCTGCACGCCGATCCGTCGCTGCTGCCGGACGACTGGCGGGCGCGGGCCGGCGAGGGCGGCACACATCGTGCCGCCACCATCGTCGGCGACTACGTGGCGGGGATGACGGATCGCTATGCGATGGACGAGCACCGCCGGCTCACCGACATCACGGTGAGCGGATGACCTGCGCAAGTACTGCCCGTCCTACGGCGGCCGAGCGCGCGGCGAACGTCGTTTGCCGCGCCGGCAGCAAAGTCCCCTTGAAAGGTAACACTCAGTGCTATATATCTTCGGTACCGTTCGGCTGCCTGGGGCAGTAGGTGCGCGTATTCAAGACCAGGGTGTTCGCGCGCTTTGCACGCAAGGTGAAGCTCGGTGACAAGGCGCTGCGGGAGGCCGTTGCGGAAATCGAGCGAGGCCTGATTCACGCCGATCTGGGTGGTGGGGTCATCAAGCAGCGGATTGCGCGGAGCGGGGTAGGAAAGTCGGGTGGCTTTCGGACGATCATCCTGTTCAGGGTCGAAAGCCGAGCCGTGTTTGTCTAAGGTTTTGAGAAGAGTGCACAGGATAACATCGAAGATGATGAGTTGCAGGAATTCCGGCGGCTGGCTGGCAAGCTGCTGTCCTACAGCGACGTGGAACTCATGGCAGCGATTGAAGCCGGCGCGTTGATCGAGGTGACTCATGAGCAAGCCTAAGCAGTATCGCAGTCCTATCATGGCCGCGATCCATGAGACGGCCGAAGACCTGCAAACCGCCGGTCTGCTGGACCGGCGCACCATGCGCAAGTTCGACGAAGCCTGTCTGACCCCCGTGCATCCCTTGTCGGCCGAGGAAATCCGTGCACTGCGCCAAAGAGAAGGCGCGAGCCAAGCGGTGTTCGCGCGCTATCTGAATGTGACGCCCGGCCTGATCAGCCAATGGGAACGGGGCGAGAAACATCCGCAAGGTGCCTCGCTCAAGCTGCTGGCTCTGGTCGCCCGGAACGGGCTTGCCACGGTCGCTTAAGCAAGGCACCGGACCATCTGCATGTGACAAGGACCTGGCCATCTGCGCGCGAATGACCGGGGGAAGATGGCCGGTCAAGCCCGCCCATGAAGCCGCCTGCAAGCTGCCACGACGAAAGCAAACCGACATGACCGACGACATATTCTCAACTGTTCGAAACTACGTATTACACGCCTTGCGTGAAAGATGTTCCGATTTGCCTGATGATGTCGCACGAAAGATTGAGGTTGGTCCTGCGCGCGATCCAAAGCACGGTGACGCATCGACAAATGCGGCTTTTGTCGTAGCGTCACTATTCGGTGAGAAACCACAGTCGATCTCTGCTTTTCTGTCGGTCAACTTGAGCAAAATTCCAGGCTATTCTGCGGAGGCGGCAGGTGGCTTCACAAATATCCGGCTGCCCTCAGACCTTCTACGCAAGGAGCTGCGGTCTATCCTGCGCACCGGCGAAGCCTATGGCGACAGCCGCACCGGCGCCGGCACGCGCATCAACGTCGAGTATGTCTCGGCCAATCCCACCGGCCCGCTGCATATCGGTCACTGCCGCGGCGCCGTGGTCGGCGATGCGCTCGCCAACCTGCTGGCGAAGACCGGCCACGCCGTCACCAAGGAGTATTACATCAACGACGCCGGCACGCAGGTCACCGCGCTCGCCTGGGCGGCCTATTGGCGGTACCTGCAAGCGATCGGCACGCCGCTGTCGGAAGAGGACTTCTCCAACGAAGTCCCCGGCGGCCTGCAATACCGCGGCGAATACCTGATCCCCATCGGAGCGCAGCTCGCGGCAATTCACGCCGCGGCGCTCGCGCTCCCCGACCTCGGCATCGCCGCACCGGAAGTCTGGTTCGACATCGTGCGCGACTTCACGGTTGACGCGATGTTGCAAGCGATCCGCACGGACCTGACCGCCCTCGGCGTCGCGCAGGACGTGTTCAGTTCCGAACGCGCGCTGGTGGCCAGCGGTGCCGCCGATGCGGTGATCGACCGGCTGGCGCTGCAAGGCCTGATCTACGAGGGCGTGCTGGAGCCGCCCAAGGGCAAGACACCGGAAGATTGGGAACCCCGCCCGCAAACCCTGTTCCGGGCCACGCGGTTCGGCGACGACGTCGATCGCCCGCTGCGCAAATCCGACGGCAGCAACACGTATTTCGCCAACGACATCGCCTACCACGCCGACAAGGTGGATCGTGGCTTCGACGTGCTGATCGACGTGCTCGGCGCCGACCATGGCGGCTATACCAAGCGCATGAATGCCGCGGTGCAGGCGCTGTCGCCGAACGGCGCCGCCCGCTTCGAGGCCGTGCTGTGCCAGATCGTGCACGTGATGCGTGGCGGCCAGCCGGTGCGCATGTCCAAGCGCGCCGGCAGCTACGTCACCCTGCGCGATTTGCTCGACGAGGTCGGCAAGGACGCTGTGCGCTTCACCATGCTGACCCGCAAGGCGGACGCGCAGATGGAGTTCGACCTCGACCAGGCGCTGGCGCAAACCCGCGACAACCCGGTGTTCTACGTGCAGTACGCGCATGCCCGCTGCCGCTCGGTGCTGCGCGCCGCGGCAGAACTGTTCCCGCCGGCCGAGGTGACCGACGCCGCGCTCGCCGACGTGACGCTGGACAGCCTGGCGGCACCCGAGGAGCTGGCGCTGATCCGCCGCCTGGCAACCTGGCCGCGCACGGTGGAGGCCGCCGCACTGGCCCGCGAACCGCACCGGATTGCGTTTTTTCTCTATGACTTGGCGGCCGACTTTCATATGCTATGGAACCGAGGCAAGGACGCGGCCACGCTGCGCTTCCTGCAACCGGACCGGCCGGCGGAGACGCTGGCCCGGCTGGCGCTGGTTGCGGCGACGGCGGTGGTGATCCGGTCCGGCCTCGCCGTGATGGGCGTCCAGCCCGTCGAGGAAATGCGTTAGGCGCCGCGGCGTGGCGCCAACCGGAAAGGTGCGCCGTGTCAGACGACATCAGTATCCCCAGCCCCACCTATCGCGTGCCGCGCCACTCCAGCGGCATGGATCCGGCAACGCGCAAGCTGGCGCTGATCGCCGCCGGCATCGGCGGCATCCTGCTGGTGGTGGTTGGCGGCTGGACCATGCTCGGCCATCGCAGCCACGGTGTGCCGGTGGTGCAGGCGGACAGCGGTCCGCTGCGGGTGAAGCCGACGAACCCGGGCGGGTTGCAGATCGCCGGTGCCGGCAACGAGATCTTTTCAGGCGGCAGCGACACCGACGTGGAGAAGCTCGCGCCGCCGCCGGAGACGCCGGACCCGCAGGGGCTGCGCGCCGCGCCGCCGCCCCAACCGGCCGCTGTGGCCGCGGCCCCGGCGACGGCCCCGATCGCCGCGTCCCAGGCAATGGCCCCGCTCGCTGCGACCAAGCCGCCGGCCGCCATCGGCGCCACACGGATGCCGGTGCCCGCCGCCGCACCGATTGCCGCCGCCGCGCGGCCGATGGTTGCGGCGGTTGCGCCGCCAGCAATTGCCACTGCCGCGCCGCCATCGGCTTCTACCGCCGCGCCACCGGCCAAGCCGGCCGAAAAGCCGGCGGCGGCCGGTGCGGCCGAGCATGGCGCGGGCGGCAAGGGCGCGCTGGTGCAACTCGCGGCGCTGTCGTCCGAGCCAGCGGCGAGGGCTGAATGGGAGCGGATGGTCAAGCGCTGGCCGGAGCTGTTCGGCGGCCATCAACCGGCATTCAGCAAGATCGAGCATGGCGGCCAGGTGTTCTGGCGCGTGCGCACTGGCGGCTTCGATGGTGCCGCCCAGGCGACCATGTTCTGCGAACGCCTGCGTGCCAAGGGCGGCGGGTGCTCGGTGGCGGATTTCTAGGGCTCGAACGCCGGAGAAGTTCCACCCTGACGCGGCCCGCGAACGCGCACACGCGTCGGCCCGGCCCTTTCGGTGTCATTGCGAGCGAAGCGAAGCAATCTCCCGCGCGCGGCGGTCTCGGGTGAGAGCGTGTCGCTTCGCTGGCAATGACGACGTTGGCCGAGGGACGAACCGTCAGGATCATCACACTGGACAGGGGCGCGTGCGCTGAGCCGACGGTTCGGCAGGGCGACGCCGTAGCGATTTCTTAACCCAGCGGTTCGATGCTGGCTGGCCGTGGGCGCCTCGCCCGGCCTGAGCCGCCAGGAGGTCCGATGTCGTCCCTGTTCGGCCGTATGACCATCCGCAACAAGGTGATCCTCGCGTTCGCCGCGGTGCTTTGCTGCGCCGCTGGCCTCGGGCTGTTCGCGGCGCAACGGCTGGATGCCGTCAACCGGGCCGCGGCGGTCGTGGGCAATACGCATCTCGCGCGTACCCGCCTGCTGGGTCAGCTCGCCTACCACACGATGCGTTTCCGCCAATTGGAGGCGACCGCGGCGCTTGCGCCGGATGCGGCGGCGAGGGCGCAGGAAACCGCCACCATGGCCAAGGTCCGCACCCAGGCAGAGCAGGTTCGCCGCGACTACGAAGCGCTCACCGGCGACGGTGAGGAAAAACGCCAAGCCGACGAGGCCGCACTGCTCTGGCAGGCCTATCTCCTGATGCACGAAAAGTTCGCTGCTCTCGCGCAAGGCGGCGACGTTGCAGCGCTGGCGGCGCTGTATCGCGGCGAGATGCGGACAAACTTCAACAAGTTCCAGGACGGGTTGCTTGCCCTGATCGACCTGAACGACGCCCAGGCGAAGCAGGCCGTCGAGGGCGCCGCCGCATTGGGCTGGTCCGCGCATATCTGGATCCTCGGCATCCTGGCGATCGCTGCCTTGCTTTGCCTCGGCATCGGCGCGTCGATGATACGCGGCATCTGCCGGCCGATCCGTGCCATGACCGACGCCATGCGGAAGCTGGCGGACAAGGATATGGGCGTGGCGATCCCCGGGATTGGCCGCCGCGACGAAATCGGCGCGATGGCCGGTGCGGTGCAGGTTTTCAAGGAGAGCATGATCAAGGCGGACGCCCTCGAGGCCGCACAGACCGCGGCGCGCGCCGCACGGGAACGCCGTCAGGCGGCACTGGAACAGTACACCCAGGATTTCGGTACATCGGTCGCCGGGGTCATGACATCCCTGGCCGAAGCATCGGCGAAAATGCGCGGCGCCGCGGAAGCGATGGCGGCCGCGGTGGCCGCGGTGCGTACCGAGGCGCACGCGACCTCGGAAGGCGCCGCCAAGTCGTCACGGGATCTGACGGCAGTGGCCGCCGCGGTCGAGGAACTCACCTCCAGCGTCAACGAGATCACCCGCCAGGTCGCTGCCTCGGCCGACGTGGCACGGCAGGCGGTGCAGCGCGCCGAGGCCAGCCAGGGCACCATGCGGAGCCTGTCCGAGGCCACCGCGCGGATCGGCGACGTGGTGCACCTGATCAGCAACATCGCCGGACAGACCAACCTGCTGGCGCTGAATGCGACGATCGAGGCGGCGCGGGCCGGCGAGGCGGGCAAGGGATTCGCCGTGGTCGCCGGCGAGGTGAAGACGCTCGCCGCGCAGACCGGCAAGGCGACGGCGGAAATCGGCAGCCAGATCGAAACGGTGCGCACCGCCACGGCCGAGGCCGTTGCGGCCATGACCGAGATCGGCTCCATCATCGGCAAGATGGACGAGGTGTCCGCCGCGATCGCCGCTGCGGTGGAGCAGCAGAGCGTGACGACGCGGGAAATTGCCGGCAGCGTGCAGGCGGTTTCCGGCGCCACGGCTGCCAGTGCCGGCGCCATGGAGCACGTCGTCGGGGTTGCCGACAGCGCCGGCGATGCCAGCCGCGACGTGCTGGCGGCGTCCGGCGAAATCGGCCGCGAGGCGGAGACGCTGCGGGTCGAGGTCGATCAGTTCCTGACCGCTGTGCGCGACGACAGCGACAGTGCCGAACGGCGCCGCTACGAACGGATCGACGGCAAAGGCGCCGTGGCGAGGCTGCAGGCAGCCGGGCGAACGACGGAGGTGGGCGTGCGCAACATATCGCGCGGGGGCGCGTTGCTGGACTGCGACTGGTCGCTGGCAGCGGGGACGCCGTTCGAGATCGAGTTGCGGGGTGCCGGGGGCAGCGTGACCGGACGGGTGGTGCGTTGCGACAAGGGTGGCCTCGCCGTGGTGTTCAATTCGGATCCCGCTACGGTGGCGCGGATCGACCGCGTGCTCGACTCGCTGGCGCCGCGGCGCGCCGCGGCCTGACGCCAGAGCATTTCCACCGCGACTGGAAACGTCGAGGCCCCCCCGTCATTGCGAGGCGCGAAGCGACGAAGCAATCCCCCGCCTGGGGAGCCGCCGTTGGTCAGGCGGGTGATTGCTTCGTCGCTAGGTTGCTCGCAATGACAATAGGATGCGCGGCGTTTCCAGCCAGGCTGAAAGCGCGCTAATACCAACCGCCCTGAAGATTGACGTACGGCAGAGACCGCCCCAACCGTCGTGGCCGGGCCTGACCTGGCCATCTAGCGCGGCACCGCGGCTGCATAGATGGCCGGGTCAAGCCGGCCATGACGGGGGGAGCGCCGCTGCGAACCAATCGAGAGTCAGCCATCAGGGCGGTCGGTATAATTGGCGGGAGTCGCGCTTCCCGGCCGGTTGTACGATACCGGCCGCCAAAAAAGCCGGCCGCTCGGGCTGTCACATACCGTGGGTGCCGCACCTGCGGGTGACCGATCGGCCGGGCCGTCCACTAGCCTTTCACGGCGCCGAAGGACAGGCCGCGCGCGAGGTAGCGCTGGAAGAAGAACGACAGCACCACCGGCGGACCGATCGCGATCAGCGTGTTCACCGCGGCCAGGTTGAAATCGATGTCGCGCGTGCCACGCGAAGCCAGGATGAAGGATGCGAGGGTCTGTGCGTGGCGAGAGGTGAAGGCCGATGCGAACAGGGCCTCGTTCCAGCCGAACGCGAACACGTTGATCGCGGTGACGATGATGCCGTCGATCGACAGTGGCAGGGCGATCAGCAGAAAGATCTGCCAGGCGGTGGCGCCTTCGACCTTGGCGGCTTCCTCGACCTCTTTGCTCACGTCGCGAAACACGTCGCGCATGATGACGACGGCGAAAGCGAGGCTGAAGGTCGAATAGGAGATGATGAGACCGGTCCAGGTATCGATCAGCCCGAAATAGACCATCATCAGGTAGAACGGTACCAGCACGATCGCCGGCGGCAGAACGCGCTGGGACAGGAACCACAGCGTGATGTCGCGCGATGCCATCGGAAATTCGAAGCGTGCCAGGCTGTAGGCGGCGGGGACGCCGATCACCAGCACCAGGATCGTGGCGCCGCCGCTGACCACGACGCTCGACAGCAGGGCGTGCAACACGCCGCTGTCGGTCAGCACCTGACGCCAGGAATCCAGCGTCGGCTGGAATTGCAGGAACGGAATGATCGCGCCGGAGCGGAAGGTCTCCTCCAGGCTCTTGAGCGAATTCAGGATGGCCCAGAGAAACGGCACCAGCACCCAGGCGGATGCCAGCAGCATGACCAGGTAGATCATGACCCGGGACCGGGGACGCGCACGCAGCCACAACACGTTTTGCATGGCCGGCTCCGCCTCAGGCGATCCGCCGCCGCATCTGGCGGAAGAAGATGGTGATGAGAACGGAGATCATCGCCAGCACCACGATGCCCATCGCCGAGCCGTGGCCGAAGTCGAAGAACTGGATCGTCGTCAGGTAGTCATAGATGCTGAAGAGCTGCGTGCTGGTGCCGGGGCCGCCGCTGGTCAGGGCGAAGGGCAGGCCGAACGCCTTGAAGCCCTCGATCAGCCGCAGCAATATGGCGACGCTCATCACCGGCCAGGCGAGCGGAATGCCGATATGGCGCATCGCCTGCCAGTGGGTCTCGCAGTCGAGCACCGCGGCGTCGTAGATTTCCTGCGGCACCGAGGAAAGCGCCGCCAGCGCCAGCAGGAACACGAATGGCGTCCAGCGCCACACTTCCAGGATCATTGCCGCGATCAGGCCCCAGGTGGCGGTGGACAGCCACGGGACGGAGATCCCCACCTGATCCAGCAGCCAGGTCACCAGACCGCCTTGCGAACTGAACAAGGTAATGCCGAGATAGCCGATCGCCACCTCCATGGTGAACAGCGGCGAGGTGATCAGCGCGCGAAACAGTTTGGTGCCCGGTGCGCCAAGATTGACCACCCAGGCGAGCAGAAAACCGAGTACCACTTCCAGCGGCACGGTGATGGCGACGTAGATGATGGTGATGATGACGCTGTGCCAGAACTCGGCCGATTGCACGACGCTGGCGTAGTTGTCGAAGCCGACATAGCCGGTGACGCCGCGTCCCAGCACATAGTTGGCGAAGCTGAAGCGAACGACCTCCGCCAGAGGGTAAAAGGTCAGCCCGACGATCCACAGAATCGCCGGCCCGAGCATCAGGTATTTGAACGCGCGTTCGTCGTCGAACCGGCGGCGTCTGCTGCGCCGCGCCGGTAGCGCCAACGTCGCATCCCGTCGCCGGCTCGGGGCCGCCATGCCGGTCATGCGCCGGATGACCGGACCGATATTGTCGCGCCCGTCACGCGCTGAACGAGGCGATATACAGCGCCTTCTGCTGATCGCGACCGTAGCGGTTGGTAATCTCCTCCCACGCGGCCGCGGTCTCGTCCAGCGCCTTCTGCGGCGTGGTCTGGCCGGCCAGCAATGCGGAGAGACGGATATCGAGCTGGTGCCAGTAGTCCGCCGCGCCGGGAATGCGCAGATAGGGCTCCTGCACCGGCAGCGCGAGATTGGCGTAGTAGGCCTCCATGAACGCTTTCGCGTCGTCCTCGTTCCAACCCTGTTCGTGCCACTCGGCGAGTGTCGCGGTGCCGGCCGGCGGCAGGTATTCATCGCGCATGCCGGGCTGCACGCCGGTGAAGCCGTGCGTCACGTTGAAGAAGGCGTTCTTGCGGTTGGCCATGAAGGCGAGGAAGTCGTAGGTGGCTTCCTTCTCCTGGGTGAAGCGCGAAATCACGCAGTGCCAGCTTCCGCCGTTGACGTTGCCGGCCTGGTTCAGCGGATACTTCGTCCAGCTTCCCTTGATCGGATCGTAGGCTTCCGGCACGCCGGGGATCGGCGCCGCGCCGATCTTGCCCTGCACGACGGAGGTGGTGGTGTTCTGGGCGAGCGTCGGCAGGTCGCCCCAGGTCGCCTCCATCACCGCCTTGCCGGTGAGGAACAGGTTCCAGCCCTGGCCGAGCGTCCAGGCGATCTCCTCGCGCGGGCCGTTGGGCAGGAACTTGATGTAGTCTTCCAGTGCCCGCAGATGGCCCGGCGAGTTGATCAGCGGCTTCATCGTTTCCGGATGGAAATAGAAATACTTGTTGTCGGGGGAACAGATATAGGGGGCTGCCAGGGTGAGGAAATGGAAGAAGCCCTGGGCGTTGACCTTGGCGTGCAAGGCGAGGCCCCAATCCGGCGATCCGTCGCCGTTCCAGTCCCAGCCGGTGAAGAAATCGGCGAGGTCGTGCATCTGCTGCATCGTGGTCGGCGGGGCCGGCAGGTCGTAGCCATGCTTGGCCTTGAACTTCGCCTGGTTGTCGGGATTGGCGAAGACATCCTTGCGGTAATACAGCGTCTGCGCGTCGGCATCGAACAGCACGCCGTAGAGCTTGCCGCCCCAAGTGTACAGCCGCTTCATGGCGGGAATGAAGTTGTCCGGATTCCAATGCGGGAAGCGGCGATCGGCGAGGAACGGCTCGATCGGCAGGATGTACGGCGTTCCGGTGGTGAAGAAATCGCCGTAGAACCAGGCGGCGGTCATGTAGGCGTCGTTGCGATGCAGGCCGCTGGTGAGATCGGAGAAGATCTGCGTGTAGAGGATGTCGATCGGCACGTCGGCGACGCTGATGCGGCCGCCGGTTTCTTCCTCCCAGTGGGCCACATGGTGCTTGAGCCCTTCGCCGACCGAGCCCTTCTCCGCCAGGATGTTGATGGTCTTGCCGCGATACGGCTTGGTCTTGAGGAAAGCGGCACGCTCCGGGGTGATCGGCGACTCATAGGGGGCTTCCGGCGCCGCATCGAGCAAGCCGTTGTCGGTCGCCGCGAGGCTGCGACGCAATGGCAGCGCGGAAACCGCCGCCGCTGCGCCCGTGGCGCGGATCAGGGCACGGCGCGACAGCGCGTTGCGCAGCGATGCGCGGCCATTGTGGTCCGACATGGTCGTATCCTCCGTGAGGCGGCTTGGTCGCCGTTCCTGCGCGGAAGGCTGCTGCCGCGCTCCGCGGCCTGTCAACCAAGACAAGGTGACAGCACGGCAGGGGTGACAACGCAGGGCGATCGCATTCGATGCGGTGGTGGGGATTGGGTTGTCGCCAGCTCGTATCATATGGGGTTTCGCAGGAAGACAAGCAAGCAAGAATCAACACAGATTGCACAGAAAGCAGATCTAGCCACAGATTTTCACGGAAAGTAAGAATTCCATGGTTCGCATTATATCGACTGTTTGGATGGGTAATCCTGCTTTCTGTGAAAATCTGTGGCTAGATCTGCTTTCTGTGCAATCTGTGTTGATTCTTGCTTGCTTGCTTGCTGCAATGCGCTCGGATGATCGAGGTTAGCTGGCGCAGTTCGGGCCACCGACCGGCGTCAAATGCGATCGCTTGGCTGACAACAGAGCCATGATGCAACGGGCTGGGCACCAGACCAGTGCTATCGCTGGTCCTGCCCCAGCGGGCAGCCGGCTGCCGTGCGCCGCCAGCAAGACCGGCAATCGCTGCGTGGCGTTCTGCCTGTTCTCAAGCTCCCAATCCGCGCAGCATCTCGCGGAACGCGCGCATGCCCGGATCGTCCAGCCCGATCGAGCGCTCGCCGAAGATGCGCGCCCGCCCGACCTTGGCCTGCATCCCGCGCATTCGCTCCTGCGTGGCGTCCACCGCTGCGGCGGCGGCGGCGAGGATCTCCTGTGGCTGCGACCTGCCATCCGCCCCCTGCGCGGCGGCATCCAGGGCATCCAGCACCGTCTTGTCGCCGAGCGACGCCTTGCCGCGCGCGATCATCGCCGCCAATGCCGCGCGCAGCAGCGCGGCGGTTTCGTTCCACGGCACCTCGGTGCGGCCGCGAGTCGCCTTGGCGGCAGCCATCAGGCCGGTCGCCAGCAGCGTGCCGTAGCTCGAGCCGGACACCTTGGTGATCGCCTGCGCGCAGGCCAGCAACGCCATGCCGACATCGGCCGGCAGGGCCGGCAGGATCTCGCGCAGCGCTCGGCCGCCGCGGGTCATGGTGACGCCCAGGTCGCCGTCGCCCAACTGCCCATCCAGCGCGTTCAGCTCGTCCGCGACGGTGTCCATATGCGCGGCGATGCGCGCCAGCCCGTCGGCCAGCGCGGTCGAGGTCAGCGCCATGTCACACCCTCCAGAACGCGCAATCCGCCGGGGCGCGCAGCAGCTTTTCCAGCTCGTCATCCAGCTTGCACAGGGTGAAGGAGACGCCCGCCATCTCCATCGACGTGGCGTAGCGGCCGACCAGCGGCATCACGATCGTGGCGCCCAGCCCGGCGAGGCGCGCGGCCACGACGCGGTACAGGATATACAGTTCCTCGAGCGGCGTGGCGCCCAGGCTGTTCACCAGCACCGACACGCGGTCGCCGCGGGCGACCGGCATGTCGGCCAGCAGATGGTCCAGCATCTCGCCGGCGATGGCGTCGGCGGGGCGCAGCTTGCCCTTCCACACGCCGGGCTCGCCGTGGATGCCCATGCCCATCTCCATCTCGTCCTCGGCGATGGAGAAGGTCGGGCGGCCAGCCTGCGGCACGATGCAGGCGGTCAGCGCGGCGCCGATGCTGCGCACGGCGTCCGCCGCCTTCTGCGCCACGCGGGTGACCTCGGCCAGGTCGGCGCCCGCCTCCGCCGCCGCGCCGGCGAGCTTGTAGGCATACACCATGCCGGCGACACCGCGCCGCTTCTCGGCTTCCGCCGCGGGGGCACTGGCCACGTCGTCGGTCAGCAGCACGGTGGTGGAGGGCACGTCCTCCATGTCCAGCATGTCGCCGGCCATGTCGAAGTTCATCCGGTCGCCACCGTAGTTGCCGTAGAGGCGCAGCACGCCGGCGCCGCCGTTGGCCGCGCGCATCGCCTCCGCCATCTGATCGACCGAGGGGGAGGAGAAAACCTCGCCGATGGCGCAGGCATCCAGCAGGCCCTTGCCGACATAGCCGGTGAACACCGGCAGGTGGCCGGAGCCGCCGCCGGACACCACGCCCACCTTGCCCGGCGTCGGGCCGCCGGGCCGCTTGATCACCCGGCCGTCGCCGGCGCGCTCGTAGTACTGCGGGTGGGCCAGCACCAGGCCTTCCAGCATCTCTTCCACGTAGGCTTGCGGGTCGTTGAGGATCTTCTTCATGGGCGGAGCCTCCGGGGAGCGTGCGGGGAGCGTAGAGCGGTTTCGCGTGGACCGGTATCGGGATCGGCTCCGTGGCATAACCGATCGTGGGATCTCATTGATGTCTCGTAGTCCCGCGGATGTCTCGCCGTTCTGCGTGTGAGACGATGACGCATGGCGTGGGATGGCTGGCCAGGCCTCATCGGTGCGGGTCCGGATGTTCACGGACGTGGCGGCGAGACCGACATCGCCGACTTTGGAGGATGTCGCCGCACGAGCCCGGCGGTTCCGGCGTGGGCGGTGGCCGGGGCCACTTCATTCGAATCTCGCGGTTGTCTCGTTTCGCGGTGCACGACTTTCAATCCCACGACATGGGACAGTTGCCTTGGCGCAGGGTGTGTGGACGGGTCGCGACAGGAGTGGCGGCGAGACGAGCGTCGCCGGCTTTGACGGGAACCCGATAGGCGGTTTTGGCGATCCTGGCGCAGGCGATGGCCAGGGTACTGCATCAGCATCTCGCATGCGTCTCGTCTCGTGGTACGTGAGATTCAACCCCATGGGGTGGGACGCGGCGGCGGCAGGACCTGGCAGGCTAACATCGGCATTAGATTCGGATTGCTGCGTCCGCGGCGGGGGTCCATCGGATCAACATGGTGTTAGTCTCTGTACTAACAAGAGGGTTGCCACTCTTGCGGACGCGGCCAGGGCACGGTTTGCTGGTGGCAGCATTCATCGCGGATGAACGACCGTGACGATCACCACCCTGTCCGGCGAAGAATTCGACCGAGATGCCAACCGAGCCATGAGGGCCGCAGCGGAAGGACCGGTGTTCATCACCGGCCGTGGCGGGCCAACGCATGTACTGCTGGCCATCGAGGACTACCTGAAGTTGACCAGCGCCCACGCCAACATCGTCGACATGCTGGCGATGCCTGAGGCCTCGGATATCGAATTCGAGGCGCCCCGCCTGCGCGGCCCGATCTCTCATCCGGCCGAAGTTTGGATGAAGGATCTCGGACACGATTGAACCTGTTCCCGCTCCACTGCCCGAGGGCAGCGCCGGGCATGGAAGACCCGCTGCGCGGCGGGCCGGTTCCGGAACCGGGTGACGGCAAGCCCACCGGGACCGCCGATAGCCCCGTCAGCAATGGCGGGACTTTGTCGTTGCAGGGCTCCTCACGGCATGGGGCGGAAATGCGCGGGTTCCATTGCGATCTTGGTGCGCAGGGCAGGTCATGCCATATGTGACCAACGAATTGGTCAGGAGGCCAACGTGCCATCCGTCAATCTGGCCGACGCCAAGGCACATCTGAGCGCACTGGTCGAACGGGCAGCCGCCGGCGAGACGGTGCAGATCCTGCGGCGCGGCAAGCCGGTCGCACAGATCACTGCCATCCCGACCAAGCGCAAGGCGATCGATCCGGCCGCGCTGAACGCCATCACCAGCCGCATGCCGGCCCAGGCGCAGGACGCCGGGACCTTTGTGCGGGCCATGCGCGACGCGGAGCGGTATTGATCCTCTATCTCGATACGTCTCTGCTGGTCGCGGCTCTGACCAATGAAGTCGCAACGTTGCGTGTGCAACCCTGGCTTGGCAAACAGTCACCCGAGGAACTGGCGATCAGTGACGGGGTGATAACCGAGTTCTCGGCTGCGCTGTCGCTCAAGTTACGGACCGGGCAGATTGCGGCCACGCATCGTGCTGCCGCGCTGGCGGAGTTTGCCCGGCTCACTGCGGACACCTTCGCAGTCCTGCCGGTAACACGTGGGCAATTCCGCGCTGCCGCCCGTTTCGCCGACCAGCACGCCACAGGCATACGAGCAGGTGACGCGCTGCACTTGGCGATCTGTGCCGATCAGGGAGCGACGCTGTACACGCTCGATCACCGTCTCAGCGAAACCGGGCCATTGCTGGGGGTCAAGACCGCGCTGCTCTGAGGCCCGCCCGCTACCCCGCCAGCCCCGCATGCACCGCGCACCCCGCCAGGAACCCCGCCAGCGTCCGGTGCAAATCCGGCTCATCCAGCAGGAACGCGTCGTGCCCCTTGTCCGACGGGATCTCCACGAACGACACGTTCGCCCCCGCCCGGTTCAGCGCCCGCGCGATCGAGCGGCTCTCCGCCGTCGGGAACAGCCAGTCCGAGGTGAACGACACCAGCAGGAACCGCGTCTTCGTCCCGCGGAACGCGTTCGCCACGTCACCCTGGTAGTCCGCCGCCAGGTCGAAATAATCCATCGCCCGCGTCAGCGTCAGATACGAGTTCGCGTCGAACCGCTGCACGAAGGTGCTGCCCTGGTGGCGCAGGTAGCTCTCCACCTCGAACATCTCGCCGAACAGCCGCATCGCCTCGCTCGGATCCTTCGGCGCATTCTGAATCCGCCGCCCGAATTTCCGCGTCAGCGCCTGCTCCGACAGGTAGGTGATGTGCGCGCACATCCGCGCCACCGCCAAGCCACGCGCCGGCACCCGCCCGGTCTCCCAGTAGCGGCCGCCCAGCCAGTCCGGATCGGCGAAGATCGCCTGCCGCCCGACCTCATGGAACGCAATGTTCTGCGCCGAGTGATACGCGGCGGACGCGATCGGCAGCGCCGCGAACACCGCATCGGGGTACGACGCCGCCCATTCCAGCACCTGCATCCCGCCCATCGAACCGCCCAGCACCGCGAACAGCCGCGCGATGCCCAGATGGTCGATCAGCCGCTTCTGCGCCCGCACCATGTCGCGGATCGTCACCGCCGGGAACTCGGTGCCCCAGAGCACGCCGGGCTTGTCCTCGCGCTCCGACCGCGGGCCGGTGGAACCCATGCAGCCGCCCAGCACGTTGGCGCAGATGACGAAGAAGCGGTCGGTGTCCACCGGGCGGCCAGGCCCCACCACCAGCTCCCACCAGCCTTCCTTGCCGGTGAGCGGATGCGGCTCGGCGACATACTGGTCGAGGGTCAGCGCGTGGCAGACCAGCACTGCGTTGGTCCGCGCTGCGTTGAGCGTGCCGTAGGTGCGATACGCCACCGTCAGTCGAGGCAGGTTGGCGCCGCACTCCAGCACCATCCCGTCGTCGAATGTGACGTGAGTATGCACAACCCCGGCGAGCGTGGTCATCTGGTCCATCGCGCCAATTGCATAGGCCGCGTCCCGACACCCTGCAACCTCTTGGCCACCGGCCACCGTTTGCAGCACGGCACGCATGACGCTATCTGTTCCGACCCCCTCCGGCCAGAGCGATGTCGAGTTCCGCCCCTATCGAAGCTATCCCGCCCGCGACCTCGGAAACCGAGGAACCCCCGCCGCTCGAGGGCTGGCGCACCACGGCCGCCAACGGCCTCGCCGCGCTGCGGGCCGAGCTGGATGAAATCGACGACGCCGTGCACGACCTGCTGATGCGTCGCGCCCGGGTGATCGAGGCGGTGGCACAATCCGGCAAGCGCAGCGCGCTGCGGCCGGGGCGCGAGGCCTCCATCATCCGGCGGCTGCTGGCGCGCCACCAGGGCTCGCTGCCGCCGCAGGCGCTGTATCGCATCTGGCGGGAGCTGCTGGCCGCCACCACGGGGATGCAGGACGGGTTCGCCCTGGCGGTGTGCGACCCGCATCCCGGCGCCGCCTACACCCAACTCGCCCGCGAGCAATACGGCGCCCTGACGCCGCTGCGCGCGCATCACAGCCCGTCCCAGGCGATCGGCGAGCTGTCCGGCGGCAACGCCTCGGTCGCCGTCCTGCCCCTCCCTTCGGAAACCGAGGGCTGGTGGACCGCGCTGCTGCATCCCGACATCCACGTGGTGGCCCGGCTGCCGTTCTGGACGGTGCGGCCGGAGGGCAGCCCCTCGGTGCAGGCGCTGGTGGTTGCACCGTTCCCGCCGGACGCCAGCGAACAGGACCGCTCGTTGATCGGGTTGGAGCTCGAGGACGACGTCAGCCGCGCCAAGCTGACCGCCGCGCTGACCGCGGCCGGCTTCGCCCCCGGCATGGTGCTGCTGCGGCGCGACCCGGGCGCGCCGGTGGCGCACGCGCTGGTCGAGGTGGAAGGCCACGTGGCCGCGGACGACAAACGCCTGGACACGCTGGCCGCCGCGCGCCGGCCGACTGTGCTGGGTGGCTACGCCGTGCCGGTGGGAGGTGCCGCATGACCACGCCGCGTCCGCGCCCCGAGGTGTTGACCATCTCGCCCTATATCGGCGGCGAATCGACGCTGCCCGGCATCAACCGCACCATCAAGCTGTCCTCCAACGAGGGCGCGTTCGGCGTGCCGCCCGGCGCGCAGGAAGCGATCCGCC
>Ga0181530_10001062_pt1 | contig 34983 bp, 32 predicted proteins | sample PEATcosm2014_Bin_42_FD_119769 | JGI IMG/M metagenome (GOLD analysis project Ga0181530, IMG submission 119769) | Peatland microbial communities from MTU Mesocosm Facility, Houghton, MI, USA - PEATcosm2014_Bin10_60_metaG | ecosystem: Environmental > Terrestrial > Soil > Wetlands > Peat | place...
ACCCTTCACTTGGAGCGGTTGGACGGGAGGGGGCCATGTGTCGCGGCGGCCTTTCCGACCGCCGGTCGGAAAGGCCGCCGCGACACATGGCCCCCTCCCGTCCAACCGCTCCAACGGATGGATTGCAAAGGCTGCGCCTTTGCTGGGGAGTCCAGGGGGGCAAAGCCCCCCTGGCGGGTTTCAGGGCAGAGCCCTGATCTTCTTTCGTCCGCCCGATGACTCATACGCGCGAGACGCTTACGCTGCATTTTCATGACCTGGTCCATTGTCGCGCACGACTCCGCCACCGGCGCCTTCGCGGTAGCCGTCGCCACCAGGGCCTTCGCCGTCGGTGCCTCCTGTCCCTTCGTGCGTGCCGGGGTCGGGGCCGTCTCCACCCAGTCCTTCACCAACCGCTATCTCGCGCCGGCCATCCTCGACGCGCTGGCGCGCGGCCTGCCGCCCGACGCGGCAATCGAATCGGCACTCGCCGGCGACGCAGGCCGCGGCATCCGCCAGGTCCACGCGGTGGACCGGCACGGCCGCACCGCCGCCTGGACCGGGCGCAACTGCGTAGAATGGTGCGGCAGCCTCGCCGCGCCGGGGGTCAGCGTCGCCGGCAACATGCTGGCGGGCGAACCCACCGTGGCCGCCACGCTCGCCACCTGGCAGGCGACGCCGAACCTGCCGATGCCGGAGCGCCTGATGGCCGCCATGGAGGCCGGCGAGGCGGCCGGCGGCGATCGCCGCGGCCGGCAGTCGGCAGCGATGACGCTGGTCACCACCGAGGATTTCGCCGATCTCGACCTGCGCGTGGACGACCACCTTCAGCCCCTGGCCGAACTGCGCCGGCTGCTGGACATCTGGCGGCGAGAACGGGCGCCGGGGTTGGCGATGGCCCCGCGCAAGGCTGATCCGTCGGGGTTTATCGACCTGGACGCCATCGAGGCGGGCTGGGCGGCAAGGGGCCTCGATCTGCGATTCCGGCGGTAGGCCGCACATCCCGCTTGCCCCGGCGCCGCGGTCCGTTCAAATCTTCGCCGGGGTAATCCCCGCCGTCGCGGGGTCAAGGCTTGACAAAGGGCCGCCCGCCGCGGTCTGGACCTACAACGCAGGGAGTCATGGGAATGATAACACGTCGCGCAGCCGCCCGGCTTGTCGCCGGTACCGCCCTCACGGCCGCTTTCGCCAGCGGCAGCACGCCGGGTTGGGCGGCCGATAAGGTCGTCAAGGTCGGCATCGACCTGTCGCTCACCGGCGCGGACGCCGAAAGCGCGATGCGGGTGAAGAACGGCATCGTCATGGCGATCGACGCCGCGAACCAGGGCAATGCGGTGCCCGGCTACACCTTCGACCTGATGACGCTGGACGACGGCACCGCCACGGCCGGCCAGTACGACCCTGCGCAGGCTGCGACCAATGCCCGCAAGATGGTCTCCGACCACGACGTCGTCGCCGCCATCGGCCCGGAAATGAGTGGCGCCGGCAAGGCGATGGCACCGATCCTCAGCCAGGGCGACCTCGCCACCATCACGCCCAGCTCCACCAATCCGGACATCACCAATCCGAAATTCGCCGAACAGTACCGCCCGGCCGGCAAGCCGATCTATTTCCGTACCGTCACGACCGACGCCTTCCAGGGCCCGAACATGGCTAATTTCATGGCCGAGAAGTTGGGCATCAAGAGCGTCTATGTGCTCGACGACAGCGGCGCGTATGGCGTCGGGCTGGCCGACGCGTTCCAGGCGCAGGTGGAAAAGAAGGGCGTCAAGGTGCTCGGGCGCGACCGGCTGGATCCGAAGGCCGCCGATTATTCGGCGGTGCTGACCAAAATCAAGTCGCTCAACCCGCAGGCGCTGTATTACGGCGGCGTCGGCCAGGCCGGCATCAAGCTCGCCAAGCAGGCGTACGACATCCTGCCGACTGTCATCAAGGCGGGCGGCGACGGCGTGTACGGCGCGACCTTCCTCTCCGGCACCGGCTTCCCGGCCGCGGAGGGTTGGTACTCCACCATCGCCTCGCCGCATCTGACCGGGGACACCAAGGCCGCCGAGTTCGTCAAGGCCTATAGCGGCCGGTTCGGCGTGTCGCCGGAGGACTACTCGATCACCGCCTATGACGCGGCTTTGGTGATCATCGATGCGGTGAAGCGCGTGGCGGCAACCGGCAAGCCGGTGACGCGCAGCGCGGTGCGTGACGCGATCCAGACGGCCAAGGTGCCGACCATCCAGGGCACCGTGTCGTTCGACGCCAACGGCGACCTGGCGGATCGCACCGTCAGCGTGTTCCAGATCAAGCAGGACAAGGCCAGCAAGCCGGACGACGTTTCGGCGCAGTTCCATTACATCGACGTGGCGCCGCAGGCCTGAGCTTCCTCCGCGTAAGAGCAGTACTGTGACGCTGACCGATCTGCTGTTGCAGCAGACGATCAACGGGTTGAGCCTGGGCGCGATGTACGCGTTGCTCGCGCTTGGGTTCACCCTGGTCTACGGCATCCTGGAGCTTATCAACTTCTCGCATTTCAATGTCTTCATGGTCGGTTCGTTCATCGCCATGGGGGTGTTGCAGATGTTCGGGCTGACCGGTCAGGACGTGATCCTGACCGGGCTGCCGCTGGTCATGGTGCTGCTGGTGACCTTCGCCGTCACCATGGTCGCCTCCGGCCTGATCGGCGTGGCGATCGAGCGGCTGTGCCTGCGCCCCCTGCGCAACGTGAAGGGGCCCGCGGCGATGATCACCACCATCGGCGTGTCGTACATCCTGTTCAACATCATCCTGCTGTCGGTCGGGGCGGAGGCACGGAATTATCCCAACCCGATGCCGAACGTGCGCCTGCATATCAACGGCGCGGTGCTGGACATCCGCGTGCTGCTGATCTGGGGCGTGGCACTGGTGCTGATGGCCGGCCTCTATGTGTTCGTGCAGAAGAGCCGGCTGGGCAAGGCGATGCGCGCTACGGCGCAGGACGCGGAAGCGGCGCGCATGATGGGCGTGGACGTGGACAAGGTCGTCGTCATGGCCTTCTTCCTCGGCTCGGCGCTCGCTGGCGCGGGCGGGCTGATCTTCGGCCTGTATTACAACTTCACCAGCTTCATCATCGGCTTCACCGCCGGGTTACGCGCCTTCACCGCCGCGGTGCTCGGCGGCATCGGCAACGTGCCGGGGGCGATGGTGGGCGGCCTGATCATCGGCTTGATCGAGGCGCTGGGCGGCCAGATCGCCGGTGCCTGGACCGACGTGATCATCTTCTCGATCCTCGTGCTGGTGCTGGTCTTCAAGCCGTCCGGCCTGTTCGGGCGCGTCGCGCCGAACAAGTCGTGAAGGACGCCTGCGCATGAGCAATGCCCTCGCCGTTCTGACGCGGCCCATTGCCTGGATTCCGGAAGCGCGCCGCCGGCAGCTCGGCCTGGCGCTGCTGATCGCCGCGGCGATGTTGTTTCCCGTGCTGCATGACAACGACGCCGATATCGACAGCATGGCGAATGCGGCGGCCTATGCCACGCTGGCGCTCGGGCTGAACATCGTTGTCGGCTTCGCCGGATTGCTCGACCTGGGTTACGCGGCGTTCTTCGCGATCGGCGCCTACACCTACGGCATTCTGAGTTCGTTCCAGTTGCAGCCGCCCTGGACCGAATTCTGGGAGCCGTTCCGCTGGCTCGGCCTGGTGTCGCGCATGGCGGGCGACGGCGACGCCTTCGTGGTGCACTTCACCCTGTCGTTCTGGCTGGCATTGCCGATCTCCGCGGCGTTCGCGGCGTTCTGGGGCGTGATGTTCGGCGCGCCGACGCTGCGGCTGCGGGGCGACTACCTGGCGATCGTCACGCTCGGCTTCGGCGAGATCGTGCCGATCGTGGTGCGCAACTGGTCGGACCTGACCAACGGTGCCGCCGGGCTGAATGGCGTGGCGGCACCACACCTGTTCGGCTGGAGTTTCGGAGTTGATTCGACACCGTATTACTATGTCGCCATCTGCATGGTGGCGCTGCTGGTGTTCATCTCGCTCCGATTACGCGATTCGCGCATCGGTCGCGCCTGGATGGCGATCCGCGAGGACGAGGTCGCCGCCGCCGCCATGGGCGTGGACCGCACCAAGTTCAAGCTGCTGGCGTTCGCCATCGGCGCCGCGTTCGCCGGTATGACCGGCGTGTTCTATGTGGCGAAGTTGCAGACCGCGACACCGGAAATGTTCGGCTTCCCGGTGTCGGTGATGATCCTGGTGATGATCGTGTTCGGCGGCATCGGCAGCGTGTGGGGCGTGGTGCTGGGTGCGTTTATTCTCCAGTTGCTGCAATCCTGGTGGCTGGAGGACCTGACGGGATGGCTGAACGCGCTGGGCCGGGTGGTACACAATGCGTGGCTCCAGCAGGTCGACCTCGCGCCGTCGATCGAGTTGATCTTTGGCTTCATCCTGGTCGGCATGATGCTGTTCCGGCGTGATGGGCTGATCCCGGCGACGCGTCCGCAGGCGGCGCTGACCTTCGAGCAGCAGCACGCGGAAATCCGGCGCGGCGGCTTCACCGATCTGAAACTGCAAGGGTTGGGCGGCGATGTGCGCACCGGCGCCGCGGCGCTGGAGGTCAAGGGCGTCACCGTGCGTTTCGGCGGGCTGACCGCGCTGAACGCGGTGGACATCGTGGTGCCGAACGGCGGCGTGGTGGCGGTGATCGGGCCGAACGGCTCCGGCAAGTCCACGCTGTTCAATGCGATTACCGGGCTGGTGCCGACGGAATCGGGGTCGATCCGGTTTCACGGCGAGGAGATCATGCATCTGCCGCCGCATACGATCCTGGCCAAGGGGATCGCCCGCACCTTCCAGAACCTGCGGCTGTTTCCCAACTTGACGGTGATGGAGAACGCGCTGATCGGGCAGCATGCGCGGCTGACCACCGGCGTGTTCAAGGCAATCTTCCGCCCGCCCGCGACGCGTGCCGAGGAGGTGGGTGCGCGGGTGTGGGCGATGGAGGTTTTCGCCATCTTCGGCAACCGGTTGACCCCGCGCGTCGGCCAGATGGTGAGTGGGTTGTCGTATGCGAACCGGCGCCGCATCGAGATCGCTCGCGCGCTGGCGTCGCGTCCGCGCATCCTGCTGCTGGATGAGCCGACCGCAGGCATGAACCCGGCAGAGACCCTGGAATTGGCAGAGCAGATCAAGAGCCTGAACGGATTGGGGCTGACGGTGCTGCTGATCGAGCACAAGCTGGACGTGGTGACCACGCTGGCGGACACGGTGTACGTGCTGGACCACGGAGAGGTGATCGCGCAAGGCACGCCGGCCGAGGTGCGCCGTGACGAGGAGGTGCTGCGCGCCTATCTCGGCCGCAACGCGCAAGCCGCAGCGGCGGGAGTGACGGCATGACAAGCCTCGCCCACGACGCGGGAGAGCTCGAGGCGCGACGCTCCGCGTCTCGAGCTCTCCCCCGCGCAGCGCGGGAGAGGTAACGAGCCATGCTGCTCGAGTTCAAGCATGTCGACACCTACTACGGCGACCTGCACGTCCTCAAGGACGTCAACTACGCCATCAACGAAGGCGAAATCATCGCCCTGCTCGGCGGCAACGCCTGCGGCAAGTCCACCACGATGAAGACCATCATGGGGGTGGTCCGTCCGGCGCGCGGCCAGGTGATCTACCAGGGCACGCCGATCGAACGCCTGCCCACCGCCGAACGCGTGCGTCGCGGCATCGCCCCGGTGCTGGAAGCGCGCCGCCTGTTCCCGCGCATGACGGTGTTCGAGAACCTCGAGATGGGCGCCTATCTGCGCAAGCGCGGCGCCGAGTTCGACCAGGATCTGGAGCGCGTCTATGCGCTGTTCCCGCGCGTGAAGGAGCGGCGCGGCCAGATCGCCGGCACGCTGTCGGGCGGTGAGCAACAGATGGTGGCGATGGGGCGCGCGTTGATGGCGCGTCCGCGGCTGTTGTGCATGGACGAGCCGTCGATGGGCCTGGCGCCGATTTTCGTGGAGCAGGTGTTCGACATCATCCAGGAGATCAATCGTCAGGGGACGACGGTCTTCATGGTGGAGCAGAATGCCAACATGGCACTGTCGATCGCGCATCGGGCGTATGTGTTGCAGACCGGCCAGGTGGTGCTGTCCGGCACGGCGGCGGAGCTACGGCAGAATCCAATGATCCGCGAGGCGTATCTGGGCGAGATCCAGGTGACGGCACCGCCTGTCGCGTAACGCACCGGGATAGGACCGCTTCCGTTCCGATTTTGCGTGACTCCCCGGCCGAATCTGGTATTTTGCCAATAATCAAAATCAGGGGATGCCATCCTACCATGCGAACAATCGCACCTGGTCGTGCATCAACATGAATGCCGACGCCAATCCGGGCGGCTTTCTGGTCGAGGTCCCTCGGGAGGGCAAGAACAACAAGCAGATCCACATCCTCGCCGGGCCAGGGCGCAACCAGGACATCCACGAGAGCCATCTGCACAAGAACTTGGATGTCTTCTGCGTGTGCCTGAAGAAGCCCTGAGCGACGGCTTGGCATAGTGCGGGCGTGTGGCTAGAAGGCGCGATGACCTGTTTCACCCCCGGCCGCCGTGCCCTTCTCGGTCTGTTGCTGGCCGGCGTAGCGGTGTCGCGCGCCCAGGCCGCCGATCCGCTGCGGCTTGGCCTGCTGCACACGCTGTCCCCCGCGCCGTTCTACATTGCGCAGGAGCGCGGCTATTTCCGCGATGAAGGCATCGACCTGACATTCCGCTTCTTCGAAGCCGCGCAGCCGATCGCCGCGGCGGCGGTCTCCAGCGACATCGACGTGGGCGTTACCGCGTTGACCGGCGGGTTCTTCAACCTCGCGGAGAAGGGCACGCTGAAGGTGATCGGGGGCGGCATGCACGAGCAGCGGGGCTATGAAGGCTCGGCGATCCTGGTGGCGAACAAGGCATTCGATGCCGGCCTGACGACGCCCGACAAGCTGGCCGGGCACAGCTTCGCCATCACGCAGTACGGCGCGTCCTTCCATTACATGATCGGTCGCATCGCCGAGGCGGAGCATTTCGACCTCAAGAGCGTCAGCCTGCGGCCGGTGCAGCAGGTGCCGAACATGATCGCCGCGGTGCAGAGCGGGCAGGTGGATGCGACGATCGCCATCGCGTCGCAGGCCAAGCCGCTGGCGGCGAGCGGCCAGGCGCACATCATCGGCTGGGTCGGCGACATCGTGCCGTATCAGATCACCGCGGTGTTCACCACGGACAAGATGATCGCGCAGCACGCCGACCTGCTGCACCGTTTCGCGCGGGCCTACCAGAAAGGCGTGGCGGATTATCGCGAGGCATTCCTGCGGCAGGACGCGGGGGGAAAGCCGATCGTCGATGCGAAGACCGATGCGGTGATTCCGTTGATCGAGAAATATGTGTTCACCGGCGATCCGCACGCGCGGGAAAAGATCCTGGCCGGCGTTGGCTATTACGATGCCGGCGGTGCGCTCGACGTGGCGGATGTGACGGAGCAATTGCGCTGGTTCAAAGCGCAGGACCTGGTGAAGGGCGAGGCCGACGCGGCCGCGGTGATCGACACGCAGTTCCTGCCGACGCGATGAGCGACGGCCTGCGCCTGGTGCTAAGTGGCGTGTGCCACGCCTATCGCGACCTGTCCGTGTTGCAGGATATCGAACTGGTCGCCGAACCGGGCGAGGTGCTGGTTTTGGTCGGGCCATCCGGCTGCGGCAAGTCCACATTGCTCGGTATCATGGGCGGCATGCTGTCGCCGTCCGCCGGCACGGTGCGCGTCGAGGGTGCGGTGGCGGAGGATTGCCTCAACCCGTTGACCTATGTGTTCCAGGATTTCGCGTTGCTGCCGTGGCGTAGCGTGGCCGGCAACGTGTCGCTGGCGTTGGAGCAACGCTTGTCGCGGGCTGACCGTGATGCGCGGGTCTCCGAGGTATTGACGCTGACCGGACTTACGGAGTTCGCGCACGCCTGGCCACGCCAGCTTTCCGGCGGCATGCGGCAGCGCGTCGGCATCGCTCGCGCTTTGGCGGTGCGTCCGGCGTGCCTGCTGATGGACGAGCCGCTGTCCGCACTGGATGCGCAGACGCGCGACCTGCTGCTGGAGGAATTCGTCGCGCTGATTGAGCGTGCGCGCACCACGACGGTGTATGTGACGCATAATCTGACGGAAGCCGTTCGGCTGGGTCAGCAAATCGTCGTGCTGTCGCGGCGGCCGGGGCGCGTGCGCGAGGTGGTGCGCATCGATCGTCCGCTGGCCGGCCGTTCCGCCACCGATCGCGATCTGTTGCAGGTGGAGACGGCATTGTGGCGGCTGATCCGCGATGACGCCGCGGCGGCCGAACGGGAGATCGAGCATGCGCCGCATTGACGGTTCCGTGCCGTTCCGCGGCGGCGGCTTTGCCCCCCGCGAGCGCTTCTGGGCGGCAGCCGCGACGTTGATCGGGGTGGTCGCGCTATGGCAGTTCGGCTGTTCCGCCGGCGTCATCCCGACGCTGTTCCTGCCGGCGCCGGTCAACATCGCAATCGAGTTGTGGCACCTGACGTTAAGCGGCGAATTGTGGAAGCACCTGTCGGCATCGCTGCTGCGGCTGGCGATCGGCTGGAGTGTCGGCACGGTGTTCGGCATCGGCATGGGGCTGGCAGTGGGATTGTGGTCGGCGCTGCGCTCGCCGGGCATGGCGGTGGTGTCCGCGTTGTTTCCGATTCCGAAGATCGCGCTGGTGCCGCTGTTCATCATCTGGTTTGGCATCGGCGAGGGCTCCAAGATCATCACCCTGGCGTTCGGCGTGTTCTTTCCCACGGTGATCGCCACCGCCGGAGGTGTCGACAACGTGCCGCGTTCGCTGATCCGTATGGGGCAGAGTTTCGGCCTCTCCACCGGCGCGATCGTGCGCAAGATCGTGCTGCCCGGTGCATTGCCGGCGATCCTGTCCGGGTTTCGTGTTACGGCGTCCATCGCGATTGTGCTGTTGGTGGCTGCGGAAATGATCGGTGCGGAGGAGGGCATCGGGGCGTTCGTATTGTCGGCGGGGAACCTGTACGACACGGACGCGCTGATGGCGGGCATCGTCGTGCTGTCGGTGATTGGGCTGGTGGCGGCGTGGGTGATCGGATTGCTGGAGCGCGCATTGCTGGCATGGCGATGAAACATGTTGCGCAGGCCGCGGGGACGTGCTGCGGTGTTGCGCAGGAGGCACGCAGATGGCACGGCTTGAGGACATTCCACAGCCGACCCGCGACGCGGTGGCCAATCTGCCATGCCCATCATTCGACACGCATCCGTTTGTTGCCGGCCCGCCACTGGCGCAACGGCGCGTGGCGATCGTCACCAGCGCGGCACTGATACGGCGGGGCGATCAGCCGTTTGCGTTCGGCAGCGGCGAGGCTCGGTTCATTCCGGCCGACATCCCGGCGGCGGAACAACTCATTAGCCACGTGTCGATCAATTTCGATCGCAGCGGATTCCAACGCGACCGCAACGTGGTGTTTCCGATCGACCGGCTGCGGGAACTGGCGGCAGACGGCGTGATCGGCAGCGTGGCGGATACACATTACACCGTCATGGGATCCACCGATCCCGCGGCGATGATCGAGTCCGTCGGACAGATAGCGGGGCAGTTGCAGCAGGAGCGCGTCGATGCGGTCCTGCTGACCCCTGTCTGACCGCTCTGCACGCGCGCCGTGAGCGCGCTTGCCCACATGCTGGAAGACCGAGGCATGCCGTGCGTCGCCATCGGCGCCGTGCGCGTGCAGATGGAAAAGACGCAGCCACCGCGCGGGCTTTTCGTGCCGTTCCAGTTGGGACGGCCGCTCGGCGAGCCGGAGGATGTCGCGTTCCAACGCCGCGTGTTGTCGCAGGCGCTGGGGTTGCTGGAACGCACCGACGGGCCGGTGATTTTGGCGGATTTTCCCGACGACCCGCCAGGCTGGAGCGATACGCCCGGATGGGAGCCGCCGGTTCTGCCCACGCTTGCGACGCCAACCGATCCGACAGGATGGCGCGACGCTTTTGCAACGGAACTGGCCGCATTGCGGCCCGCCTGGGCGCAGGCGCGCGCCCGTTTTGGTCGCAGCACGGTGGGCTTGAGTTTTGTCTCGCCGGAAGACTGGCCCGCGTTGGCGGCGGCGTTCGCCGGTGGTGAATTGCCGGCTGTGGCGGGACACACGACGGCGGCACTGACGCTGCGGTTTCTGTGCGACGACATCAAGGCTTTTTACGGGGAGGCCGGGCAGGCGGTGGGTTCGGCGCCGTCCAGTCGGCAGGTTGACGGCTGGTTCTGGCGCGCAACGCTCGCGGGGCGGCTGCTGGTCGCGCTACGCACGATGGCGATGGCGAGCGATAACAATGCCATGAAGACGGTCGGCGGGCGATTCTTCGTGCCCGTGCCCTGGCTGCCTGGATAGTCTGTACGAGATCGATCAGGCGGCTCGCATCCCGGTCGTAGGGGTGATCCCATTGTGTGTGATGGGGCTGTCAGAGCAGGACTTGGTGGGATGGTGGCGAAGCCGAAGCAAATGCCAAGGAAGACAGGCGGGGCGGCGTCCGCAAGGACGGAGACCCGCATATTCCGTGTCGCGTTTCAACGGAGGCGGTAAGTCTGGCGGGAGATCGAGGCAAGGTCGCATCATTCATTGTACGATCTCGCCGCCTTCGCCTTGCGGACGTTCGGGTTTGATTTCGATCATCCGTTTGGTTTCTATTCCGGGTCGGGACGCGGTATGTAGAGGGCGAACCCGCGATACGAACTGTTTACCGACCTGGGCGATCCCACCGATGAACACGCCTTTGGGGTCGAGACGATCAGCGTCGCGACTGGGTTCCCACAAATTGGACACCGGATGACGCTGCTGTTCGACTATGGCGACGAATGGCTGTTCGACGTGAAATTGACTGGAGTCGGACAAGCCGAGCCGCGCATCCGCTATCCTCGCCTGCTGAGGCAAGGTGGTGAGGCTCCGGAGCAATATCCAAGTTTCGACGACGAAGAATGAGCGGCCGTGCTGAGGCGCGCGCCGGCATCGCGTTCAGCACCGCAAACTGCAGCCGCGGATTGCGCGCTGCCAACGAAACGCGGTGGATCATTTGCTCGCCTCCGCGTGCAGAGCCTGGGTGAATGCGGCGATCGCCTGCGCCACATCGGCGTCGTTATGCGCTGGCGACATGTACATTTTTGAATCGCCCTTTAACACGCTGCTCCCGCGCAGGCGCTGGTTGAAGCGGCGCATCATCTCGCCGTCGGCGCGCAGCGTGGCCCGGTAGTCAGCGATGTCGCCGGTGGCGAAGAACACGTCGAACAGCGGCGGCTCGCCGATCACCTGGCCGGGCAATCCGGTCTCGCGCAGCAAGCCCGACAGCGCGTCCATCAACTTGCGGCCCGTCGCGAAAACCTGCTGATACACACCCGGACGTTTCAACACCGCCAGCGTCGCCAGCCCGGCCACCGCCGCCACCGGATTGCCGGACAACGTGCCGATCTGCGGCAGGAACCGGTCGTCGCCGGCCCGAGCGCGATCGAACAGCGCCATGATGTCGGCGCGCCCGGCGATCGCCGCCAGCGGGAACCCGCCGCCGATGATCTTGCCCAGCGTGCACAGATCAGGGACCACGCCGTAATATTCCTGCGCACCGCCATAGGCGAAACGAAAGCCGGTGACAATCTCGTCGAAGATCAGCAGCACGCCGGCATCCTGCGTCGCCTTGCGCAGCGCCTGGAGGAAGCCCGACTTCGGCGGCAGCAGTCGCTGGAACGGCTCGACGATGACGGCCGCGAGGTCGTTGCGATGCTCGTGGATCAGGCTGGCGGCCATCTCGGCGTCGTTGAATGGCGCGATCAGCATGTCGTCGCGCACACTGCGGCAGATGCCGGGTGAGTCCGGCACCGCCTGGGGAAAATTGCCCGGCCGCTTCGGCGCCCAGCTCATCAGGCTGTGGTCGCCCATGCCGTGGAATCCGCCCTCGAATTTCATGATCTTGTCGCGGCCGCGGAAGGCGCGTGCGACGCGCATGGCGAAAGCGTCCGCCTCGGTGCCCGACGAAACGAACCGCACCTGCTCCGCACAGGCCACCGCATCGACCAGTTCGGCCGCGAGGCGGATACCGTATTCGTTGTTGGCAAAGAAGGTGAAGCCGCGCTCAAGCTGCTCGCGCACCGCTTCCACCACCTCCGGATGGCCGTGGCCGACGAACATCGGCCCGGAGCCGAGCAGGAAATCGACGTATTCGCGGCCGTCGATGTCGGTGACGCGGCCGGCGTGACCCTCGCGAATGATGAGGTCGCCGGCGAGGTTGCCGAAACTGGCGGCCGGCAACACGCGGCGTGCCGTTTCCATGATCGTCTGCACTGGCGCGTCCATCATCCCTATCTCCGTCTGGCTGCGACGGCGGATTTCTCCCCTGTCGCCGCGCCGGGCGCAAGTCACCTTGCTTGATAGCGTCGCGGGATCACCAGATTCGCCAGGCCAGTCAAGCCGAGTGTCGTGCCCATCAGGATGAAGGCGATGGCGCCGGCGAACGGCCAGTTGTTGTCGCTGTTGAACGCCCAGAACAGCAGCGGTGCCATCATCTGAAAGCGTGGGCCACCCAGCAACACCGGCGTCGCGAAGGCGTTCATGCACAGGATGAAGCACAGGACTGCGGCAATCGTCACGCCTGGCAGCGCCAGCGGAAACACGATGCGCCAGAACGCGCGCGACGGCGCGGCACCCATCGACGCGGCGGCTTCCTCCAATCTCGGGTCGATGCCCTCGAATACGCTTTGCAGCGTCAGCACGGTAAATGGCAGGTTGATGGCGATGATGCCGGCGATCACCGCCGGCTCGGAATACATGAGGTTCACAGTGCCGGCGTGCAGCAGGTCACGCGACAGGATGTCGAGCATGCCGCCGCGCGCGAACAGGATCATCCAGCCGGCCGTGCGTGTCGTGGAGCCGATGAACAGCGGCAATACTGTCAGCACCACAAGCGCGGATTTCCAACGGCTGGTACTGCGCGCCAGACGCCAGGCCATCGGCAAGCCCAGAGCCAGGCACACCACGGTTACGATCACCGAGACGCGGATCGTGGTGACAAGCACGTTCCAGTAGAATGGATCTTCGAAGAAGCGCAGGTAGTTCGCCGACGTCACCGCGGCGATCATCAACTCGTTCGGGTCGTAGCGATTGAGGCTGTCGCGCGCCAGGAAACCCAGCGGCACGACCAGCATCAACAGCATCATCAGGCTGGCGGGGCCGAGCAGGGCAAGCGCTGCGCCGGCCTCGCGCTGCTCAGCCATGCTGGATGCTCTTCAACCACCAGTCGTTCAAATCCGGAATTGCCTTGGACAGCACTGGATAATCCGGCGATACCAGCTTCGGCGCAGGCTCGGGAAACGCCAATTGCTCGCCTACCTTCCCGGTCAGCGGCGCGTCGTCCACCGTGGGCAGATAGCCCATATGCGCGGCAAACCCCTGCTGCGCCGACGGCTCCAACAGTGCGTTCATGTATTTGTACGCGGCGTCCTTGTCTGGCGCGTTTTTCGGCAGGACCATGCCGGAGACGTACAGAACGGCACCTTCTTTCGGGAACGCTCCCTTCACCGGGACGCCGGCGTTCTGCCACATGACGGAACGCGCCAGCCAGATGACCGCGACGTTGATCTCGCCCGACTTGAACGCCGGCGCAAACGCATCGGTCTCGGCATAGAGGCGCAGACCGTTGGCATTCAGCTTCAGCAGGAATGCCTTCGCCTTGTCGAAATCCGTGGTCGTTCCAGTCTCCAGCAGGCTCGCTGCCATAATAAGCCACTGGTTCCCCCCTTGGCTGAGCACGCCGACCTTGCCGTTCCATTTTGGATCGAGCAGATCGCCGAGGCTTTGCGGCGGGTCCTTGACGACCTCCGTGTTGTACACCAGCACCTGCGCACTGTAGATGTGCGGCACGAACGCGGGCATGCGCAGGTCCGGCCGCACATGCTTCAGGTTGGGCACCTTCGCCTCGTCGAGCGGCTCGACCAGGTCGGCATCGGTGACGCGGTAGCCGTTCAGTGCCCCGAGGCAGGCGATATCCTCCGTGCCCCGCGGCAATTTCTTCTGCGCGTACAGTTTGGATGCGCGCGGGACCTCGTCGCCGACGTCCTGGATGACCTCGATGCCGGCTGGCTTCAGGATCGGGTCGTCGATGTTCTCGCGCAGCAGCCGCGCGTAGTCACCACCCCAGGTACCGACGACGCATTGTTCCGCCGCCGGTGAGCGGCGCGACAGGATGGCCGGCGCGGCCAGCAATGTCGTGCCGGCGAGCAGGGTGCGGCGTGACAGGATCGGGCTAGGCATCGTTGGTCTCCTTCAAAGTGACTGACGCCGTCAGAGCATTGCCATCGGCGTCGAACAGGCGTTCCTCGTCCGGCTCCCAGGCCAGCGTAACGCGCGTGCCGGGCGTCTGGCGTCGCACGGCGTCGCGTCCCAGCGCCGGACCGCGCGTCAGAACGGTGGTATCCGGGCCGAGCCGAACGACGTGCTCCACCACGGAACCGAGCCAAGTGGACAACACGACCTCGCCTTCCACGCGCGCATTACCATCCGGTGCAAGCAGATGCACGCTGTCCGGCCGCACCGCCAGTGTCGCATCGCCGCTGTCGGCATAGCGTCCCGCCAATGTCAGCACGGTGCCATCTGCCAACACCAGCCGGCGATCGCCATCAAGTCGGCCAGCGAGAATGTTGCTGCCGCCGATGAAGCGCGCGACGAAGGGATTGGCCGGGCGGGCGTGGATTGCTTCCGGTGCGCCAATCTGCTGCACACGACCTTCGTGCATCACCACCAGGCGGTCGGCCATCGCCATCGCCTCGGTCTGGTCGTGCGTCACCATGATCGTGGTGATGCCGCCGGCGCGTTGCAGAATGCGAATCTCGCGCGCCATTTCCTGACGCAACGCGGCATCGAGATTCGACAGCGGCTCATCGAGCAAGAGCAGACGCGGATGGATGGCCAAAGCGCGGGCCAGGGCGACACGTTGCTGCTGGCCGCCGGAGAGTTCGCGTGGCAGGCGCTCAGCCAGCGCCTCCAACTTTACCAGGCGCAGCATTTCCGCGACGCGCGTTTCGGTCGCGGCCGCCGGCGAGCGCCGCATCTCCAGGCCGAACGCGACGTTACGCGCGACGGTCAGATGCGGAAACAATGCGTAGCTCTGGAACACGATGCCCATTTCGCGCCGGTGCGGTGGCAGGGCGGCTATACTGCGGCCGTCCAGGCGGATATCGCCCCCGGTTGGCATTACGAAACCGGCGATCAGGCGCAGGGTGGTGGTCTTGCCGCAGCCGGACGGGCCGAGCAAGACGATAAGCTCGCCGGGTTCCACCTCCAGCGTAACGTCGCGCACCACGGCATGCGCGCCGAAATGCTTCGTCAGGCCCTGCAACGTCAGTGCAGCGGAGCTGGTCATCGCACGATCCGGCCGAGGCGCATGAAGCGGTCGAGCACCAGCAGTAGTGCGGCGATGCCGACGGTCTGCGCGACGGCGACGGCGGAGACCAGCGGATCGATGTGGTATTCGAGATATTGCAGCACGGCGACCGGCAGCGTGGTGACGCCGGGGCTGGTGAGGAACAGCGCCAATTCCAGGTTCTCGAACGAAATGACGAAGGCGAACAGCGCGCCGGCGATGATGCCGGGGCGCATCGCCGGCAGCGTGACGCGCCAGATCACGGTGAGCGGGTTGGCGCCAAGGCTGGCGGCAGCTTCCTCGGCGCTGCGCTCGTGGTTGGTCAGGCTGGCGAGGCACAGCCGCACCACCCATGGCGTGGCGATCATCACATGCGCCAGCACCAGCCCGACCATCGAGCCGGTGATCATCGAGCCCAACTGCTCATCGATCGTCACCAGCATCACGTAGATCGCCAGACCGAGCGCGATGCCGGGCACGGTCAACGGCGCCAGCAGCAAGGTGGAGACCGCGCCGCGGCCGCGGAAGCGATGGCGTGACAGGCCGATGCCGGCGGGAATCCCCAGCAGCAGGCTGCCGACGACCGCTGCCGCGCCGAGTTCGATGCTGGTGAGGACGGGTTGCGCGAAATTGGGAAGGATCGCGGCGTACCAGGCCAGCGTGTAGCCGTGCGGAGGGAACAGAATGAGCTTCTCGTCGAACACGCTGAGATAGAGGGTGAGCAGCAGCGGCACGGCGATCAGCGCGATGCCGGTCCACAGCAGCAGCCCGACGCCTGCGCGTTCCAGCCTTGCGGCGCCGCGTCCGGGAGCGTGTTCCGGCAACGGCGGCGCGGTTTGCGCCAACCCAGATGTCATTCATTACTCCAAGCCTGGAAGACTCCCGGGCGAAGCTTCAACGGGGGATGCGGGGAGAGTCAACGTATGATCCCTCTCCCGCGATGGCGGGAGAGGGATTCCACGGCGCGATATCCAGCCACGTGCTTTGGTAGGTGGCACCCGCGCCCATGTCGGTGAAATCGTCGCTGCACAGCATGTTCACCGTGCCGGACACCGCCTCGTCGTCGGGGCGCTGGCCGGGCACCAGCACCACCCCAGGCTGCACCTCGTCACGTACATGCAATGTCAGTCCCACCGAGCCGCGCTCGTTGAACAGCCGCACAGGCTGTCCATCGGTCAGTCCGCGTGCAGCGGCTTCGGCTGGATGCAACACGCAGCACGGCGCGCCTTCGCGCCCGCGCAGGAAGGCGACGCCGGAAAACGCTGTGTGGCTCTGGAAATATCCCGGCGCGGTGAGCAATCGCAGCGGCCAGCGTGCGGCATGGGTGGCCTCGGCGGGATCGGGTTGCCAGTCGGGCATCGGCGGCAGGCCCTGCGACGCAAGCGTGTCGGAGTGGAACTCCAGCTTGCCGGAGGGCGTGCGGAACGGCTGGCCGCCCTTCGGTCCGATTGAGATCGGCCCCGCATCCGGCAGACGATCGACATCGATCTCGGCCGCCGCGCCATGCGCGCCGCGGAACAGTTCGCGCAGGATGTCGTGCTGCGACATGCCGAACACCGGGTCGTGCAAGCCCATGCGTGCGGCCAGGGTTTGCGCCAGCCGCAGATTGGACCATGCCTCGCCTTGCGGTGCCACGGCGCGGTGGCTGTATTGCATGTAGTAGGTGCCGTAGGCGCGGAAGAAGTCCTCGGTTTCCAGATATGTCGCCGCCGGCAGCACGATGTCGGCATAACGCGCGGTCACCGACAGGAAGGGATCGTGCACTACGGTGAACAGGTCCTCGCGCGCCAGGCCGGCGCGGGTCTTTGCGCTATCCGGACAGGTGACGGCGGGATTGTTCGCGGCGATGAACAGCGCGCGGATCGGCGGGTCGCGCAGGTCCAGCAGCGCCTCGCCGAGCCGGGTGTGGTTCACCGTGCGCGTCTCTGCCGGGCCGGACGGTTTGCGCACCGCGTTGTAGTTCAACGCGAACGACGCCGCGGTGGCCAGCAACGCGCCGCCGCCGTAACGGCCATAGGCGCCGGTCACGCCGGGCAGCAGCGCCACGCTGCGCAGCGCCTGGCCGCCATGGGTGAAGCGCGTCATGCCCCAGCCAAGCCGGATGAACGATTTCGCAGCAGCGCCATACAGGGCGGCGAAGCGCTCCACATCTGCGGCGGGAATGCCGGTGATCGCCGCGACGCGGTCCGGGGTGAAGCGCGGCAGCACATCGCGTTCCACCTGGTCGAAGCCGAGCGTGTGCTGCCCCAGATAACCGCGGTCGCATTTGCCGTCGCGTGCCAGGATGTGCATGACGCCCAGCGCCAGGGCCGCGTCGGTGCCGATGCGGATCGGAATATACCAGTCGGCGCTTTGGGCCGATCGCGTGCGCCGCGGATCGATCACGACCAGCCGTACGCCGCGTTTGCGCGCCTGTTCCACCTTCGCCCAGAAATGCACGTTGGTGGCGAACAGGTCGGAGCCCCAGCAGACGATCAGGTCCGCCTCGGTCACCGATTCCGGGTCGGCGCCGCCGATCGGCCCGACGGTCGCGTCCCACGCCGCCTCGCTGCAACTGTCGCATACCGTGCCGGCCCACAGGCGGCTGGTGCCAAGCGCGTGGAACAGCCCGTTCAACAGGCCTCGGTTCATCAGGCCCTGATGGGCACTGTAGGCGTAGCCGAGCACTGCCAATGGCCCTGATTCGGCAATGATCGATTGCCACCGCGCGGTGATCTCATCGAGCGCCGCATCCCAGGTGATCGGCGCGAATTTTCCCTCGCCCTTCGCGCCGGTGCGGCGCAGCGGCGTGGCCAGGCGTTGCGGCGAATGCACCAACTCGGCGTCGCGGTTCACCTTGCCGCAGGCGAAGCCGGCAGTGAACGGCTGACCGGGATCGCCCTCGACGCGGACGACACGCCCATCCTCCACATGCGCGAGCAAGGAGCACATGTCGGGACAATCATGCCCGCACACCACCCGAACCGTTGTCACATCGTGTCTCCAGCCAATGCCGTCGGGCGCATGCCGCAACGGTCGGCCCATGCCTGTGCCGATCCGGTATGCTAGCATAAAGGACCGGTTGGTGCCGCACCGGCCGGTCCATGCGGCGGCGCGACTCGCATCACCAGGGAGGCACGGTGTCGGCAACAGTTTTCCGCGTCATCCGACGTGTCGTTTGTGGCCTGGTGTTGCTGACCGCGCCGGCACAGGCCGACGATGGCGCGGCGGCGCTCGCGGCGGGCGGGCTGGTGTTCGTCAAGGCGCCGGGCATCGTCATGCAGCGCGAGGACCTCACAGTGTCGGCTGCGCAGATCTGGGTGCGCTTCGAGATGCGCAACGACCGTCCGGAACCGGCAACGTTGCGTGTCGCCTTTCCGCTGCCCGATGTGCCGCTGCTAACGCCGGGCGGTTGGGAGACGCCATCCGGCGCGAACGTTGCGTTGCCCGGCGACGTCACCGACCCCCGCTTCATCGACTTCACCGTCCGCGTCAACGGTCGGCCCGTGCAGCCGGAACTGGACATCCGCGCCATGTTGCCCGATGGGCGCGACGTGTCCGCGCTGCTACGCGAAGCGGGCGGCACCCGGCTGCTGTTGCAGCCGCGCTGGTTCGACCCGGGCACTCTGGCGCCGGCGGTGCGGCAGCGTCTGCTGGATGCCGGCGCGATCAAGCCAGCGGAACCCGGCGACCCCGCCTCGCCCGACGTGGCACAATGGGCCACCCGCATCAGATTTCATTGGGAGCAGATTTTCCCCCCGGGCGTGACCGTGATCGAGCATAGCTACCGTCCCATGCTCGGCTTCAATTTTGTGGAGAAGATCGACGGACATTGGACCGGCACCGGTGCCGGCGATCTGGAGCATGCTTTCTGCATCGATCCGGCGACGGACCGGGCATTGCGCGGCTTTGCCACGCCTGGTCATCCGGCGACGGGCTACGAAGTCGCCTATATTCTCAGCACCGCCGCCACGTGGGATGGTCCGATCGGCACGTTCCACTTGACGATCGAAGGCGGGCGGTTGCCCTCGGGGCCCCTGTTCGCGGGTGGCAACGTCGGGCTGATCAGCCTGTGCACGGGGCTCAAGCTGCGCGAGACCAGCAGGCTGCGGTTCGAAGCTACGGCGCGGGACTATCATCCGCCGGCCGATCTGCGGGCGCTGTTCGTGGTGCATGACGAGGCGGTTCGCTAGCGCATCTTCCGGCTGACTGGAAACGCCACCCCCTGTCATCGCGAGGCGCGGAGCGCCTCACAATGACAGGGGGGAGAGGTTCCCAACAGGAGCAACCTCCGGGCGCACCATTCCGCCCTGCGACTGGCCTGCTCTTGCCGGACCCCGCCGCATCGGGGATCGTCCGGCGCAGCAACGCCGAGGAGTTCTCCATGCCCCCACCGGGACCGCTGCATGGCTTCCGCATCATCGACCTGACCTCGAACATCTCGGGGCCACTGGCCACGATGATCCTGGCCGACCAGGGCGCGGACGTAATCAAGGTGGAGAACCCGCAGGGCGGCGACCATACGCGCGCCTCGGCGAACCGGCGCGGCGGGTTTTCCGCCAGTTTCCTCAACAACAACCGCAACAAGCGCTCGATTGTGCTGGACCTGAAGACCGACGCGGCGCGCGAGGCGGTGTTGAAGCTGGCCGCCACCGCCGACGTGTTCGTGCAGAACTTCCGGCCCGGCGTGGCGGAGCGCATGGGCCTGGGAGAAGACGCCGTCCGCGCCGTGGCGCCGAAGATCGTCTATGTCTCGATCAGTGGTTTTGGCGAGGGCGGCCCGTACGGGGCGAAACCGGCGTACGATCCGGTGGTGCAGGCGCTGTCCAGCCTGGCGACCATCCAGGCGGGATCGGATACGGAACGGCCGCGCCTGGTGCGCACCATCCTGCCGGACAAGCTCACCGCCGTCACCGCGTCGCAGGCGATCACCGCGGCGCTGCTGGCCCGCACGCGCACCGGCGAGGGGCAGCATGTGCGGCTGTCCATGTTGGATGCGGTGCTGGCGTTCTTGTGGAGCTCCGACATGGCCGGCCAGACCTTCGTCGGCGACGAGAAGCCGCAGCAGGAGACCGCCAGCGCGATCGACCTGATCTACGCCACCGCCGACCACTACATCAGCGCCGCCGTGCAGACCAACCGGCAATGGATCGGGCTGACGCGCGCGCTGGACCACCCGGAATGGCAGCACGATCCGCGCTTCCGCACGCCGGCGCTGCGGCAGCAGCACATCGATGACCGGCTTCGCATGACGCAGGAGGCGCTGCTGACCCGTCCGGCCGCGGAATGGCTGGAACGCCTCACCGCGGAGGACGTGCCCTGCGCGCCGGTGCTGACGCGCAGCCAGGTGATCCGCCATCCACAGGTGGTCGCTAACGAAACGCTGATCGAAACGGAGCATCATGCGGCGGGCCGCTTGCGCCAGGCGCGTCCGGCGGCGCGGTTCTCCGCAACACCGGCCGGAATCCGCTTTGGCGCGCCGGCGTTAGGTGAGCAGACGGAAGAAATACTAACCGAGCTGGGCTATGCGCCAGAACAGATCGCCTCGCTGAAAGGGTTCGGCACATGATCGACTTCTACTACTGGCCCACGCCGAACGGCTGGAAGGTCTCCATCATGCTGGAGGAAACCGGCCTGCCGTACAACCTGGTGCCGGTGAACATCGGCAAGGGCGACCAGTTCAAGCCGGAGTTCATGGCGATCAGTCCGAACAACCGCATGCCGGCCATCGTCGATCACGACGGGCCGGACGGTCCGCTGCCGATCTTCGAATCCGGCGCGATCCTGCTGCATCTGGCAGAGAAGGCCGGACGTTTCGCACCGACCGAGCCGCGCGGGCGGAAGGAAATGATGGAGTGGCTGTTCTGGCAGGTCGGCAATCTTGGGCCGATGGCCGGACAGCTCAGCCATTTTGTGAACTATGCGCAGGGCGAGCATACCTATTCGAAGCAGCGCTACGCCAACGAGTACAACCGCTGCCTGGGCGTGCTGGAACGGCGGCTGACGGGACGCGACTGGATCCTCGATGCGTATTCGATCGCTGACATGATCTCGTGGCCCTGGGTGCTGATCGCCAAGCCGCTCGGCCAGGCGTTGGATGAATTCCCCAACGTGTCGCGCTGGCGCGACGCCATCAAGCAGCGGCCGGCGGTGCAGCGTGGGGTGGATCTGGGCAAGGAACTGCGCCGTTCGGGGCCGCGCTCGGAGGAGGAACGGCGCCTGCTGTTCCACCAGACGGCGCGCAGCGTGGCGGAGGCGGTGCGATGAGCCTCGATCCCCGCGGCAAGACGGCGATCGTCACCGGTGCCGCGTCCGGCATCGGCTTCGGCATCGCCCGCGCGCTGGCGGAGGCCGGCATGAACCTTGTGCTGGCCGATATCCGGCCGGACAAGATCGAGCCTGCGCGTGCTGCGATCGAGGCCCTGGGCGTGCCGGCGATCGGCGTGACGGTGGATGTGTCCGACCCGGACTCGGTCGCCGCGGCGGGGCGCGCGGCGGTGGAAAAATTCGGCAAGCTGCATGTCGCGGTGAACAACGCCGGCGTGGCGATGCACGGCACGAAGTTGGTCGATGTCGGGCTGGACGAGTGGCGCTGGGTGGTCGGCGTCAACGTGATGGGTGCGATCCACGGCATTCGCAGCTTCGTGCCGCTGATCCGCCAGCATGGCGAGGGCGGGCACGTGGTGAACACCGCCTCGATCTCGGGGTTCTTCGTTCGCGAGGGCGCCAACCAAGGGGCGTACTCGATGAGCAAATACGCCGTGGTGGCGTTGTCGGAGGCGTTGGAGCAGGAGCTGGCGGGTTCGGGGATCGGGGTTTCGGTGCTGTGTCCGGGGGCGGTGAACACCAACATCTTCGGCTCGGCGGCGACCCGGCCGGAGCAATTCGGCGGGCCCTATGTGCGCGAGGCGCAGGAAAAGCTGCGTGACCGGACCCGGTCGGCCGGCCTGCCGCCGGAGGTGGTCGGCCGGCGCGTGGTGCAGGCGATGCGCGACGGCGAATTCTACATCCTGACGCACGCGACAGAGCGCGCGGCGATCCTGGCGCGGCATCGGCGCATCGAGGCGGCGCTGGACGCGGCGCGATAACGTCTCGCGCTGCCGGCCGGCCTTTATGCCTCTCGGCTGCCGGGCCAAGGCGGACTTGCTGATCGAGCGGCGCTGCGTGCCGCCAGTGGCACCGGCGAATGTTCCGACATCGCTGGCTGGCTGGACAGACGCTGGCGCCGATCATAATGTTGACGGCATCGCGGCCACGCGACAGGAACTTCCGATGACCGCCCCTGCCACCGAGATCACTCCGGAGTTCCAGCGGGGTTGGGACGCCGCGTTGCGCGCCGCGCGCGATTGGCATGAGTCGCAGGCCAAGAAGACGCTGATCCAGGCAAGGCGTAGCAGGTTTCCGAAGAATTTGGAGCGCGAAGCCGAGGTCCATCAAAGATCGGCCGAGATGATTGTCGCCCTGAGTCCACACGACGTCTGACAGCCCCGGGGGCAGCGAAATCCGGCCGCGTCGACTCATCCCCCGTCAGGGAATGACCCCCGATCAGCCGCGCGGCGGCACGAACATGTAGCCGACACCGCGCACCGTGCGGATCGCGTTCGGGTGCGCCCGGTCATGTTCGATCTTGCGCCGCAGCCGGGTGATGCGCAGGTCGATCGCGCGATCGAACGCCTCCGTTTCGCGATGGCTGGTCGCCTCCAGCAGCCAGTCGCGCGCCCAGCCTCGCCTCCTGGGCGACGTGTCAGGCGGCGCTCGGCCCGCTGGCGGTGCAGTTGCAGCTTGTGACGGAGGAGGCCGCGGCGTAGCAGGCGCGGCGTGACCCACACTACCCGTCGGCGCGGGGTACCCAGGGCATGCGGGCGACCTCGATGCCCTCCTCGGCCAGAGCCTCGGCCTCGGAGGGGGTGGTTTCGCCGTAGATGCCGTTTTTGTCGCTCTCGCCGCGATGCATCTTCCGGGCTTCGTCGGCGAAGGCTGGGCCGACATACTCGCAGTGCTTCTCGACCTCCGAACGCAGGCGTTGCAGCATGGCGCGGATATGCGCCGGCATCGGACCGCTGGCGGCCATTGCCGGCTCGGCGGCCGGGGCGGCCGGTGCGGGCGGTGCAGCCGGCTCGGGCGCGTGAACGGGAGCCGCGTCGCGAGTCGTCACGGCGGGAGCCATCAGGGCGCGGGTGACCTTCACGTCGCCGCACAGCGGACATTCGACCAGTCCCGCCTTGGCCTGCCTGTCGAAGGCGGCACTGCTCTGGAACCAGCCATCGAACTCGTGCTGCTGCGTGCACCGCAACTGGTAGTGGATCATGAGTCTCCCGCCGTCATCGCTTCGTCATCAATCAGATGGCGAATTCTGGCAGTCAGCACAAGAGAGTGCCAAGCGCAACATTGTATCACGGTTGGCCGGATGGGTGGCGGGTTATCTCGGTTCGCCGCGGCAGGGCTGCCCTGCGGCCAGCAGCGGGTCCAGCTTACCGGCCCGGTCCAGCGCCACCAGGTCGTCGCAGCCGCCGATATGCTGCCCGCCGATGAAGATCTGCGGCATCGTGGTCCGGCCGCCGGAGCGGCGGGTCGCCTCGGCGCGTTCCGCTGAGCCGTGCGGCGCGTCGATCTCGCGGAACGCCACGCCCTTGCCGCTGAGCAGGTGCACGGCGCGGGCGCAGAACGGGCACCAGGGTTGGGTGTAGATCTCGACTTCGGGCATTGGGGTCACCTCTGGCCGCGGAAGATAGGAAGGAAACCACGCCCACGTAAGTGGGAGCGGTCCAGGGCAATCGCATTTGGCCGCACTGGGCCATTCGTCATAATGCGCGAAGGCGCACCATGACGAGAGGACAGTCGCAGCGTAGGACCCCAAATGCGATTGCCCTGGAGAGGTCGGCGCGCGCTTGCGCGACGAGCGAGGGTGCCGCGAACGCCCCAGGACCGGCTTGCGGTGCGGCGTGCGGACCGTGGCACCCTCTCACCCTCAGCGCTGATGCCCCTCGACCTCTCCCACTTCGGGGGAGAGGTTCTTCAGCACGCGCTCGCCGAACAACCGCATCGACGCTTCGGCGTCCGCCAGCGGCAGATCGTTGAAATTCACCTGCACCGAGGCGATCTCGAACCCACCCACCTGCTGCTGGTAGCTGGCGATGGTGTCCAGGATGCGTCCCGGCGTGCCGACCCACGCGGCGCACTTCTCCACCTGCGTTTCGAACGTCTCGCGCGCCAGCCCGGCGATGATCTTGTCGTAGCCGGGGTAGTCGGCCGAGTTCTCGCCAGTCATCCAGTCCGATGCGGCTGCCACCAGCGACTTCAGATAGCGCTCCAGCGGCCCGCGCGCGATGCGTTCGGCCGCGGCCTGGTTGGGGTGGCAGAACATGTGGAACGCCAGCATCACCGTGCCGCGTCCGGGGTGGCCGGCGCGCGACCAGGCATTGCGATACAGGCCGAGCAACTCCGCCATCGCACCGCCGGCCATCGGGATTGCCATGATGCCGTGCCCTGCGGTGCCGGCACGCTCGAATGATTCCCGCGTCGCCAGCGCCGCCACATAGAACGGCGGGCGCGGAAGCTGCGTCGGCCGCGGCAGCGACGTGACATTCGCGAAACTATGAAACCGCCCCTTGCTGCTGGCATTCTCCTGCTCGAGCAATAACCGGACCTGTTCCATGCCTTCGTCGAAGCGGGCGCGGCTTTCGTCGAGCGTCACCCCGAAGCGGGCAAATTCGTGCGGCAGGAAGGCGCGGGCAAAACCGATGTCCAGCCGGCCGTCGCACAACGCATCCAGCATCGCCAGCTCGCCGGCGAGCTTCAGCGGATTGTTGAACGCCGGCAGCACTGCGCCGGTAACCAGCCGCGCGTGCTTCGTCAGTTGCGCCGCCGCGGCCAGGAACACCACCGGATTGGGGCTGTAGCCGCCATACGGATGGAAGTAGTGCTCCACTGTCCGGACATGGCTGTAGCCGTAACGGTCGCACAAAGCGACGAGCTGCAACGCCTCTTGCCAATAGTCGCGCGCGGACTTCTGCGCCGGGCCGATGTCGGGGAAGAACTGGATGCCGACCTGCATGCGGCTATTCCTTCGTGTTGCTGTGGCTCAACCGGTCCATTGCCGCCAGCAGCACGCCCAGCACGCCGATCGACAGCAGGATGCCGAGTTGCCACCCGAGCGTTGCCGGCGCAAGCGTATCGGCGTGCACGAAGCTCTCCAGCACGGCGATGGCGGCGATCACCGCAACCGAGCCGATGAGTTTCAGCTTGATTGCACTGAAGTCGAGCGCCAGCCAGGTGGGCTGATTGCCGTCATGCGAACCCAGCAGCGGCGCAACGAAGCCCTGCCAGCCGGCCAGCACCACGATCAGCACCAGGTTGGCCACCAGCGACAGATCGACCAGGCCGAGCACCGCGAGAACCGTGTCGTTGCTCGACATCTGCACCAGCCCCGGCACCAGTGCGACCAGCTTCTGCACGAACTTGACCGCCAGCAGCACCAGAGCGACCAGCAGACCAATATAGATCGGCGCCATCAACCAGCGTGCGGTGAAGATCACCCGGCCCAGGCCTTGCGTCACCAGCGTAGGGATATCCCGATCGGGCATCGCATTCCTCCTGGCCGCGGCTCTGATATCAAGCGCCGAAAAGGCTGACGCGCGCGGGCGGCATCCCTGTCATTGCGCGTTGACCACCGGCCGGCGGCGGCCGACCCGCCCTGGATGAAACTGCGGCGCCTCTTGCAATGATGGCGGGGCGTGGCCCGCCGATCATTGTCCCGCCGCTGGTTGTGTCGCCGGGTCCGGCTGGCTGGTCCGCTTCCACCGCTCCTCCAAGCCCTGCAGCACCACGAAGAACGACGGCACGAACAGTACCGCGAGGCAGGTGGACGCGATCATCCCGGTCAGCACGCTCAGCCCGAGCGAGATGCGTGCCGCCGCGCCGGCGCCGCTGGCCAGCACCAGAGGCACCACGCCGAGGATGAAGGCAAACGACGTCATCACGATCGGGCGGAACCGCGTGCGCGCCGCTGCGACCGCCGCGGCGATGATGGGCAGGTTTTCCCCACGCCGACGGTCGCGCGCCACCTCGACGATCAGGATGGCGTTCTTCGCTGACAGCGCGATCAGCAGCACCAGGCCAATCTGCGTGTATAGATTGTTGGCCAGCCCGAGCACGCCCAGCGCCAGCGCCGGCCCGCTCAGAGCCAACGGCACCGCCAGGACCACCGACAGCGGCGCGATCCAGCTCTCGTACTGGCCAGCCAGGCACAGATACACCAGCAGCAGCCCAAGGCCGAACACCAGATAGATCTGCGCGCCGACCGCCTTCTCCTGATAGGACATCGCGGTCCACTCGAAGCCCGTGCCGCGCGGCAGCGCGGTCTGCCCGAGCTGTTCCATCAACGAGATCGCCTCGCCCGAGCTGTAGCCTGGAGCCGGCGCGCCGACGATCGTTGCCGCCGGATACAGGTTGTACAACGTAATCAGCGCCGGCCCGGTGGTCGGCCGCACCTGAAGCAGCGCGCCCAGTGGCACCATCTGGCCGCTCTGGCTGCGCACCGCGAGCTGCAGGATGTCGTTCTCGTGCAGTCGGAACGGCGCGTCCGCCTGGGCGTAAACCTGGAACGTGCGGCCGAACTGGTTGAACTGGTTGACGTAGCTGGACCCCACATAGGACGACAGCGTCGCGAACACGTCGCCGACCGACACGCCCAGCGTCTCTGCCTTGGTCCGGTCCACCAATAGTTCGATCTGCGGCACGCCGGCGCGGAACGGTGTGACCAGATGCTGCAATCCCGGCTGGCCGGCGGCATCCGTCAGCACCGTCCGCGTGATCCGCGCCAGCTTGGTGAAGTCGTCGCTGCCGTCGCGCTGCTCGACCATCATGCTGAAGCCGCTGGCGTTACCGATTCCCTGGATCGGCGGCGGGATCAGCACGACGCCGGAAGCCTCCGGCATGTCGTCCAACGCGGCCTGCAAGTGGGTGGCGATGGCGCGCAGACTTTCAGCCTTGCCGCGCACCGACCAGTCCTTCAGCACGACATAGACCGCACCGGCGGAGGCGAGGGTTGCATTGTTGTCGAGCGCCGATATGCCGGAGATCTCGATCGCCTGGTCCACGCCGGGCGTGGCGCGCGCGATCGCCGCGGCCTTGGCCAGCGCCGCATCGGTGCGTTGCAACGACGCCCCGTCGGGCAATTGCAGGCCGAGCACCAGGTATCCCTGGTCTTCCACCGGAATGAACGCCGAGGGCAGCCGCGCAATGCCCCACACACCCAGCCCGCCCGCGACGAGCGCCAGCAGAGCCAGCGGCCAGGCGTGGCGGACCATGCGGCCGATCAGCGACGCGTAGCCATGCTCCAGCGGCGTGTAGGCGCGATCGAACGCGCGAAACACGATGTTGCGCTGCGCCACCGGCACCGGCGGCCGCAGCCACAGCGCGCACTGCGTCGGCTTCAGCGTCGCGGCGTTGACCGCCGAGAGCAAGGCGGTCGCAGCGATGACGATGGCGAACTGCGCATACATGCGGCCGGTCAGGCCAGGGATGAACGCCGCCGGCACGAATACCGACATCAGCACCAGGGTGATGCCGATGATCGGCCCGAACAGCTCCTGCATGGCGCGCACCGCGGCGTCGTGCGCCGACAGACCGCGCTCCAGGTGATGCGCCGCGCCCTCCACCACCACGATCGCGTCGTCCACTACGATGCCGATCGACAGCACCAGGGCGAACAGCGTTGACAGGTTCACCGTGAAGCCCAGCGCCGCCATCAACGCGAAGGCGCCGATGATCGTCACCGGCACGGTCGTGGCCGGCACCAGCGTGGCACGCCAGTCCTGGAGGAACACCAGGATGACCACCAGCACCAGCACGCCGGCCTCCCCCAGGGTCTTGTAAACCTCGTGGATCGAGGCGTTGACGAAGCGCGTGGTGTCGAACGGAATGTCCCAGGCCAGGCCTTGCGGGAAATCGCTCGCCAGCGCCTGCATCTTGCTGCGCACGCTGGTGGCGACCGCCAGCGCGTTGGCGTCGGGTGCCTGGAAGATGGCGACGCCGGCCGCCGGCTGTCCGTTCGCGCGGAACGACTGAGAGTAGGTCTGCGCGCCCAGCTCCACCCGCGCCACATCCTTCACCCGGGTCAACTGGCCGCCCGACCCTCCCGCCGCCTTCACCACGATGTCGCCGAACGCCGCCGGATCGGCGAGGCGGCCCTCGACATTCACGGTATATTGGAACGCCTGTCCCGCCGGCGTGGGCGGCGTGCCAACCTGGCCGCCGGTTACCTGCTGGCTCTGCTGCTGGATCGCCTGCACCACGTCGCCCGGCGTCAACCCGCGCGCCTTCATCTTCTCCGGGTCGAGCCACACCCGCATGGAATACTGGCCGACCCCGAAGACGTTGACGTTGCCGACGCCGGGAATGCGGGCCAGTTCGTCCACCAGGTTGATGGTGGCGTAATTGCTGAGGAACAGGCTGTCGTAGCGCCCGCCCGGCGCAGTCAGCGTGACGATTTGCAGGATCGATGTGGATCTCTGCTGCACCACCACGCCCTGTGCCTGCACCGCCTGCGGCAGCGAGGCGGTCGCACTGGCGACGCGATTCTGCACCAGCACCTGGGCAAAGTTGAGGTCAGTGCCGATATCGAACGTCACCGTCAGTGTGTAGCTGCCGTCGCTCGTGCTGGTGGACTGCATGTACAGCATGCCCCGCACGCCGTTCACCTGCTGCTCGATCGGGAGCGCAACGGTGTTCATCACCGTCTCGGCACTGGCGCCGGGATAGCGCGTGGTGACCTGCACCGTCGGCGGCACCACGTTCGGATATTGTGCGACGGGTAGCTGTACCAGCGCGACCAGGCCGAGCAGGACCATGACGATCGCCAGCACATTGGCGAGCACCGGCCGGTCGATGAAAAAGCGCGAGATCATACCAACCGTCCGAGAGACTGACGTATGGCACTGGCGCTCCCCACGTCATGGCGGGGCTTGACCCGGTCATCGCTACCCGCACTGGTGCCGCGATCAATGGCCGGGTCAAGCCCGGCCATGACGTGGGGAGCGCCAGTGCGAGCCAATCGACCGTCACTGTCAGTGCAGGTTGGTATCATCGGCGCGCCGCCCTCACGACTTGCCGGGCGCGGGCATCGCCGCGGTGATCTCGGTGGCTTTCGGCGCGACCTTTTCCCCCGGCACGGCGCGCTGCAATCCGGATACCACCACGCGGTCATCAGGCTGCAATCCGGACGCGATCACCCGCAGCGTGCCGACCCGCGCTCCGGTGGTGACGGTGCGCTGCTGCACCACGTCGTCCTTGTCCACCAACAGCAGGTAGCGCCCGGACTGATCGGTGCCGAGCGCCGTCTCCGGAACCAGCAAGGCTTCGGCCTGCTGGGCTCGCAGAGGCACCCGCACCCGCACGAAGAAGCCCGGCAGCAACATGTGATCGGCATTGGCCAGCACGCCGCGTACCATCAGGGTGCCGGTGCTGGTGTCCACGTTGGGCGCCGCATAGTCGAGCGTGCCCTGATGCGGATAGCCGTCCTCGGTCATCAAGCCGACCTCGACCGGCACTTTGGCAATTTGCTTCTCGTCCATTCCCGCCTGTCGCAGACTGGCCCGGATGCGCAGTACATCCTGCTCGCTGGCGGTGAAGCTGACGTAGATCGGGTCGATCTGTACGATTGAAGCCAGAGTCGTGGGTGCGTTGGCGCCGACCAGGCTGCCGACCGAAACCTGATGCGCCGTCACCATGCCGTCGAACGGCGCGGTCACCTGGGTGTAGCCGAGATTGGTCGCCGCCAGGGTCACCGCGGCCTGTTGGTTCAGCACATTGGCGCGGTTGCTGTCGCGCGCGGCGCGGGCCTGATCGACGGTGGAGCGCGAAGCAAAATCGGTGCGGCCGAGCGAGGCCTGCCGGTCGTACTCGGCATCGGTCTGCACGACCTGCGCCTGCGCTGACTCCAGCGCCGCCTGGGCCTGTTGCAGCTTGGCCTGGTACGGCGCCGGCTCAATGACGAACAGCGTATCGCCGCGATGGGCGATCGCGCCGTCGGTGTAGCGGATCTCTTGCAGGAAGCCGGAAACGCGGGCGACCAGGTCCACCTGGTTGTAGGCCGCCATGTTCCCGGTAGCCTCCAGATACGGCGTCACCGCCTGGTGCAGCGCTTGCGCGACGATCACCTGCGGCGGCGGCGGCGGCACGAACGCGGTCTGCTGCCGCTTGCACCCGGCAACGCCAAGCGCGGCCAGCAGCGTGATAGCTGCCAAACGCCAGGCCCCGTGCATGATCCCGGCCCCCCCGAACGTCAGTTACAACCGCTGGTTACGTGCGCGGAAGGTAACCGCAGCGGTGGTTCGGGGACAAGCCCGCGCGTTTCCGCCCGGGCATGTCCCGTCACCGCCGGATACGCCCGGTCACGGGTCGTTCCTGTCATGGCGGGGAGCGTCGTCGCGACGCAACGTCCTGCCCGACGCGCCGATGCCGCTCCCCAGGCGGCAGATGGCTTGATTGCTCACGTTTCTCGCAATGGCAGGCCGTATGGCAATGACGGCTTATGTGTCGGCGATGGACACACCCCGTCGCTCGGCCGCCCGGCGTTACTCCATCGCGGCGTGGGTCTCCGCCGGCGGACCCAGGACGCGGCGCGGCCGGCGCATCAGCAGCAACAGCAGCAGGGACGGTAGCGTGGTGAAGATCATCATGTGGTAATCATCGACATAGGCAGTGATCTGCGCCTGCTGGTTGATGATCTGGTCCAGCACCGCAGCGCCATGCCGTGTCGCCGGGTCCCACATGTGCTGGACCGCGCCGCCGACTTGCAAAGCGCGATTGAACGGGTTGACCGAGGCGCCGATCTCGGCGTGCAGCGCCTGCGTGTTGTGCGCCAGCGTGGCCGATGTGACAGACACGCCGATCGCCGCGCCGATATTGCGGAACAGGCTGAACAACCCGGCGCCGTCGGTGCGGAAATTCGGTGCGAGCGTCGCAAAGGCCAGCACCTGCAACGGAATGAAAATCATGCCGAGCCCGAAACCCTGCGCGGTAATGGTGAACGCGATGCGCCAATCCGATACGTCGGGCGTCCAGGACGTCATGTCCCAGATCGACCAGACCAGCAGCAGGATGCCTAAGGCCATGAGCTTGCGCGGGTCCATGCGCGCGGACAGGCGTCCGCCGATCAACATGGCAGCCATGGTGCCGATGCCGCGCGGGGCCATGATGAGGCCGGCGGTCTCCACCGGGTAGTTCGCCAGGCCCTCCAGCCACGGCGCCATCAGCGACGAGCTGGACACCAGGATGGTGCCGGCGGCGGCCATCATCGCCAGTCCGGCGGAGAAGTTGCGGTCCCGGAAGATCGCCGGCGGGATGAACGGCCGCTTGCCGGTCAGCATGTGTACGATGAACAGATAGACTCCGAGGCCGCCCAGCACGGCCTCGACAATGATCTCGCCCGAGCCGAACCAGTCCTGGTCCTGGCCGCGGTCCAGCATCATCTGCAACCCGCCGATGCCCAGCGACAGCACGCCGAAGCCAATCCAGTCGAACCGCATGTTGAAGTTGGGATGCGAGCGCGGCATGAAAAACACCAGGCCAAGCGTGGCGAGGATGCCGAACGGCAGGTTGATGTAGAAGACATAGCGCCAGTTGTACATCTCGGTCAGGTAGCCGCCGAGCGTCGGTCCCAGGATCGGCCCGACCATCACGCCCATGCCCCAGATCGCCATCGCCTGGCCGCGTTGCTCGATCGGGTAGATGTCCATCATCGTGGCTTGCGACAGCGGCACCAGCGCGGCGCCGAACACGCCTTGCAGGATGCGGAACAGCACCATCTGCGGCAGCGACTGCGCCGCGCCGCACAGCATCGAGGTGATGGTGAAGCCGATGAGGCAGGCGATGAACAGGTATTTGCGGCCGAAGCGTCCGGCCAGCCAGCCGACCGGCGCGGTCATGATCGCCGCGGCGGTGATGTAGGACGTCAGGACCCAGGTGATCTCGTCATAGGTCGCCGACAGGCTGCCCTGCATGTAAGGCAGCGCGACATTGGCAATGGTCTGGTCCAGCGCCTGCATCAGCGTCGCGCCCACCGTGCAGAGCGTGATCAGCAGGCGGTGCGGAACGCGATCGGATGGGGCAGGGGCCAAGGATGGAACTTTCTATCGGGGCAGGCGCGCTTCTTCCCCCTCCCGCCTGCGGGAGGGGTCAGGGGAGGGTGCAGCGGGGCGCGCGCTGCACCGTCACCCTACCCTTTCCCGCGTAGCGGGAGAGGGTAGACAAGACTCAGAACAGGTCGCGCCAGGTGCGGTGATGATTGGTGTCGATATCCGCTTCGACGCTCATGCCGGCGCGCAGGTCGGGATCGCCTGCCCGGCGGTCCACATGGATGCGCACCGGGATGCGCTGCACCACCTTTACCCAGTTGCCCGAGGTGTTCTGTGCCGGCAGCACGGAGAACTCCGAGCCGCTGTTCGGCGCGATGCTTTCCACCTCGCCCTTCCAGGTGCGGCCGGGATAGGTATCGACCGTCACGTCCACCGGGTCGCCCGGTTTCACCCAGGTCAGCTCGGTCTCTTTCGGATTGGCCTCGACCCAGACGCGTTCGGTGGAAATGATGCCGAAGGCGGCGGTGGAGGCGGCCAGGTACATGCCCGGTTGCACCGTATCGACCTGCGTCACGATGCCGTCGAACGGCGCGTAGATCACCGTGTGATCCAGCTCCCGCTGCGCCTCATCCAGCTTGGCCTGGGCGATCAGGTAATCCGACATCTTGTGCACGTCGACATCCGGATCGCCGCCCAGTTTGGCAAGCTGCACCTGCGCCTGGACCTTCAGCGCATCCTGCCCCTGCTGGTCGGCGGCGAGCAGAAAACGGGCGTTGTCGTATTCGGCGCGGGTCACGCCGCCGGACTTCACCAGGTTGGCGAAGCGCTCGAAATTCGCCTGGTCGGCCTGCACCTGCGCCGCCTTCACGTCAGCGTCGCGCAGCAGCCGGCGATAGGTCAGCTTGTCCGCGTTGAGGTCGGAGATCACCCCGCCGACATTGGCCCGCGCACTGGCGACCGCGATCTCGTATTGCCGCGGATCGAGCCGCAGCAGCACGTCGCCCTTCTTCACCTGTTGGCCCTCATGCACCGGCACCGCGGCGACGATGCCGCTGACATCGGTGGCCACGGTCTCCTTCGCCGCGCGCACATAGGCGTCGTCGATCGAGACATAGCGGCCGCCGGTGATCCACCAGGCACCGGACGCGACGGCGACGACGAGGATGCCGCCCAGCATCAGCACCGGCCGCACGGCGGCGCGGGTGACGCGGCGGCGGGTAGGCGCCTCGGTGACACGGGCGGAGGCGGCGGGCGCGGACGAACCGGCAGTGGCGGCTTGCGACATCAGGCCAGCTCCGTCGTTGCGGCTTCGGCGTGGGCCGCGTCGGTTTCACCGTGCGCATCGGCGCTGCGGCGGCCGGCATGCGCCTCCTGGATCAGGATCGTCTTCATCCGCAGCAAGGTGCCGGTGAGGGTGTCGAGCGTGTCCTCGTCGAGCCCGGCGGTCACCATGCAGGTGATGTCCGCGCGCTGGCGGCCGATCTCACACAGCACCGGCAATGCGGCCGGCTGCAAGTGCAGTCGCCAGATGCGGCGGTCGCGCGGGTCCGGCCGGCGCTCCACCATGCCGCGCGCTTCCAGCCGGTCGATCAGCCGGGCGACGGTGATCGGCTCGACCTCCAGCAACTCGGACAGCTCCTTCTGGGAGATGCCGGGCTGGCGCTCGAGCCAGATCAGGATGCCCCATTGGGCGCGGGTCATGTCGTGCGCGCGGGCGCGCTTGTCGGCGTCAACCCGCAGCAGACGAGCAACGTCGTGCAGCAGGAACAGCAGATCGCGTTGGAACTCGGTCAAACCAGGGACGTCCCTCAGACAGGTCACTTTTGTGATTATAAGCGGCGTTATGATATCTCTGCCAGATTGTCGGCCATGCAATTGACGCAACGCCGATCTGCAAGTTGGAGGGAGCGGGGGCGCAAAACCTTCGTCAACCCTGGTCGGCAGGCCCCGCCGGCCAAAGCCGATTGTGCCGGAGCTGGATCATGCCGGGGTGAAGGTCCGATGGCCAGCGGCTCCTCTCGCTGATGCGGCCCCGGCCGGCACTCGGCGTAGGCGAGGGAGCAGGAGAGGCGCCGGCTGGTGTCGGAGCCTCGCCCGATGGCGGCCGCCCGGGGTGTGATCGCCTTTAAGCCGCGGGCGGCACGGGCGGCGGTGCCTGTTCCAGGCTTCGGGGCGACTGCAGAAGAGCAAGCAAGCGTCAACACAGATTTTCACAGATTAAGTCACAGATTAAGTCGCAGATCACGCGTATATATTGCGATACAGAAGGTCATAATGCCGCACCTATTCCGTGCCTTAATCTGTGACTTAATCTGTGAAATGTCCCTATCCGGTTAGCGTAGGTGGACAACCTATAGTTGTGGCTTGCGTCGGTGGAGTGGATCGGCTACATCACGGACGACGCAGGGGCGGCTGCTTGGTTTCCGCGACTTATTATTGAATCGCAATAAGTTATTAGGCCCTGTGGACAAACCGATCCTGGCGCCCGCGCGGCCGGAACGGCTTGGGCGGTGCGACGCTTGCGTGGCCACAGGGGTGACGAACTGACCGGCTGACCTGGCCGGAAAGCAAAGAATCA
>Ga0181530_10001063_pt1 | contig 34972 bp, 34 predicted proteins | sample PEATcosm2014_Bin_42_FD_119769 | JGI IMG/M metagenome (GOLD analysis project Ga0181530, IMG submission 119769) | Peatland microbial communities from MTU Mesocosm Facility, Houghton, MI, USA - PEATcosm2014_Bin10_60_metaG | ecosystem: Environmental > Terrestrial > Soil > Wetlands > Peat | place...
ATTCAAGGCTTGACGATTTCGGCGTTCATGGCATAGAGACAGGTCAAAATTAACTTATGGCTGACAAACCTATTGACCAACGGGTAAAAGACATCATTGTCGAACAACTCGGCGTGAAGCCGGACCAGGTAACGCCGGAGGCGAAATTCATCGAAGACCTCGGCGCGGATTCGCTCGACACCGTCGAGTTGATCATGGCGCTCGAAGAGGAATTCGGCATTGAAGTGCCGGACGAACAGGCGGAAAAACTCCTGACCGTCGGCGATGTGGGCAAATACATCGAAGAGCATCAAAAATAGTTGCGACTTTGGTCGCTTCGGGGCAGCTTGGCTGAATTCAGCTTGAGCTGCCCCGTTTGATTTTTTATGGCAAACAATTGGATCGACCGCCGCGTGGTCGTCACCGGCCTCGGTGTGGTGACGCCGCTGGGACATCAACTCGACGTTTTCTGGAATAACCTCGTTTCCGGGCAATGCGGCATTGACCGCATCACCGCGTTCGACGCAACACCGTTTGACACACAGATCGCCGGCCAGGTCAAGGACTTCGACCCCGCCCCGGCCTTCCCGTCGCCGAAGGAAGTCCGGCGGACGGACCGCTATTCGCAATTCGGCATTTTCGCCGGGCACCAGGCGCTGCTTGATTCCGGTCTCGACCTCGACCGGGAAAACCGGGACGAAATCGGCGTCATCATCGGCTCCGGCATCGGCGGTTTGGCCACCACCACCGAGCAACTCAAAATTTTGCTCGAACGCGGGCCCGGCCGGCTCTCGCCGTTCATGATCCCGATGCTCATCAGCAACATGTCCTCCGGCATTTTCTCGATGTACAAGGATTTGCGCGGGCCGAATTTTGCCACCTGCTCCGCCTGCGCCACCGCCAACCACGCCATCGGCGAAGCCTGGCGCTCCATCAAAATGGGCGACGCCCAGGCCATGTTCGCCGGCGGCGCGGAAGCCACGATCGTGCCCATCGGCATCGGCGGCTTTTGCGCGATGCGGGCCATGAGCACGCGCAACAACGATCCCAAACACGCCTCGCGCCCCTTTGACAAGGAACGCGACGGCTTCGTCATGGGCGAAGGCGCGGGCGTCATCGTGGTGGAGGAACTGGAACACGCCCTGAAACGCGGCGCGAAGATTTATTGCGAAGTGGTCGGCTACGGCAACACCGCCGACGCGCACCATCTCACCGCGCCGGCTCCCGGCGGCGAAGGCGCGGCCCGCTGCATGAAAATGGCGCTGCGCCAGGCCGGCCTGAATCCCGGGGATGTTTCCTACATCAACGCCCACGGCACTTCCACGCCGCAGGGCGACGTCTGTGAAACCCAGGCCATCAAGACCGTTTTCGGCAGCCACGCAAAAAAGGTGGCCGTCAGTTCCACCAAAGGCGCGACCGGCCACATGCTCGGCGCGGCGGGCGCGGTGGAAATGAGCGTCTGCGCGCTCGCCATCAAACACGGCGTCGTCCCGCCCACCATCAATTTGTCGGTGCCCGATCCTGAATGCGATCTGGACTACGTGCCGAACACCGCGCGCGAGAAGAAGGTGAACGTCATCATCAACAACTCGTTCGGTTTCGGCGGCCACAACGCCAGCATCGTGGCGAAGAAGTTTGCGGGGTAACGCCTCCCCCGGCCGTAATGTAATTCCGGTCTCCGCACCACTGAGTCCGAACGATTGCCAGCGACTAGCTACCGGACCTGTAACCGATAGAATTTCGCCGGCGCCTCGGGAGTAATCGCGCACGGCGAGCAACTGCCGTTCGTAGTCCAAGGCCCGAGCGGACTGGTGGCCTCCAGGAGCGTCCCCTGCGACCAGGACAGGACCAGGTTCGTTCCGTCCCATTGGTTGGTCAGGACAGCGGGAACCAGAACGGTCAACGCCACATCGTCAAACACTACCCAGGACGTGTTCGTACCCGCCTGGGTTCCGACATAGGGATCAATGCCCAGCCCGGAGGAATTATAGAGGGAGATCCCCACCGTTTGCCCGACCGCAGCCGCCGGAGCGGCAATGTTGGAGTTCGTATAAGCCGAGCAACTTCCGCTTACTGGGTCGCTGTCTCCTGTGCCGAGGTCAAAGTAGCCCTGGTAGAACGGAGTTCCGACACTGGTGGGTGTTCCGCCGTAATACAGCGTGACGTGCAAAGTGCTGTCCGCGTTCTCCCAATCTTGATTGAAAGTAGAATTGTACCCGCTCAACAAGCTCACGGTAAAAACGTCATTGGATTGAATAAGATAGGGGGTTGTTTGGCTGCACGCGGCATTGGTCCGGCCATAGGTGTACACATCGCCATTGAAGCTGAAGGCCGCGTACACGCCGTCGCAGACTGTACCTCTCGTCAGACCCGAGTCGGTGAGGGCGATGCTGAACCAGCAGGGAACACTTACCCAACCCAGCGTGCAAGGTTGGACGGGGCCGAATTGGCCCGGAGGGAGCTGAACCGGACCGATTTCCTCAAAACCGCCATTACACAACAAATTGGGGCTTTGCGTTTGAGCGATGCTGGTGTTCAAAACCACGGTCACATAAAACATGGCCACGATCATAAAGTTGGTTGGTGTTTTCATGAGATCTTGAGTGTTAGTCTGGAGATTGAGCAGGGAACCTCGCCGGCGGGTTGCGTTGCTGTTTGATTGTCCACAACGAAATTTCAAACCCGCACCCGGTCTGAAGTGAGAAACAGCCTCTCCCCACGAGCCTCTCCTGTTCTTGCGCCTTGCTCTGGAGGTCTCGACTGGCGTTCAGCTTTGACAACCCTGTGTTCACGGTACCGTGCTAAAGCAAAACTGCTTTATGTACAATGAGCTTGAACCCAATGCCAATCAAAGTCAAGCTGAAAGGGCGAACCACGAATCGAATGCCGCTGCCCGGGCTCGGGCCTGATTGGCTCCACGAATTTTGCTTTGGCTTCGGCGGCCACAACGCCAGCATCGTGGCGAAGAAATTTACGGGCTATTGCAATAAACAAATACCACCCGGTCATACCGGTTAATACCGGTGATTTTAATGAATTTTCTTCAGTTGATTGAATCAAAACGCGAAGGTAAAACCCTCGCGCCGGAACAGATTCAAGCGTTCATCCGCGGGTTCACCGTCGGGAAAATTCCCGACTACCAGACGGCTGCGATGCTCATGGCCGTCTTCTTTCGCGGGCTGGACACCGCTGAAACCAGCGCGCTTACGCTCGCTATGCGGGATTCCGGCGATGTGCTGAAATTCCCCAGGGACAAACGCCCGCTCGTGGACAAACATTCCACCGGCGGTATTGGAGACAAGGTCTCGCTGCCGCTCGCGCCTTTGCTGGCGTGCCTGGGTTTCCGCGTGCCGATGATTTCCGGCCGCGGCCTCGGCATCACCGGCGGCACGCTCGACAAGCTCGATTCCATCCCCGGCTTCAAAACCCTGCTGCCCGCCGGAAAAATCGTTGAGCAGGTCCAGAACGTCGGCTGCGTCATCTGCGGCCAGACCGACCGGATGGTTCCGGCGGACAAGAAACTTTACGCGCTCCGTGACGTTTCCGGCACCGTGCCGAGCATCCCGCTCATCACCGCCTCAATCCTTTCCAAAAAGCTCGCCGAAAGCCTCGACGCGCTCGTGCTGGACGTAAAATTCGGCTGCGCCGCGTTCATGCAAACCAAGGCGGACGCCCGCAAACTGGCAAAAGCGATGGTTGCCCTCGGCAATGAATGCGGTGTGAACACGCGCGCGATTCTCACCGACATGAACACACCGCTGGGCCGCGCCGCCGGCAACTGGCTGGAAGTGAAGGAAAGCGTGGCGTGTCTGGAAAGTAGGGCGGGCGTCTCGCCTGCCCGGCGAGCGCTTCAGCGCGAGCCGTTCTCTTCCGAAAGCTTTGCGCCGACTGCGTCGGCGCGGGCAGGCGAGACGCCTGCCCTACTTTACGACGACCTCCGCGAACTTGTCCTGGATTGCGCTGCGCATTTGCTGGTCCAAACGCACAGAGCCAAAACGCTCGCCGCCGCGCGCAAACAGGCCGAGGATTGTTTGAACTCCGGCGCACCACGCAAAAAGTGGGATGAAATGATTGTTGCTCAAGGCGCGAACCTCGATGCCTTCAACAAAAAGCTCGCGCTCGACCATGCCGCGCCGGTGGTTGTTGAATTAAAAGCCGAAAAGCCGGGCTTCATTGCGAAGTGCGACGCGCGGCTCATCGGCGAAGCCATCCGCGATCTCGGCGGTGGCCGGCTCACGAAGGAATCCGGCATCAACTACGACGTTGGTATTGACCGGCTTGCCAAGCCCGGCGAGGCCGTGCGGAAAAATTCCGTTCTCGCCCGCATTCACGCCGCCGACCCATCGCAAGCGAAGTTGGCCCGGGTCCGGGTTCGAGCCGCCTTCGCAATTTCCGCCAAGCCGCCGCCACCGACCAGGCTGGTTGCAGAGATCATTGTGTCGTCGAGATAAATATCCTTTTGGCGAAGGATTTTGCAGTGTTCGGCGTGTTCCTGTATAAAGAACACAAATCAAACCATTCCTATGAAAATCTCAAAACATCTCGCGCTTGTATTGCTCATCGTCAGCCTCACGCCGGCTTTCGGCCAGCCAAGACCAACGCCACCGACAATGATGCCCACCTCGCAGCTCCCGCCGCCAGCCGGCATGCCCCGATTGCAGGCGCGTTTGGACGCAAATGCTGACACGCCGACCCTGACAAAATTCAATCTCGATTTTCCCGGCGGCACGCCCGCGCAATTGACCAAAGCCATTGAGAAGGCGATGGGCAAGCCGTTGAATGTCATCATCCCGGAGGAAGACGCCGATGTGCAATTGCCGCCAATCAAAATGAGCAATGTGGATGTCGCGCAATTGTTTCAAGCTTTGGGAGCCGCCAGCCAAAAAGTTGTTAGCGTGTTCAATCAGCAGTTTGGCAGTTATTCGCAACAGCAAACTGGTTATGGTTTCGAAATGGCATCAGGAAGGCTGGCTGATGATTCAGTTTGGTATTTTCATGTCCAAAAGCCCAGCCGGCCTCCGGTGATTTCAACCCAGAAAATCTGCCAATTTTACTCGCTTTCGCCTTATTTGGATCGCGGCTTCACAGTGGATGACATCACCACGGCAATTCAAACCGGCTGGAAAATGGCCGGAGTAACTTCGCCGCCGGAGTTGAATTATCACAAAGAAACCAGGTTGTTGATCGCTTTTGGCGAACTGAACGAGTTGCAGACAATTCAACAAGTGCTTCAGACTCTTCCACAGAGCCAATACAGTTTGCCCAGCATGGAACATCAATTGCAACAATTGCAAAAGCAGGTTGACGAATTAAAGAAGAAGACCGTTGCCGCCCCGGCTTCATCGCCAAATTCTTCACCCGAAGAAAAGTCTGGAAAATAGATTTCCGTCGGTCGTTAATGCATCAGCTTGGAAGAAAACATTCAACCCTCCAGCCCGCGTTCCGCGGCCCCGGACAAAAATTCGCGCGAAACGCGGGACGTGGCCGCGTTGACCCGTGCGATGTCGAAAGGAGATGAAATGGCCTGGCGCGCTTTTTACGATGCTTACTTCGACCGCCTGTGGCGTTACCTGCTGGTGGTCGCCGCCGGCGATGAAGATGTCGCGCGCGAGGCGTTGCAAGCGACCCTTTTGCGCGTAACCCGGCACATCAAAATTTTTCAGAGGGAAGATGTTTTCTGGAGCTGGCTTGCGGTGTTGGCGCGCAGCGCGTTCAGCGATGAAGCGAGAAGGCGCCGCCGTTACTTTTCCTTTTTGGAACGATTCACGCACCACACCAGCGTCGAAGTGTCCCGTCAGAATGAAGATCACGCCGACGAACGGTTGCGCACATTGCTGGAACGCGAGGTCGCAGCATTGTCGGCCGACGAACAAGAATTGGTCGGACAAAAGTATCTGGCGCGCCGCTCGGTGCGTGAAATCGCCGGCGAACTGCAAACGACAGAAAAAGCCGTCGAGTCGAAGCTGTCCCGCATCCGGCGCAAGCTGAAGGACGCGGTGCTGGCGGAATTGAACCATGAACCACGAACCTGACAACGAGCAATTGCTCGCCGACGTGCTGGCCGAAGCCACTCCCGCCGATTTTCGTGAAGCGCTGCTCGGTGAAACATTGCGTCTGGCACGTCGCCGCCGCCGCTGGCGGCAAACGCGCCGTGCGGCGGCATTGCTGGTGGCGCTGGGATTGCTCGCGGTTTTGGTCCGGCAAAATTTCCCGCCGCCCCCGCGGGCACCAATGCCAGTGACCAAGGCCAAGGTCAAAAGTTACGAACTGGTTTGTACCCAGCCGTTATCGGCCGGCGCAATGGTTGTCACCCGGCCGCTTTCCGCCGGCCAACTGGTCGCGTCCGGCGCCACCACCGAAATGGTCCAAACGAGCAGCGGCAATTTTCACGTGATAAACGACGACGAACTTCTGGCGCTGGTCGCATCGCGACCGGCGGCGTTGGTCCGCCTTGGCCCGCATTCCGAACGGTTGATTTTTGCAGACCCGGCTGACGAAAGAGGTTTTCCAGTCAATTGATTTGGCATGCCGGACTCTGGTCCGGCGCATTTTGCAATAAACATCGGATGCCCGGGAAACTGATGGTTCGGAGTTCGATGTTGGTTGTTGGGTGTTTTCATTATCACGCCGGAGTCTGAAACCAGTTTTCCGTTCGGATCAAATCAGCGATTCCAAAATTTTCTCCGCCGCCGCGCGCGGATTTTCGGCGGCATAAATCGGACGGCCGATTACCAGCCAGTTCGCGCCGGCGGCGATGGCTTCGCGCGGGGAGAGCGTGCGTTTCTGGTCGTCGGCCTTTTCCGCGCCAGTGCGGATGCCGGGCGTCACCAACTGGGTCTGGGCGGGCAAAACTTTTCGCAGCGCAACAATTTCCAGCGGTGAACAAACCAGCCCGCGCAAACCGGCTTTCACCGCGAGGGTCGCCAGCCGTTCCACCTGCCGGGCGGCATCCGGTTGAATACCGATTTCGCCCAGCGCCGCGTTGTCCAGGCTCGTCAGCACCGTGACTCCCAGAACCAGCGGCGATTGCCGGCTGAGCAATTTCGCCGTGTCCTGCGCGGATTTTTCCGCCGCCCGCATCATCGCGCTGCCGCCGCTGGTGTGGATGGTGAGCATCTGCACATCAAGCCGCGCCGCGGCGGCGACGGCCCTGGCGACCGTGTTGGGGATGTCGTGAAATTTCAAATCCAGGAACACCGCCGCGCCGGTGCCGCGAACGCGGCGCACGATGTCCGGCCCGGCGGCCACGAACAGTTCCTTGCCGATCTTGAAGGCGCCGACTGCGGGTGCGATTTGCGCGGCGAGTTTGAGCGCGGTCTCGGCGTCCGGCACGTCGAGCGCGGCGATGATGGGATTGCGCATGGGACAAATATCAAAGCCTAAACCTGGGAACGAAAGCTTAAAATTGCCTGCCGGTCACGGGGCAGCAGCGGCGCGGAAGAATCGTTGCGGCAAATTGGTGGACTGGTCATCGGCGAAATCAAAGGTCCCATTCGCCGAAGTGGTATTGGTGAAAACCGGGGACCAGTCAGCCAGGTTGGTTGAGGCTTCGACGGAACAGGTTCGGTTCAGTCCGCCGGACACGCGCAACTGGAAAGGTCCGCTGTTGGTGGCTGGAATGGTTGCGACGAGAATGGTCCGTAGCGCTTTCCGCAGATTGAGGCGCCCGCCGGTCCGGCATTTGCCGGCCAGCGACGGCAGCGGATCGGTGGCACTCAACAGGCGGCTGATGGTTTGTTGATACGAATCCGCAGGATATTGTGCCATCAGCAACGCGCAGGCGCCGCTGACATAAGGCGCGGCCATTGATGTCCCCGTGCTATAGCCGTAATAACTGTCTGTGGCCGAGACGGTGGAAAAAATGTTGTCGCCCGGCGCGGCCAACAAAACGTTGGTTGCTCCGTAGTTTGAATACACGGAGAGGGTATCATTGGAGGTGGTGGCGGCAACCGAAACGATGTTGTCCAACTGAAGGCCGGATGGATAAGTGGGGTTGGAGTCAATATTGTTTGTACTGTTGCCACAGGCGGCAACCAAGATGATGCCGGCGTCGCGCAGGCTGACAATCGCGTTGGACAAGGCCAGCGAATTGGTGGGAAACCCCCAGCTGGCATTGATGATTCTGGCACCATTGGTTCGGGCATAGTCCAGACAGGTGATGCAGCCTGAAACCGTTCCGCTGCCGGGATAATTATTCAGCCATTGGCAGGCCATGATCTGCAACCGCCATGCGACGCCGACAACTCCTTTGCTGTTATTGCCAACGGCTCCGATGACACCGGCAACCAACGTGCCGTGACTAATCGTGAATCCGCTGTTGTCATTGGGATTGTTGTTTCCGTTGATGGCATTCCAGCCGTGACTTCCGTCCACAGGATTCACCCACATGTTTGCAGCCAAATCTTCATGGGTGTAGCGCACGCCCGTGTCCACCACCGCCACCACGATGTTGCTGGCAGAGGTCAGCACGTCCCACGCTTGCGGGGCACTGATATTGGTGAGTCCCCAAAGCGTGCCGTTGGTGAAAGCGGGATCGTTTGGCTCAGTGTCATAAACGTGTCCGACGTAGTCCGGCTCCGCAAATTCCACCAGGCCGCTTTTTTGATATTGGGAGATGAGACTGGAAACCGTTTCTCCCTGGGGCACGTGCAATACCTGCAAGTGACCGATGCCATCGAAGATGCGCAACACCTCGCCCTTCCGCGCCAGATGAAAATTGTCAAGCGCCGTCTGATTGACCCCCGCCTTGGGCATGATCAGAATCCGGTCTTCGCGATACGCCGGCTGGGCCGGTTGGGCGCTGGCAGACGTGGTCAACCAGACAACCATTGAAGCCGCGACCCCGGCAACCAGCAGAAACCGGCCACAACTCTGTTTCCCGATCATGATGCTGGTAACATTCCAGAAATCCGGCCAAAAGAAAGAAGTTTTGACAACTGGACGCGCTTTTTGACTTCGATTCACAATTCCTTTAGCCTGAACGCATGAAAATTGTCCGCCACACCGATGCGAATTTTGCCGCCAGGCTCGGCGAACTGACCGCGCCGTCCAGCCTGTTCGATCCGGTCATCGAACAACGCACCCGCGCCATCCTCGACGCCGTCCAGGCGCGCGGTGACGACGCGCTGCTGGAATTCACCGAAAAATTAGACGGCGCCAAACTGGCCGCCGACCGGTTGCCCATCACGCAGGCGGAATTGTTCAACGCTTCGCTGGCTGCCGATGCATCGCTGCGCGCCGCCGTGGCCGAAGCTGAAAAGAACGTCGCCGGCTTCGCTAGGAAATCCCTGCTCAAGAACTGGCAGATGAAAAATTCGCACGGCGCGACCGTCGGCGAAAAGTTCGATCCGTTCCAGCGCGTGGGGGCATACATCCCGGGCGGCAAGGCGCCGCTCGTCTCCACGGTCCTGATGACGGTCACGCTGGCGAAGGTGGCGGGTTGCAAGGAAATCGTCGTCTGCACGCCCTGTGGCCGGGATGGTTCAATCAATCCCGCCCTGCTCTTTGCGGCGCGAGCGGCGGGGGCGACGGAAATTTACCGCGTGGGCGGGGCGCAGGCGATTGCGGCGATGGCTTACGGCACGAAGACAATCCGGCGCGTGCAGAAGATTTTCGGTCCGGGCAACGCCTATGTCGTCACTGCCAAGCGATTGCTCGTTGGCCACGTTGCGATTGATCTGCTGCCCGGCCCGAGCGAATTGCTCGTGCTGACAGACGAGACGGCGAACCCGAAATTCGCCGCCGCCGATTTGCTGGCGCAGGCCGAACACGGTTCCGGTCACGAACGCGTCTGGCTGGTGACGACCTCGGCGAAAATTATAAAAGCCGTTCAGGGCGAGATTGCGAAGCAGTTACCCAAGCAGGCGCGGCGCGAATATATCCAGCGCGTGCTGGCCGACAACACCTGGCTGATTCAGGTAAAATCGCCCGCTGACGCGGTGGCGCTGGCGAACCGGCTGGCGCCGGAGCATTGCGAAGTGATGACGCGCAATCCGCGCAAGCTTTCGGAAGGCATTTTGACGGCGGGCGCGATTTTCCTGGGACCGTGGACGCCGACGGTGTTGGGTGATTACGTGGCCGGGCCGAGCCACACGCTGCCGACCGGCGGGGCGGGCGCATCGTTTGCCGGCCTGACCGTGGACCAGTTCCAGCGCCGCACCAGCGTCGTCGAATACACCCGCTCCTCGCTCAAAAAGGCGTTGTCAGCCGTGAAAAAGTTTGCGGAACTCGAAGGTCTGGGCGCACATGGGAACAGCGCGGAGATCAGGAAATAAATTTTCAACGCAGAGGCGCAAAGAATGAAATTGCCCAATGACATCATCAAAGAACTTGACAGCGTGGTGTTGACGACCGACTTGCCGGAACACGGCTTGAGCGCGGGCGACATTGGCACGGTCGTGCTCGTTCATGAAGGCGGCAAGGGCTGCACGGTGGAATTTATGACGCTGGCCGGGAAAACCATTGCCGTCGTTACGTTGCTGGCCAATCAGATTCGACAGATTGCCAAAGACGAAATCGCCCACGCGCGACACGTTATGGCGGCGGCTTGACCGGAAAATCTCCGACCGGGCCGAAAAGGCAAAACTTTTACAGAAGAGAACGAAGCGAACAAAGACCGGGAATTTTTCCAGAGGTTCATTCATAACTGTAGGAGACGACGTGAGGAGTCTCTGAAATTCTTGAAAATGAGCCTCGTCTCCTGCGGGGGTTTGAAAAGGCTCTTCGTTCGTTGCCTTCGGTTCAACTCCATGCCGGTGTGGGTTCATCCGCTCGATTTTCCCGCGCCTGACGGCGCTGGTGGCGGCTCCGGCGGGACCGTCGCGGAGGCGCAGCGGCTTTTCCTGCCGGAACCAGACACCCGCAAAACCCGCCTGACACGGGCGGCCAGGCAGGCACGGACGCCGATCAATTCAAACCGGAAGGAATCCTTGCGGCGGCGGCGGAATTTGCAAAGATGAATTACAGACCGATGAAAACCAAGAAGCCAAAACCTATCCCTATACGGCGACGAACACTTGCGGGTCAAATCCGAACGCTCGCCCAAACGGATATTGTCGCGGCAGAACTTCTGGCATTTCGTGGACAACAATTTAGTGAAATTGAGACGTTGCTTGCTAATTATTATGATGTCCTTGGTAAATTTCAGACCCTAAAATCATGCGGCGACTCTGAAACACAAAAGCCGTCTGGCAATAGCCGAGTGTGCTCAAAAGGGGTTGCCGGAGCAATTCGAGAATTCACGGAGAGAGACAGGATGAAATTGTGCCGCATTTTCATTAGGGCGGTGGATTCCCGTGATTCCAAAAAAATCATTGAAATCGCAGAGGCGGTTGAATTTTTGAAATCATTCAAGGCGTCCGGTGATCGCTTGCGGCATGACATTTTGGCTTTGAAAAACATACTCGATCGGTGCCGAGTAAGATGTCCGATACGAGATGTTGCCGAATTTGTTAACTGGCCAGATATGAAAAGTCAGGATGGGTTTTCACGCCTTCGCAGGCTTTGTGCTGAATTGAAATTTCCGCTCGCGACTTCAAGATAAATAAGGCCGCTCGCCCCATCGCCGAGCATCGCGATTTGGATACGTGGGAAAAGCTGGCGGCGTATGCGGCGGAAGAATGGTTTCCATCCCGGATTGCCTTTGGAAGGCACAAGGGACGATTGTTTCAAGAAGCCCGGAAGGATGCGGAATTGCGCCGCTGGCTGGACTGGCTGGCCGGTTCTTCCAATGCCCGCAGTGCAAAAATGGGCCGCTGGTATTTGCGGCAACTCGAAGTCAAAACGGAACCGGCAATTGACGGCGCCATGTTCGCGACGCCGGAAATTGAAGGCAAAAAGCGGGTCAAACCGCCAACCGGAACCGGGGTCGCGGCAATCGTCGTCTATATCAATCCGGAATTGGAGCAGCTCCGTCAGCTTGTGGCCGGCGCGCGGGCGCGGCTGGCGGAATTGGAGTCCAGTTACACCCGGGAAAAATCGCGGGTGGATGCGATGCAGGCGGTCCTTTTCCGGCGGTTGCGCGAGCATTACCAGAAACGCGACCGGCTCCGACTGATTGTGGATTATCGGAAGAAGTATCTGGATTCACTGGTTCGCGGCGGTGACGAGGAAGCCCGGCAGGCGGAGGAGAATTACGCCAAAGCCCGGGCGCAATCCGAGAAGGATTATCAGGAAACGGCGGCGGCCGTGGCCGGGAAGAAGCAGTTGACGCCGGAGGAGGAAGCCGAGTTGAACCGGTTGTGGAAGAAGCTGGTCAAGTTGTATCATCCCGACCGCTTCGCGCATGAGCCGGAAAAGCTGGAGACGTATCACAAGCTGACGGCGGCCATCAATCGGGCGAAGGACAGCGGCGACATCCAAACGCTGCGCGAAATTGCGGAAGACCCGCACGGCTTCATCCTGCGCCAAGGCTGGGCGAGCCTCGATTTCAGCGATGCGGCGGAAATCGGCCAGTTGCGGCGGCTGTATGAGACGTTGCAACTGGAAATCATCAGCGTGATCGAATCACTGAACCAGTTGCGCGAAAGCCCGGATTACGAGCTTTGCCAGTTGAGCGGGCAAAAAGGTGGTGTGCTGGATGAACTCGCATCGGAACGGGCCAGGCTGCTGGAGCAGGAAAGCGCCGAATTGGAGAAGCAGGCGGAAAAGCTGGCGGCGGAAATCAAGGAGTTGAACGGAGCTGCGGCGGAACGGATTGTGTAGTTTTCCCGACTTGAGCGGTTGTTCGGATGGGTTAGAATGAAGCGTATGAAATTAAAACCCACAGCCGGCGTTCGGAAATTTTCCAAAGGTTACGCGGCGTGCGTTGAGGAGTTGCCTGCGGCGGGGCGGAAAAATCATTCTGGCCTGCGCGGCGGCATTCCGGTGCTGCCTTCAAGAGGGGAGCTTGTGACATTGGAACATGTGCAAAAAATACAGGGCAAGGAAGGTGTTTAACCCATGCCCAATCCACAATTAATCCGCCCACTCATACGCGAGCTGCACCCTTACGTCTATGGCGAACAGCCGAAGATCAAGGGGTTGATCAAGCTCAACACGAACGAGAATCCGTATCCGCCGTCGACGAAGGTGCTGGCGGCGGTCAAGGCGGCGGTGGATGGCCGGTTGCGGCTGTATCCGAACCCGACGGCGGAGCGGTTGCGGGAAAAACTGGCGAAGCTGCATGGCTGCCAGCCGGAGAACATCATCGCGGGCAACGGGTCGGATGAATTGCTGGCGCTGGCCACGCGGTGCTTTGTAGAGCCGGAGGGCCGAGTTATACGAGGCCCAAATCAAAAAAAATCAGGGACTCGTGTAACTCGTCCATCCGAAACTGTTCAATACTTCACGCCGAGTTACTCGCTTTACCCGGTGCTGGCGGACATCCATGGCGCGGTTAAAAATGCCCTGCCGCTCAATCCGGATTTCAGCCTGCCATCCCTGCGCGAATTGAAACTCGGCCGGGTTTGGGATTTTCGCGCGGCCCTGACCTTCATCACCACGCCGAACGCGCCGAGTGGTCGCGGCTACCAGACCAGAGAGCTGGACGCACTCTGCCGTGCTCACAAAGGTGTCGTCGTGCTCGACGAAGCGTACGTGGATTTTGCGGAGGAGAATGCCATGGCCCTGGCGTTGAAAAATCCGCACGTCCTCGTGGCGCGGACGTTTTCCAAGGCGTACTCGCTATGCTTCCAGCGCGTCGGTTATTTTGTGGGGCATCGCGACCTCATCGCCGCACTGCACAAGATTCGCGACAGTTACAATGTGAACGGCCTCGGCCAGATTGCCGCCGAAGCCACGCTGGATGATTTGCCGTATTACCGGGTGAATTTCAAAAAAATCATTGCCACCCGCGAATGGTTGAGCCGCGAATTGACGAAACTCGGTTTCCGGGTTTTGCCGAGCCGGACGAATTTCATTCTCGCCCGGCCGGCGCGATTTTCGGCGGCGGATTGGTTGCAGAAGCTGCGCAACCACAGGGTGCTGGTGCGCTGGTTTGGCCAGCCGGAGGTGAGGGATTATCTGCGAATTTCGATTGGCACGGCGGCGGAAGCGGAAGTTTTGGTCAACGCCGTCCGCAAGATTTTGCCGCGGCGTTGAGTCTGGAGCCCGGATAAACCGGCGCCGGGCGCCAAAACCGCCCCAAAACCTTTTCTTTGACGCGGGCGCGATTTTTGCTACAAGCCCAGTGTGTATTTGGAATTCTATGGATTGACGCTGCCGCCGTTCGACATTACGCCGAACCCGCGATTTCTTTTTCTCACCGAAAAGCATCGCGAGGCGCTCAATCATTTGCTCTACGGCATTCGCGAGCGGAAGGGCTACGTGCAGCTCACCGGCGAAGTCGGCGCGGGCAAGACCACGGTCTGCCGCGCGATGTTGCGGCAACTGGACGGCCATTTTGCCACCGCCCTGATCGTCAACCCCGTACTGAACGCGAACGAATTGATGCGGGGCATCGCCACGGAATTCGGCCTGGATGTCAAGGACATGGACCGGCACGGCACGGTCGCGGCCATCAACAAATTTCTGGTCCAGCAGGTCGAGCAGTGCGGCGACGCGGTGCTGATCATTGACGAGGCGCAAAATCTCAGCGAGGAACTGCTTGAACAGATGCGGCTTTTGTCGAACCTCGAAATGGAGAATCGCAAGCTGCTGCAAATTGTTTTGCTCGGCCAGCCGGAGTTGCGCGACCGGCTTAACAGCCCGCGCCTGAGCCAGCTCCGCCAGCGAATCACGGTGCGCTATCATCTCATGCCGCTGACGCGCGACGAAGTTGCCCGATACATTCAGCACCGGCTCGCCCAGGCCGGCGCGAAGGGCAAGCCCCAGTTCACCGGCCCGGCACTCTGGCGCATTTTCCATTACAGCCGCGGCATTCCCCGGCTGGTCAACGCCGTCTGTGACAAGGCGTTGCTGGCCGGTTTTGTCGAGAAAAGCAACCTGATCAATTTCCGCATGGTGGGCCGCGCCATCCGCGAACTCGAAGGGAAAATCCACCTGTGAGCCTGACCAACGATGCGCTGGAACGCATGAAGGAATTTTCAACGAACCCCCTGCCGCTGAAAGGCGTGCCCGGTTCCCGGCAAAAGCTGTTCCCTGGCCGATGACCCGATGTTCCTGCGCAAACCATTCGCCGCGTCCCCGCTGTTTGTCCGCGTTGCGCCATTTGTCATTTTTCTTACGCTGACATTTTGCCAGGGGCAATTCGGAGAAGCGTCGCGTTACTGGTTTTACCTGGCGAAAACCCTGGCCGGAGCGTGGTTGATTTGGGAAATGCGCCCATTCGTTTCCGAAATGCGCTGGGCGGTGAGTTGGGAGGCCATCGTCGTTGGGCTGGGTGTCTTTGCGGTTTGGGCCGGCATTTCCGGCGAGTGGACGACGCAGAATTCGCTCTGGGCAAAGTTGGGCATATCGCATCCTCCGGCCACGCTGCCCGTACCCTGGAACCCCCATGAACAGTTTGGGGCCGGTTCCGCGCTGGCGTGGCTGATGGTGGGAACTCGAATCGTCGGCTCCACCCTCGTCGTGCCGCCGCTGGAGGAGGTTTTTTACCGCTCGTTCTTGTATCGTTACATCGCCAAACTGGATTTTTTATCCGTGCCGCTGAACCGGTTTTCCTGGACGCCGTTCTTGGCCACGGCGGTCGTTTTTGGTTGTTCCCACAACGAATGGCTGGCGGGCATCTTGTGTGGCGCGGCTTATCAATGGCTGGTGATTCGCAAGAACCGGCTCGGCGATGCGATGACGGCGCACGCGATCACAAATTTTCTGCTCGGTTTGTGGATCATCTGGCGCGGGGCCTGGCACTTTTGGTAGGGACAGCGCGCTCCGATGTCCGGACGCTGCGGCGCGACCGTCGCTACCATCACTTCACCTCGATGTCGATGTGGAGGCGGTCGAGCGTGCTGCCTTCCTTTTGGGCCAGGGTGGCGAGCGCCTCGTAGTAATTGGCCAGCGCGCGGATTTCCTGTCCGCGGTCGGTGGTGAGCGTGTTCTGGAGTTGCAACACGGTGAACGTGGTGCTCTTGCCGACGACGTATTTTTTCTGTTCAGCGTCGAGGGCGGCCTCGGCGTAGATGCGCGCCTGCCGGGTGGCGCCCACACTTTCATAGGTGGATTGGGCATTCTTGACGGCGTTGTCAATGTCCACCATGACGTTCTGCTCAAATTGTTTCAATTTCAGCAGGAGTTGTTGCAACGTCACCTTGTCGGCCTTGTAAGTGTTGCGCGGGCCGACGTTGCTCAACGGCATAATTAACTGCCCGCCAATGCCGTAAAATGGCCGGCTGGCGTCGTTGATCTGGGAAAAAACATCGCTGTATTCCCTTCCCGCGCCGTTGTAACCATAGGAGCCGACCACATCCACTTCCGGGAAAAGCTGGTTGTGGTCAAATTTCAATTGTATGCCTTGCTTCTCTACATCCAGCCGGGATTGCAACAGGTCAGGCCGTTCGGTCAGTCCTTTGCTCCAACTGTCCTGCAAGTCGAACAGCTGCAGCGGAGCATTGGTAATCGTTTCCGTGGGTTGAATGTCGGTACCGTGCCAGTTTGAATACTGGTCGGTGAGCAGGTTCTTCAGGGTGTTTTGATCTGTGACCAGCGTATATTGCGCAGCAATCAGGTTCGCCCGGCTGGTGGCCACCTGTGCCTCGTCCTGTTGCACGTCCAGCTGTGCCAGCGTGCCGATCTGGACCCGCTGCCGATCCTGGTCAAGCTGCGTCTGGGCGAGGACGAGCGCCTCGTCCTGCACCTTCACATTTTCCTGCGCGAAGATGAGTTCGTAATAGGCGTTTTCGACGGCGGTAATTGACGTGATGAACTGCAGGCGCAAACCCTGTTCGGAATACAGCAACCGATTCTTGCTCACCCGAATCGTCAGCCGGGTCTGGTCAATCCATAAGTTTTTGAGCAATGGTTGCGTCAGGACCACGCCAACCGAACTGCTGGTGCTGTCAAAATTGGTGGTAAACGAACCCGCACTTTTCTGTCCCCACGTTTCCGCGATGTTGGCGGGGCCGGGGCCAGTCAGGCTGCCGTTGCCGAAATTGTAGGTCATGCCCCAAGGCGTTCCACCTGACAAGCCGGCACCAAAGGTGTCTGCCTCCGAAGTCGTAGGCAGGACGATTTGGTTGTTCTGGATGAAGGCTCCGTCCTTGCTATAAGTATAGTTGCCGGAGAGGTTGAGCGTCGGATCATAACCGCCATAATTTGCCCGCACGGTGAAAAGCTGGATTTGCGGGTCATAACGAGAGATTTGCACGTCGAGGTTATGCCGCAAGGCTTCCTGAATGCAATCGGCCAACGACATTGGACGCGTTGCAGCGGTTGCCATGCCGTTGGTTTGGACAGCGACCATGTTTGTGCCTGGTTGGGTGGCGGGCGCATTGGTATCGGCCGGTAAGATGATGGCATTGGTATCCGTCTGCGCCGCGACCGTAAAAGCCGCGAGAATAAGAGCCAAAAGAACGCTGAAACTTTTCATGGTGCTGCAAATTTGAGGCTTTCGCCAAAACTCATCCAACCTAAGACGCTTCGGCACGACCAAAGGTAACCATTTGGTTAATTAGCACTCGCGTCCATCAAATAAACCCCGCATCGCGGCCAAGGTTTCGACAAAATCATCACTTACCCGGCTTTCGCTGCGGCTGCGGGAACCTCCTCAATTTTGGCGTTTTGTTCGAGGAACGCGAGCACTTTTTCGTGCGCGACCTGGTCGTAAAGCTCCCTCACGCCGTTGCGTTTCTGCAAATCTTTGAGGAACTTCTCCAGTGGAATCTGGTACGCCATCGCCAGCGACTGCACGCGCTTCAAAACCTCGTCCTGCGAAACCTGGATGCCTTCCTTCTCGGCGATGCGCTGAATCAGGAACGACAATTTCACGCGCTCTTTCGCGCTCTGCGCCGCAGCGGAATAAATTTCATCCTTCTGCTTCTCAATCAAATCGCGCGCCACGCCGCGCTGGCTGTTCTCGCGCACGATGTCATAAACCACGTTGCGCGTTTCGTGCGCCACGGCGGTTTCCGGCAGGTCAAAATTCGTGGCGGCGAGCAGCGCGCGAATGATCTGGCCGCGAACCGCCTTGGCCTGGGAATACTTCAATTCATTCTCCAGATCGCGCTGCACGCCTTCGCGGAGCTTGGGCAGGTTTTCCGCGTCGTATTTTTTGGCGAACGCGTCGTCAATCGGCGGCAGGCTTTTTTCCTTCACCTCGACGACCTCGACTTCGTAAACGCCCTTTTTGCCGGCGAGTTGTTTGGTCACAAAGTCGGCGGGGAAATCCACATTCACCGTGCGTTTGTCGCCCGCCCGGGCGCCGATGAGCTGGTCGGCAAACCCGGGAATGAACGAGTCCGGCGCGGCGTCCACCCAGAAATTTTTCTGCCCGGTCAAACCTTTCGCCGTCGGCGCGGTGTCGGTGATGGGCTTGCCGTCGCACGTGCCGGTGTAATTCACCACCGCCACGTCGCCCGGGCGCAGTTCGCGCGCGACCGTCTCAAACTTCACGTGCTGCTTGGCGAGCAATTCGATGGCGCGATCCACGTCCGCCGCGGTGACCGATTTCGCCTCGCGTTTGGCGGGCAGGCCCTTGTATTCGGGCAGTTGAAATTCCGGCGCGGTTTCGATGGTGGCGGCGAATTGCAGCGCCTGGCCGCGGCCAAACTGGATTTCCTCGATGTCCGGATAGCCGATCACGGCGATTTTTTTCTCGTCCAACGCCTTGCGGTACGAATCGCCAATGAGCTTGCGTTTGACCTCGTCCTTGATGTCCGGCTCGTACTTTTTGAGCACCATGGCGCGGGGCGCCTTGCCGGGGCGAAAGCCGGGCAAGGACGCCTGTTTCTGAAAGTCCTTCGTGACCGCATCGAAAGCCTCGTCCACGGCTTGCGCGTCCACTTCCACCCGCAGCAATTTTTTGCACGGGGCCAGATTTTCGACGGTAATGTTCACAATAATTCCCGCTGGTCAGCGAGCCGTTTAAAATAGATGAACCACGCGGATTTCGTCAATGGTTTTGATGGCTTACCTATGACATTTCCGCTTTGATGTTCCCGGAATGAAGCAAACAACGTTCTTCATCACCGGCACGGACACCGGCGTTGGCAAAACCGTGTTGACCACGCTGCTGGCGCGTCACTTGCGGAAATGCGGCGTCAACGCGGCGGCCCTCAAACCGGTTTGTTCCGGCGGACGCGGCGACGCCCGCATGCTGCACACCGCCATGAACGGCATGCTCACGCCGGATGAAATCAACCCGTGGCATTTTCGCGCGCCGATGGCGCCGTTGCTCGCCGCCCGCCGTGAACGCAGGCAGGTCAGGCTCGCGGACGTGCTGGCGCATGTCCGCACGATGCAAAAACGGTTTGATGTTTTGCTGGTTGAAGGCGCCGGCGGCTTGTTGAGTCCGCTCGGCGGGAATTTTGATTCACGCGATTTGATTGCGGCCCTGCGTGCGACGCCGATGGTGGTTTGCCCAAACCGGCTCGGTGCGATGAATCAAGTTTTGCTGACCCTCGCTGCGTTGCCGCAAAGCGCGTTCTGCCGGGCGCGCATCGTGTTGATGTCGCCATCGAAGCCGGACGCTGCAACAAACACCAATGCCGGGTTGCTCGCGGAATTTTTCGACGCGAAAAGGATTTTTGAATTGCCGTGGCTGGGCAGGTGGCCGGCCGGGGGAAAAGTTTTGAAGGATTCGCGGGTGCGGCGGACGTTCCAGGCGTTGGTGAAATGAATTCCAACAGAGCGCCGGCTGCCGGCCCGGCTCGCAACCGGGCACTGCGGCGGAACGCTGCATTCATGCGGCAGCGGGTTTGCGTGATCGAATGTCCTGCCGAAACAATGCAACTTTGATTGCCGCAGTGTCCAAGTGCGCCGCCGCCCCGCTCGTTGCCTGCTGCGATTCACATTGTGCCGGGTTGGACCAGCTTTCGCCCGGAAGCTTCCGTCTTCGCACTGCTTCGCCGGGACAAGTCGGAGCGGCAGGGACCGGCGCTCCCATCAATCTTTCACCGGCGCGTTGGTGGCCAGGAACGATTCGCGCCACGGCTGGTGGTTTTTATAAAGCTGCAATTGTTGTTGCAAGGGCTCGAGTTTCTTCATTTGGGCGGCTCTGGCGAGGTCAAGCGCCCTTTGCGTCACTTCCAGCGCGTTGGTGAAATCGCCGGTCTCGGCGCAGGCCATGCCGAGCACGGCGAGCACGTACGGTTGCGCTTCGCCGGTCAGGACTTTGGCCTTGACAGCGAGCACAAGCGCGGTCCGGCCGTCGCGGATTTGAGGATTTTCGTCGGCGGCCAGCACCCGGGCGGTGTAGGCGAGGATTTGAAAATTGTCCGGGTCAATCCGCAGCGCTGCACGAAACTCATCCATTGCCTCGGCATCACGGCCTTGTTTGAGACGCATCTTGCCGATTGCGAAGTGCGCCCACGGAAAGCCGGGATCGAGCCGCGAGGCTTCTTCAAACTGGCGCAGGGCTTCGTCGTAACGTTTGAGTTCAACCAGCACCATGCCTGCGCTGTTATGCAAGGAGGGCAGGCCGGGGTTCAAAAGCACAGCCCAGCGATATTCGATGAGCGCTTCCTTGGGATGCCCCCAATTGTCGAGCAGATTGCCGAGATTATTGTGAACGTGATAAAGTTCCGGCGCAAGCTGTTCGGCGGCGCGGTATTCAGCGAGCGCCTCGTTTAATTTGTCTTTCTGTTCAAGTGCAACGCCCAGGTTGACGTGCGCGACAAAATTGTTTTGTGTCACCGCGAGCGCATGAGCAAAAAGCGTTTCGCTGTCGCGCCAGTAACGCAACTGGTTTTCGGTAAGCATCAAACAGGTCGCGAGGATCAAAGCGGCAGCGGTTGCGATTGCCTTTGGGGGGAATGGAAAACGACCCGCCAGATCGCAAAGGCCAAAGGTGACGGCGATGAACACACCGATGAGGGGAAAATAAGTGTAACGATCCGCCAGCGCCGCGCTGCCCACCTGCACCAACCCGATGACGGGCACGAGCGTTCCCAAAAACCAGAACCAGCCAACGGGCAAATATGCGTGCGCCCGCCCCGCCCGCCAGACAACACCTGAAATAATGACCAGTACGATGGCCGATGCCGTCGCCGCCATCAACAGCCAGGTCAAATGTTCGGGCAGCGGATAAAAGACCGCAAGCCTCACCGGCCAGACCATTTTCAGCAAATAAAGCCCGTAAGCTGCCAAAGCGTTACAAAACCGATAATGCAGCGGAACGAGTTCGAGGGAGGCGACTGCGGCGCCGCTTCGTTGAGACTGGACAAGAAAGGTTACGACGCACGAAGCCGCCGCGAGCAAAAAGAACGGCCATTTTTCCAACGCCAGGCGCCGGCAGGTTGCAGGTTGAGCCGTCTTCGCTATGCTTCGCCGCGCCGAGGGGTTGAGGGTTGAGAGCCGTTGCAACGGCCAGTAATCCAGCAGCAACATCACAAACGGCAATGTCACCAGCATCGGTTTGGACATGAGGCCGAGCGCGAAGAAGATCAGGGCCAGGGTGTAGTCGAAAGTCCAGAGCCGAGAGCCGGGAGCCGGAACAGTCGTATCTGCCCTCGCCGCTCGCCGCTCGACCCTCGACTTTTTTTGCGCATAGCGCGTGTAAGCCAGCAGCGTCAGCAGCGCGAAAAACGTGCTCAACACGTCCTTGCGCTCGGAAATCCACGCGACCGATTCCACGTGCAGCGGATGCCACGCGAACAGCGCGGCGACAAACGCGCTGGGCCACAGCGCGCCCGTGAGCCGAAACAACAACAGCAGCAGCAGAACCGCATTGGCCGTGTGAAACAGCGCGTTGACGGAATGATGCGCGCCGGCATTGAGGCCGAAGAGTTCGCAGTCCGCCATGTGCGAGAGCCAGGTGATGGGATGCCAGTTGCTCGCGTGGCCGGTAGTGAAGGCCCATTTGATTCCCGTCCACGTCAGCCCTTTTTGCACGACGGAATTTTCCGTGACGTAATCCTGATCGTCGAAATTTATAAAACCATCGCGCGCCGCCGGCAGATAAACCAGCAGCGTGATCAGCGCGAGCAACAGGCCAATGAGACGCGGACGGGACATCGGGTTCTTTGTATGCGATTTTGCCCCCACGGCAAGGATATAGATTTTCGGTTTTCATGACCGGGCGTAAAGTCCGGGAAACTCACGTTTTCAAACTCAAATCCGGGCCAACCGCTTTACGGACAAACTTTCGTCTAATCTGGCATCAATAACGCGGGGAATTGCCCACCGTTGCCATACGGCTATTACGGCTTAAGCGATTTCGTCAGGGTGCGTTGGTAAAGGATTGGCGGAACGGCTGGTGGTTTTGATAAAGTTGCAATCGCTGCTGAAATTCGGACGCATCGTTTGTCATGCCGCCGGCTTGGGCGAGATGGAAAGCCTCCTGCGCGGCCTTTTGCGCATCGTCGAAACACCCCAATTCGGCGCAGGCCATTCCGAGCGCGTCGAGCATGACCGGGTGGGTGCCGCCGGTGAGGGAGTTGGCCCTGGACGCCAGAGCAAATGCGGTCTGACCGTCGCGGACTTTTGGATTTTCATCTGAGGCCAGCACTTGAGCCAGGTAGTTCAGGACACGGAGATTATCCGGCTCAATTTGCATCGCCTGCTGAAAATACGGGATGGCTTCCATGTCGCGGCCTTGTTTGAGCAGCGCCTTGCCCCCCAAGTAAGACGCCTGCCAGTCAGCTGGGTCCAATCGCGCCGCTGCGGCATATTGTTCCATCGCCTCATCAAAACGGCCAAATTTAACCAGCAAGGTTCCCAAGTTGTTGTATAACGCCACCTCTTGGGGATTTGCGTGCAGCGTCTCTCGAAGTTCGGCCAGCGCTTCGTTGGTGCGGCCGGATTCGGCGAGCAACCTGGCGAGGTGGTTGTGCAACAACGTGTCTTTGGAATTGATCCGCAGCGCCGCCCGAAGCTCGGCCAGCGCTTCGTTAGTGCGGCCGGATTCAGCGAGCAAACCGGCGATCTGGTTGTAGGTTTTGACGCGGTAGGGATTTAGTTTCAAGCCGATGCGGTATTCGGCCAGGGCGTCGGCTTTCCGCCCTTTCTCTTCGAGCACAAAACCCAGACAAAGATGAGCCTGTTCATTGTCCTTGGTGACGCTGATGGCATGCGTGTAAAGCGACTGGTCATCGCGCCAGCAGGCCAGTTGGTTTTCCGTAAGCAGCACACAGCTCCCCAGGATCAAGATGGCGGCGGTGGTGATGACCGGGGGAGGTATTTTAAATCGGTCCCTCCAATCGCGGACGGCGAACGTCATGGCGATGAACATTCCGGTGAGTGGAAAATAAGTATAGCGGTCAGACCACGCCGACAGGCCGACCTGCACCAGGCCGATCACCGGCACCAGCGTTCCCAAAAACCACAGCCAGCCCACAAGTCCGTACGGGCTGCGTTTGCGTCCGAACCAGACAACGACGGTGATGGAAATCAACACAACCACTGCAGCAGAGACGGCCAATGGGGAGATGGCTTTGGGCAGCGGATAGAAAATGCCCAAATGCACTGGCCAGATCATTTTCAGCAGATAACACGTATAAGCCAGCAGCACCTTGGCCAGACGGTAGCCCGGCGGCATTCCCTCCAGCGAGACGCCATGCCGCCATGGTGTTGCGCCAGAAAGGTGACGACGCATGAAACCGCGGTCAACACAAAGAACGGCCACTTCTCCAGCACCAGGCGCTGGCAGCTTGAGGGTTGAGCCGACTTCGCTGTGCTTCGCCGCGCCGAGGGGTTGAGGGTTGAGAGTCGTTGCAACGGCCAGTAATCCAGCAGCAACATCACCAACGGCAACGTGACCAGCATCGGCTTGGACATGAGGCCGAGCGCGAAAAAAAACAAGGCCAGCCAATAGAAACGTGAAACGTGAAACGTGACAAGGCGGGGTTCGTTCGTGTCACTTGACACAGGTCATGTGTCACACATTGCGCGTAGCGCGCATAGGCCAGCAGGGTCAGCAGCGCGAAAAAGGTGCTCAACACGTCCTTGCGCTCGGCAATCCAGGCGACGGATTCCACGTGCAGCGGATGCCAGGCGAACAACGCGGCGACAAACAGGCTCGGCCATAATTCCCGAGTGAGACGGAGCAGCAGGAGAAAAAGCAAAACCGCATTCGTCGCGTGAAACAGAACATTGACATAATGCTGGGCCCCGGCGTTGAGGCCGAATAATTCGCAATCCAGCATGTGCGAAAGCCACGTGATCGGATGCCAGTTGCTGGCGTACCCGGTGGTAAAAGCCCATTTGACGCCGGCCCACGTCAGGCCGTTTTGGACAACGCGATTCCCGGTGACATAATCGCAATCGTCGAAATGCGAAAAGTTGTCGCGCGCCGCCGGCAGATAAACCAGCAGCGTGATGAGCGCAAGCAACAGGCCCATGAGACGCGGACGTGACATCGGGTTCTTTGTAGGCGATTTTGCCCGCGCGGCAAGCGCAGAGACAAAGTTATTTTTCAGAAAAAAGGCGTTGCATTTTCCGGCGCGGCAGGTAGAAATTGGTGAGGCAGGAAATTGCTCGACCCCCTGCCACTTGGACGCTACATCGGTTCCTCACGACCAAGTAAGATTGTTTTATGAGCGGATTATCGTTTGCTGTCGTGGGAGCCGCTTCCAATCAAGCGGAACTCATCTATATTTGGACACAGGCAACGCCGGAAGCCAAGGCGATCATTGTCTGTCTCATTCTATTTTCCATCCTCGCCTGGTCGGTGATGGTCTCCAAGGCCATCCAGGTCCGGCGCGCCCGCCGGTTGAACCATTATTTCAACGAAGAATTCCGCGCGCAAAAATCCGTGCTCGAACTGTTTGACCGCAAGTTGCACGTCGAAGGCTGTCCGCTTTACGAGGTTTATCAGGCCGGCTGCGTGCAACTCGACGCGCGGTTGCGCGGGCCGGGCGGCGAACGTAGCAAACAGGAGGTCACGCTCAAAAACATGGAGCATGTCAAACGCGCGCTCGAAAACATCGTCGCGCAGGAATCCTTGAAGCTGGAATCCGGCCTGATCCTGCTGGCGATCGCGGTCAGCGGCGCGCCGTTCATGGGTTTGCTGGGCACGGTTTGGGGCGTGATGAGCACGTTTGCCGGCATCGCGCAGCAAGGCTCGGCGACGATGGCGGCAATGGCGCCCGGCGTCTCGGCGGCGCTCATCACGACGGTCGCCGGCCTGCTGGTGGCGATTCCCTCGATGTTCGGCTACAATTGGCTCGTGCATAACCTGCGCGTGTTCACGGTCGGCCTGGACAATTTCGCGCAGGAACTCGTTTCCAAAATGGAAACGGAATTTTTGGCGGACGAATGAAAATGAGACGAGAGACGAGAGTCGAAAGCCGGGGGCCAAAACACGCTTGTTTGTCTGGCTCTCGACCCTCGACCCTCGACCCTCGACCTTGGTTATGAGACGATTTTCCCAACGCAGTTACCTCGTGACGTTGAGCGAAATCAACATCACGCCGCTGCTCGACCTCGCGTTCGTGCTGCTCATCATCTTCGTCATCACCACACCGCTGCTCGAGCAAAGCATCAACCTCAAGCTGCCGACGGGCGGCCGGCCCGACCAGCACGTGGACAAGCGCAATGTCCGCACCGTCGAGGTCAGTACCACGGGCGTTTACTTGCTCGACAAACAGCGCATGAACCTTGAGCAGTTGACCGCGCGGCTGGCGGCGGAATTCCGCTCCAACCCGAATCTCATCGTCTATATCCGCGCCGACCAGGACGGGCCTTACAAAAACGTTGCGCTGCTGATTGACGGCTGCCAGCGCAGCGGCATCACGCGCTATTCGCTCCGCACGGAGCCGACCAAATGAACCGCCTGCAAAAAAAATGCGTCATGGCCACCGCGGGCGTTCACCTACTGCTGATCGCGATTTTATTCGTCGGCCCGGCGTTTTTTTATTCGAAGCCCAAGGCGGACGACTTGCAGGTGCTCGATGTGATTCCGGCCAATTTGATTGACGCGGAATTCAACAGCGGCGTGGCCAACGCCCAACCGCCCCCGCCCGCCCCTGTGGCGGCACCGCCGCAAGCGCAACCGCCGCCGCCGGAGCCAAAACCGGTGGTGACGTCACCCACGCTCGTGCAGGAACTGGAGAAAGTCTTCAAACCCGAACCGGTCAAACCGGCGCCGCGCCCGGAACCGCCGCGCAAAATTCAAATCAGCACACAACTCGTAACCCGCACCCCGCCGAAAAATGCTCCGGCGGCCGACAACTCGCAGCAACAGCAGTGGCAGGCCCGGGCGATCCGCAGCGCCCTTCGGAATTTGAGAAGCAATTTGACCCCGGGCACGACGATTGACATGCCCGGCAACAGCAGCGTGGCTTACGCGAATTACGCCACGGCGGTAAAGAGCGTTTACGAACAGGCCTGGATATTGCCCGACGATGTCAGCGACAACGCGAACACGAAAGCAAACGTTACCATCGCCAGCGATGGCACCGTCATTTCCGCACGAATCGTCAACCCATCAGGCGACGCCGGTTTGGATGCCTCGGTTCAGCACACGCTGGAACGCGTCAAGTTCATCGCGCCGTTCCCAGAAGGGGCGACGGAAAAAGAACGGACTTACATCATCAACTTTAACCCCCAAGTCAAACGATTGCTCGAATGAAAAAACCATACTCCCACCTGTTGAAAATTTGCCTCACGCTTTCTCTTTTTGCTGCTGCTGGCGCGCCCGGCCAGAATGAAATCACCATTCAGCCGGAACTCAAAGTTGTGGGTTCGACCAAGCCGATCCCCGTCTCGCTCGAAGGTTTCGGCAGCGACGTCGCGGACGTTTTGAGATTCGACCTTTACGTTCAGGGCTTTTCCTTCGTTGCCCCGGACGCCGCGCGATATCAAATCAGCGGCACCAGCGCAGGTAGTGTGCAAGGCCGGGTCGTGGATCGTTTCGCCAAGAGCACGATTCTTACGCGCAACTATACCGGCGCGGCGTTGCGGCGGCAGGCGCATGCGTTCGCCGACGACATCGTGCAGGCCATCACGCACAAGAACGGCATCGCGCAAACCAAAATCGCGTTCAAGGCGCAGGGGGCGGACGGCAACGGTGAAATATACGTGGCTGATTTTGACGGCCACAACGCGCTAGCCGTCACGCACGACAACACCATCGTTGCTGCGCCGGCCTGGGTGCCGGGCCGGCTGGCCCTTTATTACGATTCCTACAAGCTCGACAATCCGGACATCTGGTACAGCGACCTGACCACCGGCCAGCGCCGCGTCGTCGCCCATTATTCCGGTTCGAACATCAGCCCCGCGGTTTCACCGGACGGCTCGCGGGTGGCGATGATTTTGAGCAAAAGCGGCAGCCCGGATGTGTGGGTGAGCGATGCGGACGGCTCGAATTTGAAACAACTGACCGCAACCCCCGAGGACGAATCGTCGCCGTGCTGGTCGCCGGACGGGCGATGGATTTGCTTCGCGACGAGGATCAGCGAACGCCGCGTGCTGGCCAAAGTCCCGGCGGGCGGCGGTGCGTTCCAACGCATTCCAACCGCCGGGGCGCCGAATCCGACCGAACCCGACTGGTCGCCGGACGGCAAATGGATCGCGTTCACGTCGCAGACGGGAGATTTCAACATCTGCGTTGTGCCGGCGGATGGCAGTGCCCCGCCGGTGGTCCTGGTGGCGGGCGAAGACCCGTCATGGTCGCCGAACTCGCGGACGCTGATTTTCACGCGGCGCACCGGCGACCGCTACGTGTTATCTGTGCTTGACGTGTTCACAAAACAGGTCAAGGATATTGCCCGGATTTCAGGCAATGATTCTCAGCCGGCTTGGGCCAGATGATTTAAACTTTTTTAACGAACTTTTAACCGAAGGAAAAAAATGAAAATGATGAAATTGACATGTTTACTGGCGTTCACGCTGGCGGCCGTGCTGGCTGCCACTGGTTGTAAAAATCATCGGCCCGTCGGAGTCACGCAACTGCCGCGCGGAGCGGGAAGCACGATCCCCGAAGCGCCTCCTGGTCCCACTATGTCGGGCGAGCAGTCTCCGAGCGGCATACCTTTGCCAAACATCGAGGATATTAACGGCATGGCCGCCGACCGCGCGCAGTTGGCCAGTTACACGGTCCATTTTGCCTACGACAGTGCAGCGGTGAGAAAGAGCGAGAAAGCGAACGTCCAGGCCGTGGCTGACGCCTTAAGCCGGGATTCGAGCGCCAAACTGATGATCGAGGGCAATTGTGACGAACGCGGCACCGACGAATACAATCGCTCGCTCGGTGAGCGCCGCGCGCTGGCCGTCCGCAAGGAACTGGTCAAACATGGCATTGATCCGATGCGCGTCTTTACCAAGAGTTTTGGCAAGGATCGGCCCGTGGATCCCGGCCACGACGAATCCGCTTGGTCGAAAAACCGCCGCGACGATTTTGTCCTGCTCCATCCCAAGAGCGGATCATAAGATTCGCCGGGCAAATTTGAAGCCATCCGAGGGCCGCTGAAAAGCGGCCCTTTTTTTGGCGCTTTACTATTCCCGCAGGCAGGCGTAGGCTTGTCAAGGTTCGACAAAATTTATGAATACATTGTTCGCATTGGGGGGACTGGGCGGCACGGAACTGATCATCATCTTGGTGGCCGTTTTGATTTTGTTCGGCTCCAAGAAAATCCCTGAGTTTGCCCGCGGCCTGGGCCAGGGCATCAAGGAATTCAAGAAAGCCTCGCGCGAAGTGACAGACGAAATCCAGAACACGACGACCGACACGCCGGCGGCGGCCAAACCCGCCGCGCCCGCGCCATCGCGGGCCGACCTGCCGGTTTCCCAATCCTCCAACCCGCCCAAAGCCTGACGGCGGGACGTTTCTGGCATGGCCGGCGACCCAGCATCGGAGCCCCCCAACGAGGCCGAAGGCGGCCCGGTCAAAACGTTTCTTGAACATCTCGAGGATCTTCGCTGGGTGCTCATCAAGAGCCTGGTGACGCTGGGCGTGGCGGTAATGCTCTGCCTGCTCGCGGGCAATTACGTCGTTCAAATCGTCAAATGGCCGTTGGCGCACGCCAAAGTCAGTTATCCCGGCACCAATCAAATCGTCGCGGTCAGCTTCGGCACGAATCGTCTCGGCGCGTTTCCACTCACCGGCGAACAACAACAATCGCTGAATCTCGGCACGAACCGCTTCGTCTCCGTTCAAGTCGAGCCGCTGGTCATCGGCACGAACCAGGTGCTCGGCTGGCACACCAGTTCCGATCCCGCTGCCGTTGCCGACGCGCAACGGTTGAAGATTGATCTGATCAACCTCAGCCCGGCGGGCGGATTTGTGGTCGCCTTCCAGGTGGCAATTTACGGCGGCGCGCTGCTGGCCTCGCCGTTCATTTTTTATTTCGTCGCCGCTTTCATTTTTCCGGCGCTGAAATTGCGCGAGCGCAAATACATTTATCGCGGACTGGCTTTCGGCGGCGGACTTTTCCTCACCGGCGTGGCGTTTTGTTATTTCGTCCTGATGCCGGTGGCGCTGTCCGCGGCGCAGATGTATTCGCACTGGCTCGGCTTCGGCGCCTTTCAGTGGCGGGCGGAGGACTACATCAGTTTCGTCTGCAAGTTTCTGCTGGGCATGGGGCTGGGCTTTGAGCTGCCGGTGGTGGTTCTGACGCTCGTGAAAATCGGCGTCCTCGACTATCGCACGCTCTCCGGGGCGCGCCGTTATGTGATCGTCATCAATCTGATCCTGGGCGCGGTGCTGACCACCCCGGAACCGATAACGCAAATCGTCATGTTCGTGCCGTTGCAGGTCCTCTACGAAATCACCGTCTGGATTGCGTGGTATTGGGACCGGCGGGACCGGAAACGCGCCGCGCACAAATCGTAAAACGCACTTTACATCCGGCGATTTCGGCGTAAGGTAGCGCCGTCAACTTGAAAAACGTATGCGAAACGTGATATCTCTTCTCGCTTTGGCCGGCTTGGCCGCTTTGTTCACATCCGGCTGCGCTGGACCGGAACAAAAACTCGGCCGCGGCATCAGCAACACTTTTGAAATTACCCGCATGGGCGACATGCGCCGTTCCATTGAGCAGACGTCCGTTTTTGAATCACCCAGCGCCGGCTACACGGTCGGGGCCATCCGGGGTCTGGACCGCACCTTGGCGCGAACCGGAGTCGGCATCTTTGAGGTCTTTACTTTCCCGATTCCGATGCCGGGCTCCGGGTACGGCCCAATCTTCCCGCATTACCTTCCGCCGGGGCCCGTTTATCCCGACAGCTACAAACCGGGCCTGATTGCCGGTTCGACGTTTGACACGGACACTTATACCGGCTTCAGCGGCGGCGACATCGCGCCGTACATTCCCGGCAGCCGATTCAAGGTGTTTGACAATTGACCGTGACCGAATTCGTTTTCATCCCCGCGCCAATCATTATTTGTTGGCGCGTTTTGTTTTTGTGAAGACCAGCCCGCTCGAAAAGGATTCGCACTGCAAAGTCAACCTGCTGCTGAACATCCTCGGCAAAAGGCCCGACGGCTTTCACGAACTCGAAACCGTCCTGCAGCCGGTCAGCCTTTGCGACCGGCTGACGTTTGAATGCCGCGGCGGCGCGGTCGAACTTTCATGCAGCGACGCAGCTCTGCCGGTGGATTCGCACAATCTCGTTCACCGCGCGGCCACCAGTTTTATGCAAGCCGCGAAGGTCAACAGTGGCGTTCGCATCCATTTGGATAAAAAAATTCCGCTGGCCGCCGGTTTGGGCGGCGGCAGCGGCAATGCCGCGACCACGCTGCTGGCGTTGAACGAACTTTTCGGCCGGCCGCTTTCCGCCGCGAAACTCGGCGAACTGGCCGCGGCGCTCGGCTCGGACGTGCCGTTTTTCCTCCAAAACCAGCCCGCGCTCGCCACCGGTCGCGGCGAAAAAATCCAGCCGCTCGATTTCTTTTCCGCGTTGCGCGGCAAGGTGTTCCTGCTGATTCATCCCGGATTCGGCATTTCAACACCGTGGGCTTATCAGAATCTTGCGCGTTTCCCGGAGGCATTGAACGGCCCGCCGGGCCGCGCGCAAAGGCTGATTGCCGGTTTGCAAGTCGGCGATTGGCATGCCGCGGGCGCTGAATTTTACAATTCGCTGGAAGCTCCGGCGCTGGAAAAATATCCCGTGCTCGCGCTATTTCAGGAATTCCTCCGCGCCAACGGCGCGCTGGCCGCGTTGATGTCCGGCAGCGGCTCGACGACGTTTGCCATCGCCGAAAACAAAGCCGCCGCCGAATCGCTCGTGGAAAAATTCAAATCGAAGTTCGGGCAAAATTGCTGGACTGCCGTGGTGGCGATTTGAACAGAAGGCAGCGAAGGAAACCAGGGGGTTCAAAAAGATCAGCCGCTGCAAAATCAAAATTCTTTGTTTCCTTCGTTTGCTTCTATTCAGTTCCGGGTTTTGAACCGTGCTAGCGCAAATTCCGCCATTTCCTTTGCCGCCGGAATTTTGAACGCCAGCGCGGTGATGCCATAAATCAATCCCGCCAAAATCGCCGGCGCGAACACCTCGCCGATTTTCAGCGCGAGGGTTTGATGGCCGAGGGCGTGTTCCCAAAAACGTTCTCCCCCCCATGCCGCCATTCCGCCCAGTATGCCGGCGATGGCCAGCGGCAGAAAGGTGGCGCGCAGCGTTTCCATTTCCAGTTTCCCCAGCTTTTTCCGCAGCGTATAAAACAGCAGGCTGGCATTGCCGATGGAAGTGATGGTGTTGGCGATGCCCAGGCCGCCCTGCCGCAGCGGGCCAATGAACAGCACGGCCAAACCCAGATTCAGAAACAGGCAGGCGATGCTGATTTGCATCGGCGTTTTGGTGTCGCCGAGTGCGAAAAACGCCCGGGCCAGGATGTTGACCGTTGAAAACGCCACCAGCCCCGGCGCCAGGCACATCAGCGCCAGGGTTGCGCGTTCCGTGGAAGCGGCGGTGAATTTGCCGTGCTCGAACAGCAGCCGGATGATCGGTTCGGCCAGCACGACCAGCAGGATGGCGGCGATCAGATTCGCCAGCAGCAGCGTGCCGAGACCATGGCGCAGGGTGGCGCGGAATTCGCCGAAATTTTTCTCCGCCGCCAGCCCCGCCAGGGTCGGCAGGAGAAAAGTGGCCAGCGAAATGCCGAACATGCCCTGCGGCAGTTCCATGAGCCGCACGGCATAGTCGAAGGAGGCGTTGATTTGCGGGTCCACGTAAAAGGCGACGGTCTGCGTCAGCAGCACGTTGATTTGAAACGCCGCCACGCCGATGGCGCCGGGAATCATCCGGGTCACCACGAGCCGGACGGTTTCATTTTTCCACGGCGAAACCCATCGGTAACGAAAGCCGTCGTGCCAGAGCGTCGGCAGTTGAAAAGCCGCCTGCGCCACGCCCGCCGCCAGCACGCCGATGGCCAGCGCGAAGATCTGGTCGCGCAATTCGCGCCCCATCTTTGGCGCCAGCCAGAGCACGGACGCAATCATCACGACGTTCAGCATCGTCGCACCCATCGCCGGAATGAAAAAATGTCCTCGCGCGTTCAGCATGCCCATGAACGCCGCCGCCAGGCACACGAGCAGCATATAGGGAAACATCACGCGCAAAAGCCGCAGCATCAACTCGGTGTTGGTGTCGAAGGTGTGGAGGTTCAACGCGGCGGTGAGGCCAAGCATGACCACGCCGATGACGGCGGCGGCGGCGATGACCAGCCCGGAAATGACGGCGTTGGCCGTGCGCCACATTTCGATTTCACCGTGCGTTTTTTCCTTTTCCTTGAAAATGGGGATGAACGCCGCGGTCAGCGCGCCTTCGCCGAGCAGCCGCCGGAACAGGTTGGGAATGGTGAAGGCGAGCTTGAACGCGCCGGCCACCCGGCTGTCGCCCATGAAGTTGGCATAAACCACTTCGCGCACCATGCCGAGCAGGCGGCTGACGAGCGTGGCGGCGGCCATGGCGCCGGACGATTTGAGCATTTGCGACATCGCGCGAAAGGCTAAAGCCCAAAGTCCAAAGTCTAAAGTCCAAAGTGCGTGTTGGAGTTCACACTTCAGCCGGATTTATCATCTGAAACCACGGATGAACACGGATAAACACGGATTAAAACAAGACAAAAGGTCTTTTCAGCAAAACCGGGCGGCCTCACTGATGGACGAACTCGTTTGCATTTCCGAAATACTTTTTCCCATCCGTGTTCATCCGTGGTGGAAAATTTTTCCACTGCCTGGATGCCTCGAAATGGAAATTGGCATTTGTCCGCGGGCAATTTAATCTCCCGCCCGTGAACATCCTGGAAGAACTCAAATGGCGCGGGCTGGTGGCCGATTGCACCGACGCGGCGGAACTGGCCAAACGCATCGCCGCACCCATCAAGCTTTACTGCGGTTTTGACCCGACCGCCGACAGCCTGCACGTCGGCAATCTCGTGCCGCTGCTGGCGCTGCGCCGGTTTCAGTTGCTCGGCCATCATCCCATCGCCGTCGCGGGCGGCGCGACCGGTTCGATTGGTGATCCGAGCGGCAAAACCGCCGAGCGGCAGTTGCTCACACCCGAAATCCTCGCGCATAACGTCGCCTGCGTGAAGGAACAGCTCAAACGCCTGCTGGATTTCGAAACAAAGAAAACCCCCGCCCAACTGCTCGACAATGCCAAATGGACGGCAGAAACCACGCTTCTTGATTTTCTACGCAACGTTGGCAAACATTTTTCGGTCAACCAGATGGTGGCCAAGGAAAGCGTTCGCGCCCGGATGGAAGACCGCGAGGCGGGCATCAGCTACACCGAATTCAGCTACATGTTGCTACAGGCTTTGGATTTTTTCGTGCTCTATCGCGACTGTAACTGTGAACTACAGATCGGCGGCAGCGATCAATGGGGAAACATTACCGCGGGCATTGATCTCATACGTAAAAAATTAGGCAAGACAGCTTATGGCCTGACGTTGCCGCTCATCACCAACGCCGACGGGTCGAAGTTCGGCAAGACAGTCGCGGGTGCCGTGTGGCTCGATGCCAAACGCACAAGCGTTTATAAATTTTACCAGTTCTGGATCAACACCGACGACCGTGACGCCATCCGCTACCTGAAATACTTCACGTTTTTGTCGAAGGAAGAAATTGAGGCGCTGGAGAAGAAGCACGCCGAAAATCCCGGCCCGCGTGAAGCGCACAAGGCTCTGGCCAAGGCGGTCACGGATTTGATTCATGGTAGTCAGGCGAGAAAGTCCGTGGAGGAAGCAAGCGGCATACTATTTGGAACAATCCGCCAAGATGTTCACGGTGCCTACGAAGGCTTGACGCTTGAACAAATGTTGCAAAAGGCAGTAGGTTCGTCACCAGTTGCAGAACTTTTATTAGCAACGGTTGCCGAGGATTTACCTCATGTTGATGTTCATGCTATGGAGTTTTTTGGCGCTCAAGTTGGCCAGACAGGAGATCATGTTAGAAAAGGAGTGCCGCTCGTTGAACTGCTAATTCGCGCCGGGCTGTGTAGCAGCAAAGGCCAAGCACGCAAAGACATTGAATCGGGCGGCATTTACGTAAATAACATTCGAGAGGCAGATGCTCAAAGAAATATCACTCACACGGACTTGCTATTTCAGAAAAATATTCTCCTGCGCAAAGGCAAAAAGAATTACGTCGTCGTGACGGCGAAGTAGCAGCCTATGTGAGTCGGCTTTGACCATTTTCCACGCCGAAACAGTAATGAACGGACTCACGTCCGCTGTTTCATCAATCCGGTGGATGGCTCTTTCAACTGGCTCGCCATGACGGGATGGGTTCAAGGAAACCGCATGCTTTTTGGAAACGAAGTTATTGAATGGTGAAATTACCGGTGTAAAACGCTGGCGTCCACAAGCCGCCTCCAGTATAGACAAGTTCCATGTTGGCATACGGACCGCCATAAACATAAACGGTGCTCCATTGCGTGACATAATTTGGCCTGACAAAATATAGCATTTCATATTGACATTGGCACATAGTCTGATAGGCTTTTGGGCATGAAAGCCTATGCACTGGATTTGCGGGAACGGGTGGTGAAGTTTATCAACCAAGGTGGGTCCAAAGTCGAG
>Ga0181530_10001064_pt1 | contig 34969 bp, 30 predicted proteins | sample PEATcosm2014_Bin_42_FD_119769 | JGI IMG/M metagenome (GOLD analysis project Ga0181530, IMG submission 119769) | Peatland microbial communities from MTU Mesocosm Facility, Houghton, MI, USA - PEATcosm2014_Bin10_60_metaG | ecosystem: Environmental > Terrestrial > Soil > Wetlands > Peat | place...
GCCGGCCAGGATGCGGATCAGCGTGGACTTGCCGGAGCCGTTGTGGCCGAGCAAGCCGTGCACCGCGCCTCCCGCGACGTCGAGCGCCACGTCGTCGAGCGCGCGGGTGCCGCCGAACTGCTTGGACAGGTGGCGCAGCCGCAGAACCGGCGGGGTCTCGGCGGTCGGTGCGGTCATGCCGCGGTGACGATCAGTGCAGCCCCCACAGTTGGGCGTAGCCCTTGGCGGCGGAGTCGCCGTAGCCGGTGCCGAATTTTGCCGGCACGCCGGCTTCCGCGACATTCGTCTTGGTGAACGCGCGCAGGCCGGAGGCGTAGTCCGCGATCAGTGGCTTGCCGAGCAACAGGCGCATGTCCTGATCGATGATGGCGCCGGCGAGCCAGGTGGTGTCCTCGCCGATATCGAAGGTGACGATGTCGCCGGAGCGGATCATGTCCAGCACCGCGGGCGTGGCGTTGAAGCTGGCGACCTTCACCCGGTCGCCGGTGCCGGTGGCGACGATCGACGGCACGACGAACTGCACCATGCCGTCATAGATCGGCAGGACATAGTTGAGCTTCGGATCGGCGAGGATCGCACTTTGCACTTGCGGGCCGATCTTGGTCGGCCAGTCGGGCGCGTTGACGCCGATGACGCGCAGCTTGCAGGCGGGGCAGTAATGCGCGAACTGGTCCGCCAGCGCCTTCTGGATGAACGGGCTGTTGGCGGTGCTTGGCGAGGTGATCACCAACACGTCGGCTGCTCCGTTGGTCTGGCGGATCACCCAATCGGCTTCCAACAGCGCTGCGGGGATGTAGGCGCCATAGACAATGGCGGACAGGCCCTCGAGCTGCGGCTGGCCCAGCGCATAGGTGTGGGCCGCCACCACCGGCACGTGCGCCGCCAGGGCCTCGCGGATCTGCGGCGCGACGGTCGCCGGATCGAGCCCGCAGGCCACGTTGATCAGGGCCGCCTGATGTTCCTGCGCGGCGGTGAAGCCCTGCGCCCACTGCGCGAGTTGCCCATTGCTCTGCCAGGCCTGGAAGACCACGCCGGCGCGGCCGGCGAAGTCCGTCATCTGCTGATCGACCACGGAGCAGAAGGGAATGGCGGTGGAGACGGGGATGGTGAAGAGCAGCTTGCCCTTCAGCGGCGCAGGATCGATGGCGGGTCCCGGCGGCGTGAAGTTCGGCGGCGCCATGGCGGCGGCCAGTTTTGCGTCCAGTTCCGCGGTGACCCCCGGGGTAAGGCCCTGCGCTGTCGCCGATAGCGGGTGCAGCCAGCCGAGCGTGGCAAGCGCGAGGATACCGACCAAGCCAACGCGCCGCCTGACGCTGAACCGCATGCACCGTCTCCCTGACAAAACGAGGTCATTGCCGCCGCGGTGATCCGCGCACCGCGGCGCCGAACCAAGGGTACCCTCGTTGAGGGAACGTGCAAAGCCCGTTTACCCACACCGTTTCCCACCGGGCATCCGCGCGGGCCGGGCGGCGCGCACGGATGGGCTCTGTTGCACCAGAAGATCGTTTTGCTGTGTGCGCGCGTGGATCTTGCAACGCTGGCGCAGGGCATCAATCATCCAATACGCCGCTCGATGAGTATCGAACGCTTAATGTCCGTCCGGGACTAACCGAATCATTGACGGGTGGATTGCAACACCCGTGTCATGGCGGCCTGCGCCGGCCATGACACGGGTGTTGCCTCGGGGCCGCTTGAAGCACTCGTTTCCCCGCGCGCCCTTATGGCGACGGGACGTGGGCGGCCGGGTGCAGTTTGAGATCGCCGGGCCCGGGCCTAAGCTGATTGCCAAGGAAGTCCTGCCAGTGTCGAAGGCCTGGCGAACGCAGGACACCGCCGGCGTGGCGGCGACACGGAACACGCCAGGACATCGGAGGAGGCAACAGGAATGGCACAAACCGGGGACTCGAAAGGCGAATATCGGGGCGGCGTTTATCGCGATGACGCCACGCTGAAGGCGTGGCTGGCGAAGCGCCCCACGGAAGCGGCGCTGGAACCGGACCTGCCGATCATCGACCCGCACCATCACTTTTGGGATACGCCGCATCGCGGCCATTACCTGTTGCCCGAATTGCTGGCCGACATCGGCGGCGGGCACAACATCGTCTCGACCGTCTTCCTCGAATGCCGCGCGATGTATCGCAAGGCCGGCCCGCGCGAGATGGCCGCGCTGGGCGAGGTTGAGTTCGTCACCGGCATCGCGGCGATGAGTGCGTCGGGCGGCTACGGACCTTGCCGCGTCGCCGAGGGCATCATAGGTGGCGGCGACCTCACCGTCGGCGCGCGGGTCCGGGAGTTGCTGGAAGCCGAGATCGCCGCGGCCGGAGGGCGCCTGCGCGGCCTCCGCCACGGCGTGGCATGGGACACAAACGAAGCGGTTTACAAATACGCGTCGCGCGCCGTGCCCCTGCACCAGGTGCTCGATCCGAAGTTCCGCGAGGGCCTGGCCCAACTCGCGCCGCTGGGTCTGAGTTTCGAGTCATGGCAGTATCATCCGCAACTGCCGGACGCGATCGACCTCGCGCGCGCGTTTCCGGACACCACCATCATCCTCAATCATGTTGGCGGCATACTCGGCGTCGGGCCGTACAACGGTCACCGCGAGGAAGTCCTGGCAGGCTGGCGCAAGGACATCAGCGAACTGGCCAAATGCCCCAACGTGTCTTGCAAGCTGGGCGGTCTCGGCATGGTATCGGTCGGCTTCGACTTCCATGAGCATGACGTTCCACCCGCGTCGGAGGATCTCGCCGCGGCATGGCGCCCCTACATCGAGCATTGCATCGAAGCCTTCGGCGTCGAGCGCTGCATGTTCGAGAGCAACTTTCCGCCGGACAAGCAGTCCTGCGGCTACACCGAGCTGTGGAATGCGTTCAAGCGGATCACCGCCGGCGCAACAGCGGCCGAGAAGACAGCGCTCTACAGCGGCACCGCGGCACGGGTCTATCGTTTGACTGCACCCTGATCCTTGGTCGTCGGCACTGGCGTGACGGAATGGCCGCTACGCCAGCGGCGGCGACCGCATGACTGGTGTGCGCCGCACCGACCGGGCGATTTGCAGGGAGATAGCCGCCGGATCGGGCCGCCAACCAAGCGACCGCCGGCATGGCAAGGGAGGACAGGCGAATGCCCGGCAGCATGTTCCGCGCGGTTCTGGCGATGCTTGTCGTCGCGAGCAGTACAGCCTCGGCGCAGCAGTACGATCCCGGCGCGTCCGCAGCGGAGATCAAGCTCGGGCAAACCATGCCGTTCAGCGGTCCGGTTTCGGTCGCGGGTGCGGTGGGGCATGCCTCGCTGGCTTATTTTGCCGCCGTGAACAAGGCCGGCGGCATCAATGGCCGGCAGGTCAAACTCTTGTCGCTCGATGATGGCTACATCCCGCCGAAGACCGTCGAGGCGACGCGGCGGCTGGTCGAGGACGAGAACATCCTGATGATCTACGGGTCCGTGGGAACGCCCACGAACGCGGCGGTGGAGAGGTATCTCAACCTGAAGCAGGTGCCGCAACTGTTCATCACGACCGGGGCGAGCCGCTTCAGGGATCCCAAGGCGTTCCCCTGGACCATGGCGTTCCTGCCCGGGTACATTGCGGAAGGCAGGGCGATGGCACGCTACGTCCTCGGCACCGTCGCCGCACCCCGGATTGCCGTGCTTTACCAGAATGACGATCTTGGCAAGGACTTCCGGGCGGGGTTCAGGGCCGGTCTCGGTGACAAGGCGGACTCCTTGATCGTCAGCGAGCAAACCTTCGAAGTCGCGGATCCGACGGTTGATTCGCAGGTGGCCGCGGCGCAAGCGTCGGGGGCGAATGTGTTCTACTTCGCCGGGACACAAAAAGCCGGCGCGGAACAGATCCGCAAGCGACATGATCTCGGCTGGACGCCACTCCACCTCGTTTGCAGCATCGCCAGCGGCGTCGAGGGGGTGCTGAAGCCCGCCGGGTTGGTAAATGCGGAAGGCCTGATCTCGACAGCCTATGCCAAGGATCCGTTCGATCCGACATGGGCGGATGATGCGGATGTGAAGACCTTCCTGGACTGGGCGAAACAGAATCTGACCCAGGGCAATCCGCGCGACACCGGCATCGTCGGCGGCTACATCGTCTCCTGGCTGGCGGCGTACGTCCTCGAAAAAGCGGGATCGACGCTCACCCGCGAGAATATACGCAACATCGCGACGCATCTGGACCACCTCCGCGTGCCGTTGCTGCTTCCTGGCATCACGATGACGACGACTCCCACCGACTACAGCGGGATCAACCGGTTTCAGATCCAACGCTTCGAGAGCGGCCGTTGGGTTCCGGTCGGAAAGGCGATCTCCGGGGAATAATGCGGGGACCGGTTGATTGTACCGGCCGGAGCCGCCGCTACCCGTCACGCCAGCACTCGTCGCGACGAGCTGTTCCAGCACGCCGCCGCGATGACGCCGCACGACGAGCGCGGGGTGACACGTGGGTGCGGGTTTCCCGCGCGGCGATTGCCTCGAACGCCGGCGCTCAAGCAGCCATTTTAACCAGCGTCCCGATCTCGCCCATGCGATGGTCAACGCGCTCGGGGCGCTGGCTTCCAAGGTTCACCACCAGCCGATCCACACCGACCTCCTGGTATTCCCGCATGGCGTCGAGCGGCATCGACATTGGCGGCGTGACGATGATCTCGAACTCCTTACCGCGCGTACGTCCGGCTTTCGCGAACGCCGCGTCCAAGCGGGCGAGCATCTGCCTTGTGGCGGCGGGGTCGCGATTGAAACCGTACCAGCCGGCGCCGAAACGCACGGCCCGCCGGAAGGCCGCGTCGGCATAGCCGCCGACGATGATCGGCACGTGCGGCTTCTGGATTGGCTTCGGGTCCAGGCGGCAGGTCTCGAAGGTCACCCACTTGCCGGCGAAGTCGACCACCGGCTGCGTCCACAGCCGTTGCATGACTTCCAGGAACTCGTCGCAGCGCGCGCCGCGGTCTTCCCAGCGATAGCCGCAGGCCTCGACTTCCTCCTTGTTCCAACCGACGCCGATGCCGAAATCGATGCGCCCGCCGGTCAGCCAATCGAGCGTACACATTTCCTTGGCGGTGTAGATCGGGTTGCGCTGCGGCACCAGGGCGACGCCTGTGCCAAGGCGCACGTTGGTGGTCGCGGCAGCCAGGAAACCGAACGTGGCGGTCACATCCAGCATACCGCCGCCGGCCGGCACGGGGATGCGTCCGTCCTTGGAACCGGGATAGCCGAACGTGTTCTTGTCGAACAGCGCGACATGCTCACCCATCCAGATCGAGTCGAGGCCGATGTCCTCCGCGCGCCGGCCGAAGTCGCGGATCATTTGTGGCGTCGCCAGGGGCGACATGAACGTGGCGAAGACACCGATCTTCATAGCGGTACTCCCTGTCTCGGCTGGTCATCCTGGCGACCGGTTCCCCCTGGCACAACTGGAGACCTTTGGCTGTTTGAACGCGACAGCCGGTGCCGCGCCGCTTGCCTGCGCCAAGGCGGTCTCGCGCCGCAGGCGGGCCGCCGCGATATGCCGGCGCATCAGCATCTCGGCGAGGTCCGGATCCCGGTCCTCAATGGCCGAGACGATACGTTCATGTTCGACAACCGGGCGTCGGCCGTACCGCCGGAAGCCGGTCGGCGTACCGCGATAAAGCCGCAGCAACGGATAGAGCTCGGCACAGAGGAGATCGATCAGCATCGGATTGCGGCTGCATTGCGCGATGGCGAAATGAAAGTCGCGATCGTATTGCTCGTCGCGATCCGCCGCGGCGCTGTCTTCGGCGCATGCTGCGCTGGCGCTGCGCGTGACGGCGGCGCGCAGCGCGGCGATCTCGGTATCCGTCGCGTGTCTGGCGGCGAGCCGCGCCGCCATTCCCTCAAGCGCCTCGCGCACGACGAAAAGTTCGGCGAGCGCCTCGGGCGATGGCCTGACGATTCGCGGCCCCTGGTTCGCCGAGCGCGTGATCAGCTTGCGCTCCTGCAACCGGTGCAGCGCCTCGCGCAGCGGCCCGCGGCTCACCCCATATTCGCGCGCCAGCGCGGGCTCGCTGAGCTTCGCTCCCGGCGCGAGCACACCGGTCAGGATCGCGGTGCTCAGGCGGCGGTAAACCTTTTCCGCCAAGGTGCCGCCGTCCTCCTGGCACGCGCGAGAATCCGCAATGTGTTGACACTCAGTGTCCATAGGGTCGGTCTGGGCCGTATGTTTGGTGATTATCTGGCCGAAGTGTTGACAGATTACGTCGAGCATGTCTAGGCTCGTCCGACACCAGGGCGGAAAACATGGACGCGATCGATACACGGTCTCCGGGAGCGAAACTGCGTGCTTTGTTGGCCGCGCCGGGCATCATGGTCGCCCCGGGCGTGTTCGACGGGTTCAGCCTGCGGCTGGTCGAGCAAATGGGCTACAAGACCGCGGCCATCACGGGTGCCGGGATCAGCGAAAGCCATCTCGGCTGGGCCGATGTCGGCATCATGGGCTACACCGAAAATGTGCAGGCCTGCGCCGCGCTTGCCGCGATCAGCTCGATACCGCTCGCGGCCGACGGCGATACCGGCTACGGCAACGCACTCAACGTGTACTTCACGGTCCAGGGGTTCGAGCGCGCCGGACTTGCCTGCCTGTTGATCGAAGATCAGGTGTGGCCGAAACGCTGCGGCCACATGGCGGGCAAACAGGTCATCTCCGCCGAGGAAGGCGTCGAGAAAATCCACGCCGCCGCGGAAGCCCGCCGCGATCCCGATTTCGTTATCAAGGCGCGCACCGATGCGACGGCAATTCATGGCGTCGGCGAGGCGATCCGCCGGCTCAACCTCTACGCCGAGGCCGGCGCGGACCTGCTGTTCGCGGACGCGCTGCTGACCGCCGAGGACATCGGCACGGTGGCGCGCAATGTCAGCAAGCCGCTGACGGTCAATATGGGTTTCGGCATCCGCCAGCGTCCGACCACGCCGTTGCTGTCCACGCGGCAACTCGAGGATCTGGGCGTGAAGGCCGTCTCGTTCCCGCGCATGCTCACCGCGGCGGCGATCCAGGGCATGAAGAACGCGCTCGCCGTGCTCGGTCAATCGATCGCCGAGGGACGCGTCATCGATCGTCCCGACCTGCTGGTGCCGTTCGACGAACTCAATGATCTGATGGGGCTGAAAAAGCTTCGGGCGATCGAACAGTCGTTCGCCGTCCCCCCGGCCGGCACCTGAGCGCGGCCGGCGGCGCGGGCCATGCGCGACTCGTTCGACACGCTGCGTATGCTCGACGGCGAGGTGGCGTTCCACAGCCTGCCGGCGCTGGGAGCCAGGCTCGGCGTCGATCTCGACCGGCTGCCGGTATCGCTCAAGGTATTGCTCGAGAACCTGCTGCGGCACGAAGACGGTGTCACGGTGACGGCGGACGACATCGCGGCACTGGCAAGCTGGCCCGATCCGGCGGCGCTCGGGCGGGAGGTGGCGTTTCATCCCGTGCGCGTGCTGATGCCGGATTCGTCCGGCGTGCCGTTGCTCATCGATCTTGCCGCCATGCGCGACGAGATGGTCGCGCGCGGCCTCGATCCGCGTCGTGTCGATCCGATGATTCCGACCGACCTCGTGATCGACCATTCGGTTCGCGCCGACGTCGCCGGCAGGCCGGATGCGTTTGCGCGTAACCTGCATGGCGAACTTGAGCGCAATCGCGAGCGTTACGGCGTCGTCCGCTGGGCGATGGCACAATTCGAGAATCTGCGGGTCGTGCCGCCGGGCAACGGCATCGTCCATCAGGTCAACATCGAGCGCTTCGCACAAGTGGTCGCGTGCGGCGTGCGGGACGGCCAGACCCTGGCCTTCCCCGACAGCCTGGTTGGCATGGACAGCCACACGCCGATGGTCAATGCCCTCGGCGTCTTCGGTTGGGGCGTCGGCGGCATCGAAGCGGCGACAGCCATGTTTGGCCAGCCGGTCGGGCTGCCGACACCGCGTGTCGTCGGCTGCCGCCTGATCGGCGAACCACGTGCGGGCGTGATGTGCACGGATATCGTGCTGGCCCTCACGCGTTTCCTGCGCGGGCCGGACGTGCTCGCGGCGGTGGTGGAGTTCTGTGGCCCGGCGCTCGACCGGCTGCCGCTGCCCGATCGCGCCACTATCGCCAACATGGCGGCTGAGTACGGCGCCACGATGGGATTCTTTCCGGTTGACGCCGAGACGCTGCGCTATCTGGCGCAGACCGGGCGTGCAGCCGCGCAGATCGCGCTGGTCGAACGCTACACCAAGGCGCAGGGCTTGTGGCGGACCGGCGAGCCGGCGTTCGAAACCATATTGGAATTCGATCTCAGTACCGTGGAGCCGGCGCTGGCGGGGCCGTCGCGGCCGGAGAGCCTGGTGGCGCTGACGGACGCGCCGCAGCGTTTCCGCACCGCCTTCGCCGCGCGCGGTACCGCGGAGGCCCGCCCGCCGCCGGTCACGTCCGCGTCGCGACCGTTGCAACATGGCGACATCGCCATCGCCGCGATCGCGTCCTGCACCAACACGGCAAACCCGTATCAGATGATCGCGGCCGGATTGCTCGCCCGCAACGCCGTCGCCAAAGGGCTGCGTGCGAAACCCTGGGTCAAAACCTCGTTCTCGCCGGGATCGCGCGTGGTTCCCGCCATGCTGGACAAGGCCGGACTGAGCGCAAGCCTGGACGCGCTCGGCTTCCAGGTCGTCGGCTTCGGCTGCATGAGTTGCGGCAGCGGTTCCGGCGCGCTGGCCGAGGAAATCGCCGCCGAGATCGCGGCGCGGGACCTGGTGGCGGTCGGTGTGATCTCCAGCAACCGGAATTTCGATGGACGACTGAATGCCTCCGTCCGCGGTACGTTTCTCGGCTCGCCGCCGCTGGTGGTGGCCTATGCGATTGCCGGCTCGATCCTGCACGACCTGACGCGGGACAAACTTGGCGACGACGCGGATGGCCGGCCGGTATGTCTCGCGGACATCTGGCCGGATGCCGCCGAGATACGCGCCAGTCTCGATGCCGCGCTTACCGGGGAGCTGTTCCGGGCAACCTACGCCGTCTTCGCCGATCCGGGGCCGGAATGGGCAGCGATCCCGCACGGCACCGCGCCGGTGTTCGCCTGGGACAAGGACAGCATGTTCCTCCGCCGGCCGCCGTTCCTTGACGATGCGGCCGACACCGACCAACCGATCCGCAACGCCCGCATCCTGCTGATGCTCGGCGACGACATCACCACGGATCATATATCCCCTGGCGCAACGATCCCGTTGAATACCGAAGCCGGTGCATACCTGGCGGGGCATGGCGTGCAAGTTGCAAGGTTCGGCAGCTATATCGGCCGCCGCGCGAACCATGAGGTGATGGTCCGCGGCACCTTCGCCAATCTGCGTCTACGTAACGAACTCGTCCCGGACCGCGAGGGCGGCTTCACCCGGCATCAACCGAGTGGCGAGGAAATGACCGTGTTCGGCGCCGCCGAGCGCTATCGCGCCGAGGGGACGCCGGCGATCGTGGTTGCCGGCCGCAACTACGGCTGCGGTTCATCCCGCGACTGGGCGGCAAAAGGCACTCGCCTGCTCGGTGTGCGCGCGGTGCTCGCCGAAAGCTTCGAACGCATCCACCGGTCGAACCTGGTCGGCATGGGCGTACTGCCGTTGCAGTTCCCGCCTGGCATGTCGCGTCACAGCCTTGGCCTGACCGGCGCGGAGACGTTCGACATCGCCGATATCGCCGCGGCGCTGGTGCCCGGCTCGATGGTCCCGGTTCGGTTGAACCGCGCATCCGGGCTTGCCGAAACGGTGCAATTGCTCTCCCGCGTTGATACCCGTCGTGAGGCGGAGTGGGTACGGCACGGCGGCATCCTGCCGTACGTGATGAACGAATTGGCGGCAGCATGAGCAGCAGCGCGCAGCCCAGCGTGACCGCGCGGGTTTGCGAATGGATTGTCGCGTGCGGGCGCGCGCCGCTCGATGAGCGATTGCTGCCGGCGGCGCGCCAGTTGTTCCTCGACGGGATCGCCGTGGGGGTGGCCGGCGCGCGGCTGGAGGAAGCGCCGCGCATCCTCGCCGCGCATTTCGCCGATCCCTTGACCGGGACGGGCGGCGGCACCGCGGCGTCGCTGCTGGGCCTGGATGCACGGCTCGGCACCGTGCCGGCGGCCCTGGTCAACGGCGCGGCGATGCACGTGCTCGACTTCGAGCCGATGTGGCTTCCCGCGACGCACGCACTGTCGCCGGCACTGGCGCCGGTGCTGGCGCTCGGCGAGACGTTGGGCAGCAGCGGGGGGAAAATCCTCACCGCGATGGTGCTCGGCATCGAAATCCAGGGCCGGCTTCGCGCGGCGGCGGGCGCGCTTGAATCGCATGAGCTGCGCTTTCACCCGCCCGGCTTCGTCGGCCCGATCGGCGCCGCCGTTGCCGCGGGGCATCTGCTGGACTTCGACGCGGACCAGTTCGCCAACGCGATCGGCATCGCGGGCTCGCGGTGTGGCGGCCTGTTCGTCAACCTCGGCACGATGACCAAGGCAACGCACTGCGCCTATGCCGCGGCGCTCGGCCTGGAAGCCGCGCTGCTGACCAGGCGCGGCTTCACCGGCTGTCCCACGTTGTTCGACGCGGCACCGCAAGACTACGCCCAGGCCTTCTTCCCGCGCGGCTTTGACGCGGAGGCATTGCTCCACTTCGGACAGCCGTTGCGGATCGAGGACCCCGGCTATGCGATCAAGATTTTCCCGGCGAAGTTCTCGACTCATTATGCCATCACCGCCGCACTGATGGCGCGGCCGCAGATCCCGTCGCCCGAGGCGATCCGGAGCGTGCGGATCACCGCCGCCGATGTGCCGTCGAGCGACCGTCCGCACCCGCGCAGCGGGCTGGATGGCAAATTCAGCCTGCAATACACCGCCGCCGCAGCCCTGCTCGACGGCCATGTCGGTCTCGCCAGCTTCACCGACGAGCGGCTGGCGCGCGCCGACATGCAGTCGCTGCTTGGCAAGGTCGAAACGACGCTGTCGCGCGACATTCCGAGCATCTATACCGCCGGCCGGTATCTCGACCTGGAGGTAACGCTGCAGGACGGATCGATCGTCCGAACCCGCTGCGAACGGCCGCGCGGATCGTGGGGCGCGGCGCCGATCACCGCCGACGAACATCACGCCAAAGCGCGAGACTGCCTCGCGACCTGGCTTGCGCCCGGCGCCGTCGCTGACTGCATCGCACAATGCGACGAGATCGACAGCCTGGACCCACAGGGCGTACGCGCGCTGCTGCGGCTGGCCAGTAGCGGCGAGACGGCGCCATGCTGCTGATCGGGTGGTTTGCCCCCACCATCGAGACCTAGGCGAACATGGCGCCGCCGCTTGCCAGATTCACGTTCGGCGAACGGACCATTGCCATCGATGTGCCGCATCTCGCCTTCGCGACCGCGATCGCCGGCTGGTGCATCTGGTTTTGCCAGGATGCGTGGCGCGCTCAGCGGGATGTGGAAAACCTCATCATGATCCTGCCGGCGTCCGTCCTGGCGGTGATCCTGTACGTCTTCGTAGCGGCCGGATGCGTCCGTATCGTCCGCAGCCCGGAGCACGACGCGGCCGCGCCACGCCAGCCGCTCGGCCCGGGGATGGCTGGGAAAATCGCCGGCACGATGGCATTGCTCTCAGCCTACGTGATTGCCGCACCGCTGATCGGATTCGATGTCGTTTCCTTCGTCTATATCCTGACGATGCTGTGGTTTCTTGGCGAACGCCGCATCGTTGTGCTGCTGCTTGGTCCGGCGCTGTTCTGCACGATCGCCATCTATTGTTTCGACACGATCCTCGCGACCCCGCTGCCGCTGCTGTTCTTTTCGGGAGACGCGTCGTGATCGACCTGGCCGCGCTTGCCGCCGCCGTGCACTTGCTCGGCAGCTCGTGGCAGCCCTGGATGGTGGTCGTTCCCGGCATTCTCATCGGCCTGATCGTGCACGCCGTCCCCGGACTGACCACATCGATGGCACTGGCAATCTGCCTGCCACTGATCCCGTACATGGATTTCCTGCAAGCGCTGATTTTCATGACCGCCATGTACGCAGGGGCGCTGTTTGGCGTGGCGATCCCGGCGATTCTGCTCAATGTGCCTGGTTCCGCCGCCGCCGTCGGAACGACGTTCGACGGCTTCCCGATGGCGCAGGCCGGGCGCCACAACGAAGCTCTGGGCCTGGCGCTCGCCGCATCCTGCGCGGGCCAGGCGATCGCCTATCTGCTGCTGTTGTGTTTCGCGGAACCGATTGCCGCCTTCGCGATCCGGCTCGGTCCGCCGGAAATGCTCGTCGTCGCGCTGTGGGGCATGACACTGATCGCGCGTCTGCGTGGACGCCACCTCGCGCGTGGCTTGCTCGCCGGCGTGTTCGGTCTGCTGTTGGGAACCGTGGGCCTGAGCGTGCGCGGTGCCGCGCGCGGCACCTTCGGTTTCGACCTGTTGCTCGACGGCATTCCCATCGTCCCGGCGATCGTTGGCCTGTTCGCGGCCGCCGAGCTGTTCAACCTCGTAGGCCACGACTACATCGTTGACGACCTGACGAACCGCCGCGTGGATGCCGGCCGCATCCTTGCCGGGATGCGCGACACGTTTCGCTACCCCGGCACGCTGCTCCGCGGTGCGCTGCTGGGCAGCAGCATCGGCATTCTTCCCGGCGGCCATGCCATCGCCAATCTGCTGTCCTATTCGGAAGCGCAACGCGCAGCGAAAGATCCGGAGAAATTCGGCACGGGCGATCCGCGCGGGATCATCGCCGCGGAGTCGGCCAATGCCAGCTCCGAAGGCGGCTCGATGGCAACGTTGCTCGCCCTCGGCATCCCAACCGGCGGGGCGACGGCGGTCATGCTGGTCGCGTTCGGCATGCACAACATCACCGGCGGTCCCGCCTTCATGCGCGACCATACCGATCTGGTTTACGCCGTCATCCTCTCCAGCCTCGCGCAGGTCGGCATTCTGGCCGTGGTCGGCTTCGGCTTCATCTTCGTGGCCGGCTTCGTGGTCAAAGTGCGGCTGCGCATGCTCGTCCCGATCGTTCTCGCACTGGCGGTCATCGGCAGCTTTGCGCTGGCGCAGAACATGGCGGGCCCGATCACGCTGGCGGTCTTTGCCGTGATCGGCTGGCTGATGCAGCGGTTCGATTACCCGGTTGCCGCGGTCGTTGTCGGACTCTTGCTCGGCCGCCTGACCGAGGGGGCGCTGTTGCGGACCTATCAGATGAGCGGCGGCGAGATCGGTTTCATGGCGACGCGGCCTATTGCCTTGGGGATGCTGGTGTTGTTCGCCGTCTCGGTCGCGCTGCCCTATCTGCGACCGGCCCGTCCCCGCGTGGCGGCAAGCGGGTAGCGGAGGAAAATGTGACGGTGAAACGCAGACGTCTTCTTGCCGCGGGGGCGGCGGTTCTTGCTTCGTCGCGCCTCGCACCGGCGCAGGCCGATGCGTGGCCGCGACGCCCCATGACCATTCTCGTACCGTTCGACGTCGGCGGCAGCGCCGACCGGCTCGCGCGCGGCCTGGCCCAGTTCATGCCGAAATATCTCGGCCAGCCGATGACCGTGGTCGATCGGGCCGGCGCCGGAGGCCTGATCGGGACCACGTGGTTCCTGCAGCAGCCGCCGGACGGCTATACCGTGATGCTGACGCCGGCGACGCCGTTCATCCCGGTCAACATCCTGGTCACCCACGCGCACTACACGCTCGACTCGTTTACGTTCGTCAACGCGCAATGGACGGACTACACGATCCTGCTGGTCCCGAAGGACCGTCCGTGGCGTACCGCGGCCGAGCTGATCGACGCGATTCGTGCCCATCCCGGAAAGATCAGTACTGGCGCCGATTTCGGGTCGGTCGGCCACATCACGACGATGGCCCTGCTGAACGCGCTCGGACTTGGTCCCGACGCGGTGCGGATCGTCACCTTCGACGGAGCAGGCGCGATGCGGACGGCGCTCGCCGGCGGGCAGGTCGATTTCAATATCGGCCAGGCCGAAGGCGCCGAGTTCATCAGCGGCTTCGTGCGCCCGCTGGCCGTGTTTCTCGACCACCGCGTGCCGGAGTACGACGCGCCGCCGATCAACGAGGTGCTGAAGGCCTACCATACCTCGGTGCCGCTGATCAGCGGCTCGGTCCGGAGCTTCGTCTTCCCGGCCGTCTTCAAGGCGAAACATCCGGATGATTACGCCAGGTTCGTTGCGGCCTATCGCGCCACGCTCGACGCGCCCGAGTTTCGCAAGTGGCTGCGCGACAACCAGATGGCCGGCGACTGGGTGGGCGAGGAACGAACCACCGAGATCATCCGCGCCAATTTCGAGGCGCTGAAGCAATACAAGGATCTCATCAAGGCCTGACCCGTACGCAATGGAAAAATCATCCATGACCCGATGCCGTTTCTGGTCCATCGCCGTTCTTGCGGCCATGGTTCTCACTATTCAGCCCTCGGTGGCGGACGACATCGTGTCGTCCTGGGCGGCGACGAAGCTGCCACCCCCGCCGCCGCTCAAGCCAGTGAACGTCGAGGCGAGCCAAACCGCGCTGCTGCTGCTCGATTTCTCTACCGGCACGTGCAATCCGGCGCAGCGCCCGCGCTGCTTCGCTTCGCTCCCTACCGTGACCAAGCTGCTGGCGGAAGCCCGCTCGCACGGCGCGCCCGTCGTCTACAGCACCGTGCCGAACGGTTCGGTTAGCGATACGCCCGCAGTGCTTGCGCCGCGGCCTGACGATCCGGTTGTCAGTTCAGGCGCCGACAAGTTCTTCGACACGGATCTGGCGAACATCCTCAAGGCGAAGCACGTCCGCACCGTGATCGTGGCCGGTACGATCGCCCAGGGGGCGGTGCTCTACACGGCAAGTTCCGCGGCGTTGCACGGCTACGATGTGATCGTGCCCATCGACGGGATGTCGGCGAGCGACGCGTTCGGCGAACTGGCCACGACCTGGGTGCTTGCCAACGGGCCGGCCAGCGTGTCGCGGCATGTCACTCTGACCCGATCGGACATGATCAGCTTTGGTGCGCACAACTAAGCGCCTGCCGAGGAACAAACGAATCACCATGCGGCGCAGCATCGTCCGTCCCGTCATGGCGAGCCCCCGGGTCAAGTGCCCGGGGGCAGGCTCCGGCCCGCCATCAACGACTTTGCGGCTCACATAAAGGAAAGTCGTGGATGGTCCGCCTGCGCGGACCATGACGAATGGGGCACGGTCCGCACGTCAACTGACGCAGTTATTCCGCGGCGAGCCCTAAAGAGTTCGCCGGACGAGGCCGGCTCGCGGCGACGCTCCGCTCAGCCGCTTGCTGCGCTTCGTTCATGATCCCCATGCGCGGGTGTTGGCGCGGGCGCTGGAGCCCGCCACGAAACGGCCGAGGATCAGGGCGGTGTCGGGCGGGTAGCCGAACCGCCCGGCGACCACGGTTGCCCAGATCAGAAGATGGTCCAGAGGTAGAGCAGGAAGACGTTGTTGTTGGAGGCGTTGCGCCCGTAGCCGTCATAGTTCGAGCTGGCGCCATTGTAGTCGGCATAATACATGTACTGGGCGCCGACCTTGAGATTGAGCCACGGGCGCCACAGGGAGTCGTCCTTGCCGAACGGCACCCAGTCGGCCTCGATGCTGAAGCCGTTATAGTTGGGTGAGTTGTTGGCGAAGCCCGCGAAGTCGGCGCCGAGCTGGTAACCGGTCTGGTAGGAAATCGGGTTGTTCGATCCGAATCCGGCGAACCAGCTCAGGACCACGCCGTAGGTGTTGTCGTACCAGTATTGCGCGCTGACATTGATCGTGTTGAGTCCGTAGTTCGATCCCAGGCTGGTGCCATTGCTGGCATTGTAGTTCGCGGCGCTGGCCGTCAGGTTCTCGTTCTCGTGCACGAAAATGCCCTGTACGGTGACGATGTTGTGGCCGGTGCCGAGGAACTGATAGCCGCCGTCAATCGCATAGTCGGTGTAGCTGTCCTGACCGGTGCCGAATTGCGGGTTGATGTTGGCGTGCAGCATGGTGCCGCCGACCCAGGCCGCGTTGACGTCCCAATCCCATTCGTATGCGGCTCGGACATAGGGCATGAGGTTGTTGCTGGCCGGCCCGCCCTCGGTGCCGAGCCGGGTGGAGAGCCACGGGCTCTGCGCCCCGTAGGCGCCGGCTTCGACATAGAGGTGCTGGTTGTACCATGCGTAGCCCGTCGCGCCGATGACGTTGCCCGCGAACGCGCCACTGAGCAGCGTCGCGGCGCCCGGCATGATCTCGAGCTGGTTGGTATAAAATGGGTATCCCCAGGCGAAGGTGCTGTTGTACGGATCCTGCACCGTCGGGTTGTTGTTCACCGACATCCCCAGGACCAGGTCGTTGCCGAAAGCCTGGACGGTGGTCACGTAGGGGCGGAGATCGGTATTGTCGAGCACGAAGGTATTATCGAAGTCGGAATAGGTGAACTGGATGAATCCGCCGGTGTGGCTGCCGATGCCGCCGGCGACGAAGCCGCTGACCTGGTCGAGCGATACGTTGTTGTTGTTGTTGTAGTGCTGCGGCACCGCGTCGGCCGGGTAGCTCTTGCCGACATTGGTGAACGATCCCATCGCCATGGCTGAAAACGGGATCTCGGACGCCAGTCCCTCGCCGCCGCGCTGGGTATAGCCGGTGATCTTGAACGCTCGACCGAGCGGCGTCAGTTGCGGCCCGAAGGCGCCGACGTGGCAGGCGGTACAAGCAAGCCCCGTCTGTGTCGCGAATGCAGGAACGGCTTGTGCCGGGCGCTGTGGCACCAGGAGGACGGCCGCTGCGATGACGAGGACCGCGGTGCCGAGGCCGATGGCCCGGGGGCCGCTTGAGGGACTGCGCAACATTGGTTTCCGGTTTCCCCAGTGCTTATGAGCGCCGCACTGTTCGGGGGATTTTCACCGCCCGCCTTGATCTGGATCAATGCCATCGGAAGCCCAGGCGACACACTCCGGGAACGGTTGCCACGGAGCACCACCATGCGCGCTCGTCCCTTGTGCGTTCCGCTGTTGGCGAGCGCAGTTTTTCTGATGTTGGCCAATGCTGCGCCGCAACAAGCGCAGGCTGCCGATCCGGCGGCCGGCGAGGCGGTGTTCCGTTCGCAGTGCGGCATCTGCCATTCCCCGAAGCCCGACCGCAACATGATTGGCCCGACGCTTTTCGGGGTGGTCGGTCGCACGACCGGTTCCGTGCCGGGTTACGCCTTTTCGGTGTCCAACAAGAACTCCAACATCACCTGGACGCCCGAGGTCCTGGACAAGTACCTGGACTCGCCAAAAGTCGTGATACCCGGAACGAAAATGCCGTACGCCGGGCTCAAGGACCCGACCAAGCGCGCCGATCTGATCGCCTATCTTGAGACCCTGAAATAACCGGAAGCCGGAGCTTCCAGAAGCGCCCGTCCAGGAGGACAACATGATCCCGATACGTCGCTTCCCTTCGCGCCGGCAGGTCCTTGGTGGAGGGCTCGCGCTGGGGGCGCTCGCGGCGCCATTCGTGCGCGTCCGGGCGGCAGCGCCGATTCGTATCGGCTTCCCGATACCGCTCACCGGGCCTTACGAGGAGGAGGCGCTGGACATGCTGCGCGGCGGCCACGTCGCGGTCGCCATGTTCAACGAGCAGGGCGGACTCGGCGGCCAGATGGCGGAGCTGGTGGCCCGCGATGATGAGCTCGATCCGGCCAAAGCCACCGAAGTGACCCGCGACCTGATTGCGAATGACCACGTCGCCTTCATCACCGGCGGGCTTTCCGCGTCAGTGCAACTGGCGATCAACCAGGTGACAAAGGAAGCGAAGGTACTGTTCAATTCCATCAGCCAGTCGGATGCCATCGTCACCGTACCGAACTGGAGTCCCTATACCTTCCACGAGGCGCTGACCCCGCACATGACGACCCAGGCGGTGGGCCGTTACGTGTTTTCCAACTATCTGAGGAGGGTCGCATTCCTGGTCGCCGATTACGCGTTCGGCAACGAGATGGTGGCGGGTTTCGAGGCCGCGGGAAAGGAGTTCGGCATTGATGTCGTGGCAACCCTGCGCCATCCGCTCGGCACCAACGACTTCCGCCCCTATCTGCTGCAACTCCTGACGGCCAAGCCGAACGTGGTGATTCTCTGCAATTTCGGCCTCGACCAACGCAATTCGATCCAGCAGGCGGACTGGATGGGGCTCAAGCACATCATCAAGTTGGTGGCGCCGGTGATGGACTTCACGCAGCGCCTCGCGCTCGGTCCGGAAGCCTATGAGGACGTGCTGGGCGGCACGTCGTATTACTGGCGGCTCGAGGACACGATACCGAGCGCACGACAGTTCAACACCCGCTTCCGCACGATGCACGATGGCCGCGTGCCATCCGATTATGGCGCGCTCGGGTTCGCCGGAGTCATGACGGTACTCACCGCCGCGAAAAGCACAGGCAGCATTGCCACGGACAAGCTCGTCGCGGCGATGCAGGGCATGAAATACGATCTGTACAAAGGACCCGAGTACTACCGGGCTTGCGACCAGCAAGCGGTGCAGTCGGCGCTGATCGTGGACAGCCAATTCAGCGTCAGCCCGAACGATATGGACATTTTCAGGATCGTGCAGGTCAATCCACCCGACGAGGCAGTGTTGCAGAGTTGCGTCACCGAGGGGCATAGCTAGAAGCGGCCGGATAGCCGGATGCGGGCCACGACCGTCCAGATAGGGCAGAAGTAACCGCGCGCTCTGCCACGGCCCATAAGCGGGAAAGGCCGGAACGCCGTGGCGTGCGGCCGCAAGGACGTCGAACGCGGGTTCGGCCGGGTATGCCTGCCACAATTCGGGGTCGTCGCCCGTCGCAAAGCCGCGCGGCATCGGGCCCGCATATGTGGTTGGGATGATTGATATTTTCAGCGAACGGCCACGTTGCCGCGGCCAGCCGTCTCGACCAGAACGCCAATGATATCGACGATCCGAGCGCCATCCGCACCGGGCGGCCATTTTCCTCGACGTAGTTGCTTCAGTCTGATAACTCCATGCCGTGACCGAGCCACGCGACCCGACCCTTGATGTGCTGCTCGACCTCGACGGCCCGGTGCTCGTCGTGGACCCGGAGGGCGGCCATCGGGTCCGGTTCGTGGTGACGCGGGTGCCGGCGGAGAAGCCGCACGGGCTCGATTACTCGCTGACGCTGCACGGGCCGGATGGCGAGCGGCTGGTCGGTTTCGACAACGCCCCTACGGTGGCGAAGCAGAAGCGCGGTGAACCATAGGATCATCGCCACCGGCTGCGGACGATCAAGGCTTACGACTACCGGGATGCGGCGATGCTGCTCGGCGATTTTCGGACGACAGTGGACGTGGTGTTGCGCGAGACAGGAGTGATCCCATGACGACGCTGAAAGTGGGCATCGCCAGCTACGAGGACATGAAGGCCCGCACGATGGCTGTGGCGCGCGGCGAGCACCGCATCGCGCCCGACGAGCCGAACGTGTGGTTCGCGTCGACGGAATCCTTCGCCAAGGTGCTGTCGGCGGGCAACCGTGACCTGTTGCGGGTGATCGTGGAACAGGCTCCCGGTTCGCTGGACGAACTGGCGCGGATCACCGGCAAGGCGAAGTCGAACCTGTCGCGCACGCTGAAGACGATGGCCGGCTACGGCCTGGTCCGCCTGGAACGCGGCGAACGGGGCCGGATCACGCCGAAGGTCACGCATGATCGGGTGGAACTCGACCTGCCGCTGAGCTGGCCGCGGAAGGCGAGCTGAACCATGACCGCTTGGCGGCGAGGAAGCCGGACCGTCGCCAGCCCGTAAGCGATCCGCGATCGGGCCCGGGCCGACGCCGACGGCGCCCAGGTACTGGCGGAAAGCGCGGAGCACCGGGCGGTCACGCCCGCCATGGTCGAACAACGGCCCGCGAGCGCATCCGGATCGACGGCGGCGGCTATCGCCGAGACCCCCTGCGCGCACTGGCCCAGCGTGTCGCGATCGCGGACAAGGAAGTCCGCATCATGGGATCGAAGGGCGACTTGCTCCGAACGCTCGCCGCCGCCTCGGGCGTAAAATCGGCTACGCCCGGCGTTCGCAGTTCTGTTCTGAACTGGCGGAGAGGGAGGGATTCGAACCCTCGGTACCCCAGAGGGGTACAACGGTTTTCGAGACCGCCCCGATCGACCGCTCCGGCACCTCTCCGCGCATGGTGTCGCCCGATCAGACGGGTCGGCCGGCGGCGCGGCGCCTTATAGGCGCGGCAGCACCCCGCCGCAACCAAGCCGTCGCACACCTCGCCCGCGGCGCGGGAAAGGTCGCCGCGCGGCGGCGGGTGAGGGTGCCGCGGTACGCCGGATGAGAATGCCGCATGCCGACCCGAGCACCCTCACCCTCGGTGCTCACGCACCTCGCGTTGGTCCGCTTCGCGGCCCAACCCCGCTCTCGCGGGAGAGGGATCATACCGGGTGTTGCTATGCCGCCGGGGCCGGCCCAAATTTCCGCGGCGGGCGAACCGTACCGCCCAGACTGCCACAGAAGGTGCACACAGATGGACTTCGACCTGTTCGTCATCGGCGGCGGCTCGGCCGGCGTGCGCTGCGCTCGCATCGCCGCGGGCCACGGCGCCCGCGTCGGCATCGCCGAGGATCGCTTCTGGGGCGGCACCTGCGTCAATGTCGGCTGCGTGCCGAAGAAGCTGCTGGTGCAGGCGGGCGAATACGGCGCCTGGGCGGACGACGCGGCCGGCTTCGGCTGGACCATCAAGAAGGGCCCGCACGACTGGCGCAAGCTGATCGCCGCCAAGGACCACGAGATCGGCCGGCTCAACGCCATCTACCGGAAATTGCTCGACACCGCCGGCGCGACGATCTTCGACGCGCGCGCGGTGTTCCTCGATCCGCACACGCTGGATGTCGGCGGCAAGCGCGTCACCGCCGAGCGCATCGTCATCGCCACCGGGGGACACCCGGAACGCGTCCCGATCCCCGGCGCGGAACTCGGCATCATCTCGGACGACGCGTTCTTCCTTCCGCGCATGCCGGAGCGCATCGCCATCGTCGGCTCCGGCTACATCGCGGTGGAGTTCGCCGGCATCTTCCAGGCACTCGGCGCCGAGGTGCACCTGATCTACCGCCAGCCGCTACCGCTGCGCGGCTTCGACCAGGACCTGCGCGAGGGCCTGGCCGAGGCGCTCGGCACCCAGGGCGTGTCGCTGCATCCCGGCTGCCGGCCGCTGAAGCTGGAAGCCGACGGCGACCGCCGGGTGCTGACCTTCGGCGACAACCGCACGGTGACCGCCGACCTGGTGTTCTTCGCCACCGGCCGCCGTCCGGCGACGGAACATCTCGGGCTCGACAAGGCCGGCGTGCGCCTGAACGACAAGGGTGCGGTCATCGTGGATGCGTCGCTGCGCGCGACCCAGCCGCATATCTACGCGATGGGCGACGTGACCGATCGCGTCAACCTGACGCCGGTTGCCACCGCCGAGGGCCACGCGCTCGCCGACACGCTGTTCGGCAAGCATCCGCGCAGCATCTCGCTGGCCAACGTACCGTCGGCGGTGTTCTCCACGCCGCCGATCGCCTCGGTCGGGCTGACCGAAGAGCAGGCGGCGGCGCATGGGCCGGTGGATGTCTACGTGACGAAGTTCACGCCGATGCGGCATACGCTGTCGGGCCGGTCGCGCCGGTCGATGATGAAGCTGGTGGTGGAGCAGGCGACGCAGCGCGTGCTGGGCGTGCACATGCTGGGCGAGGATTCGCCGGAGATCATGCAGGGCATGGCGATCGCCGTGGTGATGGGCGCGACCAAGGCGGACTTCGATCGCACCATCGGCATCCACCCGACGGCAGCGGAGGAATTCGTGACGCTGCGCACGCGCACGCGGGTTGCCGGGGTCGCGCAGGCCGCGGAATAGACCGGTCCGGCACGCGGTTCCGCTGCGCTACCGGGCCGCGGCCGCGGTTGCGGTTGCGGTTGCGGCGGGCCGGAGCGACAGCTTGCGCCGCTGTTCACCAAGCATTAGCACCTGTAGCTGAAAATCGGCGGTGTCATTCCTCCCACAGGAGCCACCCCGATGCGCCTGCTGCCTATGCTGCTTGCCCTGCCATTGTTCGCGCTCCAGGCGCACGCGCAGACCGTCGCGCCCCAGCAGCCCGCCCCTGCCCCGGGTGCCCCTGCCGCGGCGACCCCCGCGCCGGCTGCCGCTGCTCCGGTCGCCGCACAACACCATCGCTTGACCTGGCAGCAACACTTTGCCCAGGCCAATCTCGCCCATGACGGCCACCTGACATTGCAGGAAGCCAGCGGCGGCTACCCCACGGTGGCACGCCATTTCACGGAAATCGATGCCGACAAGAAGGGCTACGTGACCGAGGAAGACATCACCAACTGGCACAAGCTGCAACGCGCGATGCGCCACGCCAATCCTGGCCGCACCGAAGCGCTGCGGCCGCGTCCCGCGATCCAACGGGGAGTCACCGCGCCACAGCCGATCAACACCTCGACGAACGGCAAGCTGCTGCCGATGACGCAGCCTGACCCGGCTTCCGCAGGCCAGCAGACAACGACGAAATGAGCTGAATAAACCTCGCCCGCGTGTCGCGTGGGAGAGACGTCCGGTGGTCCGCGTCGCGGGCGGGGACTACCGTGCCCGCGTCAGCAACCGTCCGGCGCGCTCCGGCGTGGCGCCGACGCCGTGCGCATAGGCGCTGCGGCCGTTCACCCAGGTTTCGACAATGCCCACGGCCGGCCTGGTCGGCGCGTCGAAGGTCGCGGCGTCGCACACCGTTGCGGGATCGAACAGCACGAGATCGGCATAGGCGCCGGCGCGGATCACGCCGCGATCGACCAGGCCGAACACCTCGGCGGTGTGGCCGGTCATCTTGCGCACCGCGGCTTCCGTGCTGAACAACCCAAGATCGCGCGCGTAATGGCCGAGCACGCGCGGGAACGTGCCCCATAGCCGGGGGTGCGGATACGCGTCGTGCGGCAACCCGTCGCTGCCGATCATCGCCAACCCATGCTGCATGATCCGCCGCACATCCTGCTCATCCATCTGGAAGAAGATCGCGCCGGCGGGGAGCAGTCGTTCGGCGGCCTCGCGTGGTGTGGTGCCCCAGTTGCGCGCGATGTCGTCCAGCAGGCGGCCGGCAACTTCGGGATGCGGCACCGACCAGGTGACCTGCACCGGCACGTCCGGCCGTAGCCGCTGCGGCATCAGCACGGTGGAGCCGGCATGATACGGATAGATGTCGAACGCCACCGCCTGCCGCTGCGCACCCTGTTCGATACGCGGCAAAGTCTCGGTCGAGCGGCCGTAATTTTCCGGCATGGCGCATTTGTGGTGGCTGATCACCACCGGCACGTTCACCGCGCGGCCGATCTGCAAGGTCTCCTCGATCGACAACAGCACGTCGTTGGCCTCGTCGCGCATGTGCGTGACGTACACGCCGCCGGCGGCACGCAACGCTTCGGCCACCGCGATCACTTCGTCGGTCGGCGCCATCATGTTCGGCGGGTAATACAGGCCGGTGGAGAAACCGGACGCGCCTTGCGCCAGCGCTTCGGCCAGGCGGCGCTGCATGTGCGCGGCTTCCCTGTCGGTGGCGGCACGCTGGGTGTCGCCGGCCATCGCCTCGACGCGCAGCGACATGTGGCCGATCAGCGCGTAGGTGTTCACCGGTGACGGATCGCGCGCCAGACGTTCGGCGTAGGCGGCGAAGCTGTCGAAGGTCCACCAGGATTCATCACCGAGCAGATCGAGCGGCGGGACGGGGCGGGTGCGCATGCGCACGGGCGACAGCGAGATGCCGCAATTGCCGACCACCACGGTGGTCACGCCCTGCGACATCTTGCACAGCATGCACGCCGGCCCGCACAGCACGGCGCGGTCGTCATGCGTGTGCGCATCGATGAAGCCCGGGGCGAGCGCCTGGCCGGTGGCGATTATCTCGCGGTCGGCACTGGCGCCGCCCAGATCGCCGATCGCGGTAATGCGATCGCCGGTTACGCCGACATCGGCGGTGAAGCGCGGCGCGCCGGTGCCGTCGAACACCGCGGCGTCGCGGATGATCAGGTCGCAATGCAGGCTCATGCCGTGGCTTCTCCCGAACGGAAGCCCGGGTTCAGCACGCCGATAGCGCCATGTCCATACAGGGCACGGGGCCGCCGGTGCGTTGTTGATCCGCTAGTCCGCCTGCGAACCGACCGCCTGTACCTGGCCCGTTACGGCGTTGGGGATGTGCAGCCACAACGCGCAGACGACCGAGGAGATCAGGCACAGGAAGGCCAGTCCATACAGCCCGCCGGCATAGCTGCCGGTCGCGTCCTTCACCGCGCCGACATACCACGGCCCGAAGAAGCCACCGAGGTTGCCGATCGAATTGATCCACGCGATGGAGGCCGCCGCGGCGGTACCGGTCATCAACATCGGCGGCATCGACCAGAACGGCCCCTTCGAGCCGTAGAACCCGAAGGTGGCGATGCACAGCCCGACCATCGCCCACCACGTGCCCATGGTCATGCCGGCGATGATCAGCCCGATGGTGGACACCACGCAGGCGCCGAGCAGGTTCCAGCGCCGCTCACTCATGCGGTCGGAGATACGGCCCCAGACCACCAGGCCGATGCCGCCGGTGATGTAGGGAATCATGGTCAGCCAGCCGACCGTCATGTTGCTGATCGGGCCGAACGACTTGAGGATCTGCGGCACGAAGAACAGCACACCGAGACTGGCGACGACGATGCCGAAATAGTTCAGCGCCAGCAGCAGCACCTTCGGGTTGAAGAATCCCTCCCACACCGAGAATTTCCGCATGGCTTCCTTGGCCTGACGCTCGAACGCCAGCTTGGCGGTGAGCCAGGATTTTTCTTCCGCCGTCAGGAAGCTCGCCTGCTCCGGACGGTCGGTCAGCACGAAGAAGGTCAGCAGCCCGATCAGCACGGTGGGAACGCCCTCGGCGATGTACAGCCATTGCCAGCCGCGCAGGCCCCAGACGCCATCGAGCCCGAGCAATGCGGTGGAAACCGGCGCGCCGGCGGCGACCGCGATCGGCAGCCCAACCAGGAAGCCGGAGACGATGCGGGCGTGATGGTGCTGCGGGAACCAGTAGGTGAAATACAGCACGATGCCGGGGAAGAAGCCGGCCTCCGCCGCGCCCAACAGGAAGCGGATGGTGGCGAAGCTGGTGGTGCCGGCCACCACGGCCGTGAGTGCGGCGAAGATGCCCCAGGTGATCATGATGCGGGCGATCCATACCCGTGCCCCGATCTTTTCCAGCACGATATTGCTGGGCACTTCGAAGATGAAGTAGCCCCAGTAGAACGTGCCGACGGCGAAACCGAAATCCGTGGCCGACAGATGGAGATCGCCGCGCATGGTCAGCCCGGCGAAGCTGCCGTTGATGCGATCGATATAGGCGAGAAAATAGCTGAGAACCGCGAAAGGCAGCAGGCGCAGGTAGATCTTGCGCATGGCCGATTTTTCGATGGCCGCGTCCATGGAGCCCCCTTGTTTGCCGGCAGCGTCCACCTGTCGGCGCCCCGAGCTTCTTGTTGGCAGTTGCTTTCGAGGTTAGGCGAGAAGGTCCGCCGAATGCAACTGTTTGTTACATAGCCGCTACTGCGCGCCTCGCAGCGCCTGGGTCGCCGCATGGTCCACGCCGCCGTCGGCACCCATCGCAACCTTGTAGAGCGCGCGGGCATTCGCGGCCGACACCAGCCCGTCGCGCACGTCGCGCGCCACCAGCGCCGGATCGCGTGTGGCCGGATCGCCCATGCCGGCGCCGCCCGGCAGTTCCAGGATCAGGCGATTGCCGTCCGGAACGATCTGCAAGCCCTTCGTCCGCAGCGGCACCCCGGACTTCAGATGCACCGCGCCGGGGGCGCCGTCCAAGCCGCCCTCGCGCCCCTTCGGCGCGTGCGCCACGCGGTCGAACGACGCGTTGACGGAGAATGCAAGATCACCCTTGCCAGCAACTTCCATGATCTGTCCGGTGCCGCCGCGCGTGCGGCCGGCGCCGCCGGAATCCGGCTTCAGTTCCTTGCGCCAGAAGATCAGCGGCGCGACGTTCTCCGTCGCCTCCACCGGCATGGTGCGCACGCCGGAGGGATAGGCGGTGGCATTCAGCCCGTCCTGCGTCGGCCGCGCGCCGGTGCCGCCGGAGTTGAAGGTGATGATCTCGAAATCCGGCAGCACCGGGCGGTTGCCACGCGCCTGGCCGGACACCGACGCGCCACCGCGCATCGGCGGATTCCACAACGCCGAGGCGCCTTCCGCGGTGACGCGCTCCGGCACCGCCTGGTGCAGGCAGCCCATCATCAGGTCGGGCAGCAAGTGGCCGATCACGTGCCGCACCGATACGGGATACGGGCGCGGTGCATTGAGGATGCAGCCTTCGGGGATCGTCATGCGGAACGGCGCGAGGCTGGCCCAGTTGTTGGGAATCTCCGGCGCCACGACGCACTTGATGCCGAAGCAGGAATAAGCCCGGCAATAGGCGGGCGGCACGTTGATGCCGCGCGACGACAGGCCGGAAGTGCCGGCGTAATCGACCTCGATGCCGTCGTCCCGCACCGTCATTGCCGCGGCGAGGCGCACCGGCTCTTCATAGCCGTCGGAGAAGATTTCCGCACGGTAGGTGCCGCGCGGGATGCGGGCGATCTCGGCCAGCGTGGCGCGATGCGAACTGTCGAAGATGAATTCTCCCAGCGGATCGAGGCTGTCCATCTCGAATTCGTCCATCATCTCCGCCAGCCGATGCGCGGCGGCGTCGTTGCACGCACATAGCGAATAGATGTCGCCTTCCAGTTCCACCGGCAGGCGCGATCCGGCGCGGATGAAGTCGAAGAAGGTCTCGTTCGGCCGGCCCTGGTCGAAGCATTTTATCACCGGGATGTAGAGGCCTTCCTCGAACACCGAGCGGCCCTCGGGCCCCATGCCGAGCCCGCCGATGTCGATGACGTGTGCGGTGTTGGCGAACAGGCCGACGATGCGGCCGCGGTGGAAGGCGGGCGTGACGACGGTCAGGTCGTGCAGGTGGCCGGTGCCGAGCCACGGGTCGTTGGTGATGTAGTGGTCGCCCTCGCGCATGACCTCGGTCGGGAACTTGCGCAGGAAATGCCCGACGGATTCGGCCATGGAGTTGACGTGACCCGGCGTGCCGGTGACCGCCTGCGCCATCATGCGGCCTTGCAGGTCGAAGATGCCGGCCGACAAGTCGCCCGCCTCGCGTACCGTGGTGGAAAACGCCGTCCGGATCATGATCTGCGCCTGCTCTTCCACGACGGCGATCAGCCGGTTCCACATGATCTGCCGGTGGATCTGCGCCAGCGCATTGGTTTCGTGGGACATCAGTTCAGCTCTCCATCAGCGGCCGCGTCTGACAGGTCGTGGCAATTCGCTGTCATTGCGCGGCGCGCAGCGACGCAGCAATCGCCTGCGTGATGAGCCTCGGCTCGCCAGGCGGAGATTGCTGCGTCGCTGCGTTCCTCGCAATGACGGGGCAAGCTCACACGCTCGCCCTCGTCATCTCGATATACCCAAGTCCGTTCACCGTCGCGCTCCAGCCCGGACAGACCAACGTGGATGTCTCGTCTTCGGCGATGATCGCCGGCCCGGCCACCTCGGCGCCCGGCGCCAACGCAACCCGATCGTAGACCGACCACGACGCGAGTTCGCCGGTCGTGGTGTCGCGCACCAACCGCGTGCCGGCCGGCGCGACATCCGGCGCAAACAGGTCACTCGCCAGCGGCAGCGCATCGACGTCTTCCGCGACTGTCGTCACCACCACGGCGTAGCTCATGATCTCCACGTCGGACCCGGGCACCGGCCGGTCGTAGAATCTGGTGTATTCCGCGTCGTAACGCGCGCGCACCGTCGCCACATCCTCCGCCGCCATCGGTCGCGCCGGCAGCGGCACCGGAATTTCGTGCCCCTGGCCGACATAGCGCATGAACGCGGTGCGCGTCTCCGTCGTCGCCGCGCCGAAGCCGGCCGCGGCCACGACCTGCATCGCCTCCGCCTGCATCTCCGCCAGCAGCGCGTTCACCGCAGCCACGTCGAAGGTGGAAAACCGCTGGTACAGGCTGCGCACAACCTCGTAGCCGACCGGCGCGCGCAGGAACCCGATGGCGCTGCCCACCCCGGCGCCGGACGGCACCAGAACCCGGGAAATGCCGATCTTCTCCGCCACCCGGCAGGCATGCACCGGCCCGCCGCCGCCGAACGCAATCAGCGTGCGCCCCGCATAGGTTTTTCCCGATTCGATCGCGTGCACGCGCGCCGCATTCGCCATGTTCTCGTCGACCATCTCCACCACGCCGAGCGCCGCCATATCCGCCGCCAGTCCAAGCTTCGCACCGACCTCCGCCACCAACGCGTGATGCGCCGCCGCGCTGTCCAGCTGCATCGTGCCGCCGGCGAAGCGTGCCGCGTCGTAACGCCCCAGCACCAGGTTCGCATCCGTCACGGCCGGGTGCGTGCCGCCACGGCCGTAGCAGGCCGGTCCCGGGTCGGCGCCGGCGCTCTCCGGCCCCACCGCGATCCGGCCCATCGTATCGACATGCGCCAACGAACCGCCGCCGGCGCCGATCTCCACCATCTCGATCACCGGAATCCGCAGCGGCAGCCCAGATCCTTTGCGAAACCGCCCGACCCGCGCGACCTCGAACGCCCGCGCCGTCTGCGGCTTGAAAGCGTCGATCAGGCAGATCTTCGCGGTGGTGCCGCCCATGTCGAACGACAGCACGTTCGCCAGCCCGCATTGCCGCGCGATCGATCCCGAGAAGATCGCACCGCCCGCCGGGCCGCTTTCCACCAGGCGCACCGGGAAGCGGCACGCGGTCTCGATCGTGGTGAGCCCGCCGCCCGACAGCATCAGGAACAGCGGCGCCGCGACGCCCAACCCGCGCAGCCCGGCTTCCAGCTTGCGCAGGTAACGCGCCATCATCGGCTGCACATAGGCGTTGGCGACGGTGGTGGAGAAGCGTTCCCATTCGCGCATCTCCGGCGAGACTTCCGAAGACAGCGACACGGGAACGTCCGGCAGCGCCTCCGCCAGGATCTCGCGCACACGCTGCTCATGGCGCGGATTGACGAAGGCGTGCAGGAAGCCGACCGCGATGCTCTGCACGTCCGCGTCGCGCAGCACAGGCAGCAGCGCCCGCACCGCCGCCTCGTCGAGCGGCAGCAATGCATGCCCCTCGTTGTCCAGCCGCTCCGGCACGACCAGCCGCAGATGCCGCGGCACCAGAGGTTCCGGCAGCGTGATGTTCAGGTCGTACTGGTCGTAGCGGCTCTCGTTGCCCATGGCGATCACGTCGCGGAAGCCCTGCGTGGTGATCAGCGCCGTGCGTGCGCCCTTGCGTTCGATGATGGCGTTGGTCGCCAGCGTGGTGCCATGGATGACGATGCCGATCTCGGCGGGGCTTATTCCGCCCGCCGCCAGGATCGAGCGCACGCCGTCCAGCACGCCTTGCTCTGGCGCGGCTTGCGTGGTCAGGAGCTTGATGGTGGTGCGGCGTCCCGCATGCTCCAGCGCGAGGTCGGTAAACGTGCCGCCGATATCGACGGCAAGGCGGGCAGCTTGCATCGGTTCCCCGGGCTGGTTGGTCGCATCGGCCAGTCAATCAAGCCGGCGCCGCGGTGGCAAGCAGGCTGCCGCGGCAAACGGCGATCGCCCGGCTTGCGCCCATCCCGGCCCCTGGCGGATCGCGCCACGCGGGAGCAAACTCGCGGTTGCCGCAGCGACTTGGGAGATAGCGCGATGCCCAGCAAGGTGATCATCAGTTGTGCCGTGACCGGCTCGATCCACACGCCCAGCATGTCGGACTATCTGCCGATCACGCCCGAGGAGATCGCACGCGGGGCGATCGAGGCGGCGGAGGCGGGCGCGGCGATCATCCATCTGCACGCGCGCGATCCGGACACCGGCGCGCCGACCCCCGATCCGAACGTGTTCATGCGCTTCCTGCCGGTCATCAAGCAGAACGTCGATGCGGTGGTGAACATCACCACGGGCGGCGGCCTGACGATGACGCTGGACGAGCGGCTCGCCGCGCCGCTGGTGGCGAAGCCGGAGATGTGCAGCCTCAACATGGGCAGCATGAACTTCAACATCTCGCCCGCCGGCGGACGGGTGAAGCACTGGAAGCATGAGTGGGAGAAGCCGTATCTCGACGCCACCGACAACTTCATCTTCCGCAATACGTTCCGCGACATTTCCGGCATCGTCGAGCGGCTCGGCAAGACGCACGGCACGCGCTTCGAGTTCGAATGCTACGACACCGGGCATCTGTACAACCTGGCCTATTGCCTGGACCAGAAGATCGTCGAACCGCCGCTGTTCGTGCAAACGATCTTCGGCATCCTGGGCGGTATCGGCGCCGATCCGCGCAACCTGATGTTCATGCGGGAGACGGCGGACAAGCTGTTCGGCGACGACTATGTGTGGTCGGTGCTCGCGGCGGGGCGCCACCAGATGGCGTTCACCACCATGGCCGGCATCCTGGGCGGCAATGTGCGGGTCGGGCTGGAGGACAGCCTGTATATCGGCCGCGGGCAGTTGGCGAAGTCGAATGCCGAGCAAGTGGCGAAGATACGCCGGATTCTGGAGGAGCTGAGCCTGGAGATTGCCACGCCGAAGGAAGCGCGCGAGATGCTGAAGCTGAAGGGCGGCGACCGGGTGGGGTTCTGACCTCTCCCGCGCTGCGGCGGGGTTGAGCAGCGAAGCGGATCGACGCGAGACGCGTCAGCGGCGAGGGCGATCGGGTCGGCCAGCTCTACCTGCTACGTGCCGACCCGATCACCCTCACCCTCGGTGCTTCGCACCTCGACCTCTCCCGCCGCAGGCGGGAGAGGTTTACGCCACCGTGTTTTCGGATCATCGTGGGCTTCGCCAACCAGGAGAACGACCGTGTCCAAAGAACGCAACCGCGGCAATCGCGAACCCAAGAAACCGAAGGCGAACAAGAAGCCCACGCAGGCTGGCTCGACCTTCCTGCGTCCGCAGCAACCGGCGAGCCCGAAGCCGGTGGTGAAAGAGCCCGCCAGGTAGCCATCGAGGCGGACGGGCCGCTACGCCTTTGGCCGCCGGTCCACCACCCGCTTTGCCTTGCCGAGCGAGCGTTCGATCACGCCGGACGCTTCCACCACGACGCGCGTGGTCAAGCCGATCGTGTCCTTGATGCGCGCCACCAGCGTCTTCGCCTCTTCCGCCAGCGCCAAGGGATCGAAGAAATCCGGCGGTGCCTCGACATGCACCGCCACCTCGTCCATGCGCCCTTCGCGGGTCAACTCGATCTGGTAATGCCCGGTGAGCACATTGCTCTTGAGCAATTGTTCCTCGATCTGCGAGGGAAACATGTTCACCCCGCGCACGATCAGCATGTCATCCGACCGGCCGGTGACCTTTTCCATCCGCCGCATCGACCGGGCCGTCCCGGGCAGCAGCCGCGTCAGGTCGCGGGTGCGATAGCGCACCACCGGCATGCCGATCTTGGTGAGCGAGGTGAATACCAGTTCGCCAGGCGCACCATCCGGCAGCACCGCGCCGGTTTCCGGATCGATGACCTCGGGATAGAAATGGTCTTCCCAGATGTGCAACCCATCCTTGGTCTCCACGCATTCGTTGGCCACGCCGGGTCCCATCACTTCCGACAAGCCGTAGATGTCCACGGCATCGAGCGCGAAGCCCGCCTCGATCTCGCGCCGCATCGCGTTGGTCCACGGCTCGGCGCCGAAGATGCCGATGCGCAGCGAGCAATCGCGCGGGTCGATCCCGTCGCTGCGGAACTGGTCGAGGATTGCCAGCATGTAGCTGGGGGTCACGGTGATGATGTCGGGCCGGAAATCGTTGATGAGCTGCACCTGGCGCTCGGTCATGCCGCCCGATACCGGCACCACGGAACAGCCCAGGCGTTGCGCACCGTCGTGGATGCCGAGGCCACCGGTGAACAGCCCGTAGCCATAGGCGTTGTGCAGGATCATTCCGGGTCGTCCGCCGGCGGCGTAGATCGAACGCGCCACCACCTGCGCCCAAACGTCGAGGTCCTCGCGCGTGTAACCCACCACCGTTGGCTTGCCCGTCGTGCCGGACGATGCATGGATCCGCACGATCCGTTGGCGCGGCACGGCGAACATGCCGAACGGATAGTTGGCGCGCAGATCCTGCTTGCCGGTGAACGGGAATTTCGCCAGGTCCTCGAGTTGGCGGAAATCGTCCGGATGCACGCCGGCGGTGTCGAACGCGGCGCGGTAATGCGGCACGTTGGTGTAGGCGTGATGCAGGGTCCAGCCGATCCGCTTGCGTTGCAACGCGGCGATTTCGTCGCGCGACGCGGTTTCGATCGGATCAAGTCCCGCCATGTGTTGCCTCCGTCTCCTTCGTGCCGCGCAGTGTGCGCGTGTGGCCGCGGAACTCCGCCACCAGCTCGCCGCCCGCGGCGGTGACCCGCACGTCATACATCCCCGACCGCCCGGCGCGCATCCGTTGCACGGCTTCCGCTACCAGTACCTCGCCGACCCTGCCGGGGCGAATGAAGGTGACGGTGGCGTGCTGCGCCACCGCCGCGTCGCCGTGCTGGTTGGCGGCGAAGGCCATGGCGGAATCCGCCAGCGTGAAAATGAACCCGCCGTGGCAGATGCCGTGGCCGTTCGCCATCGCCTCGGTGATCGTCATGGACAGGCGCGCACGTCCCGGCGCCACCGCATCGAGATGCATGCCGAGCCCGCGACTGGCGCCGTCGGCTTGCCACATCGCTTCGGCTTTTGCCCTAACCAGTTCGCTCATATTCGCCTTGTCTGTGCCTCGGCTCCTCGAGAATCTCATGATATCACCGCTTGCAACGCAGCTATCACGTCACCGATCGCCGAACAACCTTGTCGCTCCTGGCTTTAGTCCGCTCCCGTAGTGTCTTCATGAATTGTTCGATCGCAGGAAATCCTTCCATTCCTACCTTCTTTCTTAACCCTTCCATTGCCGTTCTCCCTTTCTCTTCATCAAACAGATATGAGAATTCGCTTTCAATAACTTTAGGATCAGCTACTCCCATCGCCCAGGACAGCAGGATCGACTCGAGCATATTGAGGTAGCGGATTGCTATGTGGCGGATGTAAAGGACGTATTGCCCGTCAATTTCGTACATATTCCCTTTTTGTAATTCGGTAAGTTTCATCTCAACATCTGGGAATCGAAGTTGAAGAATGTTCAAGAGATGGAGTTTGTGGTCGATTCCAATAGACAACTTGCCAGACGTCGCTATTGCCTCGCACTGGTCCGGGAGCATTCTTTCGATCAGGCGCGTAACACTTGCAGTTTCCGGCGAGATGAAGCTGGACCAATGTGAGCACATCTCGATGGCCAATTGGCGACGGCTTCTGGCATGGTCAGCTAATAGCTGCTTGCGTGCGTATAAGAGTGTTCCGGCCCCAATGACAAAGCTTAAGATCAAAACGATCATTGTGATCCATTCTGTCGTTTCTGTGCGGTTCATTACCGCTATAAGTTGATCGAACTGGCCTTTATCCATGATTTATCCCCCCTTGCGCTGCGTGTACCTTCGACTATCCAACCAGGGCACAGACCATTTCAAAATATGTTGTAGCAGGGCCTTCTACACTAACCATTTGGTTCATTCGCTCCGGTGAACACCGGCGGCCGCTTCTCCAGAAAAGCGCGCACGCCTTCGGCATAGTCCGCGCTGCGGCCGGCTTGCGCTTGCTCGTCGCGTTCCAGGTCGAGTTGCGCGTCCAGGCTGTTTTCCCCCGCCACGGCGAACAGCCGCTTCATGCGCGCCAGCGCCGCGGTCGGGGCTTTTGCCAGAGTCGCTGTCAGCGCCTCGGCTTCCGGCAGCAGCGCGGCGTCGTCCACGGCTTTCCAGATCATCCCCCAGGCTTCGGCACGCGTCGCATCCACCGCCTCGCCCAGCATCGCCAGGGCGCGCGCGCGCGCTTCGCCGATGCGGTGCGTGAGGAAGTGGCTGGCGCCGGAATCCGGCACCAGACCGATCTTCACGAAGGCCATGGCGAATTTTGCGCTGCGTGCCGCCAGCACGATATCGCAGGCGAGCGCGTAGCTGGCGCCGGCGCCTGCCGCCACGCCATTGACCGCGCAGACCACCGGCAACGGCACGGCACGCAGCTTGCGCACGACGGCGTGGTGCAGGTCGGCGACCGTGCCGAGATCGGGCGGACCATCGGCATTCGGCATCACCGCCGGTCCAAGCTCTTGTCCGGCGCAGAAACCACGCCCTGCGCCGGTCAGCAGCAACGCGCGGCAGCCCGCGTCCGCCTCCGCCGCCTCCAGCGCCGCCAGCATGGCGCGCAGCATGTCCTCGTTGGCGGCGTTCAGCTTGTCCGGGCGGTTCAGCGTCAGCTTGCGCCAGCCATCGCGCTGTTCGACGCGCAGTGATTCACTCATGTCGTCCTCCGCCATTGCGACCATGCCACGCGCCCCAGGTCCGGCCGCGGCCGGTCCGGCAGCATGGCAATGAATTCCAGAGAGTGTCCGTCGGGATCGGTGAAGTACACGCTCGCGGCCGGCATCCAGGCGAGCACGGTCGGCTCGTCCACTGGCGCGCCATCCGGCGACAGCGGCGTCAGGCCGGCGGCGCGCAGTTTCTCCACGGACGCAACGACGTCGTCCAGCGCGACGTCGAAGGCGATGTGCAGCCGCATTTGCAATGGTGAACTGCCGTGCGACCACAGGCCGAGCATTGCCTTGTCCGAGGTCGGCACCCAGAAGAACGCGACCTGGCGTTCGGGGATCACGTGTGCGAGCGGCAGGTGGAGCACGTCGCGGTAGAACGCAATCGAGCGATCGAGATCGCTGACCGTCAGGTGGGCCTCGAACAAGCCGCGGATCTTCGTCATGGTAAACCTCTCCCGGGCTGCGCGGGGGAGAGGTCGGCGCGGAGCGCCGGGTGAGGGTGATCGGGCCGGCACGAAAGACAGCGGTGCAGCGGGGCGCACGCGTCACCCTCACCCTCGACGCTGCGCGTCTCGACCTCTCCCGCTTCGCGGGCGAGGGTGATCATGGCGTCTTCCCCCGCTGCCGCACCGGTAAATTCGTGCGGTACACCACCC
>Ga0181530_10001067_pt1 | contig 34917 bp, 30 predicted proteins | sample PEATcosm2014_Bin_42_FD_119769 | JGI IMG/M metagenome (GOLD analysis project Ga0181530, IMG submission 119769) | Peatland microbial communities from MTU Mesocosm Facility, Houghton, MI, USA - PEATcosm2014_Bin10_60_metaG | ecosystem: Environmental > Terrestrial > Soil > Wetlands > Peat | place...
AATTGAATTTCAAGAGAGAATCTATAATCATCATGTTCGGCTCCTTTCTCCCGAGCCTTTTGGTTGGTTCGCACCACCAAAGCTTACTCGGGCTTGGGAGCCGACATTGTTATGGAATCAATTACACTCACCGACTCGTAACTTGAACTGCACCGCCCTCTATTACCGCTAGGCTACTTCCCCGCCTCCGCCAGCTTTCCGTAGAACCTCTGCAGCGTGTAGAACGCCAGCTTGCGCTGACCGCGATTCGAGATCAGTCCCTTGCGATTGTGATAGTCCTGAATTCCCGGCAGCATGCGCGCCGGAGAGCGAAAATCCATGAGAATCCACGGAGTCAGCCCGGCCAGGTTCGGGATTCGCTCCACCATGCCAAGCTGGTGCTGATACAAGTTCTCCTGATACTCCTCCGTCCAGCGCTCATCGGCGTCGCCGTGGAGGCCGGACTGCGCGCCACCGCCGAATTCGCTGACGATCAGCGGCTTGTTCCACTCCAATTTCCATTGCATCTTGTCGGCATCCTCCGGCCGGCCCCAATACCAGCCCAGGTACTCGTTCAGGCCAAGAACGTCTAACACCTCTCCCAGAGGATCGGACAAGGTGCGCACGCCCGGGCCGGCTTCGTCCACGTGATTCATGGCCGACGTAATGAGCCGCGTGGAATCAAGTTCGCGCGCGTCTTGCGCGAGTTGCTTGAGAAACTGCAGGCGCTCCGGTTTCACTGGAGTTTCGTTAGACATCGACCAGAGAATGACCGCGGCACGGTTGTGATCGCGCGCAATCATGTCACGCAATTGCGCTTCGGCATTGGCCAGGGTCGCGGGATTTTGCCAATCGATATCCCAATAGACGGGAATCTCGGACCAAACCAGCAAGCCCATGCGGTCGGCCAGACGAATCTCATTTTCGTTGTGCGGGTAGTGTGCGAGGCGGACGAAGTTGCATCCCAGGTCTTTGGCCCAGCCGAAAAGAGTCTGCGCATCCTCGGGGCTGAAAGCACGGCCCTCGCGGAAAGGCGCTTCCTCGTGCACGGAAATGCCACGCAGAAAGATGGGTTTGCCATTCAGCAGAATGTTGGCTCCCTGCACGGCGATGGTTCGAAAGCCGATCTGATCGCGGATCGTGTCGCTGCCGCTGCTGAGAACCACGTCGTAGAGCCTGGGATGCTCGGGCGACCACAGTTCCAGCTTGGCTGGGAAACGAAAGCTGGCGCGGCCGGCCGCGTTGGTGGTGAGCGTTTCGCGAATGCGAGCCTCGGGAATCTCCAGTGTGACTGGCTGAGGCGCCTGCGCTCCATTCAACTGCACCCAGCCCGCGATCTCGCTCTGTGAGCCACGCGCCAGCTGTATCCAATAATCCTGAACAAAGATAGTCGGCACTTCGACCAGCGTCACATCCCGAGTCAGACCGCCGTAATTCCACCAGTCAGACTTCAACGCGGGCACGGCGTCGGCTCGGCGGGTGTTGTTCACTTCGACGATCAGAAAGTTGTCGCCGTCGCGCAGGGTCGAAGTTGCCTCGAAATTGAACGCGGTAAAGCCGCCTTCGTGCTCGCCCAGCTTTTCTCCGTTCAGATAGACCGTAGCTTGATAATTGGCAGCGCCGAAATGAACGAAAACCCGCGTGTTGGCGCGCTTGTGGTAGTTGAACTCCCGCCGGTACCAGACTGGACCCTCATAGAACATCAATTGCTCGCGCTGGGTATTCCAGTCTCCAGGAACATTCAGGACCGGCGACAAGTCGAAACTGTACTCGACGCGGTCGCTCTTGCTGCGCGGTTTCTCGTTGCGGAAAAAACCGGCCTTGCCGTTGTCGAAGGGATCGACGATGGCATGCCAGGCGCCGTTAAGGCTCACTGTCTGCCGGCCGGGAGTATTCGCAATCAGGTTTGACGGGCCGGCAGTGGCATGGGCGCATGCTGCCAGCAGGAGCACAAAGAAGCAGCTTTTCATGGGAGGCTCCGGGACCGCTCATGGTATTGATAAGCGGGGAGAAGCGTCAATATGGCCGCAGGAAGCTGAAAGAAGCCGCGTGGTTTTTCGGATTTTACAAATTCGTGACAAACGGCGAGTGTGGGCGGATTAGTTTGGCCATACGAGGGCCTTGTGTACTAGTCAAACATAGGCCCGTCTCTCTCACCACTTAAACTGGGAAGGGCACGGCCACAAGCCGTGCCCCACTTTTCCAAGCCTTGAACATTCTCAGATGACAGGAACCGGAGCCGTTTCCTCCACATTCGCCTCGCGCAGGAATTTCGCCGCTTCTTCGGGCGGAGTGGGATTGATATAGAAACCGGTGCCCCATTCGAATCCGGCCGTCTTGGTCAGTTTGGGCATGAACTCGATGTGCCAGTGGTAATGGTCGTTGGTCGGATCCTGCACCGGCGAGCTGTGGATGACCAGGTTGTAAGGCGGATTGTCGAGCACGCGGTCTGCGCGAGCCAGCAGATTCTTCATCGCCCGAGCCAGGTTCTCGAACATATGTGACGACGAGTTCTCAAACGCGGACTCATGCTGTTTGGGCAGAATCCAGGTCTCGAATGGGAACCGCGGAGCGTAAGGCGCGAGCGTCACAAAGTTCTCGTTCTCCCCTACCACCCGGATACCTCCGTCCATTTCCTGCCGGATGATGTCGCAGAACACGCAACGTTCCTTGTAGAGGAAGTACTGCTTGGCTCCTTCCAGTTCCTGGGTCACGTTGATGGGGAGAATCGGCAGCGCAATCAGCTGGGAGTGCGCGTGCTCCAGCGACGCCCCCGCCGCTTCGCCGTGGTTCTTGAAGATCAGGATGTACTTGAACCGGCGATCCTTCTTCAGGTCGAGAATGCGGTCGCGGAAGGTCCACAGAACGTCTTCGATGCGTTTGGGAGCCAGGGTAGCGAGGCTGGCCGTATGGTCGGGCGTCTCGATGATGACTTCATGAGCCCCAACGCCGTTCATCCGGTCGAACATGCCCTCGGCCTGGCGGTTCAGATTGCCCTCGATGCCCAGAGCGGGGAACTTATTCGGCACTACGCGGACCGTCCATCCGGGCGTATCCCGCTGCGGCGCTGGCCCACCATTCGGGTTGGGACGGTACGCCTGAATCTCAGGGGGAGTCTTACTCTCGTTCCCGTAACAGAAGGGACAGAATCCTCCCTTGATTTTCATGTTTTCGCGGACAAAATCGCTTGGGCGCTTGGCCCGGTCCGTCGAAATAATTACCCAGCGGCCAACAATAGGATCTTTCCTGAGCTCCGGCACTTAGCTGAATCCTTTCAGTGGGGCTGCGCAAACTTTCTATTTTAACCCGCCAAGGAGGCATTGCGAAATACTTCGATCTGCGGGCGGGATGTAGGACACTCATAGTATACGCTGACAATATCGAATCTCCACTGGCACAAAGGTGGAAGCCGCCGCAGATATTCTCGAGCTACAGCCAATACCTCTCTGCGCTTGTGCCGGTCCACGGCCGCCTCCGGAGGTTTCACATCCCGCGATGTCCGCGTCTTAACCTCAATGAAGCAAAGGACATCGGCGTCCCAGCCAATCAGATCAATCTCCCCGCGGCAACGCGGCGAGCGGAAGTTGCGGGCCACGATCGCGTAGCCCAGCTGGCGCAGGTGGAAGTACGCTTCTTCTTCCCCGCGCGCTCCGATGCGCTGATGCTGCGGCCTCCGGTCAGGTTGGAGCGTGTGCTGCGCTACCCAATCCAGGCTGCGGATGATGATTCGGGTGAGACTGGCTGGAGGCATGGCGGGTCAGACTTCAAATGTAGCGAAGTCCCGCCGTTGGAAACGTGACCTTGCTCACAAGTTGACACTCTTTAAAGGCGGCGCTTCCCAAAGTGGGAAGCGGGGACGGGCATTTCTTCTAATGTTCTCTTGGTGATCGTTCCGGCGGGAAGCCCACCCCCGCGATCAGGCGAGGGTGGGTCCCAACAATCCCCGACCTAACTGCCCACCGACTGGATGCACTCTTCCAGCACATCCACGGCGACATCGGTTTCTTCTTTGGTGACCACCAGCGGGGGGCACAGCCGGATCGTGGTTGGCCCGCAGCCCAGGAACAGCACGCCGCGCTCGAACGCGAGGTCCACAATGTGGTCGCGCTCGGCGTTGGCATGTTCCTTGGTTACTTTGTCCTTGACGATCTCGACGCCGATCATCAATCCGCGTCCGCGCACATCGCCCACCAGCTTGAATTTCGAAGGCCAGTCGGCCATGCGCTTCAGGATGTGGTTGCCCACGCTGGCCGAGTTCTCGATCAGGTGTTCTTTCTCGATCACGTCCAGCGTAGCCAGAGCAGCAGCGATCGCGACCGGGTTGCCGCCGAAGGTCGAAGCATGCGAACCGGGAACCCAGTCCATCACTTCAGCGCGAGTCATGGTCACGCCGAGCGGCATGCCCGAAGCAATGCCCTTCGCCATACAAACCACGTCAGGCTCGACGCCAGTGTGTTCCACGGCCCACCATTTCCCGGTGCGTCCCATGCCGCTCTGCACTTCGTCAACCACCAGCAGGATGCCGTGACGATCGCAGATGCGCCGCAACTCCTGCATGAAAATGGCCGGAGCCACCACGTAGCCGCCTTCCCCTTGAATGGGTTCAACGAAGATGGCCGCCACTTCCTCGGGAGGCAATGTGGTCTTGAACAGCTTTTCTTCGATGAAACGGGCGCAGCCGAGCGCGAAATTGTCGGCTTCCTGCGCGCCGCCCAGGCAGCCACGGTACACATCGGGATAACGCACGTGGGTCACGCCCGGCACAAGCGGCGCGAAACGCCTGCGCTGCTGCGGTTTTGACGCAGTCAGCGACAGCGCACCCATGGTGCGTCCGTGAAACGCTCCGAAGAACGCAATCACATTCTGGCGCTTGGTGTGATACCGCGCCAGCTTCAGCGCACATTCAATTGCCTCGGCGCCGGAGTTGCCGTAGTAAATGCGATGCGGTCCTTTCATGGGCGCAATCTTTGAAAGCCGCGCCGCCAGTTCCACCATGTTCTCGTAGTAGAAGTCCGTGCCCGACATGTGAATCAGTTCGCCCGCCTGCTTCTGAATGGCGGCCACGACATCAGGATGGCAGTGGCCGGTCGAAACCACGGCGATGCCGGCGGAAAAGTCAAAGAACTCGTTGCCGTCAACGTCAGTGACAACGATGCCGCGTCCGCTCTTGGCCACCATCGGGTAAGAGCGGGTATAGGACGGCGAAATGTATCTCTGATCGCCCTCGAGCACGCGCTTGGCGTTGGGGCCGGGCAGGGCGGTCTTGATCTTGGGACCAGTCAAGGTTTTGGTAGTCATGGACTCCTCCCGAAGCAGCTGTCAGTAGTCAGCCGCCAGTTGTCAGTAAATGCAGCCTCGAAACGCGTGATCCTGGTTCAGACGCACGCAGGCCGAGGCGAATCAGGCGGAGGATGGAATTAGTCGCTACCGAACAGGTTGGGACGCAGGCGCGACGGCAATACGGCCCGATAGCGCCGCGGACATACCAGGCAATGCAGCCAGCACTCGGGCAGATGCGAATTGGGAAGACGCGAATTGGGATTCTTCTGCAGCATCGCAAACCGTCAACATCACTGATTGATTATAGCTGGAAGCAGTGGCGCGGCGTAACCCCCTTTGGTAACGAACGGACGATGGTCTAGGTGGCTGAGGATGCGTTTCACACCTTGCTGTCCGCTTGACCACTGGCCATTAGATTTTGACTTCCGGCCCCCCACGCCTTAGCATGACCACCGCTGGGGTGGAGCCTGCTCCTTTGCTCGATCAGACCATTTCACATTACCGCATCATTGAAAAGCTCGGCGGCGGAGGCATGGGCGTTGTCTACAAAGCTGAGGACAATCGTCTTGGCCGCTTTGTCGCGCTCAAGTTTCTACCGGACGATCTGGCGCAGGACCGCCAGGCGTTGGAGCGTTTTCGCCGTGAGGCCAAGGCGGCATCGGCGCTCAATCATCCCAATATCTGCACGATTTACGACATCGGCGAGGAAGAGGGCCGCACCTTCCTCGTCATGGAGTTCCTCGACGGCGCCACGCTCAAGCACCTGATCGCCGGCCGCCCGATGGAGTTGGAGACCATCCTCTCGCTGGGAATCGAAACTGCCGATGCGCTCGACGCGGCGCATGCCAGCGGCATTGTTCACCGCGACGTCAAGCCGGCGAACATTTTCGTCACCAAGCGCGGACATGCCAAGATCCTGGACTTCGGCCTAGCCAAAGTGAAGGCAGGCCCTCCGGGTGAGGTGCCCGATGTCACCGCTCCGTCGTCGGTGGTGGTGGAAGAACATCTCACCAGTCCGGGCTCAACCCTGGGCACGGTCGCCTACATGTCTCCCGAGCAGGCAAAGGGGAAAGAACTCGACGCGCGCACAGACTTGTTTTCCTTCGGAGTGGTGCTCTACGAGATGGCCACCGGAACGCTGCCGTTCCGCGGAGAGACGTCGGCGCTCATCTTCCAGGCGATTCTCGACCGCGCCCCGGTTTCTCCCATCCGCCTCAATCCGGACATGCCGCCGAGATTTGAGGACATCATCAACAAAGCTCTGGAGAAGGATCGCAACCTGCGCTACCAGAGCGCGGCCGACATTCGTGCCGACTTGCAGCGCCTGAAGCGTGATACGGAGAGTGGCCGCGCGCTGGCGGCGAGCTCTGGCTCAGCACAGACCATCCCGGAGCCGGCGCCGGCCGCGGTTTCCGCCGCCCCGGCGACTTCCGCTGCAACTTCGTCGCATCGGATCACGGCAGACCCTGCCCCCAGTACTATAGCCACGCCGCCCCCGGCAAAGAAATCCAGGATGGCTCTTGTTCTGGCGGCAGTGGTCGTACTCGCGGGCCTTGTCGCCGGCGGCTTGTACTTCCGCTCCCGGCAGTCCGCCAGGCTCACCGAGAAAGATTCTGTTCTGCTGGCGGACTTCGTCAACACCACCGGCGATGCCGTTTTCGATGGCACGCTGAAACAAGCGTTGGCCGTGCAACTGGAGCAGTCGCCTTACTTGAACATCGTTCCTGAATCGAAGATTCGGGAGGCCCTGAGCCTCATGGGCAAATCGGCCGATGAACGGATCACCAACGACGTCGCCCGCGAGATTTGCCAGCGCCAAGGCATCAGGGCCCTGCTGACTGGAACCATCGGCAGCCTCGGCAATCACTACGTGGTCACGCTGTCTGCGTTGAATGGTGAGACCGGAGACTCACTTGCCCGTGAGCAGGTCGAAGCCGACAGCAAGGAACAGGTTCTCAAGTCGCTCGACAAGGCTGCGTCCAACCTGCGCCAGAAAATGGGTGAGTCCCTGGCTTCAGTACAGCAATTCGCCAAGCCGTTGGAGCAGGCGACAACCTCATCGCTGGAAGCGCTGCAGGCCTTCAGCCTGGGCCAGGCCGAACATTCGAAGACCAACGACGATGCGGCCATTCCTCATCTGAAGCGGGCCATCGAATTAGACCCGAACTTTGCCATGGCCTACGCGACGCTGGGCATTTGCTACAGCAACCTGACGCGACTCACGGAGGCCGGGGACGCGCTGAGGAAAGCCTATGAACTGCGCGACCGGGCCAGCGAACGCGAGAAGTTTTATATTCAGGCGCACTACTATGACACGGTGATCCTCGACGGTGAGAAGGCTTCCGCGGTCTACGCGGAGTGGAGGCAAACTTATCCCCGAGACACAGTTCCTTATGACAACGCGGCATTGACTTTCGGTGAGTTGGGGCAACACGACAAAGCTCTCGACATGGCCAGCCAGGCGATGCGCCTGGACTCGAAGGACGCTTATAGTTACGCCAACCTTGCAGAAGCATATGAGGCGCTGAACCGGTTCGATGAGGCCAGAAGCATCGGCGAACAGGCCGTGGCTCTGAAGCTGGATGGACCTGCGGTGCGTGGGGTGTTGACCGACCTCGCCTACGTGCGCGGCGACTGGACGGCCTACGATCATTACGTTGATTTGTCGCGGGGCACGGCGAACGAATCTTTCGTGTTATTGTTCAAGGCCTTCGGGCAGGACAATTTGGGAAAAGTACGCGCCGGCCGGCAAACCTGGCAGCAAGCTCGGTCCGAGTTGCTGGCGGCAGGAATCAAGGATTTTGCCGGAGGAGTTTTCGCGGCTGAGGCCGGCGATGACAGCCTGCTTGGATATCAGGCGGACGCGCGCCACAATGTTGCACAGGGCCTTGCGTTGACGAACAACCCTGACGCCCGCTCGTTCGCCACGGCGGTCTTGGCATCCACCGGAGATGTGGCCAAGTCCGCATCCATGCTCGCAGACTTGAGACGCCAGTTTCCCGACAACCACTACATCCAGTCGGGATTGACCTCCATGGTGCAGGCAGAGCAGTATCTGCAGCAGAATCAGCCCGCCCAGACCATCACCGCGCTCGAACCCGTCCGTGCTTACGAATTGAGTGTAGGACCGCATGGGATCGGCTTCGCAGCGAACTATCTGCGAGGGGAAGCCTACCTAAAACTAGGGGACGGCGTTAAGGCCGCGGCAGAATTTCAGCACATTCTCGACCACCGTGGCATACAGCCGACTGACGTGCACTATTCTCTGGCGCACCTCAATCTGGGCCGAGCGTACGCGCTGCAAGGAGACCGGGCGAAAGCCAGGACCGCATATCAGGATTTCTTCGCCGCGTGGAAAGACGCGGATCCCGACGTGCCAGTTTTGAAGACAGCTAAAGCGGAATACGAAAAGCTCAGGTAGTTGCCGTTCATTGTGTCCGCGCACGCGAATCATCTTTAGAATCCGCCCGCAGCCTCGGCTCGTCTGATATCTTTTAGCTTCCCCTGCTTCTCCCACCATGAGCCAGAAACAGCGCCCAAGCCGGTGGATGGTGATTTTCGCCTTCGGGCTCGTGTATCTGTTCTGGGGCTCGACCTATCTCGGCATTGACATCGCCGTGCAGACGATCCCGCCCGCGCTGATGTGCGCCATGCGGTTTTCCATCGCCGGCGTAGTCATGCTTGCGGTGTGCGCTGCGACCGGTCGGAAGATTTTCTACTCGACGCGCCAGATCGCGCTGGCCGCGGTCGCAGGCTTGCTTCTGCTCATGGGTGGGAACCTCACGCTTTCCTATGCGGAGTTGTCTGTCTCGTCGGGCCTGGCCGCGCTGATCCTCGCCATCACGCCTCTGTGGTTCCTGGTGCTCGATGCCCTGCTGCTCGGCGACCACCACATTTCCGCACGCGGCAAAGCGGGTCTGTTTCTAGGGATTGTGGGATTGTTCATCCTCGTCTGGCCGGAATTGCGATCGAGCACGGCGCTCGGCCGCCGCGAATTCTGGGCCTCCATCAGCCTGATCGGCGGCTCGTTCAGTTGGGCGCTGGGGTCCGTGCTTTCGAAGCGCTGGCAGAGCGGCATGGACGTGTTCAGCGCGACCGGTTGGCAAGTCACGGCGGCGGGTGCGGGCAACTTCATTTTTGCGCTGTTCGCCGGCGATCTTCACCGCGCGGTTTGGACCGCCCGCGGCATCGGCGCGACCCTGTACCTGGTCGTATGCGGTTCCTGGATCGGCTACACGGCTTACATCTGGCTGCTTGAGCATGTCCCCACGTCGAAAGTCTCGACCTACGCTTATGTGAATCCGGTCGTGGCCGTATTCCTGGGCTGGCTGATTCTGCACGAGCGCGTGGACCGCTTTATTCTGGCGGGCAGTGCGATTGTGGTGCTGTCTGTCATTCTGGTCACGAGCGCCAAAGTCAGGGAAAGGACGGTAGCGGAGGAATTGCCCGCGGTAGAAGCCGCGGGAGACTGACAACAGAACTTAAGAAGTCAGATTGCAGATTTCAGATGCAGAGCTCGTTCGGTCGGACTTCCAATCTCCAATCTGAAATCTCCAATCTGAAATCTACAATCTGAAATCTACTTCGATCCCTCTTCTTCCTCCTCCTCATTCACCACATCCACCACGTGCCCGCGGATGGCAAACGTCTGCTTAGCGCCGCCCGCCGGCTCAAAGCTCACCCGCACCGGACTTCGCTGCCACGACGGCGCCGGGCAGGCCGAGTCCGGAGCGGCGTCGTCCGGCACACCGTCATTGGATAACGCCTTATTGAGCACCGGTCTGCGCCGTCCGAGCTGCATTACAATTGCCGCGATTTTCCTCCCGTCGTCTGCGACTCCGCAGTAGGCCACGTAATCCCGGTACCAACTTGCGACAGAGTAGAGGGCATCGAACTCGGGAAGGTTGATCGGGGAGACGCGGCCGGTCGCGCGGTCCACCACCAGCCAGCCGCCACGTTGCCATAGCCAGCGTGGACTGGATTCCTCGGGAAGGCTGTCGTTCACGCGGAAGACGCGTCGCACCACGAACAGATGATCGGTCACCTCGTGTGGTGAACCGAGCACGTACTCCTTGACCCGTCCATCTACCACCAGCGCGCGGATCTTAAGAGTCAGAGGTTTGTCCTTCTCTGTGTCCGCGGGAAGCCACGGCACAGACATCCACTTCCCGAACGTGATGACATGAACTTTGGTGGCGGCGCGCGCCGCAGCCGGGAGCAGAACTGCACCAAACAGCAGGCCTATAAGCCAGGCACGCGGAATCGATCGCATGAGGCGAGGGTAGGCAGGAAGAGAGGCCGGAAGCAAGGTTTTCGGTCACATTCTGGGCCGGAGGAGTGCCGAAATGGGAATAGCTTAGCTTCGCAAAAAGGTGGTAGTGTTTCATAATATTGGCCGGGATCTTCGAAAAGGGGAAAATGGGGGTAGAATCAGAGTCAAGAAAAACGATTTTGTGATGAATGTCTCTCCCTCCTGCCATCTTGCTCCGCTGTCCATGCGCGGGCAACGCCGGAGGCGGAGGCGCCCTCCAACTTAGATATGGGTGACCTTTTACCAAGACGACGCGCCCAGCGCATTCTGGTCGTTGACGACCAGCCCGCTATTGCAGGCTTGATGAGCCAGTTGCTCACCATCCGCGGATACGACGTGATCACCGCGGCTAACGCCGAGCAGGCCGAAGCCGAAGTCCGCCGCCAGACCCCGGACCTCATCCTCTCGGACGTGATGATGCCGGGCAAGTCCGGTTACGACCTTTGCCGCAGCTTGAAGGAAAATCCCGCCACGCGCCTGATTCCTTTCGTCCTGATCACCGGACTCAGTGACAGCACCGACAAGGTGCGCGGCATCGAAGCCGGCGCCGACGACTTCCTGAACAAACCCGTGCTGGCCGAAGAGTTGATTGCCCGGGTGAAGTCACTGTTGCGCCTGAAAGAATTCACCGACGAACTGGAGACGGCAGACTCCGTTCTATGCACGCTGGGGCTGATCGTCGAGGGCCGCGATCCCTATACCGAGGGACATTGTGAGCGGCTCTCCGTCCACGCGGCGGATTTGGGCCGCCACCTTGGCATGGACGAAGACTCCATCCTCGCGCTGAAGCGCGGCGGGTACCTGCACGATCTGGGCAAGATCGCGGTGCCGGACGAGATTCTGAGAAAAGGCAGCGACCTCACGCCGTCGGAATGGGAGGTTATGAAACTCCATCCCATCGCCGGCGAAAATATCTGCAGGCCTCTGCGTTCGCTGCGGCTGGTCCTGCCGATCATCCGCCACCATCACGAACACTCTGACGGCTCGGGCTATCCCGACGGCTTGAGCGCATCGGAGATTCCGGTGCTGCCCCGCGTCCTGCAGGTGGTGGATGTTTATGACGCACTGCGCACGGCCCGCTCCTACAAGCCGGCCCTCACCCATGAACAGGCCGCGCAGACGATGCGTGAAGAAGCTGGCCGAGGCTTGTGGGACGCGGAATTGGTCGCGGAATATTTCGTCATGCTGGCGCAAAAACGTCAGGTGGCGTAAGCAGTTGCCAGTTCGCTGCGTGGGCTTCATTGGGCGGTTTCGAATTTTCAGGCTAGAGGATCCATCTGCGCCACAGGTGACGCAGAACCGCGGATCGCCTCTCGCGTGGCAGGCAGATAGCAATTAGGAATACCAGGAGCGTTAGCACCAGCAGCGTAGCCACAGCGATATTCAGAAGCGTCCACAGTGTATCGCCATTCATGCCGCAACCCCCGGTTCTTCTCATCCAATAATCCCACCAATTCCTCTAAATCCCAAACGTGATCGGTTAGGCCAGCAATTCAAAGCGGCCCTATGCCGCTTCATTCTCATTTCCGCAACCTTCCAGGCACAAAGTACAATGACATGGCGGTTTTTCCCGTGCCGTCCCGGCTCCAGCGTCTGGCCCTTCCGACTGAGAGCTGAGAACTGATGGCTGACGAACTGGCAACTGCCAACCGACGACTGATGACTGGCAACTGACAACTGAGAACTGGCAACCGCTTTGGATCCCACTTACAGCATCGTGATTCCGGCGTACAACGAGAGCGCGCGTCTGGGCGCGACGCTGGAGAAGGTGCTGGCTTACATTCGCGCTCAGGCATGGAATGCCGAGGTCATCGTCGTGAATGACGGTTCGCGCGACAATACCGCAGACATTGCCCGAACCTTCGCCGCCAAAGATGCAGCGCTGCGCCTCGTGGAAAACCCAGGCAACCGCGGCAAGGGATACAGCGTGCGCAACGGGATGCTGCACGCGCGCGGCCAGGTCGTGCTCTTCAGCGACGCCGATCTCTCGTCTCCGATCGAAGAGGCCCCGAAGCTCCTCCAGGCGCTCGAGGCAGGCGCGGACATCGCCATCGGCTCGCGCTGGCTCCGCGCCGAAACCCAGACCCGGCGCCAACCGCTTCATCGCCAGCTCTTCGGGCGGATCTTCAACCTGTTGCTGCGCCTCACCCTGGGATTGAAGTTCAAAGATACTCAGTGCGGCTTCAAAGCCTTCAAGCAGCCGGCGGTGCAGACGATCTTCCCTCTGCAGAGAATTGAACGCTGGGGATTCGATCCGGAGATTCTGTTTCTGGCGCGGAAGTTCGGCTTCTCGGTCGAGGAAATTGCGGTCGCCTGGGGACATAGCGGCGGCGCGCGCATCAACCCACTGCTGGATGGCTCGCGCATGTTTCTCGAAATGCTGCACATCCGCTGGAACGACCTGACCGGAAAATATGACGCCGGGCCAACCATCCCTGAGGCGGCGAACACGCTGCCTGGCCGAGGCGGCCCGCGGCCTTAGAGAGCAGTCCCGTTCCCCCACAATCGGTCGTGGCTTGATTTGGATCTGAACTCTGCTGAGGCGTCATCCCGAAGCCCGGCGCTGTTCAGCCGGGCGAGGGATCTCGCGTGGACATCGGCACGTCTCCGTTGCGCGCGCGAGATCCTTCGCTCCGCCTGAAGAACGGCTTCGCTCAGGATGACGCCGTGGGAGGAAGATCATCAAAGTCCAAATTCAGCTACTACCACATGCTGCTTACGCTTGACTTCGCGACATCTTGGTATATAGTTGCCGGATTCAATCGGGCCCGCACTCACCCGCAGGATTCCGGGCGGGGCCGGTTTCCGTCAGTTCGCCGTGAGTTCAGGTTCGCTGGGGTTGGCAAGCTACGATCGCTGTTCTCAATTTTCCCCCTGAGGCCTAACTATGCTGGAAATTCAGACCAAACGCGTGGAACCCGACATTGTGGTTCTGGAAATCGCCGGAAGAATCACGCTGGGGCGGGAGAGCAAGCAACTGGAATGGGCCACGGAGAACCTGGTGCGGGAGCAGCAGAAAAAGATCATCTTCGACCTGACCGGCGTAACCCGCATTGACAGCACGGGAGTTGGGATCATCGTGATGTCCGCTGCCCAGGTCAAGAATGCAGGCGGACAACTGCGGGTGGCCGGCGCCCTCGGACATGTCGAACAGGTACTGCGGTTGTCCAGCGTGGATAAGTTGGTCGCGCTGCATCCCAGTGCAACCGCCGCCGCAGCAGCATTCTAGGTCTGCCATTTCATGAAGCTGCTTTGAAAGGGCGCGCCTTCTAGCCGCTCCGTCGTGGCGCGCCTGAAAATCGGGGCTGAAGTGTGTGCGTGAGAACTAGAATTTCGACAACGCGGTGGATTGAAACTCCAGATCTTAGCCGCGAAGCGGCGTAAGAATGCAGCCCACGGCGCAAGCCGTGGGTAGAAAGTGGGAGACGAGCCAGCCCCAGCGGGGCGAAAGAGCAGTTCTCACGCACACACTTTAGCCCCTGGGGACAGACGCGATGCCATCTTCTTTTCCAATAGGATGTTTGTAAACTCACCCCAGCGGCTAAAGCCAGACCTGTTCTTGCCTTTGTCGGCGCGGCTGGAAGCTGCGCCCTTTCAAAGCGGCAGCGATCCTCATGAATCAGGCTGATTTTTCCGCCTGGTCTGCTGGAATAGGCTAGGCTTTCACCGCCTCAACCACCCGGCGTCCCATCTTAGCCGTCGAGATCGCGGGGTGCGCCTTACCGGCGAGATCTGCGGTGCGGGCACCCTGGGAGAGCACCGTGGAAACTGCACTCTCGATACAAGCTGCTTCCGCCTCCAGCTTGAACGAATGCCGCAGGAGCATCGCGGCCGACAGAATCGCCCCCAGCGGATTGGCAATTCCTTTTCCCGCGATGTCGGGGGCTGAGCCGTGTACCGGCTCATACAGTCCGACCGGCCCTCCCACGCTCGCCGATGCCAGCAGGCCAAGCGAGCCCACGACCCCGCCCGCCTGGTCCGAGAGAATGTCGCCAAACATATTCTCCGTAAGCACCACGTCAAAATCCGTCGGCCGCTGCACCAGCAACATGGCGGCCGAATCCACATATTGGTGTCCAAGCTTTACCTCGGGATAATCCTCGCCGATGCGGGTTACAACCTCGCGCCAGAGCCGCGAACACTCCAGGACGTTGGCTTTGTCCACGGAGAGAACCTTGCGCCTGCGCTTCCTGGCCAGCTCGAAAGCTACCCGGGCAATGCGCTCGATTTCCGATTCGCCGTAGCGCATCGTGTTGACAGCGGACCGCGAGCCCGGATTTCCCGCTTCCGAGGTCCCTGAAATGGACCGCGGCTGCCCGAAATACAGGCCACCCAGCAACTCGCGGACGATCATGATGTCGGTTCCGCGAACGATTTCTGGCCGCAAAGGAGAACAGTCCTCCAGCGCGGGAAAGAGAACCGCCGGACGCAGATTGGCATATGCGCCCAACTCCCTCCGGAGACGCAGCAGTCCCGCCTCCGGTCGAAGGTGGCCCGGATTGTGATCGAACGCCGGACTTCCCACCGCTCCCAACAGCACCGCCGACGATGCCAGGCAGGCCTGCAAGGTATCCGCGGGCAGCGGATCATTCGTCGCGGTGAGAGCTGCCCCGCCAATGGGCTTGCGCTGGAGTTGTATCTGGTGGCCGAAGGCATCAGCCACGGTTTCGAGGACGAGTACGGCCTGTTCAGTAACTTCCGGACCGATGCCGTCGCCAGGGAGGATGGTGAGATTTAGAAGCATGGAGAGAGTTTTGTAATTGGGTAATTCTGTAATTTGATAACTGAAAACCTGCTGATTTTATCTCTTGAGCGGGAAGATTGCTGCTAGAAGAGTCCAGATCTTTACTACCCAATTACAAAATTACCAAATTACTCAATCCTCTACACACCCCAGAGATAATCTTCCTGCTGCTGCTGCTCGTGGTGGGGATCGCCGTGAGCCGGTAGCGGCACTCCGAACGCGTTCGTCGCCGGTACCACCGGGAACGGCCGATATGGCTCAGGCTCGGGCGCTTGCGGCGTGGGCACGTGTTCGGCGGGAGCATTCGCGGCCGCTGTTTTCGCTGCGGGAAGAGGTTCGATCAGCGGAGTCGCGGAAGTTGCCGGTTTGTGGGTGTCGCGAATCAATTCGAGCAGGTGATGATCTTCCACATGCTTGATCTTGTCGGCCAGACGGACAAAACGGCGGTAGATGTCGTCCAGTGCCCGCCGGTCGAACTGATAGCCCAACTGTTCGCAGCGCATGCCCAGCGCGTGACGGCCCGAGTGCTTGCCCAGAACGAGTTTGGAATCCGGAACCCCGACCGACCTGGGCGTCATAATTTCGTAGGTCAGAGGATTCTTCAGCATTCCATCCTGGTGAATGCCGGCCTCGTGGGCGAAGGCGTTGCGGCCGATAATCGCCTTGTTCGGCTGTACTGCGACGCCGGTGATCTCGCTCAACATCTGGCTGGCGGCGAAAATCTGCTCGCTGGCCACGCCGGTGTCGTAGGGATACTGGTCCGGGCGCGTCCGCATCGCCATCACGATCTCTTCCAGCGAAGCATTCCCCGCGCGCTCCCCGATGCCGTTGATGGTGCATTCTACCTGCCGCGCCCCGGCGGCCACGGCGGCCAGAGCGTTCGCCACCGCCATTCCCAGATCGTTGTGGCAGTGCGCGGAAATCGTAGTTTTCTCGATCCCCTTCACCCGTTTGCGGATGGTCGTGATCAATTCGCCGAACTCGGAGGGTACGGTATAGCCGACCGTGTCCGGGATATTCAGCGTGGTAGCGCCCGCTTCGACCACAGCCTCCAATATGCGGCAGAGAAAGTCCGGATCGGTTCGGGTCGCGTCTTCCGGTGAAAACTCGACATCCTCACAGAGCGACTTGGCCAGGCGAACCGCGTCGCGGGCCTGTGTCACGCATTGATCGCGCGTGATGCGCAGCTTGTACTGCAAATGAATGTCAGAGGTCGCCAGGAACACATGGATGCGGGGATAAGCTGCGTCTTTCAGAGCCTCCCAGGCGCGTTCGATGTCGGGACGGCAAGCCCGTGCCAGGCCGGCAATCACCGGACGCCGCACCACCGCTGCGATCGCCTTCACTCCCTCGAAGTCGCCGTCGGAGGCGATGGGAAACCCAGCCTCGATCACATCCACACCCAGGCGGTCGAGTTCATGAGCCAGGCGCAGCTTTTCCTGCTGGTTCATGCTGCAACCAGGCGACTGCTCTCCGTCACGAAGAGTAGTGTCGAACACCGTGATGCGGGCACGCTCTGCAGCCATGGATCCCCCTTCAAAAACGAGACTGATGTTCTATGGTAGGGGCGCTCGACAGAGAAGCAAAACTTATAATTGTTAAGTTATCATTAGTGCAAGTTGTATAATAAGCGTTACTAATAGTTTATCGAGATTCAATTAAGGAGTCCGCGCATGGAGCTCTCGCAACTCGAAGTTTTCCTGGCGGTTGCCCGGGAGCGCCGCTTCTCCCGCGCTGCCGAGAAGCTGTACCGCACCCAGTCGGCCGTCAGCCAGACCATTCGTAAGCTGGAGGACGAACTGGGCGAGCCGTTACTGGACCGCTCCTCGCGCGAAGGCATTCTGACCGATGCGGGAAAGGTCCTCTACGAGTACGCCGAGAAACTGATCAACCTCCGGAGCGAGGCCAGCGAGTCCCTCACCGAACTGCGCGAGCTGCAAAAAGGCAAGCTGGTCATTGCGGCCAACGAATTCACCGTGCTCTATCTGCTGCCGGTGCTGGCCGAGTTCCGGCGGCTGCACCCCATGATCAAGATCACCGTCGAACGCGCTCTGGGTAGCCACATCCCCGACGACGTCCTGCGCTACGCTGCCGAATTCGGTGTGCTGTCCTACGAGCCGCAGGAGCCTAACCTTCGTTCGGTGGTCGTGTATCTGGATGAGCTGGTATTCGTCGTTCCCCCGACCCACCCGCTGGCCTCGGCGCCGCAGGTCAGCATCCGGCAGCTGGGCGTGGAATCCTTTGTGGCGCACATTGTTTCGTCTCCATATCGCGAGAAGGTGATCCAACTATTCAAAACCCTCAAAACTCCGCTCCACATGGACGCGGAGCTGCCAACTCTGCAGGCCATCAAGCAATTCGTAGCCATGGGGAATGGAGTCGCTTTGGTGCCCGGGATCAGCGTTGAAACCGAGATCACCCGGGGGGAACTCGTGCGGATTCCGGTGCGCGAGCTGCGCCTGAACCGCAAGCTGCGCCTCATCTACCGCAAAGACGCCAGCCTGTCACACGCCGCGAAAGCATTCCTGAAGGTCGCCGAAGCAGTGGCGCTGGAGGGCAAGGGGCGTTACCGCTTCCAGCGTGAAGATTAGTCGCAGCAGGGTCCGCCGGAATGCAACGAAGGCTTCGTGGCTCCATTCGCGAGCGGCGGGTAATCTAGCCCCGGGACGTCAGGCTGCAAAAACGGAACGAGGAGCAAGGCGAACCTTGCTCCTCGCTCATCCGTTTCGGCTCAGCTCCCGCTCAGCAGTCGGTGCAGACCTGCTCTTCGCGGAACGATTCGAGCGCAGCGTCAAGAGACGGATGCACTTCGAGCACCGAGTCGAGATTGGTCAGGCTGAGCAATGTCAGAACCACGGTATTCGGACCGGAGCACTTCAATTCGACGCTATTCTCCTGCGCCCAGGTCTGCAGCAGCGCTAGCTCGCCAATGCCGGCGCTGTCCATGGAACTGACGCCGCTCAGGTCAAGCACGAGCTTATTCGTATGTTGCAGGATTCCGCCCACCAGCCGCGAGAGGGCGGCCGCTTCATCGCGATACACAATGCGCCCCTCGCAGTGCACGACGATGACGTCCCCACGATTCCGCGTTTCCAAACTGAGCTTCAACTTCGGCTCCTTCTCTAGTCCAAAGGCAGCCGGCCCCACCGGCTCCCATGTTTGCCAACTTGTGTCCATAGGTTGCATGCTAATAGATAGACGCGGATGGGCTGGTTTCTGCATCATGAAAAGTGGATAAATTTTCGCCAGGAAGCGGGACCAGGCGCAGGGCCTGGGAAGGGATAAATTTTGTCAACCGGGACATCTTGGCCATCCGGTACACTGCATCTAACGAATTTCGCTGATTGAGCTGGATGAAATAAGACTTTTTGCCGGCGCCATCGCCGGGGAGGAATAATTCGTGCTTAAGATTGCCGCCGCCGTGCTGGTGTTCGTCTGTCTGATGTTGTTCTCCATCCCGATGTCGGCACAGCTTCTGCCGCGTGGAAATGTCTACGGCGGGTATTCTTATGGCCAACTGACCGACGTCATTAACAAGCAATCGTATTCTCGCGGTTGGGAAGGCTCGGCGGAGGACCTCCCCTTCGTCCGCTTCCCACACCTCGGTTTCGTACTCGATGCCAGCGGCTACTATCGCACCGGCGTCACGCAATACGCCGGTGTCTTTGGCCCACGCCTGTCCACCAACTTAGGGAAATGGCGCCCTTTCATTGACGCCATGGCCGGCATTCGACACATAAAATCGAATGGGTTCATCTACAATCCCATCGCCATCGACATCGGCGGCGGCGCCGACTATAAACTCTGGTTCAAGAACTTCTCCTGGCGCCTGCAAGGCGACTACGTGCACGCGCACTACGCGAGTGCCAATCAGAATGACTACCGGGCCTCTACCGGAATTGTGTGGCGTTTCTGAGGGGTTGAAAATCCAGGATCCTGGCCGCACGCACTGCTATCCCATTTCCCTTTTCTGGCATCTAAAAACTTTCTGCGCCTGCCTCTGTTAGCAGTCGCAGAAGGAGGACATCATGGGAAAAGCTGTCATCATCGCGTCTACGTTGTTCATGCTGGCAGGTCTGGCGGCTGCCCAGGCTCCCGCGGCGGGGAATGTTTTCGTGGGATATTCCTTTGAAAACGCCAGTTCGTCCGCACTGAATCTGGATCTGAGCCGGCCCAACCTGCAAGGATGGGAAGCATCTCTAGAAGGCAAGGTGCTTCCCGCAATGGGCATTGTCGCGGACTTCACCGGCCACTACGGTTCCGAGAGCTTCGCTTTTTACCCGCCGGCAGGTCCGGGCCCGATCAACGTAAATGTGACCGGCCACGAAGAGGAAGTCATGTTCGGCCCGCGCTTTTCAGTTCCTTTCGGGAGGTTTCGGCCTTTCGCCGAGTTTGAGTTTGGAATTGGGCACATCAACAATACCAGCGGCTACGGGTCTGATACTTCTTTCGCCACGGCAGTGGGAGGAGGTCTCGACTACCGGATCATTCGCCCGGTCGCGTGGCGTTTCGAGGGAGACTACGTCTCGACGCGCTTCTTTCACACCTCGCAGAACAACGTACGATTGTCCACCGGCATCGTTTTTCGCTTCTGAGTAAGACTGTATGAGTCGAAAGGAGTCTCATGCGCAATACTCACGTAATTATCTTCCTGCTGTTCTTGTTCACCGGTCTGGCGGCGGCCCAGATTCCGACTGCAGGGAATGTCTTTTTCGGATACTCCTACTACAACACGAATCTATCCTCGATCAACCGAGGGAATCTTAACGGATGGGAAGGATCGCTTGAAGGGAAAGTGTTTCCCTTCCTGGGTATCGTGGCGGATTTAAGCGGCAGCTATGGCTCGCTCAACTTTCCCTACGCTTGCGGTACTCCGGCACCGCCCGTTTGTTTGCCGCCACCGGCTGCCAATGTTTCCGTGCATAACGTCGTGTTTGGACCACGCATGTCTGTATCAGCTGGCAGATTTCGTCCCTTCGCGGAGGCTATGGTCGGAGTCGGGCATGTCAACGCAAACGCCGCCGGCTCCGACACTTCGTTCGCCACCGCGCTGGGCGGCGGCCTGGATTATCGGCTAGTGCGTCTGGTCGCTTGGCGTTTTCAGGGTGACTATGTGCAGACGCGATTCTTTGGGACTACCCAAAGCAATGTCCGTTTGTCGACCGGCATCGTGCTCCGCTTCTGAACCAAGGATAGAACCTCCCAAACAAAAGCAGGATTCAGCTGGTTGGCTGAATCCTGTTTTCTGTGGCCACGGCAAAAAGTTGGCTAGGCGCGAGGCACACCGTTCGGCTCTGCCCAATAGTTGTGATCGCGCAGGAAGTACTTTTCGTTCCAGTAGTTCAAGGCCGTCTTGAGGAAGAGCCAGCCCACGCGCAGGTGTCCCATTTTCTGGAACCGGCGATTGGTGGTGTACACCCCGCCCCGCACGATGGCAAAGCGCTTGCGGTCGACCTGCTGGCTCAGCCGGTAATCCTCGCCAAACAGAATCTGCTCGTGAAACCCGCCGAGTTCCCAGAATCGCTTCCGCTCGAACAGCATGAACATGCCGGTGGCAAACGGACGATGCAGGTACGACAAATATTGAAAGAAATCGTTGCCTGCATAGACCACCTTGTCGAGCCAACTGCCGTCGCGGCAAAAAATGTTGGTGGTCACGCAGTGCAGTTGATTGCGCTGGGCGCGCTCCATGCAGTGCCGCACCAGCGAATGATCGGCCACTTCAATGTCCGCATCCAGAAACAGGATGTAAGGAGTGTCCGCCTGCGCCGCGCCCTGATTCCGTCCCACCGAGGGCATCCCGCCGCGAATCACGCTCACATTCAGCCGGTCACGGAAGCCGAGGACAATTTCGGGTGTACCGTCGGTTGAATTCGCGTCAGCGACCAACACTCTCGTACTCGACATCTTCGAGTAGTCCTGATTCGTCAGCGACGTCAACAAGCGCGGAATCAGCTTCGCCTCGTTCTTGGCCGGAATCACGATCGTCAGTTCGTTCGCGATATTCATGGATTTTTACCCCCAGTTCGTCAATGGTGAGATATGTGAGCCGCGAATCAACCCACCCGCCAGCGTTGTAGTATTGGATGCCGTCCTGCTCCACGTGGATGGCCTCGTGCGTATGCCCGCAGAAGATGCGGTCCGCGCCGTGATGCCGGGCGTAAGCCAGAGCGCCCGAAGCCACCTTCGACGACATGCGCAGCCAGCGCGTGTTCAGCCGGTCAATCAGCCGCGCGATGGGCTTGCCCCTGAAATCCAGCTTCTGCAGTTGCAGAAAGAGCGACGTCCCGAACCGGCTCAGCCGCACCCGGCTTACCTGGAACCCGTCGAACTGATGGCCGTGAATGGCGATGTGGCGCAGTCCGCGGTAGTTCCACGCGTAATGCCGGTAGACGCGCACTCCGACCAGATGCGACATGATGTTGGCCAACCCGTGGTCATGATTGCCTTCCACCCAAACGACCTCAATGTGCCGTTTGGGATTCGAGAGCTTTCGGATATAGCCGAGGAACTTCCAGTGCTCCTTGGTCAGGCGGGCAAAGTTGAGATCGGCGAAGATGTCGCCCAGCAGGATCAACCGCTCGAAGTAGCCCTCCTTGAGCAGTTGCGTCGCCTCGCGCGCGCGACTCATCTCCGCACCAAGGTGCAGGTCGGACAGGATCAGCGTGTTGTAGACCGGCACATCCATACCTCCCTTGTAGCAAACGAATGTTACGGGGTGATGAAATGTGCATCAAAACTGGTGCAGGGTAACTACCCAAATAACTCCCCGTAACTCATCCGGAACGGGGTTGCCCGAGTCCGAACCCTGTGAATCTCGCCCGAAACCCTACAAATCTGAGCCAGCGACAGTGACCTTCGTAATCGGGCCCGGGCGTTACGGCGTTGCTGCTGCCTGAGCCCACTCCTAGAATCGAAGAGGGTTTCGTGCGCTCATTCCTGCATGCCTGAGATCACAAAACGACTGGACCGGGCCGAACTGGCGAAACGCGTGGAGCGTGCCGAGAAGCTCCTGCAGAAGGGCAAGACTGCCGACGCGCTGGAGGAATACCTCCAGGTTCTGCACGATGACCCGGAAAACGATGTGGTGCGCCAACTCGCCGCGGATCTCTCTCTTTCCTTAAGCCGCAACGGCGACGCCGTCCGGCTTCTGGGCGATTTATTTGAGCGCCAGGTGGCGGCCGGAGATGCGACTCGCGCCAGCCTGACCTACAAGAAGCTGGCCCGGCACGGAAGCCCGACCTGGCAGCAGAAATTCCGCTTCGGTCAACTGCTGGAAGGATCGAACAAGAAGCTGGCCGCGACCACCTACGAGGCGGCCCTGACCGACCTGGCGAAGCTGGGGAAAAAACTGGAGTCAGCGGAGATCCTCGACAGAGTGGTCGCCATGGAACCGACCCAGGCAAACCTGCTGCGGGTGGCGGAACTGGCGTCGGACTTGGGGAATCGCAGAGCGGCGGCGTCGGCATTTCAGCGCGTAGCGGAAGTGGCCGCCGCCGAAGGCGGCGATGCGGCGCAATGGTATGAGCGTGCCTATCAGGAAGACTCCTCCGACGTCCAGATTGCGCTGGCCTACGGCAAGATTCTTCTGGCGCAGGGCCAGATTGGTGCGGCGATCTTCATTCTGGAGCCGCAACTGAACTCGGAGAACGTGACCCCGGAGTTGCGCGACACCTATGCCGGCGCTCTGATGGCGGCGGGCCGCCTGGCTGAGGCCGAACCGATCGTGTGGGCGCTGTTTGAGCAGAATCCGGCGCGGGTGCAGCAAGTGATCGGGCTGATCGGCCAGATGCTCGATAGCGACCAGGAAGAGGCGGCGGTCGCACTGGCCCGCAAACTGGAGCAGTTCCAGCGCCGCCGCGGCGAGCGGCGGCAGTTCATCGCCATCATGCAGGACATCACCGCGACACACCGCGCGACGCCGCAGATGCTGGAGTTCCTCAGCGAGCTTTACAACTCTTCCAACCGGGAAAACGACTATTGCCAGACCCTGCTGAAGCTGTTTGATCTCTATTGCGAGACGGGCAATTTTGCCAAAGCAGCCGACTGCCTGGATCGCGCCGCCGAGGTGGATCCCTATGAGCCTGGCCATCTGAAGCGGCTGGATCTGCTCAAAGGCAAAGTGGAAGACGGCCGCTTCCGTTCGATCTCCTCGCGCTTCTCAACCGTCAGCAAGCCGGTCGAAGAGCCGGCGCATGTGCAAGAACCCACTCTGGGCGCTTCGACGCTGCAGGATCTCATGCTGCAGGCGGAAATCCTGGTGCAGTACGGGATGCGCAGCAAGGCAGTGGAGCGGCTGCAGCGCATTCAGGAAATGTTCCCGCGCGAGGAAGAACGCAACGAAGATCTGCAGCGGCTCTATATGTCCGCGGGAGTGACGCCGCGCTATGCGGGATCGGCGCCGTTGCCGCCGGTTGCGCCTTCGGCGCCAGCAGAGGCTCCGGCCCCCGATCCCGCTGCGGACGTGCGCAGTTTTACCCGCGTGGCCGAGATTACGCGCAAGTTGTATCACCAGGGCACGGCCCCGGCCGTACTCAACACCGCGGTGAAAGAAATCGGTGCGCACTGGGAATCAACCCGCTGCGTGGCGGCGATGGGCAAGCCGGGTTCGCCGCCCACCTCGGTGGACGAGTATTGCGCGGAGGGAGTCAAGAAGGGGAGCTCTGCGGCGATCTCCGAAGTGGTCGGGTGCCTGCAGCAGGCGGTCGAGGGCCATGAGCCGCTGGCAATCAACGACGCGCCGAAGGCCCCGGCACTGCAATCGGCGAAGAAGACCGTCGCCGAATTGGGTGCGGCGTCCGTCTTGGCGATCCCTCTCAGTGATGGGGAAGAGACGGTGGGCATCCTGGTGCTGATGCACAACCGGCCGCGGACGTGGCAGCAGGCCGACATGGTTGTGCTCAAGACACTGGCGGATCAGACCGTAATCGCGCTGAACAACGCCGGATTGCGGCGTCTGGTCAAGAATCTGTCCGTCACGGATGAGAAATCGGGCCTGCTTAAGCGCGCGTCCTACATTGATCTGCTGCTGGCGGAGAGCAAACGGGCCATTCAGAACGCATCTGCGCTTTCCGTGCTTCTGCTCCAGTTTGGGAAAAGCGCATTGATGATCAAGGAGCACGGCGAGACCGGAGTGCAGTCTGTGATGGAGCGGGTGGGGCAACTGTTTGCCGCCAACATCCGCTCGAATGATCTTGCGTTCCGCTACGATACGACCACGATTGCGATCCTGCTGGGCGAGACGGCAGAGAAAGAAGCCATGCTGGCGATCGAAAAACTGCGCAAGATCATCGCCGAGGTGCGTCTGCCGGCGAAAGATGGGGCTGAGCAAGGGCCGGCGGCTCAGTTCTCCGCAGGACTGGCCGAGGCCGTGATTCGCACCGAATATGATCCCGTGGATGTGGTCACCGAAGTCATCAACCGCGCCGAGCATGCTCTGAGCCAGGCCATTTCGCAAGGACCGGGAAAGATTGTGGCCCTCGGCCCGGCCGCGCTGGCTGCGGGTGCGGTAGCGTAGGCCTTAGGAACCAAGAACTCTTCACCACAGAGACACAGAGGCACAGAGAAAGTCAGAAGGATTCGTTTGCCCAGGCTCCCAGCCTGCCCATTGTTCTCATTTCTTCCATTCTGTTGTGGTCTTACGGTCGGCATGGTTCCTCCTGATTCTGCTTCCAAAATGTTTTTTCTGTGTCTCTGTGACTCTGTGGTGAATTCTTGCGTCCACTGCTACACTGACACGTTTGGCGAACTGACTCTGATCAGCTCTGATCAGAGTTCCATCGGGAAAAATCATGCTGAAGCCTGGGGATATCGCGATTGTCAGCGGGGTGCGCACGCCCTTTGGCCGCTATTGCGGCAAGTTGAGAGATTTCACGGCGCAGGAGTTGGGCGCGGTCGCGGCCAAGGGTGCGATCGCACGCTCGGGGATTGAGCCGAAGGAATTCGATCACGTCGTGATGGGCAACGCGCAGCAAACCTCCGGCGACGCGCTGTATGGGGCGCGGCATGTGGGATTGCGGGCGGGCATTCCGATTGAGACTCCGGCGCTCACCGTGAACCGGCTGTGCGGGTCGGGTATGCAGGCGATCGTGAGCGCAGCGCAGATGATCCAGACCGATGAGGCGAAGATTGTTCTTGCGGGCGGCATGGAGGCGATGTCGCAGGCGCCGTTTGTGATTCGCGGACGCGATGGGTTCACCCTGCCGCCGGGCGGCAAGCTGGAAGATTCGCTGATGGTGGCGCTGCTCGATACCTATTGTGGCTCGTACATGGCAAACACCGCGGAATTGTATGGCTCGCAGCAGGGGATCACGCGCGAGATGCAGGACGAGTTTGCGCTGCGCTCGCAGCAGCGGGCCGACGCAGCCTATAAGGAAGGCCGTCTGCAGGAAGAACTGGTGCCGGTGCCGCTGCGGAATTCGAAGGGCGAGGCGACGGGAGAGATGCTGACCGAAGATGATCACCGGCGTCCGCAGACCACGATGGAAGGCCTGGCGAAGTTAAAGCCGGCGTTTGGCCGCAATGGAACGGTGACGGCAGGAAACGCCAGCGGCATTGTGGATGGCGCGGCGGCGGTGGTGGTCATGTCGCTCGACGAAGTGCGCAAGCGCAATATGGAGCCGCTGGGGCGGATTGTGAGCTGGGGCATTGCCGGAGTCGAGCCCAAGCTGATGGGGCGCGGTCCGGTGCCGGCGACGAAGATTGCTCTGCAGAAGGCCGGCCTGTCGCTGGATTACATCGATTTGATTGAGGTGAATGAGGCGTTCGCGGCGCAGTACTTGGCGGCCGAAAAAGAGTTGGGGCTGGATCGCGAAAAAGTGAATGTGAACGGCGGGGCAATTGCGCTGGGGCATCCGCTGGGCGCGACCGGCACGCGGCTGGTGATCACGCTGCTGTACGAACTGCATCGGCGGAAGAAGAAGTACGGGCTGGCGACGGCGTGCATCGGCGGCGGCCAAGGGATCGCGATGGTGGTGGAGAGTATGAGCTGACTTCTTTGCCACGACTTGCACGGATCAAACAGATCTTGTCATCCTGAGCGGCGCTCTTTGCCGCGCAGGACCTGTGCAATTTCTTGGCGCAGGCAAAGTGCACAGGTCTTCGCCTCGCTCAGAATGACAAGACACCACTAGTTTTGAAGGAAGCAATTATGGAAATCAGGAAAGTTGGAGTGCTCGGTTGTGGGCTGATGGGGTCTGGGATTGCGCAGGTTTGCGCTACCGCCGGTTTCGAGGTCACGGTGCTTGAGGTTGAGCAGAAATTTCTCGACAAGGGGTTTGCCGGGATTGAGAAATCTTTGGCGAAGTTTGCGGAGCGGCCGGTCGAAAAGGGCGGGATCACGGCTGAGCAGAAGGATGCCATCAGGGCACGGCTCAAAGGCACGACCAACAAATCCGACCTGGCCGATTGCGACATCATCATCGAGGCCATCATCGAGAATGTGGACGAGAAGAAGAAGATGTGCGCGTCGCTCGATGGGATCGTGAAGAAGGATGCGATTTTCGCCTCGAATACGTCGTCGATTTCGGTGACCGAGCTGTTAACCGCGGTTAAGCGTCCCGAGAGATTTATCGGGCTGCATTTCTTTAATCCGGTGCCGCTGATGAAGCTGGTCGAAGTTGTACGCACCATCGCGACTGCGCATGATGTGTATGAGACTGCGTACGAGTTCGCCAAGAAGCTGGGCAAGGTTCCGGTGCGCACGTCGGACAAGACCGGATTCATCGTCAACCGGCTCCTGGTGCCGTATCTGCTGGACGCGATCCGGGCGTATGAAGAGGGCGTGGGCTCGATTGAGGATATCGACAACGCGATGAAGCTGGGCTGCGGCTATCCGATGGGGCCGTTCACCCTGCTGGATTTTGTGGGCCTCGATACGACTTACTACATTACGCATGTGATGTACGACGAGTTTAAGGAGCGGCGGTTCGCGTCGCCTCCGTTGCTGAAGCGGATGGTGATGGCGGGCTGGTACGGGCGCAAGTCGGGGCGCGGGTTTTATGATTACTCGGACCCGGAGAGGCCGCGGGCGAACAAGCTGTAAATCCTTTGCCACGGATTTGCACGGATTCACGCGGATCGAAAGGCGGAAAATGCATCTATGACATACGAAAACATAGTTCTCGAGAAGAAAAACTCCATTGCCTACGTCACCGTGAACCGGCCCAAGGTGCTCAACGCGCTCAACATGGCGACCATGGAGGAGTTGCGGGCGGCGTTCCACGATATTAAGAACGACAAGAACATCCGCGTCGTCATCTTTATCGGAGCCGGTGAGAAGGCGTTCATTGCGGGCGCGGACATCGGAGAACTGGCCAAGCACGATGCGGTTTCGGGCAAGGAATACACGCATCGCGGGCAATCGGTGCTCAATCTGATTGAGAACCTGGGCAAGCCGGTCATTGCGTGCATCAATGGGTTCGCGCTGGGCGGCGGATGCGAGATCGCTATGGCTTGCACGATGCGCCTCGCGAGCGAGAATGCGAAGCTGGGGCAGCCTGAGGTGAAGCTGGGGATCATTCCCGGCTACGGTGGGTCACAGCGGCTCCCACGGTTGGTGGGCAAGGGCTTGGCCATGCAACAGGTGCTTACGGGCGAGATGATCACGGCGCAGGAGGCGCATCGCATTGGGCTGGTAAACGAAGTGACCGCGCCGGCCGATTTGATTCCGCGGGCGGAGGCGATTGCGGCGAAGATCATCGCCAACGCTCCGCTGGCCGTGCAGTACGCGATGGAGGCCGTCAATAAAGGTATGGAGATGACGCTGGCCGAGGGTCTGTATCTGGAGGCGACACTGTTCGGCGTGTGCTGCGCGACGGAAGATAAGAAGGAAGGCACGACGGCGTTCCTGGAAAAGCGGACGCCGCTGTTCAAGGGGAAGTGACGCAGTCTTGCGGGCGTGCGAAGCGGGAGCCCGCATGCGTCATCCCGAGCAACGCGAGGGATCTCTCGCCACGGATTTGCACGGATCAAAGGCGAAATCACCACGGAGGGACAGAGTCACGAAGAAACCTAAGTTGAAAATTGAGGCCCCCCCGGCGCCTGCTATTCCTTCCCTGGAAGGCAAGCTCGACGCTTCCGGGAAACGCTTCGCAATCGTCGTCTCCCGATTCAACGCGTTTATTACCGAGCGGCTGTTGCAGAGCGCGTGTGATGGATTGCTGCGGACCGGCGCGAAGAAGGACGACATCGCGATCGCTCGTGTGCCGGGGAGCTTCGAGATTCCGTCGGCGGCGCGGACGCTGGCGGAAACGAAAAAGTATGATGCCATCATCTGTCTGGGCTGCCTGCTGCGCGGCGATACAGCACACTACGACGTGATCGTCAACGAAGTCACGCGCGGAATCGGGCAGTCGGCGCAGGAGACGGGCGTGCCGCATGCGTTCGGCGTCCTGACCTGCGACACGCTGGAGCAGGCCATCGATCGCGCCGGATTGAAGATGGGGAACAAGGGTTTCGAGGCGGCACTGGCGGCGGTGGAGATGGCGGCACTAAATGCAGTGGTCAGTGGTCAGGGGCCAGTGGCCAGAAAACCCAGCGTCGGACGTCGGACCTCGGGCGTCGGACAGCAGCAGGTTCCTCGCCCCGTTGGGAATGACAGAAAGAAAAGGAAGAGCCCAAAAGTCCGCACGAATCGAAAGAGCAGTTAACCCTCCTCTCAAGTAAACTGGCAACTGGCCACTGATCACTGGCCACTGGTTTTCATGGGCACTCGCCGCAAATCTCGGGAACTGGTTTTGCAGATGCTGTTTCAGTCCGACATGGGCAAGCAGAACGCGGATCATGTCCGGCGGACATTCTGGGCCGAGCACGGATCGGCCAGCGCGGAGGTGCGCGGATTTGCCGACGACCTTTTTCGCGCGGCGGTGGATCGTAGTGGCGAGATTGACGGACTGATTGAGCGCCATACCGAACACTGGCGCATGGAGCGGATGGCCGCTGTGGACCGCAATCTGCTGCGGGCGGCGGTGGCCGAATTTCTGGCCTATCCGGAGACGCCGCGAGCGGTGGTGATTAACGAGGCGCTGGAAATTGCGCGAAGGTTCTCCACTCCCGAGTCGGTGCACTTCGTCAACGGCGTGCTCGACAGTGTCGGAAAAGAACTGGAAAGCAGCGGCCAGTAGCCATCTGGCAGTGAAGTGAACGTGCAGGTTCTCCGCAGCCTCTGAAGCTGTGCCCTTCCGAAACCTTCCCCAGACGGATGCGTCTCTTACCGGATCTCGATGTTGCCGGAGGCTGTTTTCAGCTCGACCGTGGGACCTCCCTGGCCTACTTGACCGCGAAGTTCGTGAGGGCTGGCGGTTCCGCGCACGGTGATCGAGTCATGCGCTTCGATCGTTCCGGAACTGGTGTGGGCCACCAGCGAGAGATTCGCCGACGTGGGGAATTGCACGCGCACCGTGCCTGTGCCGGTATCGAGGCGCCAGTCCGAAACCGGGCTGCCGGAGGCACGGATATTTCCGCTTCCGGTTGTCACTTGCAGGCCACCCTCCAGGTCTTCCACGTCCACGTCGCCTGAGCCGGTGATAATCTCCGTGTCGACGTCGCTCGTGAGTGTGATCTGCACAACTAACGGTTGACCCGTCCGCTCGCTATAAAGTCGCGCGCGCGACAGGCGCTCAGCTGAAGTCAACTCGCCAACAATTCCGGTGACGCGGACGGTTCCCGTTCCGGCCCTGGCATGGACCTTTCCGTGGATGTCGCGCAGGTCGATCTCTCCCGAGCCGGTGTCAACGTGCGTGTCGAGGCCGATATGCCACACGTGCAGGTTTCCCGAACCGGTGGTGGCATCGACCGGCCCGCGGATGCCCTCCACAGTCTGATTGCCGGTGCTGGTTTCCACATGCAATTGAGTTTCGGCGGGGACGACGATCTCGTAGGTGATGGACACATTGCGCGCGAGATCCGGGCTGGCGAAGTGACCGATGCGCACGCTGTGCCCCTTGTTGTCGAGCGTGATGGGCGGATTCATTTCAATGGCGCGAACCCGCGATTCGACATTGGCATCATCTTGAGAGTCGTCGCTGCCGTGAAGCTTGGCGTGGATTTCAATCTTGCCGGGCTCGCCCGCCCGCACGGAGATTTCGCCGGCCTCGGTCACGATGTCGACTTTAAGCGGGCTTGAGATCGGGAAGTTGCGGTCGAAACGGCCATCTACAGCGGCTTGGGATGGTGTAGCTGCGGCGAGGAACGTTGCGACGGCAAAGCATCCAAGAGCAAGACTTGAGAAGGGCCGGTGCCGGCTACGCATGTTTCGCCTCCTCGTATTCTCGTCATCCGATCTGCTGCTATGGTTTCACGGCGATCACGTCGAGCGTGCATGGGCCTGCCGCCGGATTGAAAGTGCAGAAGGGGTTGAGGTAATTGGGCAGATTGGGAAATGGGACCTGGACCTGGTCGCTGCCGCCGAGAGCGGTGCTCACCTGGTGCAGTTGGCCATCGCTGCCGGCCACCACAATGATCCCGCCGTCAGCCGACATATCAACACTGACGGGAGTGGCGTTGCCGGCGAGTTCAATACCAGTCACCGCGCCGGTCACGAAGCTGTACACGAGGACGCTGCTGCGGTCACTGGCGAGAATATAGATCAACGTGCCATCGGGCGAAACGAAAAAGTTGAGCGGGTGGATGGATCCCTGGCCGAGATTGATCGTCTGGACGGTGTGAGCGACCGTCATTGGGCAGAGTGTCGTCACCGGATTGGTCAGCGTCGCTGCGGGAATTCCCGTGATCGCGGCAGAGATGTAATCAATGTTCCCTCCACTCTCGAGCGCGACAAAGTGCACTCCATCGGGCAAGGCCTTAAAGGCAATCGGGGGTGCGGTGAGCGGGATATCATGTGCCCCTGTGACCGTATCCGTGAAAACCTGATTGTCACAAGTGTTGTACACCGTGAAGGCGGGGCCGCCTCCCCCCAGAGAGGGCTCGGCTACATAGGCAAAGGCATTGTTCGCCGAGAATACGATCGAGTTCACCGTGGTCCCCGGCGTCAGCGGGATCGTCTGCAGCGCCTGCAAGGTGGAATATACGTACAGATTCGGATTGCCATTGCTGTCAAATCCGAAGATGAAGGCCTTAAGTCCATCCGGCGAAAACGCCGCCGCCGACGCTCCGGAGATGTTGAGTGCAGTTACGGTTGGGGCGCTGCTCGCGGTATTGACGATGTAGACCTGATTGGGAACGTGGATCGTGTCCGAGAACGCCGCCTGGGCGCCGTTGCTCGAGATCGCCAGGATTTTTCCGGTCGCTGTGCCCAGCCCGATGAAGGGGCTGGAGTTTGAGCCGAGGTTCCCGGGATTGATGATTTCCGCTCCGAAGTCGCTTCCCAAGTAGACCCTGTCGCCCCCGAGATCGAACAGGAGGGAATTGGGCGGCACCGGTATCGGGTTCTCGCTGCCGGCGGTTGCCTTAGAGGTCGAGATGCTGTAGATCGAAGTGCCGCAGACTGCGGGAGGTTCGCCCGCGCACCCCAGACTGGTGGCGAGAACGGAAGTGGCGGAGGCGGAGCCGGTTGCCAGGCCTGAGATGGCCGCGCTGGTCTTGTTAGGGAGCGGTGAGGCGTAGACGGGGACAGGGACAATGGATCCCGGCGGAGCCACCGGGAAACCGACGTTGCAGCCTGGGGGTACACAGGATGCGGTGACCGACCCAGCCCCGGCCGACTGAGTTGTGACGCTACAGGACAGCGTGCACGATGCGGCGGCAGCCACGGCCGCGGGCTGCGAGGCAGTCCAGGTCAGAGGAATCCGGCTCAGGACGATTCCGCCATTGGTGTTGGGCAGAGAACTGTTTCCCCGCACGTCGGTCACCGTGGCGATGACGGTTTCCGAACTCCCCTTGGAGACTGCGAAGGTGTTCTGGAGCGATCCCGCATGGCCCACCTCCAGGATAATGTTCTGGATGGGGCAGGTCTCGAAGAAGGTCAGGTCGTTGCCGGGCGGCGGCTGCAGAAACGAAGTGCTGGTAACGCCGCTGGCGCTCGCATAGATCTGCGTGATTCCGGGAGTGACGGCCGCCGCCGTGGCCTGGTTGGTGGCGAAATTGTAAGCAATATTAACCAACGGCGTGAGTCTCACCACGGTCGAGTTGTTCGCCGACCACGTGAAAGGGCCAACGGAAGCGGTGATGTCGGAACCCTGGCTGAAGGCGTGGGCCTCGACTGTCATCGTCTGTCCCTGGGAGAGGCACGGTTGTTGGATGGCGATACCATCCAGCAGAACTCCTTTCACAATAATGTTGTCAATGGGAGGATGCACAAACACGTACGTCGGCACGCTGGTGGCGCCCAACGCTGAGGCCGTGACCTGAACCACTCCCGTGCCTCCGGGAAGGCAGTTGGCATAGGCCGCGTCAAAGTGGCCGGCGCAGGCGACACCGTTGGGCGCGATGTTCAAGATCGAGGTGTCGCTCGACATGTAGGTGAAGGTTGCGGAGATGCCGCTGTTGGAAGAATTTCGCGCGGATGCCGTGAAGATGAGAATCCCTCCCAGCTGAAGCGAGGTGTTTCCGGTGGGGGTCAGGGTGACCACTGCGGGATTGGGTGAGACGCCAGCCGGTTTGTGGCCGCCACAGCCGCCGCTGACGCCTAAAGAACCGACTACGACCAGCCACAACCACCGATTCGCGCGCAACCAAGCCATGCACCCCTCTTAGAGTCCCTAATCTTTAGCGTTAGCCCGAACCCCGCTCTCTCAGAGAGCACGCGGAGACGGCCGATCATGAAGTGGAAAACTTGTAGTGTAAAAGGTGGCGGCGGAATCAGCAAGGGCTGTGATGGAAACGGCCGCCTCCGCCGGTCCATAGGCTGGGATGCAAAAACACGGGTTGACGATGTTTCGAGCCGCTTGCTATAGTAGATGGGTTCCGCGAGTTCATCCAGGCTTGCTGTGCGCTGTGAGTTCTTCTGCGTCGGTGTGTTCGCGGCAGACTTGCAGTGGAGCTTTCGTTTTCGGATCGCTGTGCGGGTTCGAAAGCTTTCCTCGCTGAAACGTGCCTGCGGCGCCTTCCACCCTTTTGTGGAGGGACATGCAGGGCAAGGCTGACGAAACGGAGCGCCCCCGGAATTGGCCGGGTGCCACCGTCGCCAGCGTAAGTCTGAATGGGAATCCAGAATCTCTCCGGCGTTGGCTTGCTCGAACGAAGTGGCGCGGCGAGAAGTAATGGTTGGCGTGAAGCTGGCCATGCCCACGGATGCGCGTAAAGTCCGCAAGGACTTGCCAAGATTCGAACTGCAGCATTAAAGCTGTGCCCTGCCTGCGATGTCAGGCCGCGCGGCTAAGGAGCGGCGAACAAGTGCCTACGTTTAATCAATTGGTGGCGAAGGGCCGGAAGCGGCCGCGTTACAAGACGGCCAGTCCCGCACTGCAGGGATGTCCGCAGAAGCGCGGTGTCTGCACCCGCGTGTACACGCAGACCCCCAAGAAGCCGAACTCGGCGCTGCGCAAAGTGGCGCGTGTGCGCTTGACCAACGGCATTGAAGTCACGACCTACATTCCCGGCGTCGGCCATAACCTGCAGGAGCACTCGATCGTGCTCATTCGCGGCGGCCGCGTGAAGGATCTGCCGGGTGTGCGCTATCACGTGATCCGCGGCACGCTGGACGCGGTGGGCGTTGCCGGCCGCCAGCAGGGCCGTTCCAAGTACGGTGCCAAGCGGGCGAAGAAGGGATAAGAAGCAAGTTTCAAGGTTTCGAAGGTTTCAAAGTTTCAAGGTGGCGTTGCCCCGGAAACATTGAAACATTGAAACTTTGAAACTTTGAAACCTGGAGTTTTATGCCTCGTAAAGGACATATCGCAAAGCGGACCGTCCCGGCCGACGCCGTCTACGGCTCGGACCTGGTGACGAAGTTCATCAACTCGATGATGTGGCAGGGCAAGCGCAGCACCGCCGAGAGCATCTTCTATGAAGCCTTGACGCGTCTCGAATCCAAAGGCGGCGACGAGGCTCTCAAGCTGTTCAAGAAGGCGGTGGAGAATGCGAAGCCGCTGCTGGAAGTGAAGACCCGCCGGGTCGGCGGCGCGAACTATCAGGTACCGGTCGAAGTAAACGCCGATCGCCGTACCTCGCTCGCCATCCGCTGGATCATTACTTATGCCCGGGGGCGCGGCGAAAAGGGAATGGTCGACAAGTTGACCAACGAATTGCTGGATGCCGCTACCGGCAAAGGCGCCGCGATCAAGAAGAAAGAAGACGTGCATCGCATGGCGGAAGCGAACAAGGCGTTCGCGCATTATCGGTGGTAAGGAAGCAGCTTTTAGCTCTTAGCCCTTAGTTGAACCAGGGGTGGGTTGGCTAAAAGCTAAGAGCCAAAACAAACTTTCGGAGTCCAGAAGGAAGCAACAGAGTCGTGCCCAGAACAGTCCCACTAGAACGGTGCAGGAACATCGGCATCATGGCCCACATTGATGCCGGTAAGACCACTACGACGGAGCGCATCCTGTTCTATACCGGCAGGACGCACCGCATCGGAGAGGTCCACGAAGGAACTGCGACTATGGACTGGATGGAGCAGGAGCAGGAGCGCGGCATCACGATCACGTCTGCGGCTACGACCTGCACCTGGCGCGATATCCGCATCAACATTATTGATACGCCCGGCCACGTG